>WOR8_10000158_pt1 | contig 67155 bp, 67 predicted proteins | sample DeeMarSeWOR38_10_FD_19890 | JGI IMG/M metagenome (IMG submission 19890)
AAGGGAGAAGCATCTCAACCCCCGGCATGCCGGCGGCGTTGTCAAATATATTTTCTTTCTGTTTCCGCTCTAATTCCCATGGGGCATGGTCGGATGTTATAAAATCCACACGCCCGGCTGCGCATAGCTGCCATAGTCCCTTGCGGTCTGATTCTGTCCGCAAAGGTGGGTTGACCTTCGCTTTGGCACCAAGCCGTAAAAGATCTGTTTCATTCAAAGTAAGGTAATGTACACATGTTTCAGCACTAACCATTACGCCCTGCTCTCGATACCAGTCAACGAGGTCGAAAATTCGCGGATGAGAAACATGGTAAATATGCAACCTGACTCCGGTCGCGTAGGCGAGCTCAAGGGCCCGCAGTACGGCTTCCGACTCGGCCACCTTAGGCCGGCTGCGCGAGTGCGACAGAGGATCGGTTGATGCAAGCGAGTGTTCCCTGGAGCTCTCGCTCTTTACAATTTCATCATTTTCAGCATGCACCCCGATGGGCAAACCGGTTTCCTTTATAAGACGAAATGCATCCAATAACTCACCATCCGGAATTCGAGGAAATCGTTCCGGGTCGGTTTCGAAGAGCGAAACTTTAAAGCCGCATACGCCGGCTTCCGCGAGCTTTGAAATCTGATCCAGTCCGCCTGTTTTTTTGATGGTGCCAAGCAGCGCCACATCGACTACAGCCTCATTTTCCAATCGTTTGCGCTTCTTAAAAAGAACATCAGCCGATACTACTGGTGCCCCGGCATCATACGGCATATCAATGAGTGTGGTAACACCGCCGGCTGCAGCCGAACGTGTGGCGTAAACAAATCCTTCCTGGAGGGAACTAAAACAGTGTACATGCGCATCAATGACGCCCGGCAATACGAGTTTTCCCCTGGCATCTATTCGTTCGCAGCCTGAAGGTATTGCGCCGGCTTCAAAAATGCCGGCAATAAGACCGTCACGTATACCAATCATGCAGTCGGTCAAGACCCTGTCGGGAAGGACAATATCTCCCTGGATCAGAAGATCCGGTATGAAATCGGCTTTAACAGAATTCTGCATTAGAGCTCCCCTAAAAATTAATCGAGTCGCAAATAATGAGTGGCGCCATCTTCTTCGAACAGATGGCCGCCTGGCCTTTAAGTGCCGGAAGCAATATCGTCTCACCGGAATCTTTCAACAAGGCTATCATATATTGTCAAGAATTTTTTTAATCATTTCTAAAAATTAGCAATCTGAAAATGCATGCGCCACTCCGCAGGTTACAATTTGTTACAAACTGTTACACCACGGAAAAGCATTCTTGCTTTGTTCTGATTATATTTCTCCCATACCAAGGCTCACCTTTTTATCAACCCGTATTCGTTGTTTTACAACAAAGGAGGAATCATGCTAAAAAAAGGTTTAACAATCGCATTAATCTGTGTTTTTATTTCAGGGGCATTGATTTTCACCGGCTGTCGTTCCGGCTCTCATCAGGGCAAGGCGGAGTTTATGATTGATTATATTGCCGAAACCCTTGACCTGACCGACGGGCAGAGAGCGCAACTCGATGGGATCAAAGATGAATTTATTGCCAAGGCCAGCGAAATGCATGCCCAAAAAGAGGCCATGCATGCTGCCTTTATGGCGGAGCTGCGCAAAGCAGAAATCAACCGGGAAAACCTAAAAGTCCTAATTGATCAAAAGCGCGCGCAAATGGATGATTTTATCAATCTGGCGATGGACCGCCTGGTCGAATTTCACAAGATCCTGTCACCGGAACAAAAAGAAAAACTGGTTGCGAAGGTGGAGTACTTCCACGAAAAGCATAAGGATCGATGGGAGTAGAAAGTTGCGCGTTGCAGGTTTCGGGTTACGCGTTGTTGAGTTCCGAGCGGTTTCCGATTTAAGCGTAACCCGTAACCTTTAGATCCAAAATCTAAACTCTAAAATCCAAAATCGCATGACGCCGACCATTCTTATTATAGATGACGACGCTAAGTTGAATCAGCTGCTCAAAGATTTTTTAAAAGACTTTGGTTTTGGCGTCGTCACGGCGACCCATCCGGCCAGAGGATTAAAAACCCTCAGGCAGACCTCGCCCGATCTGGTGATTCTGGACATCATGCTGCCGGAGATGGACGGTTTTGAGGTCTGTAGAGTGATCCGCCAGACCAGCAATATTCCGATCATCATGCTGACCGCCCGGGGGGATGTCACGGATAAGGTGGTCGGGCTGGAGCTCGGGGCCGATGATTACCTGGCAAAGCCCTTTGAACCCCGGGAGCTGGTGGCACGCATTCAATCCGTTTTGCGCCGCACCCGGCAGCTCAGCGATAATCAGTCCCTGACCTTTGATCGACTGACCATCGATCTGGATAAACGCATTGCTCTGCTGGATGGTCATCCCGTTGACCTGACAACCAATGAGTTTGCCGCCCTGGCATTGCTGGCCAGAAATGCCGGGAAGGTATTGAATCGTGACCAGATTCTGCAGGAGCTGCGCGGCATGGACTGTGATGCTTTCAACCGCTCTGTTGACATTGCCGTCAGCCGCCTACGGCAAAAACTGAAAGACAACCCCAAATCTCCTGAATTTATTAAGACGGTTTGGGGAAGCGGATATGTATTTATAGCAAATTATGCGGATTAATTTTTTTAACAGAATCATACGTTCGGTTTTTACCAAGCTTCTGGTGGTTATCATCCTCACCGGCATTTGCATTAACCTGGTGGTGAGTGGATTTTTCATACACCTGCGCAACGAGTTCATCGGTCCCTTTCAAAAAAATGTCGTTCAATACCTTAATTATCTGATTGCCGATATGGGCAGCCCGCCGACACTGGACCGCGCTCGAGAAATTGCCCGCGAGTCCTTTTTGGAAATTCGCTACGAAAGTCCGGATCTTAGCTGGACCACATCCGCCGATCTGCCAACGGTTTTCACAGGCCGCTTTGTCCCCTGGCGCCAAAATCCCGATGTAGGCCTTGGAAAGTATCGGGGCCGACATGTAATCGAAGTCCGCCAGGGGGCAGGCCGCTTTATTTTCGGCGCATCTCGCAATCTACCTGTTGACAGTGCGCGACACCGGCTGCTTGTGATCATGCTGGTCCTTTTAACGGCAATTTTAGCCGTGGCCTTTTTTGTGATTCGATACATTTTACGACCGGTGAAATGGTTAAACACCGGTGTTCAGGAAGTCAGCCGGGGGAATTTGAAACACCGGGTACCGCTGAAAAAGTCGGATGAGCTCCGGGATCTGGCGGCTGCCTTTAATGACATGACCGAGCGGATTCGGGATATGATCAATACCAAAGAGCAGTTGCTCTTAGATGTCAGCCATGAGCTGCGGACCCCGCTTACGCGCATGAAAGTGGCGCTTGAATTTCTAGAAGACAGCCAGGCGAAAAAAAGCCTTCGGGCCGACATTGAAGAAATGGAAAAAATGGTAAACGAGATTCTGGAAACCGCTCGCCGGCAGCATAAATATGAAAATCGAAAGAAACAGCCCACCAATCTGGCCGAGCTTCTGAAACAAACGTTGGCGGCTTTTGAAGACCGGCCGCCGGGAATCGAAATTGTTGATTTTCCCTCTGAGATTGAGGTCAGAGTGGACCGCGAGCAGATCAAAACGGTATTCGAAAACGTGCTCAACAATGCCATTAAATATTCCCAGCCGGATAGTGGGTCCATCCAGATATCCTGTAAACACCGGGAATCCTTTGCCGTTGTCCGAATTACGGATAAAGGAATTGGAATCCCTGAAGAAGAGTTGGCTCATATCTTCGAGCCGTTTTATCGAGTGGACAAGTCGCGCAACAAGGATACGGGTGGATATGGGTTGGGATTGAGCCTATGCAAAACGATTATGGAAGCCCATGACGGTAAAATTGAGGTTCAAAGCAGGCCGGGAGCGGGCACGACCGTATCTTTGTTTTTTCCTTTATAAAATTTGAAAAACAGTTGATCAATCAGGGGAATAAGAATGACGAAACATCACGAAACCAATCCAACGGGGGCCGGCAGAAGCAGTTTCGGGTTGATTGATACTGCCAAATTTTTTCGTGAACTCGATTTAAAAAAAGGGGTTACATTTTTGGATGTTGCCTGCGGCTGGGGCTATTATTCACTGGCCGCTGCCGATATCGTCGGTAAAGACGGTCAGGTATATGCGGTTGATTTATGGGAAGAAGGAATATTAAGTTTAAGAAAGGCGGCCGCCTCAAAAGGGATCCAAAATCTTGCGGCCTTTGTAAGCGATGTCAGTCAAGATATTCCTATTGAAAATGATTGTGTCGATGTTTGTTTGATGGCCACGGCGCTGCATGATTTTGTAGGAGATCAAGTTGATCGGGGCGCGATGAAAGAAGTCGCCCGGGTCATGAAGCCGCAAGGAATCTTAGTTATTGTCGAATATAAAAAAATAGACGGCCCCCCGGGCCCCCCGAAACGGGTGCGACTATCGCCACAGGAAGTTGATACCCTAGTATCGGCATACGGCTTCAAACAAAAACGGTATACAGAAATTGGCGATAGTCATTACTTGCAGATTTTTACAAAAGCGAAGTAGAATTATTAAATCCTTCAATTCACGCTCACCCAAAGAATGATCCATATTTTTTTGCCGACTCTCGATTAAGTCGAATTCAGCACACCGCTCAATAACCCTGTTTTTCTATCAAGTTCTCCGTCTTCTTCCGATTACCGTAATGCTCAAATAAATTATCAATGAATTCTGTTAGTTGTGTATGATTTTTTGCTTTTTTTACTTCCTTGTGCAAAAATATAATTAGAACCCATCTCAAAAATGTGGATCAGGGTTCAGGGCAAGGCGAGGGGCGGATCAAAAGCGGAGCATACACGTTAGTATGTGAGCATTTTGAGCCGATCCGCAACACAGCCATGGACCCTTAGACGCGTTTTTGAGATGGGTTCTAGTAAAACCGTTGGTAAACAACCCTATTTTCGTCTTCATCCCGGCGGGCGAGATCCACCTGCCGGCGGATTCAATCATTCGATATTATGAAAAAATCAGTTTCCCTATCACGAATTTGTTTGGTTGTTTGTATTATTATCCTGCTTGGGACCGCTATCGTGACGTCAACTCTTGGTAGCCTCCTGCCGGTATTTGGCTTCGTGGCGCTACTGGACATCATTCCCCTGGTCAGAGGCAATCGTACCCAAAAATTAGTGGCATTTGCGATTTTGGCAATTGCGGTCACGCTCTTCATTTTTGCTATTGAGGGCTTTAAATTGCAGCGGCAACGCTTGGAGAGAATAAAAAAAACACACGTCCCACAACAGATATCTTCCGCTGCGCAATCCGACCCTGGTTTTTATCACCTTTCAGCTTGGCGTTTTGCGCGCTGAATACTGTGATCCGTTGCGTTTCACTTTGGCGGTCGTTCAAAAAGGAAATTATGCCAGTTACACCATTTCATCTGGGTCCCGGCTTCGCGCTTAAATCCGTTGCGCCCCGCTATGTCAGTTTTACCATATTTGCCTTCACTCAAATTTTAATCGATTTGGAGGCCCTTTATTTTTTTGCTCAAAATGATTCGCATATGCATCGCTATTTGCACACCTATCTGGGTGCGACAATTGTCGCTGGAATCAGCGTTGCTATCGGGCGGCCGGTATGTCAATGGCTCTTGAAAAAATGGAATAACCACTTAAGCCCCAAACAAAAAAAATGGTTATATGTGGAGTCCGCGATTTCTATTAAATCTGCGGTGATTGGCGCGGCGTTGGGCGCTTATAGCCATATATTACTGGACAGCATTATGCATTCCGACATAAAACCTTTTGCACCCTACATCGGCAAAAATGGACTCTATAACATCATTACACTTGACCAGTTGGACTTGCTCTGTGGGTTGAGCGGCATTGTGGGTCTTCTCATCCTTACCGCTCTTGGCTTGATAAGAAAAAAGCATAAAACCGCTTTTTATCAAAAGGAGGGAACACCTCGTGAAACATAAAGAACTCACAGGTTTTTTCGTTATTGCCATTATACTGGTTTTGTTTGCGCTTTTTTTCTTCCTATACTCTCAATTCATAGGACATATGGCTTCATTTCGTATACATTACGAGTTGCAACAGATCCGCGATTCAAATAATTCCGGAAAATCACTGACCCTTTCCAGAGAGAAGCTATTGGAGCTCGTTAAATTTGCATCGCAAGATGAGAAACGCTGGCGCCGTACGACGGGTTCTTCCATAAAAATCCTGTTCTATACGGCAATATTATTATTTTTGCTTGGAAGCATTCAAATCGCCATATATTTTTACATTTACAAGCGCGACATCGCTTTAGCACCCAAATCCGGTGGTGCAAACTGAGCCGTCGCAAGCGTAATATTTTGTTTATAAAAATCAATAAATTAATCGGTGCGAGGATCAACTGATGCCATCGAAGAAAAGAAGTCTGGACCAAGGCAAAATGGAACGGGTTGTGGCTGATGCCCGGCGTAGCAGACAGCAACGGGAGCAGAGTTATCGGGAGCAAGCACTCAAGATTTATCCCTGGATCTGTGCGCGCTGCGGGCGCGAATTCCAGGGCAAAAAACTTCGTGAGCTTACAGTGCATCACAAAGACCACAACCACGATAACAATCCACCCGACGGGAGTAACTGGGAACTGCTGTGTCTCTACTGTCACGATAGTGAGCACTCGCGATATCTGGATCAGGATGGGTATGGAGAAGTGACGCCGGGCGGCGAGCCGGAGACAACTTCCATCGATAAGCCATTCGCCAATCTCAATACTTTATTGAAGAATAAAAAATAGCCGCTTAATTACGGATAAATGCTCAAGGGGAGGTTAAATTCGGGCTAAATCTCAACGTGTGAAAAGATCTCTTTCTCCTTTTTAACGACCTGACTTTCGATGCGTTTAACTTCTTTAGTCAGCGCTTTTAAAAATTTGTGATCTTCGATAAAATTTAAATTTATTTTCACATTATATAAAGCACCTAAAATAGCTGCTCTGGCAGTCAATGCCGCCACGGCGCCGTCTGTGACGGCATTTTTGTTGCCCTTTCGAATTACCTTTGCGATCAGGTCCATGATGTCAAGGGCATCCCGGGCGACACCCAACGGTACCAGGGATGCATTTTTCAAACCGGCCTGGATGGCTTTGACGCGCCGATTCTGCTGTTTTTCTGTATTTTTCGGCATTTTAAAAGCCTTCATCACCGCATTGTAGGCGGTCGCATCTTTATCAATATCTTTTATCAGCTTTTTTCTGAATTTGGATGCCGTTGCTGTGATTGCTTTCATTTCTTTTTCTACGGCTTCATAACCCTTTTTGCCAATGGTCAGATGGGCGACCATTTCCGAAAGACTTGCCGATATCGCTGCGTTTAGCGCGGCGATGCTTCCACCACCCGGTACGGCAGTTCCTTCGGCGGTTTTTTCCAAAAATTTTGTAATTTTAAGATTGCTTAACAATGGATGCACCCCCTGTTTCTTTATCGAAAACCAGATTTCCCTTTTTAACCACTTTTTCGACAGTGCTCACACCGATATGATACGGGATAAAATGATACGTTGGAAACTCAAGAATGATGACATCTCCCTTCTTGCCCGCATCAATGCTTCCAATTTTGTCTGCCTGATCCAGAGCGGCCGCTCCGTTTAAGGTTAAGGCGGTAATGGCTTCTTCGGTTGAAAAGTTCATATACAGTGTTGCCAGCACAAAAACAAGTGGGATGGATTCCGTAAAACAGCTCCCCGGGTTAAAGTCGGTCGCCAGGGCCACGGCACAGCCTGAATCAATCATTTGGCGGCCTCTGGCATAGGGTTGGTTTAGACTGAAGGCAGTGGCCGGCAGAAGGGTGGCCACCACACCGGCTTTGGCCATGTCTTTGATACCCTTTTCGGAAGCTTGCAGCAGGTGATCCGCCGAGACGGCTCCGAGTTCTGCTGCCAGCTCAGCCCCTCCCAGCTGCACGATCTCGTCGGCATGCAGCTTTAGTTTAAGGCCCGCATCTCGCGCTTTTGAAAGCAGGCGTCGAGACTGTTCCACGGAAAAAACGTTTTTTTCGCAAAAAATATCGCAAAACTTCGCCAGTTTGCGGTCCGCCACTTCCGGTATAACCTGGTCTGTCATAAAATCGATGAAGGCATCCTGTCGGTCTCTATATTCTTGCGGAACCGCATGGGCGCCTAAAAAGGTCGGTATAACATCGATGGGGTGAATTTGATCCAGTTGAGCCATTACCTCCAGCTGTTTGATTTCGGTATCACGGTCCAGGCCGTAACCGCTTTTACCCTCTGCTGTGGTGACGCCAAAAGACAGCATTGAATCCAGCCGTTTGATGCCGGCCTGTATCAATTCATCCGCGGAGGCCTGCCGGGTGGCTCTTACGGTATTGACGATTCCACCGCCGCGCTGCATGATTTCCATATAACTGTTGCCGCGCAGCCGCCACGAAAACTCTTCGGCGCGGTAACCGCCGAAAACCAGATGGGTGTGAGAATCGACAAAACCCGGCAGTACGGCTTTACCCCGGGCATCGATCATATCGAAATCGGCAAGATCAACACCGGAGGTTTCGTAGCGCTTGACGATATCTTTGGTTGTCCCGACCGCGTCAATCAACCCTTCTTTTATGACCACGGCGCCGTCGGTGATGATATGCAGGTCGGCCATTTCTTTGCCCTTTTTGGCCGCAAACCCGCTGCAGGTCACCAGTTCGGCAGCGTTTTTTATGATCATGTTTCCGTTCATTTTTTTCCTTTTCTTTCACCGCAGAGACGCAGAGGCCGCAGAGTATTCTAATTTTTTCATTTGTCTGAGACGCCGACAAATGAAAAGGTTTGAAACTGCGTTTCTCATTGGTTTTTAAACTTGTCGACTTTATTTAAGAAATGGCTACAATTGCTATCAAATCTGATGACTTCGCTTTAAATCTGCCCGAAGGGCGTGAGGTTTATTTCTTTTCGCCCTCTCAGCGAAAAGAAATAAGAAAATCATCTCTGCGAACTCTGCGCCTCTAACGAGTCCTGCAAACAGGACAAGTGGGCGGTGAATACATAACCCACAGGAACGATTCCTATAATTATTCCCAGATTCGCGGTTCTAACACCTGCTCCATCGAAAAATCTTCGAGACCCAGATAATACGCCGCGGTATCCATCAGCGCTTCCATGGGGACCAGGCCGACAATTTCACTGCCCACAACATTGACGCCGTAGCGGCGGGCTTCGACTTTGATGAGCTCGAAGGCCCGGTAAAGCGCTGTTCGGGTGTAATCGGTCATATTCATCGATACCTGCACCAATCCCCTGTCTTTTAATTCAATGCCGATTCCTTTGCAGTAGCGCAGGCCGCCGCTGATATGTCTGATCTTTTTCGCAATTGCGTTGGCGATCTCGATGTTGTCGCTATCCAGGTTGACATTGTAAGCGACCAGCGGCATCCGGGAGCCCATGGCGGTTACCCCGGCAGTGGGATGAATTTCTTGGGGACCGAAGTCCGGTTTCCATTCCGGCAGTTTGATTTTGTCCGCCATGCCTTCAAATTGTCCTTTACGGATATCGGCCAGATTCTGTCTTTCGGGACGGCTGGCGGATTTTTCGTAAAGGAAAATCGGCAGAGAATGTTTCTGGGCCACTTCTTTGGCGACGTCTTTGGAAAATGCAACCGCTTCTTCCATGCTGACGTTTTTAATCGGAATAAACGGTACCACATCCGTGGCACCTATTCGCGGATGCTGGCCCTGATGCTTGCGCATATCGATGGTATCGATGGCGCAACCCATAGCTTCGATGACGGCTGTTTTTAAAGGCTCCGGCTCACCCGCCACCGTAACCACCAGCCGGTTGTGATCGTGATCTTTTTGATAGTCCAGAAGTTTTAGGCCTTCTTTCCCTCGAAAGGGCGCCACGATTTTTTCGATCTTTTGCGGATCTCTGCCTTCACTAAAATTGGGTACGCATTCGATGATTTTCTTCATGCCAGCCATATCTGTCTCCTGACTTTTATTTTTCAGATTACTTTTTCAGCTTTGCAAATGCCTCTGATACCAATTCATCGACCATGTCGTCATCGGCGATGTAGGGAATGGTGATATGGTCGGATCCTTTGCGCGTGTCGTTATACTGAATGCTGGTGTCGATTGAATTTTGATTGCGGGCCCAGGCGCGGCGGGCGACGCCTCCCATCACGTCCCAGGGAATCGCACGGCGGATGATATCATCGACTCTTTCGCTGCCATCCAGAACCAGCCCGAAACCTCCGTTGATCGCGTTACCGATCCCCACACCACCGCCGTTGTGCAGGGCCACCAGGCTCATTCCCCGGGCTGCATTACCGGCGTAACAGTGGATTGCCATATCGGCTGTGATATTACTGCCGTCTTTGATGTTGGCTGTTTCCCTGAACGGTGAATCCGTTCCCCCGGTGTCATGGTGGTCGCGGCCCATCATCACCGGCCCGATTTCGCCGTCGCGCACCATCGTATTGAATCTCAAAGCGATGTTCATGCGCCCCACGGCGTCCTGATATAAGATTCGCGCTTTTGTTCCGACAACCAGTTTGTTTTTGGCGGCATCCCGGATCCATATGTAGTTGTCTCTATCCTGAAACCGTCTTTCCGGATCGATGCACGCCATGGCGGCCTTATCGGTTTTTTTCAAATCTTCTTCGTTGCCGCTCAGACATACCCATCGAAAGGGCCCGTACCCGTAATCGAACAGGATCGGCCCCATAAGGTCTTCGACATAGGATTGGAAGATGAAACCATCGATGGGATTTTTTCCGTTTTTACAGATTTCAGTGACACCGGCGTCAAAGACGGCTTTCAAAAAACTGTTGCCGTAATCGAAAAAATAGGTGCCGCGATCCACCAGGGCCTTGACGAGCTCATAATGACGCCGCAGCGTGGTGTCAATCATTTCTTTAAAACCGGCGTGGCCGGATCGTAACAATTCGGTCCGTTCTTCAAAGGAAATCCCCTGGGGGCAGTAGCCGCCTTCATAAACGGCATGGCAGGAAGTTTGATCCGATAAAAGATCAATCTTTATTTTGTTATTGACTGCATATTCCAGCAAATCAACCACATTGCCGTAAAAGGCAATCGCAATGCTCTTTTTTTTCTGTTGATGCTCACGTGCGATTTTAAAAGCTTCAGCCGGATTATCGATTACTTTGCTTATCCATCCCTGCTCCAGACGGGTTTGAATACGGGAATAGTCGACTTCAGCAATAATGCCCACCCCGTTGGCAATCTCGATTGCCTTGCCCTGGGCACCGCTCATACCCCCGATACCGGAAGTGACAAATAGCCGCCCGGCCAGATCTTGATCCGGAGGAATGCCGAGTTTGTCCCGACCGGCATTAAGGATGGTGCTGTAAGTTCCGTGTACAATGCCCTGGGGGCCGATATACATCCACCCCCCGGCCGTCATCTGACCGTAATTGGAAACCCCTAAAGCTGCGGCCCGGCTCCAGTTTTCCGGATCGTCAAAACAGCCCACCATCAAACCATTTGTGATAATCACCCTTGGCGCTTGCGGTGATGACGTGAACAGCCCTAAAGGGTGGCCGGATTCCATAACGAGGGTTTGCTCCCGGGTCAGCACTTCAAGATATTTTTTTATTAATCGGTATTGCATCCAGTTCTGGCAGACCTGCCCCGTTTCTCCATATGTTACCAGCTCATAGGGGTACAGGGCGACATCAAAGTCCAGGTTGTTGTCGATCATTACCTGAAACGCACGTCCCTCTATACAGTTGCCCTCATATTCATCGATCGGCTTGCCGTTTATGTGTCCGCCAGGTCGGAAGCGGTAGCCGTAAATCCTTCCCCGGGTGAGCAGCTCTTCCAAAAATTCGGGTGCCAATTGCTGATGCCATTTTTCGGGTATGTAGCGCAGGGCATTTTTTAATGCGAGCCGCGTATCCTTTGGACTCAATGTGAAATGCCGGGTGGGGGCCCTGCGGATCCCGTCAACAAATTCCGGCATTTTGGGCAGATCATCAAACATGTCTTCCAGTTTGATCGTCATAGCCCTGGAAATACGTGCATTATCTAGCATGACAATTATCCCTTACGTGCTTGACTTCAAATGTTTGCGGCGTTCAAAAATGTTTCATTGCCGCAAAAGATAACTTGTATTGATAGTCCTTGCAAGGTAATATTTGATACGGTTTTGTGTAAACTTTTATCCGAATATAAGGCGATTTCACTTATTCGAAAGTTCACCGGATGATTTAAAAGTGAGGCCGATAGCATGAAGACCATATTTCTCGGTGCGGAAGGCATGACCCTGGAAAACCTGATTGCCATTGCCCGCAATGGCGCCAAGGTTAAATTGACCGCCGATGCCGGAAAGCAGATTCAAAAAAGCCGACATCTTATTGAACGCTGGGTTCAGGATGAGGTAAGCGTATATGGAATCACCACCGGATTTGGCGCTCTCAGCGATGTCGCCATATCCAAAGCGGACACCCGTCGACTTCAAGAAAACATACTGATGAGCCATGCCGCCGGTGTCGGCAGGCCTTTTGATGAGGAAACCGTGAGAGCCATACTGGCATTGCGGATAAAAGACCTGGCCAGGGGGCACTCCGGCATTCGTCTATCCACCGTACAGCAGCTGGTCGCACTTTTGAACTGGGGGGTATGCCCGTTTATTCCTGAAAAAGGCTCGGTGGGTGCCAGCGGCGATCTGGCACCGCTGGCGCACCTCAGCCTGGTTCTCCTTGGCCGGGGAGAGGCATTTTTTAGAGGGCAGTGGCTGTCCGGTCGGCAGGTACTCAGCAAATGCGGCATGAAGCCGCTGCAGCTGGAATCCGGTGAAGGTCTGGCGCTGGTCAACGGCACCCAGGTGATGACCGCTGTTGGCGGACTGGCGGTCTATGATGCCGGTGTGCTCGCCAAATTGACCGACATTGCCGCCGCCATGAGCCTGGAGGTGCTGATGGGCAGCCGCACCGAATTCGACCCCAAGATCCATCAGGTACGGCCCCATCCCGGTCAGGCGGCGGCGGCCGATAATATGGCGCGAATCACACAGCAAAGTGAGATTATCACGTCCCATAAAGATTGCTCCCGCGTTCAGGACGCCTATACCTTAAGATGTTCACCCCAGGTTCACGGCGCCACCCGGGATGCCATCCGGTATTGCCACCGCGTCGTTGAAACCGAAATGAATTCGTCAACCAACAATCCGCTGATTTTTTCAGATTCAGAAGAATTCCTGCTGGGTGGCAACTTTCATGGTCAACCGGTCGCCCTGGCGATGGATTTTCTCGGTATGGCTGTAGCCGAGCTGGCCGATATCTCCGAGCGACGGATCGAACGGCTGGTGAATCCCATGTTGAGCGGACTGCCGGCCTTTCTGGTGGATGACGGCGGTCTCAACTCTGGTTTTATGCTTGCGCAATACACCGCTGCGGCCCTTGTATCCGAAAACAAGGTCTTCTGTCATCCGGCCAGTATTGATTCGATTCCCACCTCTGCCAATAAAGAAGACCATGTTTCCATGGGAACCATTGCCGCTCGAAAATGCAGGGATATCGTCGGCAATACCGCAGATGTGATTGCCATTGAACTTTTGTGCGCGGCCCAGGCGCTGGATCTTTTTACCAATATGAAACCCGGCGAAGGCACCCTGGCAGCCTACCGCGCAATCCGGAAGGCGGTTCCCCATCTGGAAAAAGATCGCATTCTATCGACAGACATTGTTGCCGTCAGGCAGCTGATGCGCAACGGTAAGATTTTAAAGGCGGTTGAAAAAAAGGTTGGTGCGCTTCAATAAAACCATTCCCGCGGTGCCGGCCGTATTGCAAGCAGTCGTTGTTGACAATCAAGCTTTGCTTGGATAGGTTCCAAATTTATTCTTGTTGAAGGTCGCATATATCGAGCTGAAATTAGGATCGCTCTGCCAATGAATGTAAATACAGCAATTAAAAACGGTACTATTCAAACCCTGTGCCGCCAATGCGGAATTCGCTGTGGCATGAATGTGCACATCCGCGATGGGGTGATTGTTGATTTTTCCGCCCTTGATGGACCGAAGGAAAATCGGGAGCCGATCTGCGTCAAAGGCCGGGTTGCCAAGGAGCTTTTTTACCATGAGGATCGACTCTTAAACCCGCTCAAGAAAAAGCCGGATGGTTCTTTCATGGAAATCTCCCGGGAGCAGGCTTTCGATGAGATTGCCGCAAAGATTCTTCATATCCGGCAAGAATATGGCACCCGGTCCATGGGCGTCTGGAAGGGAGAGGCGATCGGGTACTACCAGGAAGAAGATTATGCCAGACGCTTTATCCATGCCTTTGGTTCGCCCAATTATCTGTCCAATGATTCTGCCTGTTTTAATGGCCGCTACCTGGGTTTTCTTTTGGTGCACGGGTTCTGGAATTCTCATCCGCAATTTGAACACGCGGATCTCATTATCCTGTGGGGTACCAATCTCTCCGTAAGCCATCCGGCCTATATGCGTGAGGTTGCCAAAGCCCGAAAACGGGGCGCCAAACTGATTGTAATAGATCCGCGCCTGAATAAAACCACAAAAAGGGCCGATATCGTTGCGCGCCCACGACCCGGAACCGATGGCGCCCTGGTGTGGGGCTTGTGTCGGCACCTGATAAAAACCGATACCTATGATCAAAAATTTGTAAACAAATATTGCATCGGCTTTGAAGCATTTGCACGCACCGCCGAGAAATTTACCCCGGAATTCGTGCAGCAACAGACCGGGGTGGATCGGCAAACGCTTGATGCGCTTGCCGGGATGGTTGCGGGCAACCTTCCCCGGATAACGATTTTCCCGGGGATCGGGTTAGAGCATCAGGAGAATGGCGTCAACGACGTCCGCGCGATCGCCTGTATGGCTGCCCTCTGCGGGGCGCTTGATATCAAAGGGGGGTTCACCTGGCCGGAACCCATGGGAGAGCGCAAACTCTCCTTATGTGACGAGATTTCACTCCGCGATCAGAAGCCGATCGGGGCGGATAAGTTTCCGGCCCTGTATGACTACCGCTGGGAGTGCCACACAATGTCGGCCATGGATTATATGCTCGGAAATGGCGAATACCCCCTCAAAGGGATCATCATGACCGCAGCCAATCCGGCGATTAACAATCCCAATACAAGAAAAGTCAACCAGGCGCTTTCGTCACTGGAGCTCCTGGTGGTAAATGACCTGTTCCTCACTGAAACGGCCCGGCTGGCGCATTATGTTCTGCCTGCGGCCAGCTTTCTTGAAAGATCCGAGCTCCATTTTCACGCCCGAGACCAAATGGTTGTGCTTTCCTCCAAAGTGGCGGAGATTACGGGTGTGCATGATGAGTACGCTCTGTGGCATGACCTGGCCCAGCGCCTCGGCTTTGGGAAAGAATATTTTCCATGGGAAAACGAAGAACAGGTGAACCGCTGGATTCTCGAGCCGACCGGAATATCGCTGGAAGAGCTGCAAAAACATCCTGAAGGTCTCGTTTACAAACCGCTGCGTTACAGGAAATATGAAACCCGGCCCTTCCCGACGCCTTCGGGAAAGATTGAATTTACATCACAATATTTGAAAGAACTCAACCTCCCGGAGATCCCGGAGTATATTCCGCCCCGCTACCTTCGTCATCCCAGCAACGATTTTCCATTTGTACTGAACACCGGCGCCCGCAACCCGCTCTACTATCACTCCAGATATCGCAATATTCCAAGGTTTCGCAAAGCCTTTCCCGTCGCAGAAATGGAGATGAATCCGAAAGATGCCAGGAGACTGGGAATCGAAAACACGGAACGGGTCCGGGTTGTATCGGAAATCGGCTCGGTGCAGGTCCGGGTAAAAATAGTCAACGATGCGCAAATTCTTCCGGGTTTCGTTGAAATTCCCCACGGCTGGCAGGATAGCAATGTGAACTTTGTGACCCCCGATAATATCAATGATCCGATCAGCGGGTTTCCCCTGCTGAAGGCCGTTCCCGTTCGGATTGAGAAGCTCCCTTAGCGCAAAGGGAGCAAAGGTGATGCAGAAAAAGGGCTTGCCATCATGAAGCAACATCGTTTTTTAAAAGAGGCCGGGAATCTCCTGAACCGGTTGCGGGAAATCCGCAGAGATCTGCATCAGCACCCCGAGCTCGGAACCCAGGAAATGCGAACCTCCCGGATTGTTGCCGACTATTTAAAGGATCTCGGGCTCGACGTGCGCACGAATATCGGCGGCTACGGTGTTGTCGCCACACTGTCTGCCGGGGAAGCTGAAAAATGTGTTGCTTTACGTGCAGACATGGATGCGCTTCCGATGCAAGAAAAAAATGACGTTCCCTATGCGTCGACCCGGCCCGGTGTCGCGCATTGCTGCGGCCACGACGGGCATACGGCCATCCTGCTGGGAACCGCCAGTTTACTCTGTAAATTCGCGGATTACCTCAAAGGCAGCGTCAAGTTCGTCTTTCAGCCCAGCGAAGATACGGCGCCCGGCGGTGCCATACCGATGATAGCGGACGGTACCCTCAGGGAGCCGGATGTCGATGGGATCTTCTCGCTTCATCTGAACCCCGATTTGCCGGAAGGTACGGTCGGGGTAAAATCCGGCTTCTGCACGATCTCGTCGGCTGAATTTATTCTGAGAATGATCGGCAAAGGCGGCCACGTGGCCAGCCCCCATGAAAGCGTGGATCCTGTCTTCATGGCCGCAATGGTGATTATGGCCGGCCAGACCATCGTCTCCAGGAGAATAGATCCCCTGGATCCCGCAATCCTTTCATTTTGCACGGTTCAGGGGGGGACGGCCAGTAACATTATTCCTGAAGCGGTTACGCTGACGGGCTCCATCCGGAGCCTCAATCCGGAGAAACGCGAAGCGCTGGCCAATGAATTAGATCGGGTGGCGCAGGGAGTGGCCCGAACCGGCGGGGGAACCTGCCGCCTTACAGTCAAGCGGGAATATCCATCGGTATTCAATCATCCGGAGCTGACAGCGGAATTCAAGCGTTCAGCGGCCAAAATTGTTCCGGCAGACAAGGTCATCGAATTGCAAGCCCCCAGCATGACCGGGGAAGATGTGGCCTACTTTCATCAGAAGGTCCCCGGTGTTCACTGGCTCCTGGGGACCGCAAATCCCGCCATGGGATTCACCCACCCGCTTCACAGCCCTTTTTTTGATTTTAATGAAGAGGCCATGCCTCTGGGCGCAGCGATTCAAGCCTGTTGCGCGGTTGATTTCCTGAACTACAGGCAAAAGAAGTCTTTATCTCCTGACTTGGGCAATAAATCCTAGTATCCATTCTCTAACCGGTTTTCTGTAATCAGCGTTGAACCGAAGTCTTTCTTTGAAATTTTTCCTTCAGATCTAAATAAAAAGACCGGAAATTACATCCGGTCTTTTTTTCTATCTATTAAAGCATTTTATGTCAGCAGTAACTTTCAAAACTGCAATTCGACATGTCTGCACCATCCCAGCAGGATGTTCCGACGACGCAACCGCAACCGTCTACCACATAATAACAGCAGGATTTTGCTGCAGACTTATCGCTTTTTTTCTTTTTTACTCATGCTTTCACCTCCTAATTATTCCGCATCTTTTTTCAGCTGGATCTTATTGTGAAGCAGACAGTTCTTCACTCGTAGATCAATCACATGATTCATCAACCGCCATTGAGGTGCAAAAAATAAATCAACCTTTTGTTTCAGGTCAAACACACCTGACACCCTTAAAGTAATTACTATCTACTGTCAGTCAAATTAATCCATATGTAATCAAAATCCCTTGCGTACGTGAACTGGGGCTATTATTTAAGTTAAAGTTTGTAAGGTACTATTTAAGCCTTTACGCATTGTAATGTATCTTGCCAGGATACATTGAAGCTCAACTATCGCAATTTGACAGATATCAAATGAGTATCACAAGAATTTTGATCAATTGAAAGTTGTGTGTTGTTGGAGATATCGCAGGTTTTAGAAAAAGTGATAAATACGCAATTGTGGCGAATTTCTTTATATTAATTAATCGGATAATCCTGCTTTCCGCAGGCCATCCACGTACCTTTCCATGTCGCTCGGCCTTTTGAATGGAACTTGTTTTCTAACATCATCTGCTGTCATTCCAGGCATCAAGAGTAGCAATTCTTCAAGCTCGCTTGCGGCATCCTGAATACGACCCAATTGGCCACAACTCGCTGCGACTAAACGGTGACCACCTGGAAACCGAGGATTTTGTTGGATTGTTTTTCGTCCCCAGTTGCAGGCATCTTCGTAACGTTCATCCGCAAAGGCAGCCAAGCCAAGGTGACCAAACCAATAAACGATAAAAGGATCGTGAGGACTTAGCCGAATTGCTTTGTTGATATGGGTGACAGCTGATTCATATTCGCCTGCAAGTGCCAGCGCCTGTCCAACTGCACCGTAAGCGTTTGCCAAATTGGGATTGAGATCAATTGCATTTTCTAAACGACTGACGGCATCGCCGTACCGTTTTGAAATAAGATCGACTAAACCCAGAGCTGTATGGGCCCAAGCATCCCGATCATCAATTGACACGCTTCGTTGAGCAGCTGCTTCAGCTTCTTTAATGGACTTGGCAGTTGATTCACTCCAGCCGAATTGCACTTGCATTAAATGCGTAAAAGCCAATAGACAGAAAGCCTCAGAACTCATAGGGTCCAGTTCAATTGCCTTGTAAAGTAGGCGTTGAGCTTCAGCAGCATCTTTTTGGGTATATTGACCGTGATGCGAACTGGCCCTCATGATTAGATCCCAAACATCTAAGTGGAGAACATCTTTTCGCTGGGCACGTTTCATCTCTGCCGATAGAAATTCTGGACCCACCGAACGAACAATGTTATGTGTGATTTCATCTTGAACGGCAAAAATATCCTCCAAATCTCGATCATAACGCTCGGCCCAGACGTGATACCCAGTGGGCGCATCAATAAGCTGTGCAGTGATGCGCACCCTGTTCCCTGCCTTTCGAACGCTACCTTCCAGTACATAGCGCACCCCAAGGTCTTCAGCTACCTGTTTGACCTCTATCGCTTTGCCCTTATAGGTAAAGCTTGAATTTCGGGCGATAACAAAAAACCATCGAAATTTTGAAAGGGCGGCAATGATGTCTTCGGTAATACCGTCGGAAAAATACTCTTGATCTACGTCACCACTCATATTTAAAAAGGGGAGTACAGCAATGGATGGTTTGGCAGGCGGTTCATGCTTTTTGCTAACTTCAGATTCAGTCAGATCGTCTGCCAACCTGACTGCATAAATCCGAATTGGTCTCTCGATATTCTTAACCTTTTGTTCTCCTAAAAAATCAAATTCTAAATCTAACTTATTCTCGACCTGGTCAAAGACTCCTCCGGAGATGCAAATCCCCCCTGCCTTAGACAGGCCTTCTATCCGAGCCGCAATATTGACGCCGTCACCGTAAATCCGACCATTTTCTTCAACAACATCTCCCACATTGATACCAATGCGAAATTCCATTTTACGATTGTCAGGCAATTCCCTATTTCGCTGTACAAGCTCCTGTTGAATCTCTGTGCCACAATTTACAGCATCAACAGCACTGTTAAATTCAGCCATAAGATTGTCTCCGGTAATATCCACTACTCGACCTCGATTATGGCCGATAAGAGTTGATATTGCAGAACAGTAATTCTTCAATGTACGAATGGTCTCTGCCTCATTATCGTCCATAAGGCGACTGTAACCAACTACATCGGCACTGAGGATGGCTGTTAGCTTGCGTTTAAAACCTTCTTGCATCATTTGAGGCTCCATTTTTAAAGGTTTTAAAACGAATATGGAGAGCAATTAAAACATTTAGTTAATATTATAAATATCCAAAGGGCCTTAGGCGGTCAAGGATAATTGCAGGAAAGATAATACGGGGTAAATTTATTTATGCCAAGAAGGTTAATAAAAATTTGGATAATTTGCCAGCAAACTAAATATCAGTTGGATTACTGATATATTGAGATAAGACCAACTATCACGCTAAATGAAAAAATTACAGATACCAAATGGATATATGCAACTTATCGCATCTTCGGTTTTTGTGTCAAACTTTAGGCCCGAAAAATGCGGCTTTGGGACAAAAAAAGGGGCGAATCCATAGCCTTGGACTCACCCTTCTGAGTTAAGATTTAAATCGAATACCGCAGAAATTTTCAGATTTGATATTTGCATTCATCGCGTGAATGTATTTTCTATTGTAAATGAAAAGGTTGCCTAAATGATCCGAAAAAGATATTTGAGACTCGAAACCCTCTTTTATTTTGTGATCTGAATTGTCCAAAACCTTTTGAAAACATAATAAATTGGAGGCATGATGATACTGGGAAGTTTTTTCCAGAAGGTAAAATCGGTTTTGCCCAACGAGGTCCGTACTATAATTAAAGAAAAAAGTACCAATGAATACTGTCTGCTTGACGTGAGACAACCAGGTGAATATGAACAAGGACATATACCAGGCGCACGATTGATTCCTTTAGGTCAACTACAATCAAATTTGAATAAAATACAGTCAGACAGGATGACTATTGTTTATTGTCGTTCTGGTAATCGAAGTAGGTCCGGCGTTGGTATTTTGAATGGCGCAGGGCTTAAGGACGTATATAATATGGAAGGCGGCATTCTTGCTTACAACGGTCTTGTTGCAGCAGGACCTCCTGAGGCCGGCGTTTTTTGTTTTCCAGAAAATATGACTCCGGAACAGTTGATTGCGATGGCTTGGTATATTGAGGATGGTTCTCAGCGATATTTTGACGCCGTTAAAAATGCTACTCATAATCAGGATATAAAAGATAATTTTGCCAGTCTGATTGGCCACAAGATTGCACACAAGGAATCCCTTTCTCTATTATATGAGAAAATCTCAGGACAAACAGCAGGAGATAATTTTCCAACAAGCGTTCTCCAAATGCCACCTCATAAAGTTATGGCTGGATGTGTAAGTGTGTCTGAGGCAGTTAATTGGTCAAAAGATAGAAGAATTTCTGATATTCTCGATTTTTTGATGGCGCTAGAAGCCAACACTTTTGATCTGTATTTAAAGTTGGGTAGACAGGTGGAGTCGGATCGTGCGAGATCGGTTTTTATGGAATTATCTGAAGAAGAAGCACATCATCTTGAACAGCTCGCATCAATTTTTGAGAAAACGCTTTAGTCCAAAAGCCGCTGAGTTGATTGTACAACACCGAGCCCTGCTATGGCAGGTAGGAAGCCTAACTCGAAAATGGCTCCTTCCTCCTTTGTGGTATGAAATGAATATCACAATTTTTTGGAGGGATTCAAAAGTACCGATATGTTGGAGAGTGATCTGCAATTTTGAAAGGTCAGATTTTATACTGTAGTTTGTCTATAACATCTAAATCAGCTCTGCGGCTTTCCCCCATCTGTTACATTTATTGGTTGGGTGATTTTCATTTTGCTATTATAAAAATCCGGGTATAGTTGCTTGCTGCAATCAGGACAAATGCTATGAGAAAATGTTGCAAGAGAATGTTGCGTAATGTATTTTTTCCATTTGCTCCCACTGATTTTCTGCATTTCTGACTTTTTTACATTTAGCACAAATCGGTATGAAGCCCTCTAAAACCCTAATCCGCTTATACAGTTTTATAAAAAACAGAATTTGAATTGTTGCTACTATAAAAAAGATAAATAGTTCAATTGTAATTTCACCGTATCTTTGTGAATACAAGGTGGGTGCATCATTAAAAACATGATGAGGAACATCTATAATTTCATTTCCCACTGTTAAACAAAGAAAGAGAAGAATAATAGCAGCTTGACAGATAGTTAATAAACGTATTGTTTTGCTTTTCATATAGAATACCTATTAATTTCTAATTTTATCTCCAAAAATTCAGTTTTTCAATAAGTTACCAAAACTCCGATAGGTAGAGGAAATCCTTATAATCAAATTTTAAAAAACCGGCGGTTACTTGCTGAAAAATCAAATATCAGCAAACTACCGATACATTGAGAAACCTGCAAATATACGTTAACTGCAGGTACGTAGAAGGTATTACAGCACAGCAAAACTTACAATTATGCTGAGAATAAAGCTCGAGTTTTAGTCCTTGTCCGATTTGATGGATAGTTCTAAGCAAATCATGTCAGATTAAATTCTGGCTACTGCATCTCTAAATCCTATGCTTAATAAAGAATTTAACTATTCGAGGGACTAGCAGAAGATAAATTATTTAACTGTTAGACAAATTAACGCCTCGACCAAAGCCGGAACCTGCAAAGTGTATTTGAAAGCCTGAGCCTTTTTCGGCTCAATTGGACTAGGCCTGGCTTCTGGCCATATACGCTTCGAGTTTTCCGACGCCGAGGGAAAACGTCAGGGTCATAAGCAGATAAAGTGCGGTGATCGTAATCCAGATTTCGATCGTCAGATAGGTCGAAGCCATTAATTGTGTTCCCTGGTAGGATAACTCCTGGATCGATATGACGGAAACAATAGCCGAATCCTTGATCAGAGAGATGAACTGTCCGGCAAAAGCCGGCAGAAGACGTTGCATCGCCTGAGGCAGAATAATATGGCGCATGTTATGATATTTTGACAGACCCAGGGCGTGGGATGCCTCCCATTGTCCTTTCTCCACAGATTCGATACCTGCGCGCACGATTTCTGTGATATAGGCGCCTTCGAAAATAGCCAGTGTTAGGAGGGCGGAGATGAATGCAGACGCAAATTGCGGCGGTGAAAAGAGGACCTCAAAGAGTCGTTGTGTTCCCGGAGAACTGGTTCTGAGAAAATCGTCAATGCCGATGACCGGCATGATCTGGTCGCTGATAAAGAAATAGAAAATGAAGATAATGACCAGCGGCGGAAGGTTGCGCATGAGCTCAACATAGGCGCGCGCGATCATTCTGTGAAACAGGCTTTTGCTTACGCGCAGCAGCCCCATCACCGTGCCGAGGATGGTGGCCAGCAGAGTGCCCCAAAAGCTCAGCCGCAGGGTCGTCAGGAGTCCATGGATCAGGTAGTTGGACACCCACTTTCCGGATTCTGTATCGTAGCGAAAGAGATACTGGGGAATGATTCCCCATCGCCAGTTATAGTTGAGTTTGACCTTGACCTGATAGATAACATATACCAGCCCCGCGAGAAGGGTGAGCAATACCAGAACGTCAAGGCTTGTAATTTTGCTTTTTTTTTGCAGCACCGTATTTCTCTTGATTCATTTACAGCACATAACAAATAATTTCAAAGGCGGCGGCAGGGCTTGCCTTCAGCCCTGTCGCCGCGGTTATTTACGAAGACCTAAACTGAGCGCTTGTCGAGGTTGCCGTAGCTACAAGGAAGATGTCGTTCCGCTATAGTGAACTATGCGGGACGGCATCTGACGCATTAGATGCGGTGAGATCGGCAGGCCCGAAGGGTTTCAAATTTTAAAATCAAAAACGATAGAATTCATTAAAAAGAAAAAGTTTTCCTTATTTTTTAAAATTTGAAACGCTCACTTTAGGTAAAAGCTATTCAATCATATTCTTCCAATCCTTTGATTTGAACCAGTAGGCGTATTTGCCCTGAATCCACCCGTTGTTGCGGTTGATCTCAATCCAGTTGTTTATCAAGTTGAGGGTGTCGTTGTCGCCCTTGCGAACGCCAATGCCGATCGCCTCAAGCATCATAACTTCTTCATAAACCATGATCGTATCGGGATACTCTATGGCGGTGCTTGACGGCAGCGGTTGCCCGGCCACCATGGCGTGCACATTGCCATTGCGCAGCTCCTGGACGGCCGCGGGCTCGTCATCAAAGAGGCGAATTTTTGCTTTTGGAAATCGCTGCTTCGCTGCAATGGCGGCTGTTGAGCCTAATCTGGCGGCAATGGTGACATCCGGGCTGTTGAAGTCGGAAACCTCAAAGCCCGCAGCTTTCTTTTTATGCGCCATTAATCCTTGCTCGGTATAATAATAAGGCCTTGTGAAATTGATCTTCAGGTTGCGCTGGGTCGTAATTGTCATCCCGCCGATAAGCACATCAAACTTGCCGGTAATCAGGGCGGGGATAATTCCGGACCATTTCGTGGGTACAAACTCTATTTTGACGCCCATGTCCTCAGCCACTTTTTTGGCGATATCGATTTCAAAACCGATTAATTCCCCCTTTTTATCTTTCATGGCCCATGGCACGAAAACGTCCATGCCCACCTTGATGACACCGCGTTTGGCGATCTGTTCGATGGCGCTTTCTGCTACCAGCTTTCTCTGGATCTCCCCTGCAGAAGTGCTGGCTGCCAAACCGAGAACGAAAACACCGACAAGCACAATTGCTGAAACCAAGAATTGCTTTCTCATCATTCCCTCCTTTAATAATTAAATGCTATTGGTTATTCGCTATTTGGATGGATGAAAACACCATTTACTCACCTAAAACGAATAACGATTGACGGTTAACAAAGAACGCCGAATTGAGTTCTGACGCGATTCGGTCTGAAATATAACCTCCTTTCATCTATTACTAGAAGTGGTTTCAAAGCCACTTCTATAAAATTTGACTGAGAAAAAGCTTGGTTCGCTCTTTCTGGGGGTTTGAAAAAAAATGCTCTGCCGTTCCTTCTTCGACAATGCAACCGTCTTCCATAAAGATCACCCGGTCGCTGACCTCACGGGCAAAGCCCATTTCATGAGTTACCACGATCATGGTCATTCCTTCTCTGGCAAGGTTTTTCATAACGTCCAAAACCTCGCCGATCATTTCAGGATCCAGTGCGGATGTGGCCTCATCGAACATCATTACTTTCGGACGCATTGCCAGTGCCCTGGCAATCGCAACCCGCTGCTGCTGGCCCCCGCTCAGCTGAGAAGGGTAACTGTCAGCTTTTTCGGGGATATTAACTTTCATCAGGAGGTCCATTGCCATCTTCCTGGCCTCATCCTTGCTTTTTTTACGCACCAGCCCGGGAGCCAGGATTATGTTTCCGAGCACGGTTTTATGGGGAAACAGATTGAACGACTGGAAAACCATGCCGACTTCTTTGCGGATCTCCAGTCTGTTTTTTTTGTTTTCGTCGAGCGGCGTTCCGTCGATAACAATGGAACCGCTATCGATCTCTTCCAGTCCGTTTAGGCAACGCAGAAATGTGGATTTTCCCGAACCGGATGGGCCGATGATGACCACCACCTCACTGCGGCGGATTCTGGTGGAAAAGTCACGCAATGCACAAACGCCGTTGGGAAATGTTTTGCTGATCCTATCCACCGTCACAATATAATCACCCAATTTCTTTTCCTGCACAGACAGATCCTCCTTGTCGCTTTAGGTCTGAATTCGAAACCGATTTTCCAGGGCATTGACAGTAATAGACAGCGTTATCGTAATAATGAGGTACATGAAAGCAACTGTGAACCAGATCTCAAACGTCAGAAATGTTTCGGCGATAACGGCCCTGCCTTCCATGGTCAAATCATAAATGGCGATCGTGCTGACAAGGGCCGAGTCTTTGATCAGTGATATTGCCTGGCTGGTAAGGGGAGGGAGAATACGCCGGATCGCTTGTGGCAGGATGATGCATCGGTAGGTGTCAAATATGTTCAGACCCAGGCTGTGCGAAGCTTCCCACTGGCCTTTGTGAATGGACACGATGCCCGCGCGGAAAATTTCCGAGGCATAGGCACCTTCGAAAAGGCTCAGTGCGAGGACACCTGCAAAAAAGCGACTGAAGCCGAAGATGGGTGCCAGGACGAAGTAAAGGAAAAAGATTTGAACAAGAAGCGGTGTGTTTCGGATGAGCTCCAGATATCCTCTGGCAACGATCCTGGCAAAGAAAGAGTTGGACAGCCGCAAAAGGGCGGTCACCAATCCGATGGTCATAGACAATACAAGACCCCAGGCGGTAATCCGAAACGTCATGGACAACCCGAACAGAAGGGGCCCAAAAGAAAATTCACCGTCCTGAAACTGAAAGATATATTTGGGAACCTGATACCATTGCCAGTTATAACCGAGTTGCTGCGTGCCGCGAGCCATAACCCAGATGAGAACTGCCACCACTATCAGGAATTTGGTGACATCCATCACCGGAGAACGCTTCAGCTTTAACCAGATTTTTTGGTATGATAGCGACATTTTAATAGACATATCGGACAATCAATTTATTGGAAAGGAAATTTTTGCTTTCGGCAGCAAATTTTCATAGAAGGGGCTTCAAAACCTCAGATTCTGTCTTATGATTGAATAAATCCGTTTCCGATCACCTGCCATCAAGCCATAACCGCTAGAACACAATCTAGTATGGAAATTCGATGCCCATTCGGGCAAGGTCATCCTTGACGCGACGGTACATATCAAAGTGCTCCGGGGTCGGCAGCGCCGTGGCCACGTCGTAGCATTCCGGGTATTCCTTGCCCATGGGGGCATCGGCGGCGTTGTCCTCATATTTTGACAATAGCCTCAGGGCCAGCGCGTTGGCCTGCTCTCTTGTCATTCCCTGACCGGCAACGGCATGGCCGACTTCCATGCCAATGCGGGCCTCCATCGGTGTGGCCCGATTTCTATATTTATTGCGGGCCGAGGCCATTTCCCACAGGTGCCATCCCGATACCGTGCTGACAAGGGCATGGCAGGCGGTTTCGTATAAGACCATTTCCGTCATGGGGCCTGCGTTCGCAAATCCGTTGGAGGTATGGAGCAGCTTGCTGTTGCGTGCCATGGCCTGGCCGGCCACACTGATGGGCCAGAGAAGCTCTCTGGTCGTATTGGAGCCCCAGTGCAGGTGAAAGGGAAAATGCTGGTTGTAGATCGCCCCATGGATGCACAGGCCGCTGAGACTGTATGCCACCAGGGTAACGGCAACTCCCTCCGAACCCAGGCACCAGCCCCCGTAGATGGGGCCTGTAAGATTGCCGGTATAACATCCATATTGCGCGTAGTGGGTGACCCGGTTGAGCAGCGTGTCTGCCGTTTTAAATTCGGTCAGCGTTCCGACGAGTCGAGAATCGGTGGTGCGCACGCCCCACGCGTTGTCGGATACGGCAATCTGACCGGTGTCGTGCTCAGCGGTACCGACCGCAACAAAAAAAACACCGGGCCGGCCGACTTGCTTTGCCGCCAGGCGAAGGTTGTATATGTGCTGGGTGCAGCCGTTGATTTCAGTCGGCGAGCCGGATGAGATTTTCTGGCCGATCGAGTCTTCCAGGATGGGGGCACAAAAACCATCCAGAAGCGGCTCCTTGAGATAGGCAAGACACATGGAGTGGTGCAGATTTTCGTCACAGGTTATGTCGGGGCTGAAGATGCAAAATGGCGGCTCGCGATCCTCCACCTGGCGATATTTCCATAACACCGCGTCTTTGCCGGCGCCGACCCAGTATGCCCCCGTTGTCATATACAGCGCTTCTTTGATTTCATCATCGGAGACCTGAATGATCCGGTGGGTGTCTGTGTTGTAAAGGCCCACTTCACGGAACAATTCCCAGCCGGCCTGCCAAACCCTGTCCGCCAGATCGTCGTCGGCAGGCACCGGGGTTTTGGGATCATAGGTTATCTCATATTTTTTGATGACGTCCTGCAGCTTTGGTGTGAATATTTTCGGCAAGAAATAATCCTCATCGCAATGTGGGCCTGTATTGGACCGCTGTAAGATTTCCCAGAGCCGATAGGGAGTCGACATAGTGGATCCTCCTTGTTTAGAGGTTCAGGGTTTCAAGTACATGTTACGCGTTCCGGTTTCGCGTTTGGTATTTTGCCACTGGTAACGGGTCATGGGTTTGAAAGCTGTCAAGCTGGAATGTTTGAAGGCGCTTAAACTTTTGAGCTTCCTGGCTTTCTGGCCTCCCAGCTTTCCAGTCTATTCGCCTTTTTTTAAACTTTTGAAGGCTGAACCTTGAACCTTTGAACCCGCCTCACTTGCCCAAAAGCTCGGCCAGCATCCGGGGCGCTGAGCTGGCATCCTCACACCACAGGTCTGCGCCGATTTGGTCTGCCCATTCCTGGCCGGTGGGTGCGCCGCCGATAACCACTTTGTACCGGTCTCTGATGCCCCTGTCTTTTAAAAGTTCTATGATTTCCTTCTGTCCCGGCATGGTGGTGGTCATCAGGGATGATGCCCCGATAATATCGGCCCCCATGGCTTCGGCCTCTTTGATAAAGGTGAGTGAATCCACATCGTATCCCAGGTCCTTTACCTCGAATCCGTTGGTTTCGAGCATCAACTTCACGATATTCTTTCCGATTTCATGTAGATCACCTTTGACAACACCGATAACCACCTTGCCTTTGAAGGCTCCCTGCTCCCCGGCCGCCATTATCTTGGGGCGCAGAATATTGACCACAGCTGTTAAGGACTCTCCAGCTATTATCAATTGGGGAAGAAATATTTCCAGACGTGCAAACAGCTCTCCCAGTTTGTTCATCGTCTCGGTGAGCGCTGCAATCAGCTCTAAGGGTTCTTTGCCCTGGTCCAGAAGTTTGCGCGTTATCTCCTCAGCCTCACTGGTGTTGCCGGATTCTACAGCCTGGCAAAGCGCCTCAAATGACATCATTATACCTCCTGATTATCCGAGGGGTCGGGGCGTTTTTCTATCCTCGTTTCTCGACAAGCCCGCCTGGGGTTCCCCCGCTGACAGCCGCGAAATCCCAGGCGGGCTCAAAGACTTTATTTAATGCTAGCCTTTGCTTGCCGTCAAATTCGTTTCTGGTAAAAACGCCCCGATCCCCCAATTATTTGCGTCAGACCTTGTTTAATTCTAATAATATATTATAAGTAAATCATCAACACATTCGCACATCGCATGCGGTGCTCTGAGAGACCCGGCATGAACACTATTTGGGGAAAAGGAATAAATATGCCTACCGGATTTAAATCGCAATGTGTGCCGACCTATCATCTGTTGTCAACGGAACAGATCACAAAAATTCACGACGCGACGCTGGAGCTTCTGGAGTCGGTCGGTGTCCGCGTAATGTTGCCCGAGGCAGTGAACATGCTGGCGGATTCGGGCTGCCGGGTAAAAGAGGACAATCTCGTCAAAATCCCAAACTGGCTGGTCGAAGAGGCCATCCTGAGCGCGCCGTCTCGTATTATTTTATATAACCGGTTAGGCCAGGAGGCCATGCGTCTTGAAGACCGCTGCGTTCATTTCGGGATGGGAACCGATTTAATCCAGACGTACGATTTGGATACGGGGGAACTCAGGGAATCGCAGCTCACGGATGTGGCCAATGCGGCCCGTATCGCCGACGCGCTTGAAGATATCGACTTCGTCGGTTCCTATGCCCTGCCCCATGACGTCCCCACCAATCTGATGTATCTGGATTCATTCAAAGCCGAGCTGGAAAACGCGATCAAACCGATTTTCTTCACCGCTGCCGGGCTTGACGACATCGCCCTGATTCATGATATGGCCGCCGAAGTCGTCGGCGGCCCGGAGATTTTACGGGACAAACCGTTCCAGATCCATTACGCAGAGCCGCTGACGCCCCTGACCCATACCACCGGGGCTCTTGAGAAACTGTTTTTCTGCGCCGACAACGGCATTCCGGTCACCTACACGCCGGGCATGATGTCCGGCGCCAGTGCACCGGTGACCCTGGCCGGCGCGATCACGGTGGGCAATGCCGAGGCCCTGAGCGGTTTGGTGATGCACCAGTTGAGGGCCAGAGGCGCCCCCATCATATCGGGGTTCGGCACCTCCACGATAGATATGCGCACCTCAACCTGTGTTTACGGCTGTCCGGAATACCGCCTGGCGCTCTCAGCGTGCGCCGATTTATACCACCACTACGGATTACCCATGTGGGGCACGGCCGGCGTCAGCGATGCCAACTGCCTGGATCAACAAGCCGGCATGGAGTGGAGCATTTCCATCATGGTCGATGCATTGCACGGTGCTAATCTGGTACACGACATCGGCTACCTGGGACAAGGCCGGATCGGTCATCCCGGCGGGCTGGTGATGTGCGCGGAAATCATCAGTTATGTCAAACGACTGATGCGCGGCTTCGAACTCGACGATACCCATATCGGCCTGGACGTAATCAGACAGGTGGGGCCCGGAGGAGAATTCCTCTCTTCGGATCAAACCATGAAATTCTTCAGACAGGAGCACTGGACCCCTTATCGATGCAACCGCGACAGCCTGGCAGACTGGACCCGGAAAGGGAAAAAGGACTGGGGTCGGATGGCTACCGAAAAGGCGCGCGAAATCCTGAAAACCCATCAACCGGCCGCCTTACACCCGGATGTGCGTAAGGCGCTGAAAGAGATTCGTTCCAAGGCCGTGGCAACTTTAACGCATAAGGACTTTGAAGCCTGAGGTCTTAAGAGCGGATAGCCGTATGTCTGATTTCTTTGATATTTTTTTACCTGAAGGGCAAGGATTCATAGGGTAGAAAGCGACGCAAACCCTGAAGCTTGAAAAGGATAAGACCTAAATGAATGCCAGAGAGCGCGTCATGCGCGTGCTGAACCACCAAAAGCCGGACCGGATGCCCTGTTTCGGGGCCAACTCAACCGTTACCTACGGGCAAATGGAAAAAGTACAGGCCTTCTGGCCCGAAGGCCATGAAAATGGTGAGGTCATGGCCAAACAGGCCATGGCCGCCTATACCGTGCTGGGCTTTGATGCGGTCAGGGTGCCATTTTCCCAGACGTTTGAGGCGGAGGCCTTAGGCTGCAAAATAAAGCCCGGGCGTGCGGCAGACGGTATCGAAGGCATTCCGGGCATCGACCACCCGCCACCGTATAAACTGGACGATGCCGTCGATTTCCCCGCTGATTTCCTGTCCCGGGGAAAAATTCCGGAATTACTCAAGGCGGTCCGAATCATCAAAAAGGAGCTGGGTGACGCGGTGCCCGTAGTGGGGGGGATCATCGGCCCGTTTACCATTGCGGCCGCGCTGCTCGACATGGTGCCGCTTTTAAAAGCAAGTCTCAAGACACCTGAGAAAATGCGGCCGTTTCTCGAAGTGGCGCAAAAAGCTGGAACCACCCTGGCTCTGGCGCTGATCGAGGCGGGCGCGGATATCATCTGCTGTGAAGACATGACCGCATCTCCCATGATGGTTTCTCCGCATACTTACAGGGATTATGAATTGGTGTACCAGCGGAAGCAATTCGAGGCGATAGCGGTTCCCAAGATTTTGCATATTTGTGGCAATGTGGACAAAATTGTGGCATGGATGGGTCAGACCGGAGCCGATGTTCTGAGCTTGGAGCCCAAGGCCAGCGGCAAACTTGCCCGTGAGAAATGCGGTCCCGACAGCATTTTAATGGGGGGTGTCGATACCGCTGAAACGCTCTATTTAAAGGATGCCGATACTGTCATCCGGGAATGCGAAAGCGCGATTGCCGACGGTATCGACATTTTGGCGCCGGGCTGTACGGTGGCGCCCGAAACGCCCATGGAAAATCTTCTGGCCATGGTAAAAGTGGCGAAGCAGCATTAGAAGCTATCTTACAATGTCTAACAACAAAGATTCGATATAGTGTCCGGAGGTCGGTATGGCCGCTAAAATGAATGCACTGGTAAAGGCAAAGGCGGAGCCGGGGCTCTGGTTGGAACAGGTGCCCGTTCCAGAGGTTGGGATAAACGAGGTTCTTATCAAGATCCATAAAACAGCGATCTGTGGTACGGACATTCATATTTACAAGTGGGATGAGTGGGCCCGGAAAACCATTCCCGTGCCGATGCCGGTGGGTCATGAATTTGTCGGACAAATAGCAGAGATCGGCAGCAATGTACATGATTTCAAGCCCGGTGATCTGGTTTCCGGGGAAGGCCATCTGGTTTGCGGCCGTTGCCGCAACTGCCTGGCCGGCCGACGTCACCTGTGCATGCGCACCAGCGGGGTCGGTGTTAACCGACCCGGCGCTTATGCCGAATATTTGTGCATCCCCGTGACCAATATCTGGTATTGTGACCCGCATATTCCGAAAGATATCCTGACGTGCTTTGATCCGCTGGGCAATGCGACCCACACCGCGCTGTCATTTGATTTGCTGGGCGAAGACGTGCTGATCACCGGTGCCGGCCCCATCGGGTGTATGGCCGCCGCGATTGCCAAACACGCCGGCGCCCGTTACATCGTGGTAACCGATGTTATCCCCTACCGCTTAAAGCTGGCCAAAAAAATGGGTGCCTCATTGACACTCGATGTGCGCACCGCCAAGATCGAAGACGCTCAGAAAAAGCTGGGCATGAAGGAAGGTTTTGACGTTGGCCTGGAGATGTCGGGTAACCCGGATGCGTTGCGCGCAATGCTGGCCAACATGTGCCACGGGGCCAAGGTGGCGATGCTGGGGATTTTACCCGCTGACACCGCCATTGACTGGGACCTGGTCGTTTTTAACGGTCTTACGCTTAAAGGCATTTACGGCCGCGAGATGTATGAGACCTGGTATAAAATGACCGCAATGATACAGACAGGTCTGGATATCAGCCCGGTAATCACCCACCGGTTTAATTATACCGAGTTTGAAAGGGCATTCAAAGTCATGCAGTCCGGTAAGTCGGGGAAGGTTATTTTAAATTGGTCAAATGAAAAAAGTGACTAAAGTGAACTAAAGTGGGAAGTGACTAAAGTTAAGGTGTCGCTGCGCTCCATCTTTTAATTAAATGACAGGATTCCTTAACTTTAGGCACTTTAGGTCACTTCTAACTTTAGTCACTTATACGCTTGATTTCTGAATGGATTATGAAACGATAACCAGTTTATATTGTAAAAAATTTTAAAAGGAGACCCAGAATGTACGGGAAAATAAAAGAGCATCTGATCGATGAACTGGCGCAGATTCGGAGCAGCGGCCTTTTCAAGGACGAGCGGATCCTTGCCGGCCGCCAGGGAGCCAGGGTAAAACTGGCCGACGGCAGTCAGGTGATCAACCTGTGCGCCAATAATTATTTGGGTTTAGCGGGCACCCAGGAATTGGTCGATGCCTCCAAAGAAGGTTTGGAGAAATGGGGATACGGCCTGTCTTCGGTGCGTTTTATCTGCGGCACCCAGGAACTCCACAAACAGCTTGAGCAAAAGGTATCTCAGTTTCTGGGCACCGACGACACGATTCTTTATTCTTCCTGCTTTGATGCCAATGCAGGTCTTTTTGAAACGTTACTGGGTTCCGAGGATGCCGTTATCTCCGACGAACTGAATCATGCCAGCATCATCGATGGCATCCGCCTCTGCAAAGCACGCAGATTTCGTTATAAGAATAACGACATGAAAGATTTGGCGGCCAAACTTAATGAAGCTCAAGACGCACGCTTCCGCCTGATTGCCACCGACGGTTCCTTTTCCATGGATGGTATCGTCGCGAATCTGAAAGGCATCTGCGATTTGGCGGACCGCTATGATGCGCTGGTCATGGTGGACGATTCCCACTCCACCGGTTTTATCGGAACAACCGGCAGGGGCACCCCCGAATTTCATGGCGTGATGGACCGCGTGGATATCATTACTTCCACCTTTGGTAAAGCGCTCGGTGGGGCTTCCGGCGGCTTTACCAGCGGGCGCAGGGAAATCATCGATATTCTGCGGCAGCGCTCGCGTCCCTATCTCTTCTCCAACACCCTGGCCCCCGGAGTCGCCGCGGCCGTATTTAAGGCACTGGAAACCCTGAGCGCCTCCACGGAATTGCGGGATCGCCTGGAGCGCAATACAATCTATTTTCGGGAGGGTATGGTCAAAGCCGGGTTTAAGATTAATCCGGGAGATCATCCCATTGTACCGATCATGCTGGGTGATGCCAAAGTCGCCGTGGAAATGGCCGATCGAATGCTGACAGAGGGCGTCTATGTAATCGCATTTTCCTATCCGGTGGTTCCCAGGGACAAGGCCCGTATCCGGGTACAGATTTCAGCCGCGCTGACCATGGCCGAACTCGATACGGCCATTGCAGCCTTTACAAAAGTGGGAAAGCAAATGGGTGTGATCTGATTGGTGCAATGAATAAAGCGAAAATCGATAATCCGGAATTTTCTTTTTTTGCCGGCATTTTGTCGGCATTTTTATGCATTATTTTCGGTTCCAATACGGTGGCAATCAAGTTCAGCTTTTCCGGTGTCGGTGTTTTTACCACCGCCGCGATCCGATTCAGTATCGCGGCCCTGGCCATTTTCCTGTGGGCCCGGGTAAGCGGCCAAACCATCGCGCTTAAAAAAGGCCAGCTTCGCCAGGTACTGATTCTGGCAGCGCTTTTCTCCGTTCAGTTATCCATGTATTATTTGGGACTCAGCAAATCAAATGCCTCGCGTGGCGCATTGATCTCTAATCTTCTTCCTTTCTGGATTCTGTTTTTAGCTCATTTTTTCATACCCGGTGATCGAATTACGCGGCGGAAATTTTTCGGTATTCTCCTGGGTTTTTGCGGGGTTGCTTTTATGTTCGCAGAAAAGAAAGGTGTAGCGGCTGACTTCAGAACAGGGGATCTTATTATTCTCGCAGCCACCCTCATCTGGTCCTGCAGCGTAATCTACATTAAAAGAATCATCAGTGCCTTCAGCGCATTTCAAATAACCCTTTATTCGATGGTTTTTTCAGTGCCTGTCTTTTTGCTGGAAGCGCTGCTGTGGGACACGCCCATGATATTCAAACTGGATTTTAAGATCATCGCTGCCGTTTTATACCAGAGCCTGGTCACCGCCGCCTTCGGATTTGTCACCTGGAACACCCTGCTTCAGAAATACGGGGCTGTGGCGTTGCATTCGTTTATATTCGTTATGCCGATCGCCGGGGTGGCTCTGGGCGGTCTGGTGTTGGGAGAGCCGATTACGTCCAAGCTGCTGATAGCCCTGGCATTAATTGTGGCGGGCATTCTGGTTGTGCACCTGAAACCCAGGAAAGAAGCACCGGTTTACCCGATTCGGAAGGGGATCTAAATCGCATAGGGTTCTGGGTTCAAAGATTCTCCATAAGGCTAATAGGCTGGGAAGCCAGGAGGCTGGAAAGCCAGAAAGCTTGCAAACTTTAGAGCCTTCGAGCCTTCCAGCTTCCCAGCTTTCAAGCCTTGTGACTATGACCTATAAACTATCCGCGCTCTGCGGCTGCTATAAGCCAGTGACAGTCAGGCAGCAGCCAGCGTTCTGAACCTTTGAATCCAGAACCTCTGAACCCGCAACCTTTTATTTTATATCCTGGATTGTCTTGGGGACCTCATTGAGCGCTGCTGAGGCGTTCAGTAGGCTTTTCTTAAGATCGGCGTACTCGGACAGGTCGATCCGTTCTTCATGCAGCAGGCGGTTTAATTTGCCCAGATATCTTAAAATCATACGACTATAATCATTGCAAATAATTTCCAGATCCTCAAAATACTCGATGACTTCCCGTTCCCAGGATTTGACGGCTTTTATTTCGATCGTTTCCATCTAAGTTCCTTACACTTCTGATTATACCAGCACTCCCTTCCGCGCATTCAATCGTCAATGGAAAACCTGTGCCGCAAGAAGCTGCTGGCATATAATCTATATCGGCCCTGGACGCTCAAAACTTAAAACAAACCCAGGCACACCGACGCTTCCGCTGTCCATAAGGAAAAGCGGCGTATCCTCCCAAAACAATTAAAGATATTGCAGAAATCCCTAAAGTATTTGTCCGGTTTGGTCGAAATCAAATCTAGCAGCGGTGGACAAAGGTGGATTACCCTGTTGCATTTCCGCCCGAACACCGACAGGAGGGGACAGGAACCATGAAACAATATAATCTGGTCTTTGAGGGGGCCGTGTCCGATGGCCGTAAAGTCGAAGAGGTGAAGTCAAACCTGGCCGCATTATTCAAAGTGGACGAGAAAAAAATCGACCACCTTTTCACGGCGCCATCGGCGGTGATCAAAAAGAACGTAAATTATGATGTGGCCATGCAATATCAGCATGCCATGAAGAAAGCCGGCGCAATTTGTAACGTTACGGAAGTTATTGAAAATATGAATCAACAGTCCGCAGAGACGCCGGGCCCGCCGCCGATCCCGCCGGCTGCCGGCCTTCAAATGGTCGGCGGTGTACTCCAACCTGCACAAGAATCCGAAATAAAAAAGTATTCTGAACCAAAAGCCAGGTCCGGTGTGGGAGATATCATTGCCGGGGTTGTTCTTATCGGTATTGGTCTGGTATTCGGGGGCTCGGTTTTTACAGGCAACCCCGGTTTGCTGGATTATTTTTTCGATGGATTGGGTGTATTTTGGATCGGTAAAGGTATCTACCGGTTGGTACGCTAATCAAATCCTTCTTTCCAAAAGGCGGCGACGGCAGTAGCTGTGCCGCCTTCTTTCACCTTTAAGCCACCTCCTCGGGCCTTACAGCGGTACGCTATCCATTATCTTTACATCCGCCGCCAGATGAGATAGGGTCTCTTTCACAAAACAGAAAGGAGGCGAAAGATTATGCCCACTCCCATACGGATTAAAATCGGTGACCTTGAGCTTAAAGGTGAATTTAACGACACGCCCGCCGGTCAAGCGGCGGCGGAAGCATTGCCTTTCGAGTGGAGCGGCAGCCGCTGGGGCGATGAATATTACGGCCCGCCGACGGTGGATTTTGGGGATCATCCCGGTGAGAAGGATGCGGTAATGAATGTCGGTGATCTGGGCTGGCATGCGCCCAATCAATGGTTTTGCCTGTTTTTCGGCCCCACTCCGGCCAGCAGCGGAGAGGAACCTGCGGCGGCGGTTCCCATTCTGACGGTGGGTAATGTTCAGGGAGACTGGACCGCACTCAAGGAAATGGGGGGCTCAATAACGGCCAGATTGGAAAAAGCTTAATCGAAAAAAACGCTGCCATCAACAGTGCGAATTTTTTATCCACTGTCCTGCATGAAAATTTATCAAAAAACACCTCATTTATATTAAGTATAAAACTATAATATTTAAATTCAGATAGTTAAGCCCATCCTGTTAGATATTGGCACGCCTCTTGATATCTATTTTTAGATGACAACGCCCCGTTAAAACGCTTAATCGCACACCACATACGAAGAACATCTGGAAAAAGAGTTAAAACAATTCGACCAAGGCGCTTAGAATTAAGCCTTAATTTTTAAGTGTAAAACATGGAAAGGAATATTGCTGTGGCCAAGAAGAAAAAAAAGAATGTACCGAAAAAACGAGGCATCAAACCAAAACAAACGGCGGCGGAGTCAAAAAAGGGATCTAAGTACCCTTTGATTGCCATAATAGCGGGCAGCGTCCTGGTTCTCATCGGGGCCTACTTTCTGTTTCAGGAAGAAAAACGACCAACTCCATCTCCTGAAGTTACCAAACTGAAAAAGGAGAACATCAACCTTCAAGAGAGCAGACCGACATTATCACCGGCACGGTTTACCGGAAAGGTCAGGAGGGCTTATGAAATCGCTCGCGAAATTCCGGAGGTACTCGATCGTCTCTATTGTTATTGCCGATGCAAAGAAAACTTCGCCCACAAAAACCTGTTGAGCTGTTTTGTCGATAACCATGCATCCACATGAGATATCTGTATGGATGAGGCGCAGTTGGCGTCTCGAATGCACGCTCAGGGAGCTACCGCAGCGGAAATTCAAAAAGAAATCGACAGAAAATTTGGCTCATAGTTGCGGTAATCACTTATTAGATTTCACGGATCGGCTTCATCCCCTCACGGCCTGCAAGGATGTGAACGGTGTCTGGCAGCGGCAAGGGGTTTTGGAAGGCGTTCGATTAAGAAAGGCCAATATGAAACGCAATTCATTTATATACCTGATTTTATTCATGCTGATGCCTGTGGCCATAGGTTTTGCACAAACCCCGGTCGCATACATTGACGCACTTGATATTGAAATTTGGCCCGACTATGACAGGGCGTCCGTGCTGGTTTTGCTGACGGGTACGCTTCCGGGCGATACCCGGTTTCCTGCACTGGTCACCCTTCCTCTACCGGAAGCCGCCCAGCTCAATGCCGTTGCCCGCATCGATGGTAAGGATGGCGACATGAAGGATGATATTTCTTCGAGCAGCGATCCTCCCGGTATGCTGACCTTTATCACCCCTGATATGCGTTTTCGGGTGGAGTATTATTTACCTTATACCGTCAATAACGACCAACGCTCTTTTGACTATACCTGGTTAGCGCCGATAAGCGTTAATAATTTTAAACTCAGAGTACAGCGACCCACATGGGCGAGCAATCTTAGTACAGAACCGGCCTCTGCAAGTGTCGTAAGGGGCGCGGGTGGATTCGATTACCATACTTTCCCCGCACGGGCTGTTCCGGCCGGTGAGCCATTCTCGCTGCACGTGGATTACAGAATGACCGCCACTCAGTTATCGGCGACAAGTTTGGCGCCCCAAAATACCGGCATACAATCCCCCACAAAACCCGCCACGCCGGGCACCGGCGCCGGTTTTAACTGGGCTTTCGCAGCTGTTGTTGCCGGTGGTCTCATCATCATTGGCGGTTTGATCTGGCAGATTGTCTTCCGCCGTCCTTCGCCCGACATCCGCAAGCCTGTTAATTCTCGGGTTAAGAGACAATCAGTGGATAAATTCTGCCCCGATTGTGGTGAGCCCATCGGCGAAGGCGACAGATTTTGCCGCAGTTGCGGCTCAGAATTATAAGATGTGCTTTGTCAGTCCGGAAGTGTTAGGCGAAACGGTTCCCATGATCCTTATGGGGTTAATGGCATTTCATCGATTTTCCCCCGGTCGCTTTCTGAAGCCTCGCGATGTAGCGACCCCATAAACCCCTAGGTTTGTTGCATTCCGGTTCCAAAAACTTTTTGGGATTCTCCTCAAAAGCTTTGCGGCAGCCCTCGGCACAGAAATAATAACGTTCTCCTTCAATGGTCGCTAATATTTTTGTCGTCTCTGGATTTACGGACATCCCGCATACCGGATCGGTTGCGGATTTCACTGATTCCGTTTGACTCATTATCATCATCTCCATTTCATGCGCTTTTCGCTTTTTAAATAATATCCTGCGCATATAATTTCATTAAACCCTTCTCTTAATATAATAACGATCCAGCATCAGGAAGCAAGGGCTGTCGATAGACCTGAAGCCTGAACAGCACCGTTGGACTTCAGCAACCGTGGTTTTCAGGGTGGATAAATTTTTCCCGGTTGTTATGGCTGCAACAAGGAAGCTGAGAATTTTTTATCCACTTTAGGCTTTGCAAACTAATGGAGGTTCTCAACTATTTTAGAGGCCTCTAGACCGTCGCTTACCGAAAACTATTAAATTTCAAACTGTTAAATAACTTCACATCTTTCATCAAACACTTGGCACAGGGCTTGCTCATTTTGGGGTACCCCCTGGAATTAAAATGATTATATTAGCGTATCGAAGATGGTCATTTAATTTATTAAGGAGCAAAAATATGAACGCTATTCATTTAGTAAAAAAAGTATTTTTGATTGCGCTATTTGCGCTGGTTGGATTTTCTGCTCAGGCTATTACCGAAAGGGGCATGGGGTACGGTCCCGATCCCCGATGGGGGCACCACTCCATGCACGCCTGGCACCATGGCGGAGATGAAGATCCCGGATTCGGGTGCCGGGGTGACTTGAGCAAAGAAGATATTCAAGAACTGAATAAAGAACGCGCCAGGTTTTTTGAAGGCACGAAAAACCTGAGGGCAAAAATTTATCAGAAAAGACTGGAACTCAAAAGTGAACTCGCTAAAGAAAACCCCGACACCCAGAAGGCTGCCGAGCTGCAGACAGAAATATCGGGCTTGAAAGCCGAATTTGATCAGAAGCGTCTGAATCATTTTCTGAATATGAGAAAGATCAACCCCGACATGGGCAGGGGTTTCGCCGGCGGTTATGGGATGATGGGCCCCGGCATAAGGCATCGTGGTATGATGGAACCATGGGAAATGGGCCCCGGCGGATATAGCGGCCGTTATTGCCCGAATTGCCCCTATGGCGGGTTTCGTGGTGGTTATGGTATGGGACCCGGTATGATGCGTCCGGGCTACGGTATGGGCCGGGGCATGATGGGACCCGGTTATGGAATGGGTCCGGGTATGTTGGGCCCCGGCTGGGAAAGGGGAATGAATCCCTCCTGGTCGGGTAACGAAGAGTTCCAGCAATCTGGTTGGCACGCGGGTTCTTTGGAAGAAAAAGACGCTGAAGAAATCGTTGAAAATTATATCCGATCGACCCGAAATCCCAACCTGAAAGCGGGTAAAATCGAAGATTCAGGAAATGCCTTCAAGGCTCAGATTGTAACCCAGGACAATTCTCTTGTTGAGGAAGTCCTGATTGATAAGCGCAGCGGCTACATGCGGCCGGCCTACTAAATCTGATTTCAAAGCATTGATTTTTTTATATGGTTTTTAAAATACGGGGTAAATTAGGGATTGAAAGTGAAAATCAGCAGAAGAACATTTCTGAAAACAGGCGCGGCGGCGGAGTGGCCCGCACGCGCAGGCGCCCGCGTGGTCAACCCGGCCCTGCCTTCGGCTTGAGTCGTTCGACCCTAAGCTCACGACCGATGGGCTCAGGCCAAAAGCAGCTCACTGCCGAAGGGCTCAGGCCGAATGTGGCGTGCCGGGGTCCGTACCGACCGCATGCATGGCAGACGCGCCGGTCAGGCCAATAAAATGTAGAAATAAACACAAGGAGGCATATCATGAATCGGTTTAAGGCCAAAAGTGTTGGATTTTTCCTGGCCCTGTTTTTTCTAATCCAGTTTTATGCGTTGAATGCGGCCCAGGCGCAATATGGACGCTACGGAGACTGGCACATGGGCCCGGGCATGATGGACGGCTGGGGCATGGGGTGGTTCGGGGGCATTTTTATGATCGTCTTCTGGATTCTGATCCTGGTGGGTCTCGTCTTCGTCATTCGATGGCTGATTCAAGCGACCGGCAAAAAAGGAAATGGCAGCCAGGGCGGGTCCCGGGCAATGGAGATCCTAAAAGAACGCTATGCCCGCGGAGAAATAGACAAGGCGCAATTTGAGGCCATCAAACGGGATCTGAACGATTAATCCTACTGATGCAAATGTTATTCGGATCGATCGACGCGAATGATAATGAAAGGAGTGAGGGTAATGTTTTCTAAAAAGGGAAAAAACCCAAATTACCATATCGCAATTTGTTTTTTATTCATTGTTTTATTCATTTCAGCGTCACTGGTTTACAGCCATGGCGGCAAACACGCGCCGGGGGAATTTACGCACCTGCAAGCGCTGAAAAAGGCAACCGAACTATATGATCAACTGATTGAAAAAGGAAAATTGGATCAAAGCTGGGAAAACAAGCTATCCCAGGTCGATGTATTCAAACGGGGACCGGAAGATAAAAATGAAATTGTGGTGTCCTTTCAGCGGGCAAGTGGAGATCCGAAAAACGTCTACATCTTTTTCGATGCCGGTGGTAAGTATGCCGGATCCAATTTCACCGGCGAATAGATCGCCAAAAATAATAATTTATTTGAAAAAAACTTCGCAGAGAATGCGGCCGGCGAAAGTTTTTATGCTGGCCTTCTGCGTTTTTAACCGACGGAGAAATTCATCATGAGCCGCAATAAGGTCCCGGGCTTAACGCAAAAATGGCCTACACTGGCCCGGTTCCCGATGCCTGCAAAAGCATTGGTCAGCATAATCATTTTAACGATGGCCATTGCCATGACCGGTGCGCTGGGACAGATCATTGTCCACGACATCATTCCCACATTTTTTTCGGGTCAACCATCAGGTCATCTCGACAACTCAGAAAAGTCTGACGAGCGGGTATCAAAAGACAATGAACCGGCCTCATCCGGCAGGGGCGATCTTTTTTCTGAAGAATCTGTTCAGGCTGTAACTCCCCAAAAGCAGCCCCTGTACCGGACAGAACAATTCGTCTGGACCTTAAAATGGACCCATATCCATATTTTCGGTATGAACATGATTTTTATATTTATGGGTACCATAACCCTTTTCTTAAATATCAGCATCAAAACACGAACATGGCTGGTTATCCTTCCTTTTATCGGCGTTCTGGTGGATATCACCGCCGTGTGGCTGAAAGGCTATATTTCGCCGGCATTCTTTTGGCTCCATATTCCCGGTGGTGGTCTTTTTGGAATCGTCTTCGTGATCGTAGCGGCCCGGGCATTCTGGGAAATGTCTGGCGTGCGAAAAAATTACGCACCGCATTAAGCGGATATTTCAAAAATGAGAAAAAAATCAACCAGCCGTAATCGCTGGTTTTATTATCTGAAAGAAGAGGCTTTAGGCAATGAAGAAACCAAATTACAGCGCGTTCGGATTCTTTTTAACGCTATTTACGACATTTTTCATCATCAGTTGTGCAAGTGAACCGGTCAGAGTCGATATGCCGGCCAACCACCCGGCGAATCCACAGTCGGAAGGAACGGCATTCATGCCTCCACCGAATCCGTTTCAAAATAATGACCCGACGGCCGAGCATCAAGCGGGCAGTTCTTCTTCAATGAGTCATGAAAAACACCAGCCTGCACAGGAGCATCAAATGAACCCTAAAATGAACAAAATGAGTCATGATCCCGGGTCGTTACAGGATTCTGAAGCGCAAGATCCCGAACATGAACATAAGGAGCATCGTCAATGATATTCAAAAATCGATTCATCGGTTTTATCTTATTTCTATCCACAGCAGTTGCAGGATGTGCGCAGGTACCCAAAGAAGCGGGCTTTAATGATGTGGAAAAATTAGCCGGGCAACGGTTTAACTACCGGCTGCACTGGAATCAGGAAACAGAAGCCGACCGCGAAGTTGAAAAGGCCATTGAAGATCTGCTTGCAAATGAGCTCACCCCGGAAGCGGCAGTTCAAATTGCGTTGCTCAACAACCCCAACTTGCAGGCTGTATACGAAGATCTTGGAGTTAGCCAGGCAGATGTTGTTGAGGCCGGTTTACTCGAAAATCCAGTACTGTTCGGAAAGGCGCGTTTTCCAGATAAATCCGAGGAGTCGGCCAATTATGAATTTGGCGTTACGCAAAATTTTTTAAACATCCTGATGCTGCCGGCGCGCAAGAAGCTCTCCGCCATTCGCTTTGAACAGGTCAAAATGCATGTGACCGACAAGGTGATTCAATTGGCCGCGGAAGCACAGAAGTCCTACTTTTCTGCAATCGGTGCCAAACAAATCAGGGAGATGAGAAACCAAATTACCGCCACTGCCAGAAATGCTTTCGAATTGGCACAGCGCTTACATTCAGCCGGTAATATCAGCGATCTTGAATTGGCTAAAGAAAATTCCCGTTTTCAGCAACTGCTGCTGGAGCTGGCAAACAGTGAAGTGGCTTTATTCGATGCACGCGAGCAACTAACCCGCTTAATGGGTCTTTGGGGACCTCAAGCCGGCTGGCGTCTACCCGGGCAGCTGCCGGATATTCCCGCCGATGAAATCCCGCTACAACACCTGGAATCGATGGCCATCGAGAACCGACTGGATCTGGCTGCTGAAAAAAAAGGGGTAGAGGCCCTGGCCCAGGCCCTGGGGATAACCATCGACTGGCGCTGGGTCGGACAAATAGAGGTGGGGATCAGCAGAGAGCGTGAAACGGATCGAACCTGGGTTACCGGACCTGAACTGGCAATAGAGTTGCCGATATTTAATCAAAGACAGGCGGACATCGCCCGGCTGGAGGCGCAGCTCCGTCGCAGCCAGAAAAGGCTGACGGCCCAGGCGATAGAGATTCGCTCCGAAATTCGTTCCTTGAGAAATCATCTGGTCATGCAGCGTAATTTAATCGATCATTACCGTAATACCGTTTTACCGCTCAGGGAACAGATTGTCGATCTGACGCTTAAAAATTATAACTATATGCTGATGGGGGCCTTTGATTTGTTGATGGCCAAGCAGCAGAAGTTTGAAAGCTATCAACAGTATATGGAGGCCGTCAGAGATTACTGGATCATCAGGGCTGACATACAGAGATCTCTGGGCGGTCGTCTCCCGACTCACATGCAGAGTCAAGAATTTTTTCATCCAGATCCAATCGAGACGAGCACCATAAATGATCACGATATTCAAGAATATAAAATGAACTAAAGCAACATGGAATATTGACTAGAAGTGGTTTCAAAGCCTCAGATGGGATTTTGAACCACTTCTAAATAAGGAGTAGATACAAATGCTGACAAGACGTCAAATACTCATTTCCGCGCTGGCCTCCTTTGCCGGAGGCACTCTGCTGAAAAAGACCGAAGCGGCTTCTCAAAAAAATCAGACGCACACGCAAACTGGACTATCTTCAGAGCCTAAAGGCCGCGCGCATTTTACACCAGTGGTGACACCCAATGGAAGTACCTTGCCTTATACAATGAAAAATGGTGTCAAAGAATTTCATTTGATTGCCGAACCGGTTGAACGTGAATTTGCGCCGGACATGAAGGTCAAATGCTGGGGGTATAACGGCCAGACACCCGGCCCGACCATTGAGGCCTTAGAGGGGGACCGGGTGCGGATACTCGTCACCAACAGGCTGCCCGAGCACACCAGTATTCACTGGCATGGCATTTTTCTGCCCAACGGCATGGACGGCGTCGGCGGACTCACCCAGCCCCACATCAAGCCGGGCGAAACCTATGTTTATGAATTCACCCTGCGGCAGCACGGAACTTTTATGTATCATCCCCACGCCGATGAAATGGTTCAATTGGCCGTCGGCATGATGGGGTTTTTCATCATCCATCCCAAAAAGGCAGAGCGCCCGCAAATTGATCGGGATTTTGCCATCATGCTGCACGAATGGGCCATCCATCCGGGCACCTATCGTCCGGATCCGGCTGTAATGCTGGATTTCAACATCTTCAGCTTCAACAGTAAGGTGTTTCCCGCCATCGATCATCTCGTGGTAAAAACCGGTGATCGGGTGCGCATCCGGATTGGCAATCTCAGCATGGACGAACACCCCATTCATATCCACGGGCATGCGTTTCGCGTTACAGCGACCGATGGGGGCAAAATCCCCAGTGCCGGGCATTGGCCCGAAACGACCGTGCTCGTCCCGGTCGGTTCGACCCGGGATGTGGAGTTCGTTGCCGATGCGCCGGGAGACTGGGCCTTTCACTGCCACAAGTCTCATCACACCATGAACCCGATGGGACATAATATTCCCAACACACTCGGCGCATCGCAGAAGGGACTGGAAGAGAAAATTCGTAAAATGATACCGGGCTATATGGCCATGGGCGAATCCGGTATGGCCGAGCACGCCGATCATGTGAAACACATGCCGGGCCCCAGAAATACGCTGCCCATGATGATGGGTAAGGGACCGTTCGGGAATATTGAGATGGGCGGGATGTTTACGGTCGTCAAGGTCAGGGATCACCTGAAATCATATGATGAAGACCCCGGCTGGTATAAGCACCCGGAAGGAACTATCGCCTACCGATTAGGCAAAGCTTGATATTGCAGTCTTAACTGAATTAACGGATAGCTGAGTTTCTTACCTTCCTGGCGCCGATATATTTCCATGCGGAAGGATAAGTGGTCATAAAAGACGCAATGAATATCTTTTCTAGCAGTCGCTGACTTCATTAATGTGTGTTGCCCGTTCTTAGTTTCTGAAGATTATTCTCATTTCTGTCTTTTTTATTCCTGAAAAACTAGATATTTTGAACTCGGAAATATGACCGCTTTCAACTAAAAACCTATTGTGCCGATCAAAATTTCTGGGCCGTTATTGTAACCTTTTCATCAGAAAATCGTTATATAAACAAAATGGAAAAATTCGGCTCGTTCTACAAAGATAACCAGAAAGCGCTTTTCACCTATCTCGTGCGGATGACAGGGGATTATTACCTTGCAAGCGACATCATGCAGGAAAGTTTTAGGCGCTATCTTGAGAATTATACAGAAAAATTACCCAATGCTGCCATATTGTTCACCATTGCACGCAATGCGCTTTTTGACCACTCTCGGGTTCGGGGACGCAGCACTTCGTTGGAGCAAGATCCCATCGACGGCTCCGAGAGCCAGGAATACAGTCTCATGGTGAAACAAGAGTATCAACAGGTGCTCGCTGCCCTGCAGAAGCTTGAAAAAAATGAAAGAGATATTCTGGCGCTGGCCATCAGCGATGGTATTTCATATCGGGACATTGCCTCGATTGTCGGCATCAGCGTTGAAAATGTAAAGGTCAAGATTCACCGGACCCGCCTTAAGCTGAAAAAAATCCTCCAGAGGGGAGATGAATCATGAATTATTTAATCAGCAAGTTCATTGATAACGAATTGGATCTTGATGAAAAGATCGGGTTCGTCGAAAGGGTTCATGAAGATAGGATCTTTAAAGATGAGTCCGTCGAGCTTTTAGGGATTGAAAAAATCATCCGCAGCGATGTTGTCGATCGCATCCCGCCCCTTCAAGTGAAAATAAAGAAAAAGTGGTTTTCTTTCGGCTTGCGTCCCCTGGGTTTTTTGGTCTCTGCCGCTGCAGCTGCGCTCCTGCTTTTTTTCATTTTTTCGCATCCGCAACAAATCCCGGCGACCTCGCATAGATTTGTCATCTATCGGCCGGATGTCACCAGGGCAGAGATTACGGGTACCTTTACCGACTGGCAACGGATCCCGATGAACCGAATCGGATCCAGCGGATATTGGGATATCACCGTAAAGCTGCCATTGGGTGAGCACCGATTCACGTATATTCTTGATGGTGAAAAAAGATTCGCAGACCCGACAGTTCCGACCGGAGAACTCGATGATTTCGGCGGCAGAAATTCAATTATTTCAGTGGAGTCCAAAACATGAAACGCTTCCTCTTGCTCTTATTGATTTCCTTTATAGTCTTCTCCGGGTGTGCCAGCCATTTTTACCGCAAAAATAATGATACGGTGAGCATCTTTCTAAAGAAACCCGATGCCAGGCGTGTTTATTTTTTGTCGTCTCTGGATGGCTACAAGCCACGCAAAGCCACTCGAGTAGACAACAATACCTGGCAAATCAACACGCCAGCGCAAACCGAGTTTAAATATTTTTACAATGTGGATGGCACAGTTTACCTGCCGGAGTGCCGCTTAAAAGAAAAGGACGATTTTGGATCCAAGATCTGTATATATATTCCGGAATTTTAGCTTTATGCGTTTGTAAGATTTATTATGAATTTAAATAAAGAGAGGAGTTTAAAAATGAAGAAGGTGTTTATTATATGCATGGCGATCTTTTTTTGTGCCGCCGTGGCATCGGCAGATCCTGTGGAAGAGGGCCTACCCAAAACAGCAACGCAACAGATTAAAGACAGTACCCGGCAAATGATAAACCAGGATTTTAAAGCTGAAGAAGCGATAAATATGACCCGGCAGATGCTGGCAAACAACTTCAGTCAACAACAGGTCCTGGAAGCGCACGCTGTCCTCATGAATGCGCGCAAACAAGGCCTGCAGACAGGGCCGATTATGAACAAAGCTTATGAGGGCCTGGCCAAACAGGTTCAAGCCAGGGCGGTTGTCCAGGCCATGGAGCAGGTTCGATCCCGTTATGAGTTCGCCTCGAGGCAGGCAAAAACCCTTACAAATGACGAGACCAAAGTAAATCAGATGACAGAATTCCTGGCCGGAAGCATGGCGGCGGGAACGAAGCATGAAGATGTCGATCGCATCATGCAGGCCTTGCAGGAAAGAACCCGGGATATGACCAGAGCCCATGCGGAAGATCTGGCCCTGCAAACTTTTATGGCCACCCGGATGATGGCACGATTCGGCATGCCTTCGCAGGCGATCGGCGATTCTGTGTGCCAGGCCTTACAACAGGGTTACAGCGCACAAGAAATGCATAACATGCGGAACACCATGATGGTCAACGCAAGGAATCATCGCTTCAATGCGGGACGGCATGGCGGACAGGCCGGCATGGGAGGCCACGGTGATGGCTCCGGCGACGGCATGGGGGGCGGCCATGACGGTGGTTCCGGTGGCGGCATGGACGGCGGCATGGGTGGTGGTTCCGGTGGCGGCATGGGCGGAGGCTCCGGCGATGGTGGCGGCGGTGGAATGGGCGGCCATATGTAATTTCTTGATACAAGACGGGGGTCCTACGCAACGGGACCCCCGATAAAATTTTTTCCGCCTCTATATCGCTGTTTCCTAATATTCTTGCCTCAGGTGTCGACAAAACTTTTTATCGACAGCCAGTCTTACCCTAACGATGTCATCTCCTTGTTTAAGTTAATTTGGTGACAATTGGGTTGAAATCAGTCAGTTTCTCGCGTAGGCGGCTTATGAAGCAGATCACGAAAGAAGCCGATAGCCTCAGGCCTGGCCCAGTCCCTGGGTCCAATAATCTTCTGAATGAGAATCCCGTCCTGATCGATGATAAAGCTCTCCGGAACGCCGGTGGTCTGATACAAGTTTTTGATAGTTCCGGCCGGGTCCATTAAAGCGGGAAAGCTAAGGTTGTATTGTTTCATAAACGGTGCAACCGCTTCTGTCCCCAGGGAGTCTATACTGACAGCCAGGATTTCGAATTTTTCACCCTTGAGCGCCTGATAGAGTCTTTCCATCGAAGGCATTTCATCGACGCAGGGGGGGCACCAGGTCGCCCAAACATTAACGAGAACAATATGTCCGCGGTAGTCAGAGAGACTCACCATCCTTCCATCGAGTCCGGGAAACGTAAAATTGGGAGCCGGGAGGCCGGTTTTCAGGGGTGAAAAATTTAAATATGGATTATGTTGCTTCGGCAAAAATAAGATCAAAAATCCAGATATTGCCAGGAGGACCAGGACAATCGCGCGAAATTTAGTCGATTTTTCCATCATTTCGAATTTAATTTTTCACTCCCAAATACTTGAGGCGATTTTTTTAAGTGGGCAAATATGTGGGTTTCACGATTTTAGGCTTCCCGGTCCTGATCCAGCACGAACCGAATCAAATTACGGGTTTCATCACTTACCCAGTCTCTGGCACCTAAAATCAAAGCAACCAGTTCTCCTTTTCCATTTAACAGGTAATGGGCCGGATGCGAGCGAACGCCATATGCATAAGCAACCTTTCCCTCTATGTCCATCAGGACCGGAAAAGGCAATTTTTCCTGCTTTACATATCTTTTAACAATTTCTCTCGTTTCCTGGATATCGATGGCCAGAACCACGAAATCGCTGTCTTTAAACTCATTATAAAGCTTTACTAAGGAAGGCATCTCCTTCCGACACCACGTTCACCAGGTCGCCCAAAAATCGAGTAAAACAACTTTGCCTCGGAAATCTTTAAGCGTTACCTGATCCCCGACCAGGTTTCTGATGGAGAACTCGGGGGCAACGGTGCCCTCATTAAATCTAAAAGCGCCGGCAGCCGCTATGTAATCCTCATCTGCCGCCCTCGAGTTCCATAAAGCCGATGACAACAAAAAAATAGCAATAGCGGTAAACAAGATGGATAGCTGTTTCATTTTTGCTCCTTAAGCGAGTATTGTTTTCGCATTTAATTATTTAAGCGCTTCCGTTCTTCTAAGATTTTCAAAGAAGCTTTTTTATTCAATTCCGAGACCGGTGAAGCGTAATTAAGTCCTGTTTAATTAGAAGAATAAAAACCACTAGAACAGCAGCCCATTGATTAGGTTTTTTAGCAAAGACGTTCAGGTGGTCTAAAAAGGGAAAGAGAAAACCCGGATGGTATGCAACATTTATTTATGAGCACAAAAAGGCTCGCTATGGGTAATATAAATATAGGTGACAGCTCAATACCATTTTGCGCGAAAAAAGGCGGCGACACTGAGCAACGTGCATCTTTAGGAGAATCGAAATCAAAATTTCCTGCAACGCAGTGAATATTGCATATGCCGATGATAGGAATACTAAAGATCATAATTCCTAAGATGAATAGAATGAGGTTTTTGCGGCTGAATTTCATCTAAAATACCCAATCATATGAATCGACTTTTAACTATACCTACATTGTGGTATAAGATCAACAATTTTATAGGAACGAAAAATCCTGCCGGTCAAATTCATATTCCCAGAATAAATGCGATTGACCAGGCGTCTAGTACTAAATCCGCTAATTGATAATTCATGATCAAAATTTTTAATTAGCGATGCTCAATCTTTTTTAGTTCAGTATGTGGTCTTGAATCTGCATGAGCAGAGTGCATGCCGCGCATCATAAAAATTCGGTTTGGCCTGATCAGATTGGCAAAATAGATCTTCCCAAATACTAGCGGGGCTTTAAAAGGAGCACCCATTATGCGATTTTTCTTTTGGCCTTATAACCTACTTTCAAGGCTTGCACCTAAAGGACCACATGACCGCATACTCTCTATAAGCGAACAGATCCGTTTTTGGTATAAAGCGAACCGTAAAATGAATTGGGGTATCGGGCGTGATGAATTTGAAAGGTTGGAAGCAGCATCACCGCAAACCCTGAATGAAGACGATCGAATCAAGGGCTTTATCGGTTCAGTTCTTTTTTATGGCTTTGGAGACGATGGAGACGGTTATTCAGATGCGGTACTTTCCGGGAAGGTCGCCTGGGAATATGCTCTCAAGGATAGAAAAGGTAAAGCCTGGCAGTGCGAATACGTTGATTTTAATAAGCCCCAGGATGTCCGGTTACGCCCGGGAGCTCCGGCCCGACCAAAAGGCTTTTATTTCGCAAAGATAAATACCGGGGAACAATTCAAAGCCATGACGATTTCCCAGCTCCGTAAAAAATTGGCGATGGATACCGGCTGGGGCCCTGAAGGATTTCAATTTTTAGCCATCACCCATCCCCATTTTGCAGACCTGATGAACGAACGTAAAATCCCCTTTATGGCTCTTGCCGATTATGATGTCGCCCCCTATGGTTACAATGATTTTTTTGATGCACCACAGTTATTTTGCAGCAACAATAAGCTCGGACTCGGTATCGGGAATGTGGATCAAAATTATCCGCTTTTCGGGATACCGACCCTGCAACTTTGCCCCACGTTGCCGGTTTAGAATCAAATTCCCAGGCCTCGATTTAAAAGATGCTATTTATGAAAAACCAACACTGCTCACCGGACCTTACCCGCAAGCGATATAATCGGATTGCTTTTCTCTATGATTTTATGGAAGCTCCTATGGAAGGCCTGCGTTTTGCCTCATGGCGGCGGCGGCTGACGAATCGAATTGCAGGCCCGAAAGCCCTGGAAGTCGGTGTTGGAACCGGTAAGAATTTAGCGTATTACCCGGAAGACGTGCATATCACGGCTATTGACCTCAGCCCCCGAATGCTGGCCAGGGCACGCAAAAAGATAAACAAATTGAATCTGCAGGTTGATATGCAAGAAATGAATGTCCAGCGTCTTGATTTTGCGGATCACTTTTTTGATACGGTGTTTGCAACTTTCGTATTTTGTTCGGTCCCGGATCCGATAGCCGGTCTTCAGGAACTCAAAAGGGTCTGCAAACCGGATGGCAGGTTACTGCTGCTTGAACATATGCGTCCGGGCAATTCGGCGCTGGGCTTTATCTTTGATTTGCTGAATCCGATGGTCGTTCGAATGATGGGTGCAAATATCAACCGCCGCACAATGGACAATCTTCGTGCGGCGGGGTGGCAAATCCGGCTGGAAGAACACCTGTCGTCTGATATCGTTCGATGGATAGAAGCCGTACCCTAAAATTTAATTAAAAGCCGCTGCATTTTCATGTTGACGCATGGTTTGGTATATTATATACTACTTAGTGGTATGAATTATCAATTTAATATACGCCCCGGATTTTTTCAAAAAGTGCTCAGCATCATGTTAGCCGTACTCATGGGCATTGGTTTTTCATTCGGCGGGGCGCTGGCAAGTAGCTGTGAGGGCGGAACAGATTGTCCGGTTTGCGCCGAATTTCCGCATGGGCATGTTCCAGGGGCGGCGATGGATATGCAAAGTCCGGGCTGTGCGCCTGATGGACAGAACAGTCCCTGCGGATTAGAAACCGGCCAGGATCCGGACAAAGTCCACAGTATTGTCTCCCCTGCCAGATCATACCAGCAAGGGCATGCCGGCATTTTTGCTGCGGCATCCGATGAATATGGCCAACCCCTTTTCCCCAAAAAGAGTATCCCGCAAATTCTTTTGGCTGATTCAGGAAGACCAACCCCTATCTATTTGCTCAATCAATCTCTGCTCTGTTAATTCCCTCCAGCTCGGTTCTGTTTATTTATTTCCCATTATTATTGCGATGACTGGATACTTTTTATCCAGGCCAGCGGGGTATCTGGGGAAAATTTCTGTTTATCAACCTGTTTTCAAAGTCTTAGTTTTAAAAATTTTAATTTAATTCAGCATGTTATTGTGCTGTCTCAACTTAATGGTGAATTTGGCATTACCGTTGCAATTAACTTAAAAAAACAACTTGAGTATTTGGATGAACGAATTTTTAAATAATAAGGAGGCATAAAAATGAAAAGACTGACCAAGCCGATTCTTACCGGTTCGCTGATTTTGGCCATTGCGCTGCTGATTAGTTTTGTAGGAATAGATATCGCGAATGCCTGTGGATGGGGTCAGGGTGGGGGGCAGGGCTATGTTCCCCAGAGACGCGATCAAAATGGATATTTAGCCCAGAAGCAGGCCCTTACGCAAGAGCAAGCCAGGGATATTGTCACGAATTATGTAAAAAGACTCAATCCCAAACTTGAGGTTGGTAAAATTACCGATAATGGCGGCTTTTACGAGGCTGAAGTAATTGGTGAAGGAAACGAGGTCATCCAGCTGGTCGGTGTCGATAAACAATCCGGACGGCTCATCGTTCTTAATTAACTTTCAGCAGACGCTTTATGCTTTTGCCGAAATTGAGAAATAACGTATTTCAGGAGCCATCCATGAGCAGGCGCAATAGAATACTGGACCTTTGTTTTCTTGCTTTGATAATTATAATTTTAGTCGGGGTGCCGTTCGGCATCGCCTATTACGATCGGCATGCATCATCCCAAAAAATACCGCCGAATGCCCGCGTATTTACGCTTACCGGGCACGCCGAAAGGGGCTGGCTGATGGGTGAAGTGCCGGCGTATGATGCCGTCACTTTCTGGCAAAAGCACGGTCAGCCGATTGAAAGACCGGTCATCGAGGTGAAAAAAGGCGACATTGTGGTTTTTAAACTGGCGAGCAGTGACGTGGTTCACGGCTTCAGTCTAAAAGACTTTGGCGTTTATCTAAAAGACGGCATCCAGCCGGGAAAGGTCATTCACGTGTCATTCAAGGCCGACCAGGCGGGAACCTTTACGTTTTCCTGCAATGCCATCTGCGGTGATATGCATCAGAACATGCAGGGGACACTGGTGGTCAGCGCTTGAATGTTTGTTTTTAAAAATGATTTTATTAAGATCGACATTACCGCAATAAACGGGGTTAATCGATTTTATCCTGATGCTTAACCCCGTTTCGTATATGGATTTAAGGAAACGGTATGCAAAAGATTACCAGAAATACAGCGGTCCTGGGGCTAACGGTCATAGGCGTCATACTGGCAGTCGGCTATTACGCAATGAACCGGACCGCTGACGCGGCGGATAAGAATCTACCCGCCGGCACGATTCGAGGCCGGGTTACCTCAATTTATGGTCCGGTCGAAAATGCCAGAGTCAGATTAATCGGCGAGGAAAAATTTACGCTTACCGACCGGCAGGGTCGCTATGAGCTCCAGACCACGCATTCTGCGAACACACGCGCGATTGTCACCGCCGGCAAGGAGGGCTGGTTCAACAACGGACAGATTGCCAATTTCTCAGGCCGCACGCGGGACATCTTTTTAAACCCGGTTTTTCTCGATGATCGTCCGGAATATCGTTTCATTTCTCCGGTTACCTGTTCCGGGTGTCATGTAAAACTGACCCGCTACTACGACCAATCCAAAATGGCGCACACCACCTCTAATCCCAAATTACTGAACATGTATTACGGCACCGATGCCTTTAATCGACCGGGTCTTGGACCGGGATACAGGCTGGACAACCCCAAAAGCGAAGGCAACTGTACGACTTGCCACGCACCGTCGGTAGCCGGTTCTATCCCGGCGTCTCAGGATTTAAAGAGCGTTCTGCGTTCTCCCTGGGCAGAATGGGACGGGATCAGCTGTGACTATTGTCACAAGATCAGAAAGGTCATTAAAGACAAGACCAAACCCAGCCAGTCGACCGCCGTTCATGAAAGGCAAACGCCTCTACAGGGCAACTCCATCCTTGTCTTTGGTCCTTATGATGACGTGGTTGCACCGCCGATGGCGGCATCGTATAATCCGGTCTTCGATCAGGGGCAATTTTGTTCCCTGTGCCACAGCCAGTCCCAAGAACTGGAAGGCGGCAAAGTCTGGGACAGCAGCACAATTTATTCAGATGCCGAATGGAAGGCATTTGGTCTGAAAGACAAAACGCTCATCCCCATCCAGACCACCTATCAGGAATGGAAGCAGTGGCAGGATCAACTTCCTGCCGGCGATGCCAATAAAGGCAAGAAATGCCAGGACTGCCACATGAGCTGGCGCAAAGAGATGCTGCCTTACGACAATTATGTTGTTGACGGCAATGCGCGCAATATGTGGGGTAACTTCAGGTCGCCGAAAAACATTCGACCGCATCATTTTGACGGGGGCACCGAAACCCAGCTGAAAACCGCCCTGTCACTGGAGCTTGAAGGAGAGGTTTCCGACGGCAAACTGACGGTTACAGCCTTCATCACCAACACCAACGGCGGTCACTGGGTGCCCACCGGAGAGACCATGCGCAGTGTGATGCTGCTGATCAAAGCCAGCGACTCCGGCGGAAAATCCCTTAAAATGATCGCGGGCGGCAGACTTCCGGATTGGACCGGAAAGGGGAATGCCAAAACGGGCAATTATGCCGGGCTGCCCGGGGCAGTCTTTGCGCGGGTACTGGGTGATGATGCGGGCAATCTGAATGTACCCTTCTGGAAAGCCACCCGGATTGTCTCCGATACACGCATTCGACCTAAAAAGACCGTAATGCTTAAATTCGAATTCCTTATTGAGAACCCGGAAGACGAGCCCACGGCCGAAGCCCGTCTCATCTACCGTCCGGCCCACAGGGTGCTGGCAAAGATGAAAAGCTGGGATGTCGAAGATATCTTAATTACCAGCAGCGTCTGGTAGTTTCAGGAGGTAATAAAGTTGCGAAAGGTTTTAACACTCATATTTTCATTCGTTTTTATAACGATCATGTTTTTTCCCGATCCGGTTATCGCCGGCAGTATCAAAGGAACGGTTAAGGTGAAAGGGCTGCGTACACCTGAAGACATCCTGGTATATCTGACCAAGGCCCCCCCGGGCGCTGAAGATCTTTCCAAAGCCAAATTCTTTATGGATCAGCGCAACCTGGAATTCGTCCCGCATGTGTTGCCGGTTCCGGTGGGCGCCACGGTCGATTTTCCGAATAATGACAAGGTGGATCATAATGTTTTTTCGATGTCGCGCACCAAAAAATTTAACCTGGGAAGTTACAAAGCCGGCGAGAGCAAATCGGTGGTCTTCGATAAACCCGGAATTGTGGAGTTGCGCTGTGATGTGCATGCGGAAATGGCCGCCTATATTCTTGTGATGAAAAATCCGTATTTTGCCGTAACAGATAAACAGGGGCGTTTTGAAATCCCGGATACAAGCCTCCTCAAGAAAACCGGTTTAACCGGCGTAAAGGATCTTGCTCCGGGAAAATATTTCGTCAAGACCTGGCATGAAAAGCTGAAGACCCAAAAAAAGGCTGTCAGCGTGCCTGAAAATGGGGATGTTACGATTCAACTGGATCTTACCCGGGGGACTCCCGGTGTTCTATATAAATAAACGGACCCATGACCCATAAAAAGGAAAGCGCAATTTTTTCCCCCTCCCTTAATCCCCCCGACTCGGCTGCCTTCGACTTGAGCTCAGGCCGAAAGTAGCTCGTCGCAGGCCGCCAGAGGAGGGAAAACAAGGTGGGGGTGAAAGTGGTTGTCGGTCATTGCATCATTTGCAGACTGACGAAAGGTGATGAGATTTGCCTGATATCTCTTTCTATATGGCGTTCGGCGCCGGTTTGATCTCTTTTTTATCTCCGTGTGTCTTGCCGCTGGTGCCGGGATATATTTCCTTTATATCCGGTGTCTCATTTGCAGAGATAAAGGAAAAAGAAGGCAGCATGCCGTTTCTGAGCAAAGAAAAACGAATCATTCTTTACAGTTCGATTTTCTTTATCATCGGATTTTCGCTGGTGTTTATTTTGCTGGGCGCGACGGCCACCTGGGTCGGGACATTTATTTCGTCCAAAATAGCTATCCTGACAAAACTGGCGGGACTGGTCATCATTTTTTTCGGCATTTACATGATGGGTCTCATTCGGCCCCGTTTTTTATTTAAGGAAGCCCGGTTTCAAATTAAAGATAAACGATTCGGGTACGTCGGGGCGCTGCTCATCGGGGCCGCCTTTGCTTTTGGCTGGACCCCCTGTATCGGCCCTATTCTGGGGGGTATCCTGACCTACGCCGGCACCCTGGATAAGGTAAATCAGGGCGTTTTTCTGCTCTTAATGTATTCACTGGGGCTGGGGATCCCTTTTTTGTTGACGGCTATCGGCATCAATCAATTCTGGAGATTCTTTAACCGGATCAAGAAATACATGCGACTTCTGGAAGTCACCAGCGGTGTTATCATGGTCATTTTGGGCCTGATGATTTTTACCAATAAGCTCATTTTAATTCCCGGTCTGCTGCCGTTTTTAAATAAGTTTGCATTGTAGTCCGCAATAAAATTACCCTAGAAGTGGTTTCAAAATCTCAGATCAGGTTCAAGGGCAAGGCGTCCCGCGAATTGAAAGCGGAGCGTACACGTTTGTACGTTAGCATTTCAATTCGCGGGACAACGCAGCCATTGGGCCTCAGGTGGGGTTTTGAAACCGCTTCTAAACAGAGAAAAGTGATCCTAATGAAGACAATCCGTAAACCCGCTTTTTTGCTTATTTTGCCGGTCATTTTTGGATTCGCCGGCCCTGGTTTTTTACAGGTCGATCTTTTCGCCGAAACCGAAAACCGGGAATTAGAGCGACGATTTAGCGATGTGGGCGTTCTTCAAATTCCCCCGGACAGCGAGCCGCTTGAGATCAGGCTCAGCGATCCAGCCGGCCGACCCGTCAGCCTTTCCGAGTTCAGGGGTAAAATCGTGTTTATCAATTTTTGGACGACCTGGTGTCTGGCCTGCGTTATCGAGATGCCGTCTATGGAGAAATTACATCAGCGGTTTAAAGACAAAGATTTCGTAATGGTGGCCATAAATTTACAGGAATCGGCCGCAAGGGTAAAACAATTTTTCAAGGAACATAAGCTAACATTCATAACCCTTTTAGACATAACCGGAGATGTCGGCGCCGGTTTGGGCATTCGCTCCATACCCACCACATTTATTCTCGATAAGAACGGAAGAATAATCGGCAAGGCCCTGGGGCCACGGGAGTGGGAAGGTAAAAAATCAGTCACTTTGTTTGAGTATCTGACGGACAGCTATGTCGCCGGCTCCGAAACGAAATCAACAAGATGAACAGAAAAAAAGCCTGGATCTTAATTATTTTGACATTGGTCGTGGCAGTGGTCGTTCCGCTATCACTGCCATTATTCCCCGCCGAGAACCGCACCCACACCCTTGCTATCGAGGCCAAAAAGTACGGCTATTCCCCGTCAAGGATCATTGTAAACAAGGGCGATAAGATTGTTTTAAAGCCGACCTCCCTTGATGCCACCCACGGTTTTCTTCTGGATGGACATCCGGTTGAATTTATCATGCGAAAAGGTGCGACCTTTCTAAAGTACACATGGGAAGACGAGAACGGCAAACTTCAGGCCGATTGGGACAGGGTTTCTGAAGTCGAATTTGTGACGGACAAAGCCGGCAAGTTTACCTTTCGCTGTACCCAAACGTGCGGGAATCTTCATCCTTTTATGACCGGCGAGTTAATCGTAAAACCGAATAATCCCTATTATTTGTTTATTTCCTTATCCATCTGGCTGGTGTTCAGCCTGCTGGTTTATTTCCGAACAGATACCGGCTCCAGCTTTTCCGGCTTTCGACGCATCAATCTTCTCGAAAAATTTCCGTGGCTGAAAAAAATCCTTAAGCTGCGCAGTTTTCAATTTTTGATTATGCTGCCCAATTTTATCGTATTTTATCTTTTCATTCTCAGCAGCCTGTGGGGCAGCCCGGTGGGCAATCGTAACATTGCGATTATCTTCGTCTGGATTCTGTGGTGGTTTGTTCTCAAAGCCATTATTGTTCCGTTAGGCGGCCGAATCTGGTGTCTGATGTGCCCCCTGCCGGCGCCTTCGGAGTGGCTGAGCCGCAAAAGTTTCACAGCGGTTCGTTACATCAAGCAGCCGTTTAAAACGCTGCACCATCGATTCACGGGGTTGCAAAAAGACTGGTCCAGATTAATGGATAACATCTGGCTGCAAAATATCCTTTTTCTGGCCTTGATTTCTTTTGGTATTATTCTGATTACCCGCCCGATTGCAACGGCTTTGCTGTTTCTGACTATTCTGGTTCTGAGTGTTCTGCTTGCGCTCTTTTATCGGCGCCGGGTCTTTTGCCAATATCTTTGTCCGGTAGGTGGATTTTTAGGCACTTACGCCATGGCCTCGATGACCGAGCTCAGAGCCGTTGATTTCGAGACGTGTAAGCAACATAAAGAAAAGGCATGTTATGCCGGAGGGCCCGGCGGTTGGGCCTGTCCCTGGAAGCAGTATATCGGCACCATGAAACGCAACAACTACTGCGGATTGTGCACGGAGTGCATTAAGAGCTGTCCCAAAGACAACGTTGGGGTTTATATCCGGCCCTTCGGTGCCGACCGGAAATTAAAGGGCTATGATGAAATGTTCAATGTGATCATCATGCTGGTGGTGGCCATTGTCTTCAGTATTACCATGTCGGGTCCCTGGGCCGTCATTAAAGATGCGGCCAATGTGACCGAAAGCAGACAGATCCTGCCCTTTCTTATTTATGTTGCGACAATCTGGATTCTGGCGCTGGGGGTGTTCCCCGGCATTCTTGCCCTGGTCGCACACGCGGCCAGGCGCTTTGCAGGGAGTCAGGCCGACAACCGGGCTGTTATTTTTCGACTGGCTTATATCCTGATTCCGATTGGTATATTTGCCTGGATTGCTTTCAGTTTGCCGATGCTGATGGTGAACTACGGTTATATTCTCAATGTTCTATCGGATCCTTTAGGGTTGGGCTGGGATATTCTGGGCACAGCCAATTTTCCTTTTAAACCTTTATTTCCGGAATCCATACCCCTTATCCAGGGGATAATACTGTTAGCCGGTCTATATTTCGGTCTGAGCAGGGGGTATCTAAGTTTAAAAGACATTATTCCTGGCCCCACTGTAAGGGCCAAAGCCATGATGATTCCATCTATATTTGCGCTTGTCGTAGTCAATATATTTTTAAGACTCTATATGGGATAAGCGCGGGCCAAATCTGATCTGAAGATAATTCATCCCTGCTTTCTTTTAGGTTTTACATTTGCGTGGCGGCCTGTTCAAAATTCTTAAGCGCATTTTTCACCTGGTCCAGAACCGCTTTACATCCCTTCATATTCTTGAAAATCGGATCGATCTGTCGACTTTGCGCACCGGTTGAGCGTCTTCAATTAAAAATGGCATCCATTTGTAGGGCTTTTGGCATGCAGGCGGTTTGATAAAACTCAAGAAATCGCCATTTTAGCCGATCTTAACACAAGCAAGCCCTCATTTGTTAAGTGAGCGCAAGTAATGATTTTAAACTGGTAACACCTGATGAAACCTGCACCTAAAGTCTTTTGCAGCGGTAAGCTTTTGAGTTTTCGTGGATTGTCTGTCCTGGCTGTATTTTTGCTGATTTCAGCATGTGCGACACACCCGAAACACTCCGGCGTGACAATTACGGGATCGCCGCATCCTCACGTCGTAAGAGGCGATCCTGACGATGCTGAAATTGAAAAACGTCTGCGCGAGGAATACAGACTGTGGATGGGAACGCGGCATCGCCTGGGGGGAACCGGCAGCCGCGGAATCGACTGCTCCGGTTTTGTGAAAGTTGTCTATAAGGATGTCTTTAACATCGACTTACCGCGCACCACTCTATCCCAGGTTAGAGAGGGAGAATCCGTACCTTTCGGGGAACTTCGGGCCGGGGACCTGGTGTTTTTTAAGCCGCCATCCTATCCGCGTCACGTGGGTATTTATCTGGGCGGTTCCGAATTTGTGCACGCCTCCAAGAACAAAGGTGTGACCCTTTCGAAAATCGACCCATATTACTGGGGAAAATATTATTGGACCGCCCGCCGCATATTATCCGCTTCGAAACACCCCTGAATCTGAACAATTTGCAACCTCACTCTCAATCACTGCAGGTTTCTATAAATGGCGGCAGCGGGATGTCGAAAGAATAGGCAACCGCGCGTAAAAGCTCAGCCTCTTTTGCGGTAACCTTTTGATCGTGCAGCACGCAATGCGCACAGGCGTCCAGGATGGTTTTTTTAACGTCCGGAGTGGCCAGGGAAAACCTTTTCATGGCAACGTGCAAAGCCCGAAACGTCACTTTTGTGGCCGGCAGCAAATCCCAGCGTGAATCACTTATGCGTAATTTGACCCATCCGGCCTTAAAAGCCGCCCGCGCCGCCTTTTCTTCAGGATTTCCTGTATGGGCGAGCCTGGAAAGGATATTGACGGCATCCAACGCCAGTGACGCGATGTTTCTATAGACGATTTCTTTTTTATGGCGCTTGAAAGTCACCCCCAGCCGGTGGGTAATAATTTCCTGGAGCGCAAACTCGAACAGGGAAACCTTTGCGTCGCTTTCCACCAGGATTTGAATAATCTCCCGGAATTTTTGGTACTGCCGGGGGGACATCTGGCGTAAAGTAGGTAAAGCGAGGTCCAGGATGGGAAGCCGCAGTTGAGGATTTATATCTTTCAATTCGTTTTCGTAAATTAAAATTTGCCGGATAATTCTATCCGGCACAACCTCTTTCAGATTCTTGATCTGTCTGGCTTTTTCTGCCGGATCCTTATCCAACACCAATGCGCAGGTGATTAAGATCGATCCCAGGAGGTCGCTGAGATCGTCTTTGACTTTTTCGGGAATTGCGCCCAAAATCTTCAGGCTGTGGTTCAGAGCTTGCGAAGTTACCTTGCCCGGCCGTTTGATAACCGAATCGGCATTGATGGCAAATGCGGCAACAGGCGGCTCTAAAGCATTTGCCTCGGGCTTTTTGAATTCAGGTGCAACCGGCGCGGATTCTTCGTCTGAGATCTCCAGCGGAATGAAGTGTCCATCGAAATCGGGTTCCAGGCGCAGAATTCTATCTGTTAACGGCGGGTGAGTGGCAAACAGCGTGCGAATGGCTTTTCCGAAGAACATATGGCATATTTCTCCGGCATTGGGTGATCGAATCCTGGATCCCGGCATAAATCCGCCGATTTTTTTTAACGCCCCTGAGATGCCTGTGGGATTGCGCGTGAATTGAACCGCTGCGGCATCCGAGAAATATTCTCTCTGGCGGGATACCGCCGCCTGAATAATCCGGCCGAATAATTGGCCCACAAACCCGATAACCAGCAGACCGATTCCGATCAGAACAATCTGGGCGCCGCTTTTTCTGCTTCCGGTCCTGGATCGCAGGATAAGATATCCGATGTTGGCGATTACCATGATTCCGCTGAGAAAACCGATTAGACGAATGTTCAACCGCATATCACCGTTCAGGATATGGCTGAATTCATGGGCGATAACGCCCTGCAACTCGTCACGGGTCAACAGCTTCAGACAGTTGCGGGTAACCGCAACCACCGCATCATTGGGAGCGTACCCGGCGGCAAACGCATTGATGCCTTTTTCGCGGTCCAGGATGTAAACCTGGGGCACCGGAATACCGGATGCAATCGACATCTCTTCAACAACGTTTATAAGCCTGCGCTCGTCGGGATCTGTGGTAGACGCATGGATCAGCCGTCCGCCCAGGTTTTCAGCGACCGAGCTGCCACCCTTCGCCAACGCAATGATCTTTGTTATGCTGCCGATAAAAATAACCAGCAGGGTGACGCTGACCACCCAGAATCCCAGATGGGGCTGGACCCAGTGAAATTCCGCAGGGTTGAAATCCGGCTGGCGGGCGCCAGAGGAAAAAAGAATAAATACAGCGATCGCATAAACCGCCAACACTACCGCCAACACAGCCAGTATAAATAAACCGATCAACTGAGTGGTTTTTGTTCTTGATTTATCCTGCTCTTTAAAAAAATCCATTAGAAGGATACTTTGGGGGCCGTTCTTTCTTCGGGAGCCTCGGTGGACTCCAGCAATTGTGCCTGAGAGAAGTTAAACATACCCGCTATGATCGTATGGGGAAATTTTTCGCAGGCGATATTGTATGCGGTAACTGAATCGTTAAATGCCTGGCGGGCGAATGATACGCGGTTTTCCGTAGATGTCAGCTCTTCCTGGAGCTGCAGCATATTCTGGTTGGCCTTCAAGTCGGGGTAGTTTTCAGCCAGAGCAAAAAGACGACCCAGCGTTCCCGTGAGTAAGGTCTCTGCGCTGGCCAGATCTTTCATCGCGGCCGGATCGCCGGGGTTGCCGGATGCTTTCTGACTGGCACTTAAAGCGGTGTTTCTGGCGTTGATGACCGCCTCCAGGGTTTCGCGTTCATGCTTCATGTATCCCTTGGCGGTTTCAACCAGATTCGGTATCAGATCATAGCGGCGTTTGAGTTGAACATCGATTTGAGAAAAAGAATTCTTGTAGCGGTTTCGCAGCGTCACCAGACTGTTATAAATAGCAGCTACCGATATGATGACTAAAAGAATGATTCCCCCGATAATAATGGCTGCGGTCATTGTATCCTCCTAAACGGAATGTGATCGTAAGAATAATGTCAAAGCGATTTTTTATAATCAATACCCTACAATCCATTAAAAATAAAGCCGATTAAGATTTAAATTAAAAGCACCAAATTTGGACGTTAATTCAAGGTGTCAGGTGTCAGAATTGATCAAGCTGACACCTGAACACTGAAACCTGAAATAATAGACATTGTGTTAGTTGGTGTTTGAGGTTGGGGGACTAAACGAATTAAGTGATTATTAATTTAAGACAGGCTTGCAAAGCAGATGGGTCTTAAGCGCCACGCGGCAAAGGCTTATATTTTTTTGATGCGCAAAAATTTTACACCGAACCCGTCCGCGCTCGACCACATCACTCTGGCTATAATCTTGGCGGTTCTGGCATTTTTTAACGGAATCGCCAGCATAATGGTTTGTCCGGAGTTGATGGCATCGTCGGTTTCGATAAAAACGCCGGCAGGACTAATATTCTTTGTTATCGCCTTTTTAATATGTTTTTTGGTGGCATAAACGATGGATTTGGAATACGGTTTGCGGGGATGTTTGCGCTGGTCCTCCACTATTTTCAGATTGGTGTGTTGCGAACGCTGTTTATCATAATCAATGCTGAATTTAACACCGTAACCAAATTTAAAATATGAGGTGGGTAATTCCCGGCGCCACATTATTTTGGCGCGCACACACTCATATGTATCATGGGATTCCGCGTACGGTGAATATTCGATTCCAATGAAAACCTCCTCACCCAGACGCAGCAAACTGTCTGTCTCAAAATACAGGCCATGCGCACTGTAATCGAGCATTCTGGCCTGATACATAACGCCGGCTTTTAAGTTTTCGATACTTACCGGTGATTTATACTTTATGCGGGCGTTATTTCGATTTTCGGGGTTTTCGTTCATATTTCCGACACCGTAAAATAGTCGTATTCGAATTTATCCTGATCTGTTTGGCCTTTTATATATTTATGAATAATATCGGCATATTCACAAAAAACTTGATGGCAAACAGTTATAGATCAAACGGGTAGGCTGGCTGTGAAGAAGACAACAATGTTGTGGCAACCTCGGCCCGACAGTACGTTTCAAGCATCTGCGCGACCCGGTCACGGGTGCCAATTGATCGGGCTTCACTGTCTTCCCCGAGGCCGTCTATATTCATGACAATGATCCGGGTGTCTTCAGCAATGCGGGTTTTATGGCCATTGCGCCAGTTCCAGCGCCGGCACATTACTTCTTTGGATTCAGGGACCACATAGATCACTTCTCCGGGGACAGGCTGCTCAACAACATCAGGGCTTCCCAGAGGGGTGAAGGTTTCACTGCCGTCCGCAAAGCGAAGCTCCAGGCTGCCGCCGGCGCGGATGACATCGTCTCCGCCCACCGGAGTTGCATCCCGAATGGAGTTGATGTTCATAATGGCCACGACTTTATTGATAAAGGGAATCGCGACACCCTGCTTCTGAACGCGCTTTAATAGGGCACAATGGGCCGGCGGGAATTTATTCGGATTCGAACCAAATTGCCGATGGGCGTCATTCCAGACTGCTGCCCGCGGATCTGCCTTCAGGTCGATCGGTTGCTGCGCTGCCCGGGTGATGGTCTCGTGGAGTAAATCTTCAAGTTCTGGAAAGTGGCCCTGATTATCCATATTTCTGGCGATCACGATCCCGCGCCGGAAAGTGGGGTATTCTTTGAATATCTCTGCATGTATCCGAATGTCAGTCATGAATGCTCTGCGATTAAGGCTTTATTAACCTTGCTTTTCAGGCCGAAATTATTTGTAGGCACTAAAATCAACGCCTCTCCGATCACCGCGCTTTTCGAACCAGTCCATTTCATCTTTTGGCGGCGTCACAATCTCTTCGGGTTGTTTGCGTACCAGCTGAATTGCTTCCGACGGGCAGGTTGATATGCAAAGACCGCAGCCGATGCACTTTTCTTTAATGACACTGTAGGCATCCCCGCCTTTCTCGATGGCGTAAACCTGGCAGCGTTCATCCGCGCATGTTCCGCAGGCCGCACACGCCTGCGGATCAATTTCGGCCAAGTAATATGAATTCACCGCATCCGATATGCCCCACTCATTGATCGAACGAAGGACCCCGCAGCAGCACCCGCAGCAATTACAGATAAAAAAATGGCCGTTTTCTACATTCCAGGTCATGTGAACCAGGGCGTCCTGCTCACACTTTTCAATCAGAGCATAGGCTTCTTCTTTGGACAGCGTGCGCCCATGTTCATATTTGTCAAACACCCCTTCAATGGGCGCGATGCCCATACAGACCTCTAAAGGCCCGTCGCAGGGGCTATCCATCAGACCCTGTTCTTTTTTGCAGACGCAATCCTGTACCATAAAGGATTTTCCGGTTTCGATAATCGAAGATACCTTCTCATAGGGCAGGGCTTCATGCGTGGCCTGAATATCGCTTTCGATGGGAATCACCTGCATGAGCTGGGGCTTGTTTTTAAAAAACTGCTCACCAAATGCCCGGGCATATTCTTCACTCATTTCTGCGAGTTCACGATCCATATGATGCACCTGAAACTCGTAAATACCGAAAACCCATGGGAGCATTTTAAAAATTTTAACACCCCCGATATCCACGCCGAATACCTGGCCGCGGTGCTGCATTTCAGTGAGATGGTCCTCTAAACCCTCCAGCGAACGCCCGGTGCGTTCGGCAATCTGCTGGGCCGTTTCCCAGTTTAAGCGCAAGTCACAGAACAGGTCGACATCTTCAGGGCGAAATATCTTTTTTAACAGCTTGATTTCTATGCCCGACCCGGTAGCCGGAAAACCATTGGGCAGCGTATCAAGCACCTTGGCCAGTCTATGATACCCGTCATCACTCATAAATATATTCCTTTCACCTTTAAATGCGGAAAATGGAAACACCCTGACAAGTAGAAACTTAAATATTTTTTATCATGAGGCGTTTTATGGAGGCAAGAATAAAAAATTCGGATGTCCTGCGAACACTTAAAAATCGGAGGGGACAAGGCCTGTATGAATAGAGATAATGGAGACGTCCAATAAATAGACATCTCCATTTTCAGGTGTCATGCGGATTTCAGCAGCTTCGGATCCCGCATTGTCTTGAGGATTTCAATACTGCTTTTATACCCCTTGTTAAGCCGGCACAAATCTATCGCCATTCCTGCAATCTGGGCCACCGCCTGGACAAAATTTACATCCTCCAGGGTAAATTCCCAGGGCTGATCCGTATAGACCCGCAGGGCGCCGATGATGTTATCGTGGACTTTAATCGGTACGGACAGGATAGAGGCGATACCCTCTTTTTTGGCTTCTTCGGGATATTGCAGCCGCGGATCATCGGATACATCATAAATGGCGACCGGTCCTTCTTTGTTAGATTCGGCAATGGACTTTAAAGCGCTCAGGGGCCCTTTATTCAGATAGTTATCGCTAAGTCCATACGAAGCCGCAATTTTGAGTTCATTTGTCTTGCGGTTGATTAAAAACAGTGTGCATCCCTTTACCCCCAGCGCAGTTTTGACGCTTTCGACAGTCACCAGGACGACCTCCTCCGGATCCCTTATGGAGGAAATGGCGCCGGTGATCTTTAGCAGCGTTTCATAATTAATGATTTGTTTTTTCATGGGCTCCTCCTTTCCATCTATTTTTCATCATGCGTGAAATATTAGATAAGCTTATACGGTTACCATTTTATAAAGCTTCGCAGGCGGAGAGGAATCCAAAAGTTGAGAAACGCGCATTAACAAGAGTAGATGACGATAAAAGAGATATGATAGCGAGAGCGAATTGCAGGTGTGAGAATGAATACCGGGCAAGCATACCGCTGGTATTCTAGTATTTTGAAACGCCTTTAAATGTCAAGAAAAATCATTTGGGCTGATTGTTTTCAGCGAACTTGCGCAGAATGCCCTGACCTATACTTGGGTTGACAGAATTGGAAAGTAAGTTACGACTTCGATCGCCAAAATGATTTCTCAAATTTTTTTGAGTATTCCAAACTTCCAATATGTTTAAAGTACCTGCACTTTTCGGAGACTAAATTTTATACAGGTACTTGGCAGGTATCTGCAATTGATGCTCTTTTGCGATAAGTTGGAGTAATCACAAGTCTTATACATCAGTATGACACAGCTTAGTAGTAGTCCCCAATCAATTGAAATCCTGCCCAATGGTAAGGATGGCAATACTTTTCGTTTCGGATCATGGCGATTTGCGCTTGCTGGAGAGATTTGAGTTTATCCATTTCTTTAAGATTATTGTAAAAAAGGTTCATAAAAATACTTGTGGATTCGTCATTTACGCTCCATATGGTGCCGAGGATGGAAGGTGTTCCTGCAAAGATAAACGCCCGCGTCAGGCCGACCACATCATCTCCTTTGGTCAACTTACCTATGGCAGTGTTGCAGGCGCTTAGTGTTACCAGATAGGCATCTAAATTGAGGCTAAAGACTTCCCGGGTCTCCAAGCGACCATCTTCTCCATTTCCGGCAGAAAGCCGCAGGCAGGAAAGAAGAGGGGTATTTGAATTAAATTCACCGT
>WOR8_10000161_pt1 | contig 66530 bp, 55 predicted proteins | sample DeeMarSeWOR38_10_FD_19890 | JGI IMG/M metagenome (IMG submission 19890)
AAGATGCCAGAACAAAAGCCGGTGATATGATCGCCCGGTATAAGGGGAAACCATGGTTTGTCGGGTGGTTTATGGACAATGAGATCGATTACAGTTCCCTCTTTGAATATGTATGGGGTGAATATTCAGCATTGGAATTAATCCGCTACCTGGAAAACAGATATGGTGAAATAAACAAATTAAATGATACCTGGAGCTCAGATTTCAACACTTATAATTTCTCGTCATTTGAAGATATTTTATCAAAAAAGCCATCACCTGTTGAGTGGGATGACCCGCTTTATCCAGATTTTATTGCGTTTGAAAGAATTATGATTGAAGAATATATTGATTATACCTATAACATGGTGAAGGAATTGGATCCGGATCATCTGATCATCTCCAACCGGCTGAATCTTGATCCAATGATGAGCTTGCACCGTACCATAGACCTATGGTCGAAATATGATATAGTTTGTGTTAATATATACCCTGAAAATTTATTTTTGGGTTTCAGCAAAGGGGAATTGGAGATTCTCGAATGGATACACAAAAAAACTGACAGACCCATAATTATAGGGGAATGGAGTATCCCGGCCATGAAGTCTGGTCTTTATAATTTTGGTGAAGATCCATTCAACAGACAGTTGGACTGGAGTTGGCCTCAGGTAGTAAAGAATCAGGAGGAAAGAGCAAAAGCTTACCAGACATGTATGAAACAATTGGCTTCCAGACCCTACGTACTCGGGGCAGCCTGGTTTAAAGTATTGGATATAGATTCTCCAACCAGGAGAGCTAACAGAGGATTAATAGACGGCAATCATCAACCTTATTCCGAATTTATTGACATTTTTACCGCAACAAACCGGGAAATCAAAAGTAAACTGAATATTCCCTGGTGACCATAAATTATGAATTAATATAATTCGTTTTAAGATTCTTGATAAACCTCAAATAATTTTTCCTAACTTGATTTAGAATAATAATATGATATCATGAAAAAACTAAAATCCACCAAGCGAAGAAATTTTTTAAAACAGATTACGATCAGTACCGGTGCTCTGGCATGGGGGCTGAATGGATGCAGCACTGAAAACGGGAAGGAAAATACTTCAGTAGATCAGCCTGTCCAGAGTCAAATCTTTAACATGTCTGGTTTCAGTGCCCCGAAAATTGAAACAGTTAGAACTGGAATGATCGGAGTTGGAAGCAGGGGCACAGGTGCGGTTCTTCGGCTCATGCAGATTGAGAATCTTGAAATTAAAGCAATTGCTGATAAACGGGAGCAACAGGTTCGAATCAGTCAGGATAACCTCACCCTGAGAGGAATGCCGGCAGCTGCTGAATATTACGGAAATGAAAACGAATGGAAAAAATTATGTGAAAGAGATGACATTGATTTAGTTTATATATGTACACCCTGGTCCTGGCATACCCCGATGGCCGTTTATGCCATGGAACAAGGCAAGCACGTTGCGGTGGAAGTACCTGCAGCAAAGACCCTCGATGAATGCTGGCAACTTGTCGAAACTTCCGAACGTACGCGTAAACATTGTATGATGCTCGAGAACTGCTGTTATGATTTTTTTGAACTTCTGACATTGAATATGGCACGACAAGGATTTTTTGGTGAAATCGTTCATGCTGAAGGCGCCTACATTCATACGTTGCTTGATGCATTGTTTGCAAAAGATGCCTATGCAGATATGTGGCGACTGGAGGAAAATAAAAGAGATGGGAATATTTATCCGACGCATGGATTGGGCCCTGTATGTCAGGCTTTAAATATAAACCGGGGTGATAAAATGAATTTTCTTACCTCTATGTCATCGAATGATTTTCAGTTGGCTCAAAAAGCAAAAGAACTGGCACAACAGGATGATTTTTATGAGAAATACGTTGGCGTAAAATTTCGGGGTAATATGAACACTTCCATCATAAAAACACATCACGGCAAAACAATCATGGTTCAACATGAAATCACCTCTCCACGACCCTATTCGCGTATCCATCTATTAAGTGGAACGAAGGCAAGTGCACGGAAATGGCCTGAACCCGCAAGGATCTCTGTGGGTCATGAATGGTTGGGTGAAGAAGAGATGAAAAAACTGGAAGAACAATATACACCCGAAATAGTGAAACATATTGGCGTAATTGCGAAAGAAGTTGGAGGACATGGGGGTATGGATTTTATCATGGATTGGCGACTGATCGATTGTTTGCGAAATGGATTACCTCTTGATCAGGATGTATATGATGCGGCTCTATGGAGTTCTATTACACCCTTAAGTGAGTGGTCGGTAGCAAATCGTTCAAATTCAATCGACGTGCCGGATTTTACACGTGGTGCATGGGAGATTAACAAACCAGTTGAACTGACACTTAAAGGAGGCGGAACCACTGAAGCCAGAAAATTAAAAGCGATAACCGCCATTTGAAAATAATGTACTTATAAAGGGGCTTTCATGGCGATATAACCTCTCACAGGTTCCCCGAACCTGTGTTTTCTATCTCTTTTTGCTCAGGGAATTAGCAAGGAAGAATGGAAAAACATCCCCGCCAAAGAAAGAAAAGAATACCAACAAAAAATGTTGACATTAGCTAATAGACTGCTTTACCCTTTTATATTACATTTTAACTACATAATTTTTTTATCTTCTTTGTAATTTCTTTGCCCCTGCTCTGTGAACTCTGTGGTTTATTAATCAAACTGCAAAGAACACAGAGCTTTATGCAGAGAAATTTGATATTCAGTTAGTTTGAAACAATAATTAACTGATTCCCCGATTAAACATTCAACAATTTATTTTGTAATCCTAAAATATACGCCTCTGAATATTTCTCGTCTTCCTTATGATATATCATATCGTATGATTAAATTCCCAAAATAGCATCAGATTATTTTTATTTCATGAAAAAACTTTTTTTCATATTTTTAATTTTTACCTCTTTCTGTTGCAATACCTATGCACAGGGTGGGGAATTAAACTGCAGTGAAGATACGATTGTATTATTTACACCCTCCGGAGAGTTATCAGGAGCACTTTTAACTCCCCTCACTCAGCGGAAAATTCCCGTAGTTATCATTATCCCCGGATCAGGACCTACAGACAGGGATGGGAACAATCCAAAAATGAAAAATAATAGTTTGAAGTACCTGGCCGAAGCATTATGTATATATCAGATTGCCTCCCTTCGATATGATAAAAGAGGTGTTGCTGCGAGCAGCGAAGCCGGAAAAGCAGAAAAAGACCTCAGATTCGAAGATTACGTTTCGGATGCTGTTGGGTGGATCAATCAACTGCATAGGGATGATAGATTCAACAAAGTAATTATTATAGGGCACAGTGAAGGATCCCTGATCGGTATGCTGGCCAGTCAGCAGTCAAAGACAGCAGGATTTATTTCATTAGCAGGACCTGCTGAATCGGCTGATAAACTCATTAAAACACAACTTAAAAATCAGCCGGAAGAAGTACGGAAATATACATATCCCATTATCGATAGTCTTGTAGCTGGCAAAACAGTTGACAGCATCAATGTAATGTACAATGCATTATTAAGACCTTCTGTTCAACCATATCTGATTTCCTGGTTTAAGTATACCCCAAAAATTGAAATTGGTAAGTTAAAGGTCCCTATCCTGATCATTAACGGCACCACAGATATACAGATAGATCCGCAAAATGCTTTCGAATTACTTTACTCCAGTAAAAATGTAGACCTGGAGATCATTGAAGGCATGAACCACATCCTCAAACGATCTGAAACTGACAGGCAGAAAAATATTGGTACTTATAATAATCCGGATCTTCCTGTTATGGATGAATTGATCCAGGCGATTGTTAATTTTATCAAAACCAGGACATAATTTATTGGTTAATTGTTGAATCGCGGAATTGTGTATCTGTGGATTTCTTGTCTCGTCCTAAAAAAAGTTTATGCCAAAAGGCATCCCTTTGGGACAGGTATAACACTTAATCCTAATCTATTGAATCCAGCCCAGGAAAGGAGCAAACCACAAGAATAAAAGTAATAAAATATTCGCCATAATACCATATTTGGTATCCGGTAACGCCAGGATGCTTATAAATAATGAAAAATAGGTAACTAAAAAAGTATATGTTTTCCACCAGTCTGTTTGTGAGATTACTCCATATGTCATTAAAAAATATGCAACCCCTGTCAATAACCACAAAATTCCCATAAACCGTATTCCAGTATCACCGAGATCCACTTTTTCTCCAAGAATGGTTGTTTTATATGGGCTGTCTTTATCATTTACTATCTTCCATGACACAAGGAATCCCACAATATGTGCGAATCCATGAATAAACATGTATATTCCAATCGCTATATTCATTTTAGAAAATAAATCCGAATATACAAAAATCAGACGAAATCGTATTTTCCAGGCATAGCCACGGGTGGCATAGGCATATCTCCAAAGGCATAATTATCCAGTGATAAGTCCTGCTTTGAATTCATCATATCATCCCAGGTGATCTCGCGGCCACTATAGGCTGCTTCTCTGCCCATGATTGAGGTTAAAGTTGATTCCGCTACCTGTCGGGCTTCATTTATCGGATTACCCTCCCTGATACTTTTTATCAGTTCTTCGTGTTCAACTTGATACGCATTGTTACGGTCCTCCCTTAATCTCCATGATTTACCATCATCATATTGAATATAGGATGGATAACCCATAAAGGCCCTGCCTTTTGTTCCTATTACAACATCCCGTACACGGTTAACACATCCATTGATCTGCCGATCCTGGCAAAATCCTAAAATGCCATCAGGATATTCAAATTGAACCGATATATGATCATAAATATTACCGAATTTTGGATCTGTCCTGACCTGACGCCCACCCAGGGCTACAGCCTTAACAGGATTAGCTCCCACTACCCAATTCATTGCGTCAATGGTATGTACAAACTGTTCTACAATAAGATCCCCGCCCAGGTAAGTGTAATATAACCAGTTCCGTAGCTGGAATTCCATGTCACTCCAACCGGCTTCCCGGTCTACTGACCATAACTCACCAATCAGAAACTCAGTATACAAAGCCTTTATATTACCAATATCGCCCTCATGGATCCTGGCGATCATTTTTCGGGTAAAATTATCTCTTCGACGGTTTGTACCTGCACCGATGGCCAATCCCTTCTTCCGGGCTATTTCACCGGATTCGATAATCGACCGAACTCCGGTTGCATCTACTGCCGCCGGTTTTTCGATGAATACATTTTTCCCTGCCTCCACAACCGCACGCAGTTGTACAGGTCTGAAATGGGGTGGTGTTGTAAGGATCACATAATTGATCTGAGGAATTTCAAGTAGTTGCTTGTAAGCGTCAAATCCGGTAAAACAATATTTATCCTGTACCTCAATTCCTACTTTTTGTAACTGCATCTTACAATTGTTCAACCGATCGGGAAATACATCACCTAATGCCATTATTTCAATACCTTCAACAGTGGGCTTGGCTCCCTCTGCAGCATCTTCCGTATGATATCCCTCCATAGGATAAATTATATTGGTGGCAGCCTTCACTACATCCAGGGCGGCTCCGGTTCCACGTCCCCCGCACCCTACAACACCAACGATGATCTTTTCATCCGGAGCCGCATGAGTTAAAACATATGGGAAATGGCCCAGGGCTGCTACTCCGGCAAGGCCAGTACTTGATTTTTTCACAAACTCTCGGCGACTGAGTGATTGTTCACTTGTTTTCTTTCTTTTTTGATTATCCGTAGATTTTTTCATGATAAGATATGGTAAAAAATGAATCTGACCTCAATTTAAAGAATAAGATGATAGTGATCAATTTCTTATTCATAAAAAATAACCTTAAAAAATCAGAATTTTTCCCGGTTAAAGTCCCCCCAGGTTGACCAGATTATACCCTGTACCAGTAAGTTGCTGACTGAGTTTATAGTAAATATGAAAATAACGTCTGGTAGACCTTTCAGAATCATTTGCATTCATATCTCCCCAGAGCTTAATAGTACTATCAGGATAATAACAAAGGACCTGTTCTTCTGACCGATCCAGAAATTTTGACGCCATTGCAATATATGCATTGACACCCAGATCACCGATAACTTCTTCATTTATATTATATATTTTTCAACCGGACTGCTTCCCTGAGCACAAGCAAATTCATGGTACTCGTCCCCATCAAAATCAACATGAACTGTGTTATATGCAACTATTACTTAAAAAAGGAATGGTACAAACATCTTACTCCTTTTTTTGTAATCAATATATTCACGCCCGAAAAAATCGATATTTTCAAATTCCTCCAACTTTGCGGTAACATATAGGAACAGGGTCGAAAAACATGAGACAACTAATAGTCCAACAGTAGGATTTTTCAGAAATACTCCCCAGGTAAAAAAAATTAAAGAGCTATACATGGGATGACGGATGTATTTAAATATCCCGGTCTGTATAAGATGCGATGTTTTTTCAAAAGTATATAATGCCTCCCCTTCTCTGTTGTTAATTTGTCTGCCTGACTGTTTCATTAATAAAAAACCTGCGATCACAAAATATAAAGAGAGTATCAGGAATAACCATGAAAATATCTGATGTATGCTGAAAGGATTCCTTATCCAATAGGAGATATTATTGATTAACAACCATAAAATACATTCCCATGCCAGAAATCGGTAAAGACCATGATTATTTATTTTAAAAAATGTACGCCAAGAAATGAATAAAAGTGGAATGCTTAATAATAAGAATATGATCAGTTTTATCATTTAAAAATGAGTTCTCTAGTATTTGTAATGTCGTAAATATTAAAAAAGTTCTTTTTTGGGTAAATTTTAAAATGTTTTTATCACAATATTTTGATCAAATATTATTACACTGTTTCTTTAATAAAATACAAAAGAAGGAATTTAATTCGGGTCATCATCTCAAGTTTTAACTATTTGATAAAGGTAAAAATTATTTTAATTATTGAAATCCTGAATCCATGATAGATAAAGATAAAAGCAGAGGGCTTTGGGCATCGAAAATAGGCTTTATTTTTGCTGCCGCCGGATCTGCCATTGGATTGGGAAACATCTGGCGATTTCCCTATGTCACCGGGGAAAACGGAGGCGCCACGTTTGTTATAATATACATTTTTTTTATCCTGATCATCGGGTTGCCCATCATGATCTCTGAACTGACTATTGGCAGGAAAACCAGGAAAAATCCATACGGAGCTTTTAAAACACTCAGACCAAAGGGCCCATGGAAACTGGCCGGAGGGCTGGGAGTCATGACAGGTACTTTGATTTTATCATTCTATTCTGTTATCGCCGGGTTTACCATTGGATATTTCTTCTTGATCCTTTCAGGTAAATTTAATGCAGTTACCGGGGTATCTGATTCGGGGGAGATTTTCACAAAGTTCTCAGCTAATCCAGTCAATACCATTGGCCTCTCCGTTCTATTTATTTTCCTCACTGCCCTCATCGTGATGAAAGGCGTATCAAAGGGAATCGAAAAATGGTCGAAGATTTTTATGCCTCTTTTATTGATTTTACTGATATTACTAGTATTCAGATCTATCACCTTAAAAGGATCTATTAAAGGACTTGAATTTTATTTGAAACCAGATTTTTCAAACATATCTGTATCGACTTTCTTACAAGCCCTTGGACAGGCTCTTTTTTCATTAAGCCTTGGTGGTGGGGGTATGATGACTTACGGAAGTTATTTATCCAGAAAGGATAATCTGGTCTCCTCAGCCGGATACATTGCTGGTTTTGATACTTTGATTGCCATTCTGGCCGGACTGATCATTTTCCCGGCATTATTTGCTTTGGGAGGTGATCCGGCGGGTGGCCCGGGATTGATATTCGTTACCTTACCATCATTGATTATAAAAATGCCAGGTGGTATCATATTCGGTGCATGTATCTTTTTATTATTAACGCTTGCCGCTCTGACTACTACTATATCATTACTGGAAATTCCGGTGGCGTTCCTGGTAGATGAGAAAGGCTGGACAAGAAAAAAAGCAACAGTACTGGCATCATTTATTGTATTTATACTGGCAACTCCTTCCGCATTATCACTGGGTGCTTTGGATTGGTTCTCAAAAATCCCCTTTATCAATATCGGATTTATGGACTTTATCGTCATCGTATTTGCCAATTATGCGCTGGTTGCCGGCGCCTTTCTGATCGCGATTTTTGTGGGCTATGCCTGGGGTATTAAACCAGCCCTGCAGGAGATCGAAGCACATAATAATATTTTTCAATTGAAAAATATATGGATATTACTGGTAAGATATATCTGCCCGATTGCTATCTTATGCATCCTGATGTATATGATTATCACCGGCAATTATTTTTAACCCGAAATATTTATAAATTAAATAGTTATGAAAGATAATTTTTTAACCTTCTTATGGAGGATAACAGCCTCCCATATGGTCACCTATTTCGTTTTAGGTATAATTGCTTATTTTCTTTTTGATTATGAGAAATTATTTTCCGGGGATATTCTGCAGAATTATATGAAACCTACCAATTCGAGGTGGGTGGTTCTGGGACCATCATTGCAGGTGATACGAGGTTTGATATTTGCGATTGTACTCTGGCCTTTTCGGATAATAATTCTGAAATCAAATTTTGGCTGGTTAAAATTATGGGGCCTGCTATTAGGTCTGGCGATACTTTCTACTTCCGGTCCTTCCCCTGGTTCTGTTGAAGGAATGATTTACACAAAGATCTCCGTAATCAATCAAATTTTGTATCTTCCTGAAATAGTTATTCAAACCTTGTTTTTTTCATGGGTGATTTACAGGTGGTATGAGAAGCCTTCCACAGTTCTTAATATTATTTTTATAATAATTTTGGCGCTAATTGTATTTTTTTCAATAGCGGGATTTTTGGCTTTATCATAATAAAAATAAGTTAGCACATGGGCTGAAGAAAATTACCAATCTCCAGAAAGTACCTTAAAAGCTCTTATGAATGCTGCTCCTACACAGGACCGGTGGTCTTCATCCTCAAAAACATGTGTTTTCAATCTTAGACTTGGATATCCCCTTGACATTAACTTCTCTTCCATTTTTTTTACCTGATCAATCATGGTATCCCCTTCAAGCGATCCGGCTGTTATAAATACTCGGGCAATTAAATCATGATGTGTGCTGGCATAATCATCTTCGTAATTAAATATAACGCCATGATCGAAATCCAAGCTTGGGCTTCCGGCAAAATACCTTTTAAAACTTTCCGGATGATGAAAAAGTGTATAAAACGTAAACAGACCACCATATGAATAACCACCAAGAGTTCTGTCGTCGGATAACGTACGATAATTGGTATCAATATGTGGTATCAGCTCTTCAATAATAAAATTTAAATAAATCGGTGCTCCTCCGGATTTAACAACGATATTGGTTCTTCCACTCAAGCCGGTTAATAAATTTTTCCAGTATTTATCGGTTTCAGGGTCACTTGTTGGTGTAAGATCTCGGGTTCGCCAGGCTGCCCAGTCTTCCATTCCATCGATCAGATATCCTATACCAACTATGATCATTTCCGGCATATCACCAGGCGGGAAAGTAAGAAAAGTTGACGCATTAGCAACCAGTGGAAATCCCCTGTTAGCATCTGTATTATACCATACAGGATACTTTTTATCAGGATTATTGTCATAACTCCAGGGAAGCTGGACATAAATCAAAAAATCAAGGTCTGCGATTTCCGAATGAATTTTGAATAGTTCCGTGTTTGGTATCACAACACCTTCAATAACTTCTCGATCTGAATTATACTTTTGCAGATCCTGTGATAAGCTATTACGACTACCGAATAGGGTAATCATAAATCCTAGCATTATAAAGGGTAGTAATGGTATTTTTGAATTTCTCATGATTGTATTTTAATCAAAAGATTAATTCACGAATTAATAAAAAAAATACATAATTAAATATTAAATTCATAAAGATTGTTAATATAAGATAGGAGTTAAAATTATCTACTACAATATTCGGTGACATTTGTTAAAAAAGGATCAAATTTTACGTTCTATTTAAACGATCTCAAAATTATAAACTTCATTAATTAATTTTTAATGATTAACTTTTAAAAAAAATCGAAATCATTATTCAGATGGCGCTCGGTAGCGATTTTTTATTATATTCAGTCATTATCTAATGAAATACAATATACAATCCTTTTTATGCCTGTTCATTGTTATTGTATCAGCCTGCCAGGATTCCATAGAGAAAAACAGACCCAATGTGATCTTTTTATTTGCCGATGATCAGCGCTATAATACCATACGTTTCATGGGGAACGAAGAAATTTTTACCCCTAACCTGGATCTTCTTGCATCGAGTGGAGTTACATTCACCAATACCTACATTATGGGAAGTACCAGCGGGGCGGTGTGCGCTCCCAGCAGAGCGATGCTGTTAACCGGCAAAACCTTATTTCACCTCGATAAAGACGGAGAATGGGATTATAACATATCGTCATCCGATACAACATTCGTTGAATTACTTCGGCTAAATGGATATGTAACTTTCGGCACCGGTAAACAACATAATGGAAAAGGTGCTGTAGCCAGGGGATTCTCAGATGGCGGACATTTTATGTTTGGTGGAATGTCAAGTCATTATCAGGTGCCTGTTTTTGATTTTAATCCAGACAGTATTTATGAAGACCAGGAAAAATATATTGTGACCAGCAAACATTCAACTGATCTGTATGCTGACGATGCCGTTAATTTTATACAATCCTATCAGGGTGAGGCTCCATTCTTTCTCTATCTGGCGTTTCAAGCTCCTCATGATCCCCGTGAAATGCCGGAAAAGTATCTCGATCTGTATAAGAATAAAAACATTAATCTACCACCTAATTTTCTTCCCCAACATGCTTTTGATAATGGTGAACTGGTAATTCGTGATGAACTGCTCGCATCTTTTCCGAGAACTAAAGGGGAAGTATTAGAGCATATTCGGGCATACTACGCGATGATTACCCATTTGGATGAAAAAATTGGTAAAATAATGAAAACCATCGATAAAAAAGGGATCGCAGAAAACACTCTTATCATTTTCAGTGCGGATAACGGATTGGCAGTAGGACAGCATGGGTTGATGGGCAAGCAGAATCTTTATGAACACAGTATTAAAATTCCATTTATCATTTCCGGACCAAACATCCCAGAAAATAGTACCAGTGACGCTTTATGTTACCTCAATGACCTTTACCCAACCCTTTGTGACTATCTCGGGATCAATATACCTTCCTCGGTTGAAACCAGAAGTTTTTTAAAAAACATACAGAATCCCGGGCTAATGCATCGGGAACTGCTGGTTTTTGCCTATAAAGATTTACAGAGAGGTATTCGAAAAGGAAAGTGGAAACTGATAGAATACAATGTGAATGGAGAAAGAAATACACAACTTTTTAATTTGGACAAAGATCCCTGGGAAACCAGGAACCTGGCCATATTTCCAGGTAATCAGCCGGAAATTTATGCGCTGAGAGAAAATCTTAGAACCCGTTGGATGGAATTAGATGATCAGAATACTTTCTGGGAATGGCAACAGGAATGACAATTCATTCAGTTATGAAAACAACTATTCCACCTATCTCCATTTTAAAAGCTTTTTATTGGTTCGGATCTTTTACCTTGCTGTTGTACCTCGCTACCAGACATGTAATGCCACTTTTATTACAAATGAAAATACATCCTGCACTTTCATGGTTTCTCGCCAGTGGTTTTCTGGTATTTATTCCCCTTTTTGTAATGACTATCCGGGTGACCCGAAGAGAAATAAAATCAAGAGGAAGAACGGAGATCATGAATCGATTATGGTTAAAAAAGCTTTCCCGAAGCGATTGGGCCTGGACATTTACTGGCGTTATAATTATCATATTTACAACCGGGATTATTATATACATCGTCAATAAATTGTTTCTATTCCTTGGCCTGGGTCCGTTACAGACATCGCCTTCTTTTATGCACTTTGATCCACTTCAACCCAATGAATACTGGATATTGGGTATCTGGGTTTTATTTTTCTTTTTTAATATTGTTGGGGAAGAGGTTATGTGGCGGGGATACCTCCTACCTGGTCTGCTGATAAAATATGAAAATAAAGCATGGATCATCAATGCCGTATTATGGATCTTTTTTCATATTCCTTTTGGTATGCATCTGATCATTTTGGTACTTCCAACTTTTTTTCTGATTCCATATATTGTTCAGAAAAGAAAAAATACCTGGATAGGGATCATTATTCATGGAGCTATAAATGCTCCAGGATTTATTCTTGTATCCTTCGGAATCGTATGAAAATATAAAAATTACATCGATGAAAGCAATGCAGTTACACAGGATTGTGGATTTATCAAAAGAAAAAAATCCCTTAAAGCTGGATTATATCGCTGAACCTTTAATCAACGAAGATGAATTATTGATTAAAATCTCCGTATGCGGAGTATGTCATACCGAGCTCGATGAAATTGAGGGTCGTACACCCCCTCCTATACTTCCAGTTATATTGGGTCATCAGGCGGTAGGATATATTGTGGATATGGGCAAACATGTGTCTGATTTTCAGAAAGGCGATCGTGTTGGCGTTGGGTGGATCTATTCTTCATGTGGCAAATGTGATTATTGTTTACAAGGGCTTGAAAACCTATGTCTTGAGTTTAAGGCCACAGGCAGGGATGTTAATGGCGGATATGCAGAATATATGAAAGTAGGTGCTGATTTTGCTCATAAAATCCCGGAATTTTATTCCGATGCTGAAGCTTCTCCACTTTTCTGTGCCGGCGCAATAGGCTATCGTTCTTTAATGCTTAGCCAATTGAAAAATGGTCAATTACTTGGGTTGACCGGATTTGGAGCTTCGGCACATCTTGTAATCAAACTTGTTCGTTACAAATTTCCTGACACAAGCATTTTTGTTTTTGCCCGTAGCGAAAAAGAAAGAGCTTTTGCCATGGAACTGGGAGCTGCCTGGACCGGCGACATTGGAGAAAAAGCACCTGAGCACATGCATGCAATCATCGATACAACTCCTGTATGGAAACCCATCATAACGTCATTAGAAAATCTCAGACCTGGCGGACGCCTTGTCATCAATGCCATAAGGAAAGAAGATTATGATAAGGAATATCTGAAGAAATTAAGTTACCATGAGCATTTATGGATGGAAAAAGAGATAAAATCAGTAGCAAATGTGGCCAAAGATGATGTTCGTGAATTTTTAATCATTGCAGCAGCAGCAGGTATCAAACCGGAAATTAAGGAATATGCAATTGAAGATGCCAATAAAGCCCTTTGGGAAGTGAAAAATAGTCAGATACGTGGAGCCAAGGTATTAAGGATTTAATGAGCCTTTAATGTTTTTTTTAGAGGGACTGTAAATAACCAAATCAAAAATCCGATTGCTGCAAGTAATGTGATGGGTGGCAGATAACCATACCATTCTATTGGTTTTAACCATGATTTAATTCCCATAATAAGCGTGTGTAAAAAACCAGCAATAATGGCCAGGTTTATCAATATTTTAAAATGATGTCTTATTTTCGATTGTTGAATAGCCATATCACCTAAGGAAAAATATCGGTTTACCATCCACATCATCGCTAAACCTAAAATGCCAAATAACATGCTCAATTCCCCGACAACGTTTAATTTATCGTTTGTATCAAAAAACTTTTCAAAGTATTCCGGTTTGAGGATCGCCAAACTGATAAAAACATGTATGATGATCAATACGAGACTCCCGAAACCAAGAATATCTCTCCTTTCAAATAATACTAATCGCCAACTGGAATTAATATTTTTAGAGGCTGAAATCCAGGAGCTGATCATCAGGATAACAAAACCACTAATTGCAAAAACTTTATTGAGGATATAAAGTGGGATATGCTCCCATGGAACATCTCCGAAAAGGTTATATCTCACTACCGCATATAGAAGACTAATTAATAAAACACTAAAAAATATGTAAAAGACAGATTTCAAAAACCGTTATTAATGTTAATGGTACCTGAATTCGACTCCACCAATGATATTGAAGGCGGGTAAAGGGTAACCACGATCTATCTGATAATTTGTATCAAAAATATTATTTAAATCAACAAAGATATTCATCCAGTTCTGAGCATGCCAGTTGATCTTAAGGTCTAATAGTGCATAATTTTCCTTGGTCGCTTCATTTTCACTGACGAATGTGTTCAGGTTGTTTACATACTTAAAATCAAGCATAAATGTCAATGATTTCCAATTATATTTTCCCATGAGATTCAATTCATGGTCCGGGGCATATAACAATTCCTTCGAAGTGGACAAGTACGTATAATTCATCAAAAATCCAAAATTATTAGATACTTTATAATCAGTATTAAGTTCTATCCCCATATTTTCAAATTCCCCGGTATTTATTTTTAAAGGCGGAGGTGCAGTAACCACTACAGCCTGTATCATATTTTTGCCATCGATATAAAATCCGGTCAGCTCAAAATTCAATTTACCATTCCTGGATGTCTGGTTCCATGAAAATTCATAATTCCATAGATCTTCAGGTTCCAATTCATCATTTGCTACTGGAAATAGAAATAAATCAACTACGGCCGGGCTACGGAAGCCCTTATTTACTGAAACTTTGAAATTCGTGAACTTTGATAACCGGTAAGCTAGTCCAAATGCAGGAACATGGGCCGATCCATACTGGCTATTGTTGACAAATCTATAACCCACATCTAATGATAATTCTTTAATTATCTGCTGTTGAATGAGGGCGTACAGGTCAGTCTCATTGATCCGAAATTCCTGATCAAAACCTTCGGGTACCCCTGGAGGCGAATAAATATTGGTAGGTTTCCCACCAAACCTTTTCGCATCAATCCCTATGGTAATGATGTTATCTTTCAGTATTTTGAGATTCTGATAAAAGGTCAGACCATAATTAAAATCATGGGAACTGAATCCATCTGAAAAGGCATGGTCTCCATCATTATAAAAAAACTTAAAGGCTCCTTCCACCTTTTCGTACTGGTTTTGAAACGATATGGCGGTCCTTCTTCTTGTATAATCCCGGATACTATCAGGAGGTGCTTCACCATCAACAGGGCCTGGATCGTGATATGTTGCATCGGCTATATTACCATCCACAGTAATATTGAACCCGCGTGTCATCTGGTAATCCAGTTTCAAATATCCCGTTGTATTCTTGAATTCATCAATCCCGTCACTTCTGAAACCATTGGTTCTTTCATGGTTAACAGATCCGAAAACACCGAATCTATTCTTATGGTAACCAGCCGAACCAGAAAATATTCCCGTTTTATAAGAACCATAAGCTCCTTTCCCATACAGATTTAATCCTTCCTTAGGTTGTCTTGTTATCAGATTGATAGCCCCTCCCATGGCGTTGGAGCCATATAGTATGGATCCGGCTCCTCTGATCACTTCTACCCTTTCAACGTCAGAGGCAGTATATGCATCAGAAATGGGATGTCCAAAAATGCCCATAAATTGGGGTTGTCCATCAATTAACATCAACACCTGTGTATTTGGAGTTCCACTTACACCGCGAATACTGATGTTACCTCCGGATCCCGGACCGACACCATAACCGATCATATTGCGTTTATTCACAAATAGTCCAGGAACCCGGTTAGCCAGTACAGGTAAAATATTGACTTCCCGGCTATTTTCGATCTGCTGTCTTGATATAACTGTGATACTAGCTGGTATCTCACTTTTCTGTCTGGTAATTCTCGTACCCGTTATCACCAGGGGATCCAGCTCATATGTTCGTGTACTGTCTTCCTGCTGGGCAAATAAATATTCACCGGAAAAATTAATTACTATTATAATTATGAGAAATTTATTAATGGTTTTATAAAAGATCATTTAAAGTAGATTCTATTCCCTGAAATTACATCATAAACTTCAAAAATATCCTATCCGACCTGATCTAACCAAAATTTGACAGATATTTTCTTTAATTCAATTAAATATATTTAATCCTTTATTCAATTTTTACTGAAAGTGATCTGAGATCTTTTGCAAAACGATCCTGCTATCATTCAACTATTTTGATATTTATCCATGGTATTTTCTTTACAAATGCAGCTTTGAAATTGCATCTTATATTTAAAAAATGCCTGTACAACTGCGTTCCTTCCACTTAGTTGTACATAATACTAATTTTTGAAGAATGTATCATAACTGATTATAAACCACTATTATTATGCTTTATTGAGCTCTAATGAAATTAATTTTAGATAAGTCATTTACACATGCATATACATTATTTCAAGTTTTTTAAAACAAATTTGAGATTCATTCATTGTATATTTGTCTAAGGAATATAAAAATTGGATAAAGTTTCATACATTAATGAATCCGTTAATTTAAATTAAGTATGCGGTAAATTTTCTCTGGGTTATGAAATATTGCAGTTGGATAGTTATTTTATTCTTTTTCCTGATGTTTTCAAATATCGCCACCAGTCAGGATATCCCATTCATCAAAAAAAAACAATTCAAACTTAATCCGCGAGTGACACAATCGGATTATCAGCAGGGAGTTTTATATGTTAAAGTTAAACCTGAATATACTTCATCAGGATTGCAAAAACATGATATTGCTGCAAAAAACCAGGATATTTATCAGGCACTTGAAATAAGAAATATAAGTCCTTTCGTAAGTCAAAAACAGTTAAATAAAGCCAAAGCAAGGAAAGCCCGGCCGTTTAAATATAACATACGGGCCTACCATCAAATACAATATGATAACACGAGTGTTCCACTCGAACAAGCTGTGAACTTATTATATCAGACAGGTATGTTTGAAATCGTTGAACCTGCCTGGACCTATAAAATGGCATTCGAACCAAATGATTCGTTACTTTCAAGACAATATTACCTGGAACTGGTAAAAACATTCGAAGCATGGGATATTACCCAGGGGAGTGAGGAAATAGTAATTGCTATTGTTGATTCGGGAATAGACAGAGATCATCCGGATATAGTCGATAACTTATGGTATAATGAAGCAGATACGATCGATGGTTTGGATAATGACGATAATGGCTATATTGACGATTACAGAGGGTGGGATTTCGGAGGTGCCGTGAGAAGCGATCCAGATGATGAAGATAATGACCCAAGAATCATTAAAGGTGGTAGTCATTCACATGGAACGGGGGTCGGGGGATTAGCCGGAGCAACGGTTAATAATGAAATTGGATTGGCAGGTATCGGTTATCATTCCAAACTGCTTTTTACCAAGCACATGGCAGATGATATGACAGATGCGGAATTAAGCTTATTAAATACTTACAGTGGTGTACTATATGCAGCCTCTTTGGGGGTGGATGTTATTAATTGTTCATGGGGCAGCAGTTTCAGAAGTCAAATCGCTCAGGATATCATGAATTATGTGGTAGAAGATCTGGATATCGTCGTAGTGGCAGCTGCCGGGAACACGGGTCAGGAAGAAGATGATCATTATCCGTCAGCTTATGATAATGTATTATCGGTTTCTGCAGTGGATGCTCAACTTAGAAAATCGACATTTACTACTTATGGTAAGACAGTTGATATAACAGCACCGGGTAGTGGAATTGCCGTTCTGGAATATAATAATGATTTTGGAAATGAACAAGGGACTTCCTTTTCTTCTCCGATAGTTGCAGGAGCAGTTGGTCTTGTGAGAGCACATCGACCTGAATTAAATGCACAACAGGTTAGTGAACTTGTACGTGTTACCGCTAATGATACTATTTACGATATAAACACTTCCATCACCTTTAAGAATAAACTTGGGAAAGGCATACTGGATATTGAAGAAGCCCTTACTGCAACTCCACCTTCCATTAGGTTGCAAAAGTACAGGTTGTTAAATGCTGAGGGCAAAACACCGGGTCTTGGAGAGGATGGTTTTTTAGTTGCCACATTTAAAAATTTCCTATGGCCAAGTTCGGGTGGCCTCAAGGTAAAATTAACAAGTAAAAGTACTTTATTCCAGGTCTTAAAAGATGAAAGTGCGCTTGGGAAGATTGAAATGAATCAGGAAGTAACCAATATTGCTGATCCCTTCGAAATAAGGATTTCTGAAACAGTACCAACTAATGTCCGTGTGGATCTGATATTGGAGTTTTTTGATGGTTCATTTTATGATTACCAGTTTATTTCCGTATTGCTGAATCCAACCTTTCTTAATATCGAAGAAAACCTGATTTCTTCTACCGTAGCACAGAATGGACGTTTGGGGTATCAGGATACTGAACAATCCGAGGGACTGGGATTTATCTTTGATGACCAGAATGTATTATTCGAAATGGGACTTCTGCTTGGTACATCAGAATCAAATATTTCCAATAATGTGCGTACTGAGAATCAGGAATATGATGATGATTTTGTCACAATCAAAAGAATTCGGGATCTGAATCCAGGTGATCTTTCCAGCAGTGAAATTATAGGTAGTTTTGATGACAGCAATGCTGGATCCAGCGCCTCTGAAGTGGAAGTAAAATACAGGTCAATGGTCTGGAAGGAATCTCCCAATGATCAGTATTATATAATCGAATATACTATTTACAACCGATCAAGAACACCTCTTAACAAATTCCATGTTGGTTTGTTCGCTGATTGGGATATCAGTGATAATGGACAATCGGACCGTGCATTATGGCATGATGAGTTATCCCTAGGATATATTTTCAATATAGACACTGCTGACAATAACCAAATTTTTGGTGGGATACAGGCTTTATCGGGCACTTCACAATATTACGCCATAGATAATGATGAAGACAATTCCGGTAATCCGTTCGGGATATATGATGGTTTTACAGATGAAGAAAAGTTTCAGTCCATTTCCAGTGGAATAGCTCGTGATAGTGCAGGATTCAGCATTGAAACCGGAGCGGATGTGAGCCATTCAGTTGGTTCCGGTCCATATTCGGTTGCCTCAAATGACTCAATTGTAGTTGCGTTTGCAATACATGGTGCTTCTACGTTAGAAGACCTTATCGCATCTGCCAAAGCTGCAGATACTATGTATAATTATACGTTAAAAGCGCCGAGACCAATAGTACCGGATGTAACGGTATGTTATGATACAGTGGTTACCATCCAGGCAACTGGAGCAACCAATTATAAATGGTATTATACAAAAACAGGCGGTGACTCGTTTTTCACGGGTGATGAATATACTACTGGTATACTTAAGCAAGATACATTATTTTATGTTTCAAATGCAGATAATTCCTGGGAGAGTGTAAGAACACCTGTAAATATTTTTCTAAAAGCTAATCCATCTATTACCATTTCCGGATCCCTTTCGCTTTGTGATAATGATACCTTGTTTCTTATTTCAAATGAAGCTGATACATATCTTTGGAGTCCTGGCAATGAAACAACACAATCACTTACTGTGACACAAGCAGATATATACAATGTTACCGTTTCCGATACCATATTTGGATGTGAATCTACTTCGGAAAATATTGTTGTTCAAAAATTTCAATCACCTGAAGCATTATTTGAAGTTAACCCTCAGGAAATCAATAAAAATGTTGAAGTAGAAATAACAATGACTGATCTTTCTACAGATGCAAGCAGCTGGTTCTGGCAATTGAGTGATGGTAAATCAAGTATAGAACAGAATCCCAAATTTACTGTGAATACCTTCAACGAAATATTGGTAAAACTGACCATCACTGCTAATAACGGTTGTCAGGATACTGCATCAGCGATCATCGATGTGATTACAGGATTGGAAGAACCAATGCCTGACAGGGGATGGGAAGTATACCCAAATCCTACGAATACAGTCTTAAGATTTGATCTTAATAATGAAACTTTTGGCCCTTATTTTATCATAATTTATAATCTGGCGGGAAAGGTAATGCGGGTATATGAGTTAAACAAGGAAAGTAAAGCTATCTCCGAACAGATTGATCTTATTGGAATTCCACGGGGATTGTACCTTATACGATTGGATCAAGAACAGGAAGATACTTTAACAAAAAGGATCATCATCAGGTAGATAATAACCTGTCATTTGTAACCCAAAAAGGCCCCTACAGTAATGCCCTGACTTTTAAATATATTTCTTATCCTTAAAAAAACACCAGTCAGAATAAAAATTTCACCTACGATAAAAATATACCACTTAAAAACAGTAGGTGTAAAACTCAACACTTCCTGCATAATTATACTATCTTCTGTGAAAGGTGCACCCGAAAAAAAGTCATTTCGTATCAGGATAGCTGTGTAATCCCAAACAAAAGTAATAAAAATCAACAACGCCCCGGTAAGCATCATTCCCAATTCCAAAATAGTCAGTTTGACTGGATAACCCCTCCGTTCAAATTCTACAACTGTAATGGCAAATCCTATCATAGTCAGTGAACATATGACTGGTGCTAGTACAGGTCCATCCCAAACAACAGGTATCAGAAATAGAATATCCCAGGTAAGCAAGGAGGGAGGCCAGTCAAGGAAAAATTTTAACCCTATATAATAAAAAACATCCCAGATGGCAAAAACGAACAGGAACCAGGCAAATCTTTGTATGGCATTTCTACCCGATAATATTCCGATGGATGCAAGCATAAGTATAGTTGAGATCTCTCGAATCAGTTCAATACGAAACAATTTTGGAGAGGCAAGTACCAGTGGAAAATCAAATCCTTCGGGATAATAAACTTGTCGTAGATATACAACAACTATCGCTTCAAGGAACCCAAATGCGATACCGAAAATGCTCACCCATAAATAGATCCGAAGATCTTTTTTATGATTATGTAAGGATCCCCCCATCTAAAAATGAAACTTGCATTAATAAAAATTTCCTTACTATTAATACGTTTTTCAAATCTTTAAAAGTTCATAAATTCTGGAAAAAATTTTTACCTCTTTATAAGATTTGGAATCAAGCTTGAGATGTCAAACTTTAAATTCACAAGTCATGATTTTTAAACAATAACTTAGTAGTATTTCATTTTTATTGATAAATAATTAGACCAATTTTGCTTATACACAATCAATCAAATATTAAAATTACCTTTGAATTTTTTTATATTATTCATTATGACTTCACATAGCCAATTCGATCAATTACAACTGGGACAACTTATCCGATTTAATGCTCATATGCTGGAGATGGCTACCAGGACAAAAAATCCTGATTTAAAAAAGAAAAAAGAAGAATATGCAGCGTTGGAAAAATACCTGACATTGTGGGAAAAAAATAATTTCCCGGAAGCACCCTATATTTCCTGGGCCCGTAACAAACTGAAAACATTTAAATTCTGGCTGAATAATCGAACATTGATAGTTAATCGCCCTTCAGAGGATCGTCAGGAAACTATTAAGGAAGATCTTAATTCAATTATTAGAAATAGAAGAAGTATTAGATTCTGGAAGAAAAAAAACGTGCCCCAAAATATGATAAAAGAGATCCTTGAGTCCGGCATCTATGCTCCTTCGGCATTTAACAGACTTCCATGGCGGTTTTTTGTAGCAGAAACCCCGTTAAACGAAATGAAAGATGGGGATGCCAGTAATCCGGGTATGTTTGAACAAGCTCCCGTAAGGATATTTGTTTCCGTTGATGAAAGATTATTTTTTGAAAAATATTCAGGAGCACTTGATGCTGGTCTGGCCATGCAAAATATGCTGTTAACAGCACATTCACTTGGTTTGGGTACTTGTTTGATTTATCAGGGTGAATTTGTTGACAAGAAAAAACTTGAAGAATATTATCAAATTCCATCCTATTGTACTGTTTATTGTGCCATATTATTGGGATATCCTAATGAAATCCCCGATCCCCCGGCTAGAATGTCGATTGATGAAATTACAACATATCTAGGTGAAATATCTAATCCTGATTTTTAATGCCATGAAAACAAATAGAATTATATTTCTTTTTATTTATATAGGAATAGCCATAATAGGTAAATCTCAATCCAGGGATCATAAGTTTGAATCCTTAATATATTTTATTAGCCAAGGGGAAAGTTAAAAAACATGAGAAGAATTTGATGTATTCCCAAGAAATACCTGGAAAAGGATGACAAAATAATTAAATAAATATTATGATAAATATTGATGATAAACAAAAAATCGAAAAGATAATTAATGACCGGAAAAAGGCTCATCGGTTTTATGAAGAACACTCACAGGTGTACCGATCATTTGTCCAAATGGAACAAAATACCTTTACCGATGGAGAACTTCAAAAAAAGTATAAAGAACTGATCGCTGTCGGAATTTCTATCCGGATTAATTGCGAATCATGTGTCGAATGGCACATCAAGCAAGCATTGGATTCAGGCGCCAATCAGGAAGAAGTGATCGAGGCAATAGAAGTAGGGATAGAAATGGGTGGAGGTCCTGCTACCGTTACCTCCCGTTTCGCGATGTATGTGCTTGATTATTATTCTAATTAAAGTCGATTTTCAGTTCAGGAAATACGCTTATGATTTTAATAGTAACTATCCTGTATCCCTACACACGGCTAAAGGTTTGCAAATTGTGAAAAATATATCAATGATATGATAAAGTTATGCATTGAAACCTCTGCAAAACCAATCATACAATCCTGCATTACAGCATTTATTTATTAATGAAAATACTACAATTTGAGAATGATAAGATTAATTTTGAACTTTAATCAATTATAAATAATTGTAATTACATACGTTGAGTAAGACCAAATTTTTACTGGATATCTTTGAACGATATTCCGGATACAGGCCAAAAAAAATTGAAACGCTCCCTGGCTCCGGATCCTACCGGGAATACTATCGTTTACGGGCAGGTGACAAATCTGCTATTGGTGTATTTAATACGGACAGAAAGGAAAACGAAGCATTTATAACCTTCACAAATCATTTCATCACAAAAAAACTTCCGGTTCCTGAAGTTTACCAGGAAGATCTCGATAAGAATGTATATCTGTTACAAGACCTTGGAGATTTAACATTATTTTCCTTCCTCACTAATAATCGTAAAAATGGTGAATTTCCAGAAGATGCCATTGACAAGTATAAAAAAATCGTTGAAGAATTACCCTTGTTCCAGATCCATGGGGATGAAGGACTGGATTACACGAAATGTTATCCCAGATCAAAATTTGACAAACAATCGATGATGTGGGATCTGAATTACTTTAAATATTACTTTCTCAAGCTGGCTAAAGTAGCTTTTGATGAGCAGGAACTTGAAAATGATTTCCAGAGATTCTCAGATTGGTTACTAACAGAAGAAAGCAGTTTTTTCCTGTACAGAGATTTTCAATCCAGTAATATTATGATCTTTGAAGATCACACATATTATATTGATTACCAGGGTGGTAGAAAAGGTCCCTTACAATATGACCTTGCCTCTCTACTATGGGATGCCAAAGCTGATTTACCTTTTGAATTAAGAAATTATCTCCTGGAACATTATCTGGAACATCTGCAGAAACTCATACAAATAGATTATAAAAGTTTTAAAAAGTTTTACTACGGATTTGTTTTGATCCGTCTTTTACAAGCGATGGGCGCTTTTGGATTCAGGGGATTTTATGAAAACAAACCAAGTTTCCTTAAAAGTATTCCTTATGCTTTAAAAAACATGACATTTCTTTTGAATCAGTATGAAATTCCAATTAAAGTGCCCCATTTAATCGATGTCTTAAAAAATCTTCCCGAATCTCCGGAACTTAAACAATTCACTGATACAAAGGAATATAGGGGTCGCCTGATGGTTGAAATCAATAGTTTTTCGTATCGTAGAGGTATTCCCGTTGACCTTTCGGAACATGGTGGTGGTTTTGTTTTCGATTGCCGTGCCATTCATAATCCTGGAAGATATGATGAGTTCAAGAATCTAAATGGAAACGATCCTGATGTCATTCACTTTTTAAAAACCCAAAGTGAGGCTGACCAGTTTGTTTTTGATGCATTCAATCTTATTAAAAAATCTATCGATAATTACCTCCATCGTAAATTTACAAATCTCATGATCAACTTTGGATGCACTGGCGGTCAACACCGTTCCGTCTATTGCGCTGAAAAAATGAAGGAAATACTGCAAGAAAAGTACAGTGAAAATATCGACATAGTAACGCATCATCGTGAGGAGGAATTAAAAAATCTTGGAATATGAAGGCAATGATCCTTGCCGCTGGTCTTGGTACACGACTCCGACCCATTACAAACACAATACCCAAAGCATTGGTAAAGATCAATAGTATTTCCATGCTTGGGATTATCATCCAAAGAATGAAATATTTTGGCTTCAATGAAATTATAATTAATTTGCATTACCTCCCCGAAAAAATTATTTCCTATCTGGAAGAAAAAAAATACTTTGGAATCAATATTTGTTTTACCCATGAAAAGGATAAACTATTGGATACCGGAGGTGGTATTAAACATGCTAGACAATTTCTAGACAAAGGAGAACCTTTTCTGGTCCATAATGTGGATGTCATTTCAAACATCGATCTTGGCAAAATATATAAGTATCATCTGGATCATGATGCTTTGGCCACCCTTGCGGTAAAAAATAAAGGTAGTGAACGGAGTTTATTATTTGATCACTTATGGCAACTTTCCGGCTGGGAAAATAGTGATACAGGAGAAAATATGATCATCAACGAAAAAAGAGCTAATGGGCTTCGCCGAATTGGATTCTGTGGCATTCATGTTATCAGCCCTGAAATATTCGATCTTATGCAGAAAGATCATGTGTTTTCGATCATCAATACTTACATGGATTTAGCTTCGGATCACAAGATCATTGGTTTTAACGCAGAAAAAAATCTTTGGATAGATATAGGATCACATGATCAATTGGAGGCAGCAAGAAAAATACCTCCACAAGCTTATTTGATTTAAAATGTAACAACTATGACTTCAAGGAAATCCAGCATAATCAAAGGATACAAACATATATTGTACCAATCAGAGCAGTATTCATCAGACGAAATGATCAAACGATCTATTGATTTTTATAATTTTGCCAAAAGCAGAAGATCGGTGCGTCATTTTTCAGATCGGCCTGTTGAAAGAGAAATTATTGAAAATATAATAAAAACTGCAGGCACTGCACCATCCGGAGCCAATAAACAGCCATGGACATTTTGTCTTGTTGGCAATCCTGATATAAAGAAAATGATCCGGGAAGCTGCTGAAAAGGAAGAGTATGAAAGTTATCATGAAAGAATGAACGAGGAATGGCTGGATGATCTAAAAAAAATGGGAACGGATTGGAATAAACCCTTTCTGGAAGATGCACCATGGTTAATCGTCGCATTCCGAAGAATTTACGAGGAAGATAAAGCCGGTCATAAAAAAAACAATTATTATGTGACCGAATCAATAGGCATAGCCTGTGGCATGCTGTTAATGGCTATACATCACCTGGGACTGGTAGCGTTGACGCATACTCCAAATCCTATGAACTTCCTCACCGATATCCTCCAACGACCTTCCAATGAACGCCCTTTTCTTTTAATTCCAGTAGGTTTTCCTACCATTGATACCTATGTGCCTGATATACAAAGGAAAAGGCTGAATGAAATTTGTGTGTTTTATGAATAACCGGGGTATTTTGTTATTAAGTAATTAAGTGTATTAAGTTATTTATTTCGAGCTTCGGATCTCCAGCTTCGAGCTTACATTCAGCTTTTTTCACTTTTCGGTAGAAATACTCCTGCAATCATGCATCTTGCACTTCCTCCACCATATTTTTCAATGGTATCCAATGGGGTATATAAAATCTGGGCACGCTTTTTAAGTCTTTTTAGCTGTTCCTTCCCTAGTGAGTGGTATGCTTTTTCTGACATGATCAATACCGGATCTGAATGTTTATCCTTTACCTCCATCATATTACCTGCAAAACATGATAATTGGTGATAGCTGATATCTACTATTTCATGATCAGTTGACTCAAAGGAATGCATCAGATTGATACGGTCAGCTTCATCAATAATTGACTCCAGACAAACCACAACATAACCATTGCCAATACACATCACAACATTTGTATGGTAGATATCCATTCCATCTTCATCTACCGATGGGAAAATCACCTTCTGATAGCCCATTTCCATACAGAACCTGTCAAGTATTGATTCATCGGTTCGGATTGATAGATTGGCATAAGCCTTTTTATTGATATAATCCAACACCATACTGCCCGTACCTTCCAAAAAACGATCTGATACTTCGTATATGGAAAAATCAAGAATACGTGATATCTCAAAATTATATATCTTTTGAAGCATCAATAAAATATCTTCCCTCCTCTCCTGTCGCCTGTTCTGAGCCATCATAGGATAAAGAATCACAGTGCCATCCTGGTGAAAAGAAATCCAATTATTTGGGAAAACTGCATCAGGAGTGATGGGGTCAGGTAGATCTTCAACAACAATCACATCTACATCTGCATGAACAAGTTTTTCGACGAACTGATCAAATTCCATTTGAGCTAATGATCGGATCTGATCTGTTGATTGATCATAGATCTGCTGTTGAAAAGTATTGGATGCCGCAGTTAAGGGATTAAATCCGAAATTAGCCGGGCGGAGCATTAGTATTGTTTCAGGAGCTTGCGATAATTTCACTTATGTCTTTCTTTTAATACATTAATCATTTCATCGAAGGTATACCCCTTTGCTTCAAGTAGTACAAGATAATGGAAAAACAGGTCAGCTGCTTCATTTAAAAAAAGTTTCTTATTATTGTCTTTCGATTCGATCACAAGTTCGACAGCTTCCTCACCAACTTTCTGTGCTATTTTTTTGATCCCTTCCTTAAAAAGTGAACTGGTATACGATTCATTTGACGGATTTTCATGCCTGTCCTGAATTACATTCCTTAAATGATCAATAAAATCACCCGTATTTATATTTATTTCATTAAAACAGGTATCGGCGCCCGTATGACAAACGGGTCCTGCAGGTTCTGCCTTTACCAGTAATGTATCGTTATCGCAATCCTCAATCAACTCTTTAACAAATAAAAAATTCCCGGATGTTTCACCCTTTGTCCACAATGCCTTTTTTGTACGGCTATAAAAAGTCACTTTTCCTTCGAGAATAGTTTTGTCATATGCTTCCTGATTCATATATCCGAGCATTAGTACTTTCGCTGTTCTATGATCCTGGATCACTGCCGGTATAAGTCCACTATTTTTGTTAAAATTCAAAGCCATAATTTGTATAGATCAAATTCTCATAGGTATTCCTTTATCCTGTAAAAAATTTTTTAAATCCTGTATATCAATTTCACGAAAATGAAAAATACTTGCCGCCAATGCGGCGTCAGCTTTCCCCGCCGTAAAAATATCTTCAAAATGTTCCATCTTACCAGCTCCACCTGAAGCAATAACGGGTATGGATACAATGGAGGAAACCATGGCATTCAAATTTATCGCAAATCCATTTTTAGTACCGTCATGGTCCATGCTTGTTAGAAGTATTTCTCCCGCTCCGCGATCAACTACTTCCCTGACCCACTCCATTGTTTTTATTTCTGTAGGTGTTCTTCCTCCATGAATGTGAACTTTGTCTTCCCGCCCATATTTTTTTGTATCTACTGCAACAACAACACACTGACTCCCAAATTCTCCGGCCAGTTGGTCAACGAGGGAAGGATCCTGGATGGCCGCTGTATTGATTGAAATCTTATCCGCTCCTGCATTCAACAGCGAAGATACATCCTGCATTGAAATGATTCCTCCTCCTACAGTAAAAGGAATATTGATTTCAGCCGCCACTCTTTCAACAAGAGCTACAAGTGTTTTGCGTTTTTCAACTGTTGCCGTGATATCCAGAAAAACAAGTTCATCGGCTCCCTGTTCGGCATATAACCTTCCCAATTCAACAGCATCACCTGCATCTCTCAAGTTAATAAAATTTACGCCCTTGACAGTTCTGCCATCCTTCACGTCCAAACATGGTATTATCCTTTTGGTCAACATAATTCAATCCAAAAACAATTTTAAATCAGGCAACGATATTTTCTTTTCATATATAGCTTTCCCGATGATTGTACCCCACACCCCTGTATCAACAAGTTTTTCTAAATCCTGAATAGAAGATACACCCCCACTGGCAATCAGTTTTAAATCAGGGAATTTCCTCAAAATTTCCTGATATAGATCAATCGATGGTCCGGATAGGACTCCATCCCTGGAAATATCAGTGCATATAACAAATTTGATAGATTTTTTTTTATAATACTCAATAAAATCAAAGATATCCGTATCGGATGTTTCCATCCAACCCTCAATTGCAATTCTGCGATCTTTTACGTCAGCCCCAAGAATGATTGTATCCGCACCATAATCTCTAAGCCACCTTTCAAAAGTTTGCGGATTTTTAACAGCTATGCTTCCTCCTGTCACCATATTAGCTCCAGCAGCAAATACCTTTTCGATATCATCATTCGATTTGACCCCGCCCCCAAAATCAATGATTAGATCAGTGTTGTTGGAAATCCTACGTAAAACATCGATATTGACAACGTGTTTTTGTTTAGCTCCGTCAAGATCTACAAGGTGTAATCGTTTGATTCCTGCATCTTCAAATTGTTTTGCGACTGATAGCGGATCTTTGGAATAAGTCGTTTTATAATTGTAATCACCCTGTATTAATCGAACGCATTCACCATCAATAATATCAATAGCAGGAATAATTTCCATGATTAAAGATTTAGGAAATTCTGTAATATCAATTGCCCATCCTGCCCACTTTTTTCTGGATGTGCTTGTATGGCGTAGTAATTATCTTTATGTAAGGCTGCGCTGAATGGTACAATATATTCGGATGTACCTATCGTTTCTGGTCCGATTTCAGCATAATAGCTATGTACATAATACAAAAAAGTATTTTCCCGGTTATTTTTAAACAAAGGATTTTCCCTTGTTATAAGTTTATTCCAACCCATATGAGGTACTTTGTCTTTGGGTGGAAATCGTTTTACTTGAAGATCAAAAATCCCAAGGCAGGGGGTATCATTTTCCTCAGAATAGTTACACATTAGCTGCAACCCCAGGCAAATCCCCAGGAAAGGTTGCGTCAGGCTCAATAAAATTTTGTCAAGACCATTTTCCCGTAAATATTTCATAGCAGTACTTGCCTCCCCAACCCCTGGAAAAATGACTTTATCAGCTGTTGATAATTCAACTGGATCATCCGTCACTACGGGATCCACACCCAAACGTCGTAGCGCGTGCGTAACAGAAAGTACATTACCGGCATTATACTTTACTATGGATACTTTCATATCTGACTCAACTTCATCTTTCTTTAGAAATTTCCTGGATTGATGTTCACTGCTGATGTGTTGGTTAGAGAAGTATTACTACACAGTTCGATTTGATCCAGGATCCTACAAAGTACCAAAGTTACTAATTCCATCTAAGTATGATATTCTTAATTAAAAGATAATAGTTCATGAGTAAAACATGTAAACGTGATTTTATTTGAATTTTGTCTGTTAATCACCAGGAATTGGCAAGATCGTACACTTTCCTGAGCTTTTGATACAAAATTTCGGCATCACTAAAATATACGGTTTGTTGTCCGTCAGAAAAAGCTTTCTCCGGTTCCGGATGTATTTCAAGCATCACACCATCTGCACCAGCCATCACTGATGCTAATGCCATGGGTTCAACATATTCACGGATACCAATCCCATGAGATGGATCCACAATCACAGGCAAGTGTGTTTTTTCTTTTAATATGGGGATAGCATTGAGATCAAGGGTATTCCTGCTTGCAGTTTCATAAGTTCTGATCCCGCGCTCACAAAGAATTAAACGTTCATTTCCTCCTGAAAATACATATTCAGCAGAATAAAGCAGTTCATCAATGGTACCGGATATCCCTCTTTTGATCATGACCGGTTTATCTATTTTACCCAATTCATCCAGCAGATTGAAATTTTGAGTGTTTCTGGCACCTACCTGATATATATCAACATAATCATACATTGGTTCGATCTGTGATACCTGCATAACTTCCGTAATGATCTTGATACCGGCTCTCCTGGTCTTCATGTACCATGTTTTTAAACCATCAATCCCTAATCCTCGAAACGAATAGGGAGAACTCCTAGGCTTATAAACACCTCCACGCATAATCCTTATATTATTATCTTTCAGATGGGTAATAGTTTGATGAATATTATCCTCTCCTTCGATAGAACAAGGTCCTGCCATAATTGTAAACTGACCTTTACCAATTTTTATCTGATCTCCAAGGTCTATAATCGTTGGATTTACTTTCCACTTCCGGGAAACCAGTTTATAACTATCGGAAACTATATGAATATCCTTTATGCCAGGCATGAATCCTATTTCTCTTATATCAAATACCTGTTTGCCAATACCTATAATATAGGTTCCCTCCTGTGTCTTCACTTCGTTGGATTTATATTTAATGGTATGCAGCTTCTCAATTATGGAGTTTTTCTGCTTATCCGTTATATCTTTTTTTAATTGTATGATCATATTCTTAATGATTAATTATTTATCGCCTTCACTGATCTTATATATGATATGATATCATTTTCAATGTTTTTGGTTTCCGCAAGTAATTTAATGATGGCGCTGCCAATAATAGCCCCATGGGCATATTGTGATGCGATTGTAAAACTATTTTTATCAGAAATCCCAAAACCAATCAAACGGGGCGTTTTAAGATTCATCTTTCGAATACGCTTAAAGTAGTTTATCTGCTCTGCTTTTAATCCCTTTCGTGCACCAGTGGTACTTGAGGCAGATACCATATAAATAAATCCATGACTGATGTTATCTATCACCTCAAGTCTGTCGTGAGAGGTTTCCGGTGTGATCAAAAATATATTGAAAAGGCCGTTGGATTCAAAAATATCCTGATAGTTGTTTTGATATTCATTAATCGGGAGATCCGGAATGATTAATCCTGAAACACCTGCCTTACTGCAGTCCTGGCAAAACTTCCTTATTCCATATTGATAAATTGGATTGAGATAACCCATTAATAATACTGGGATATGGATTTTTTCTTTTACCTGATTTATTTGTTCAAAGATTTTTTTAAGTGTAACTCCATTGTCGAGGGCTATTTTATTACTTTGTTGAATGGTAGGGCCATCAGCTACCGGATCAGAAAATGGAATACCAACCTCAATCATATCTGCCCCTCCTTCTTGTAAACTTCTCATAATCAACATGGTATCTTCTAACTGAGGGAATCCGGCCGTAAAATAGGCTGATAAGATTTTCCCTTTTTTTTCAGCAAAAAGTTGATCGATTTTATTGCCCGTATTTATTTCCATTTTATATCAGTATTGTCCCCACTTAATATAAGTTTCCAGATCTTTATCTCCTCTACCGGAAAGATTGATCACAATGATATCGGTTTTTTTCCAGGTCAATTTTTCGAGAATAGCCAAGGCATGTGCAGTTTCAATGGCCGGAATAATTCCTTCCAACCGGCTCAGTAAAATTCCAGCACGCATAGCTTCATCATCCGTTACATTGTAAAACTTTGCTCTGCCACATTCAAATAAATGAGCATGTAAAGGTCCAATCCCCGGATAATCCAATCCGGCTGAAATGGAATAAGGTTCAACGACCTGACCATCCTCAGTCTGCATTAACATCGTTTTGCTACCATGTAATATTCCAGGCTTTCCCAAAGCGGTGGTCGCAGCTGATTCTCCTGAATCAACCCCTTTGCCTGCAGCCTCAACTGCGATTAACTGAACATTTTTTTTATCAAAATAATGATAAAAAGCTCCGGCAGCATTACTTCCGCCTCCAAGACAAGCTATTATATAGTCAGGATTCTTTCGTACATTCAGCTGTTTTAATTGCCATTTCATTTCTTCGCTGATCACTGACTGAAATCTGGTTACCATATCCGGGTATGGATGTGGACCTACTACTGAACCAATGATATAATGTGTATCCCGTGGATTATTGATCCAGTGCCGCATTGCTTCATTGGTGGCATCTTTTAGTGTTTTATTTCCACTTTCTGCCGGCCTCACCTCAGCTCCCAGGATTTTCATACGTTCGACATTCGGCCGTTGTCGTTCAATATCCAGGGTTCCCATGAAAACAATGCATTCCATTCCCATCAATGCGCAAACTGTGGCTGTCGCAACACCATGCTGCCCAGCCCCTGTTTCAGCAATTATTTTTGTCTTACCGAGTCTTTTTGCAAGCAAAATTTGACCAATTGTATTGTTGATCTTATGAGCTCCAGTATGGCAAAGATCCTCTCTTTTTAAAAAAATTTGAGCCTTGTACCTCTCAGAAAGTCTATCCGCAAAATACAAAGGTGTAGGCCTTCCGGCGTAGTTTTTCAACAATTCATAAAAATCCTCCTGAAACTTAATATCCTTTAAAATACCAAAGTAATTTTTTCGCAGTTCTTCTATATTTGGATAAAGCATTTCGGGTATATATGCCCCTCCAAAATTTCCATAATAACCGTCCTCCTTTACATTGAACTTTGTCTGCCGATCAATCATATTGTAATTTTTCGAATTCTTCTTTAAATTTTCCAAGCTTAACTGAATCTTTAATCCCGGGAGAAGATTCAAGTTTACTGTTTACATCCACCGCATAAAGCATCGGATTATTTAATTGCCTGATATTGCTGATATTTTCGATACCAATACCTCCGCTTAGAAAAAAGGGAATATTAAAGGGATATTTTTCTATTAAATTCCAATCAAATGAGATTCCCGAACCACCCAGGTATTTCCCCTTAGTATCAAATAAAAAATAATCCACTATCCCAATGTAATCCTCCATCATTTTAAATGAAAAATCTTCACCTACTGAGAACACTTTAATTAGTTTTAGGCCTTTATTAGTTAATGCACTGCACAATTCAGGTGGTTCATTACCATGAAGTTGTATGTATTGTACGTTTGTTTTTTCGGATATCTCAATAATCCGTTCTGCAGTTTCATTGACAAATACGGCCACTTTATTGACATACGGACCGATGTTTAAGTTTCTGATCCAACCATAATGATTGCCAACAAACCGGGGTGATCCTTCAAAAAAAATAAATCCTATGAAATCAGGATTAATTTTCAACACCTCATAAACATTATCTGAATAACACAATCCACAAATTTTCAGTTTAATCTTCTTCATGGTTTCTTCTCCGAAATCCCATATTCAAGTTCATAGATCTTTTGAATAAATTCTGCACATTGTTTTTCAGGTCTGCTATGCTGCATAAAATATTCACCAATCAGAAAGCCATTATATCCATATTTTTTAAGCTCAAGAATTGAATCAGGATCACTGATCCCGCTTTCCGAAATTTTCAGATATCTATCAGGTATTTTTTTAGCAAGTTTTATTGAATTATAAATGGTTACATTAAATGTTTTGAGGTCCCGGTTATTTACACCAATTATATCAATCTCTTCAATCAGATTGTCTTTTAACTCTTCTTCATTATGCACTTCCATTAAAACTTCAAGGCCCAATGATTTTGCGACCGTCGCCAATTTCTTCAATTTGGCGCAATCCATAGCAGCAGCTATTAATAATATCGCATCTGCACCAATTGATTTTGCCTCAATGATCTGATATTCATCAATTATAAAATCCTTTCTCAGAATAGGACAAAAGTTAAATCTTCTGGCTGTTATTAAATCATCATTAGTGCCGCCGAAATATTTATTATCTGTTAGTACGGATAACGCTGCTGCACCAGCCTGCATATAGCCAATTGAAGTACGCTCAACAGAAACATAGTTATTAATTATGCCCTTGGAAGGTGATTTTCTTTTAATTTCAGCAATAATCCCACATTTATCTTTCCGCTTTAAATAATGTTTTAAAGAAACTGTTGAGGCAGGAAAGTGAATGCTTTTTTCAAGTAGCTTAATTGGGTATAATTCTTTTCTTTCTTCTACTTCTTTTCTTTTATGGGTAATTATTTGCTCCAGTATGGTCATTTTTTAATTTTTGTTCAATTCAATGAATTTTTCAAATGTTGATAGTGCCTTGCCAGATAATAAAGTTTCCCTGGCCTTGTTAATGGCCTCTCCTATTGATTGATATCTTTTCCCAGTATAAAGTGCAAGCGCTGCATTAGCTGTAATCACCTGTGTTTGTGCCTCTGTGCCTTTACCTTCAATGATATTTAAAAATATCGAAGCTGCCTCCTCAATTGTATTCCCTCCGTGTAATTCCTTTTCCTCAAAAGTTTCCATTCCGATATTTGAAGGATAAATAATTTTTTCGTTATCCTTCTGTATAATCTTAAAACCATCAGTGAGGCTTATCTCATCAAAACCATCAAGCGAATGAACTATAGCAAAATCTGAATCGGTTCTCTGAAAGAGGTAGCCATATAGTCGAGCCAATTCAAGACTGAATACACCAATCAGTTGTTTTTTTACAAAAGCCGGATTTACCATTGGCCCAAGCATGTTAAAGAATGTTTTTACCCCCAACTCTTTCCTTATTGGTGCTACATTTTTCATAGCAGGATGAAATAAAGGGGCGTGCAGGTAACAAATGCCGGACTCTTCGATACTTCTTTTCAATAAATCTTTGTCATTTGTGAAATTTACCCCAAAATAAGATAATACATTTGATGAACCACAGATAGATGATACGCTGTTATTCCCATGTTTTGCGACAGGTTGGCCTGCAGCTGCCACTACAAAAGACGATAATGTTGAAATATTGAAAGTATCTTTTCCATCACCACCTGTACCGCATAGATCCATCGGAGCATAATCAGATAGATCCACAGAAATACATAAATCCAACATAGCTTCCCTGAATCCTTCAAGCTCATCAACCGTTATGCTTCTCATCAGATATACTGTAAGGAAAGATGCGACCTGACTGTTATTATATACACCCCGAGCCAGGTTCTTTAATATTTCCTTGGCTGTTTCTTTATTCAATAATTTGTACTCAAAAAGATCATTTAATACTTCCTTCATAGTCTATGTTATTGATTAAGCCAATTATTTATCAATATTTTACCATATTCAGTCAAATATGCCTCGGGATGGAATTGCAATCCCCAAACTGAATATTTTTTATGTCTGATGCCCATAACTGTACCATCCTCATCGACTGCAGTAATTTCTATTTCACTATTTATTGTTTCCTTTTTTACTGCCCAGCTATGGTACCTGCAAACATTAAGGTATTCAGGTAAACCCTTAAACAACAAATCGTTAGTTTTTATCAATCTGGTACGCGTGGTTATGCCATGTAGAACAACCGGCATGTTAAAAAGTGTGGCATTAAACACTTCAGCAATCCCCTGATGACCCAGACAGATACCCAGTATGCTTTTTGAAGGAGCATATCTTGCTATTAGCTTTTCCATGATACCTGCATTCTTTGGAATTCCAGGTCCTGGTGATAATAGAATTTTATCATACTTATTAACCTGATCCAAACTTATTTTATCATTCCGGTATATTTCTAGGGATGGTCCATATCCCAATTCACGCATGATATGTACCAGGTTGTACGTAAATGAATCATAATTATCAAATACCAGAATCTTCATTCATCGATTACTTTTCAGTTATTAATCTCAATTCGTAAATAAACTTGCTTCAGTTAGTGCTTTTCTTAGAGCTTCTAATTTATTGTTAACTTCCTTAAGTTCATTTTCCGGATTTGATTTTGCTACAACCCCCGCACCAGCCTGGTAATATAATGTATTTTGTTGACTGAAAAACGACCGGATCATGATGGCATGGTTAAAATCACCATTAAATCCAAGAAAACCGATTGCTCCACCATAATACCCCCTTTGTGTCGGTTCATATTTATTAATCAATTGCATTGCCATGTGTTTAGGTGCCCCGGATAATGTTCCGGCAGGAAATGTATCAGCAACAATGCGCACCGTTGATGTTTCATCAGATAAATTACCGGTTACCTTTGATACCAGATGTATCACATGTGAGTAAAACTGTATCTCTTTAAATTTCTCAACCTGGACATCTGTTCCATTCCTTGATAAATCATTCCTCGCAAGATCGACCAGCATCACATGCTCAGAGTTTTCTTTAGGATCGTCCGCCAGTTTTTTTGCTAGTTCCGCATCATCATTATCATTTCCCGTCCTTCTGAAAGTTCCGGCTATTGGATATATACTTGCTTTTTTACTTTTAATTACGATTTGGGCTTCCGGTGAAGAACCAAAAATTTTATAATCCCCATAATCGAAATAAAAAAGATAGGGAGAAGGATTGATAGCTCTGAGAGCCCGGTAAACCATAAATTCATCACCCTGAAAGGAAGACTGATATCTTCTTGACAGCACGATCTGAAAGACATCTCCCAATAAACAATGATCTCTACCATTTTTTATGATTTTAAGAAAATTCTTGTCATTAAAATTGGAGGATTCTTTACCTTTTATTTTAAAGAAATAATTTGGGAAATTTTTACTTTTTATGAGGGTAATCAGTTCATTAAGATTGCTGTCTTCCTTACTGTTCTCTAATCGATGATCAAATACATAAAGTTCACTTTTGAAGTGATTGATCACAATTACATTCCTGTATATGGTATAAGATATTTCCGGAATATCATAATTCGGTTTTTCCGTATCGCTGAGATTTATATCTTCAAAATATTCTACAGCATCATATGCCATATATCCAAAAAGGCCGTGTGTTATAAAGTTGAAATTATATTCCCTCGAATAAAAAGAATTTATAAAATTACTCAGGTAGCTGACAACCTCTGATTTTTCAAGAATATCAATCACTTCTTTCCTACCATCCGGAAATACCATCCTTATTTTTTTATCCTTTAAAGTGAAAGAAGCAATTGGATTACAGCATATGTATGAAAAACTATTATCTGCGGAATGATAATCGGAACTTTCTAACAGAATGGTATTCGCAAATCTATCACGAAGCTTTAGGTAAATGCTGACCGGTGTCACAATATCAGCAATGAATTTTACATAATCCGAATTAAAAGAGTACATGTCAGTAATTACATTATTAAACAAGCAAAAATAAAAAAGCCCACTGCAAACAGCGGGCCTGGGTTATATCTGTAACATACCTGTGCGGCTGCTTACAATGCAGAAAGCAATTTAGTATTCCACCACCAGTACCAGGAATTATTTATGTCTGTCATAATGCAACAAAAGTAGAAAAGTAATTCAATTCTACAAAAATTCATATCGAAATTTTTTAATCTTTTAATCAAACAGGATATATATTACATTATTAATAATCAAATATTCAAATGATTTATCAGATAAATGCCGAAATTCCCGTAATTTCCTTTCCTAAAATAAGGAGATGAATATCATGGGTACCTTCATAGGTAATTACAGATTCCAGGTTCATCATGTGTCTCATAATCGGATAATCACCAGTAATGCCCATGGCTCCATGAATTTGTCGGGCTTCCCGGGCAATTTGCAAAGCCATTTCCACATTATTTCGTTTCGCCATGGATATGTGAGCAGAATTAACCTTCCCTTCATTCTTCATTTTGCCTAATTTCCAGTTTAAAAGTTGCGCTTTAGTAATTTCAGTAAGCATTTCAGCTAATTTTTTCTGGATCAACTGAAAAGAAGCAATGGGTCTGTCAAATTGTATCCGTTCCAGAGCGTATTTTCTGGCAGATTCATAACAATCCATGGCAGCTCCAACTGCTCCCCAGGCTATCCCATATCTTGCAGAATCCAGACAACTTAGAGGAGCACCCAGGCCAGATCTTCCCGGTAAAAGATTTTCCTTAGGTACCTTTACATTATCAAAAACCAACTCTCCTGTACAACTGGCCCGCAATGACCATTTACCAAGAGTCTCCGGTGCAGTAAAACCCTCCATACCTCTTTCAAGAATCAAACCATGTATTCTGCCCTCCTCATTTTTAGCCCAAACTACCGCTATATCTGCATCCGGAGCATTCGAAATCCACATTTTCGAACCATTTAATAAGTAATAATCACCATTATCTTTAAAATGACTCTTCATCCCTGCAGGATTAGACCCGAAATCCGGTTCAGTTAATCCAAAACATCCCAGTAAATCACCACTTGCCAGTTTAGGAAGATATTTTTCCTTTTGAAGTTCAGATCCATATTCATAAATCGGAAACATCACAAGTGACCCCTGTACTGATGCGGTTGATCTCATTCCAGAATCACCACGTTCAATTTCCTGCATGATCAATCCATATGATATATAATCCAATCCGCCGCCACCATATTGTTCAGGTATAAATGGTCCAAATGCTCCGATCTCGCCAAATTTTTTAACGATGTGTTTTGGGAATAAGGCTTTTTGAGCCCATTCTTCAATGTAAGGGGTGATTTCCTGTTTTACAAAATCCCTCATTGCACTTCTGACAAGTAACTGTTCCTCGGTCAAAAGATCATCAATTTCATAAAAATCCGGAGATCTGAAATTATCAATAAATGATTTACTTATGATTTCTTTTTTTTCTTCAGTTTTTCGATCCGACATAAGATAATGTTGTTTTAATGGGATATATGTGCCAAATTTACAATTATATTGTGAATGATACATATTGTATCGATTTACAAAAGGCCATTATTACAGTTTGGATACTGTAGTGGTTAAACGGGTTATGAGTAGATTTTTTATTATACTGATTGTTCTGATAGGCAATTCTTACACCATTGCTATATCCCAGCATATTACGCTACGTACCTACTACGATGAAGGACAATCCCTTATTAAGGAAATCTTTACTGTTTTAGATGGACGGAAAAGAATTCTTGACGGCAAGTATATATCCTACTACGAAAATGGAAATAAAAAATCAGAGGGATTTTATAGAAATGATGAGGCAACAGGATTCTGGAATTATTATTTTGAAAGTGGTAAACTGAAAATGCGCGGCCAACTCAGGGATAATACAAATTACGGTTTGTGGAGATTTTATTATGAAAATGGCAATGTAAGTATGGAAGGGGAGATCTATCATGGACAACGGGAAGGAGCATGGAATTTTTATTTTGAAAGTGGATTCTTGAAAAGTACAGGTAATTTTAAGAATGGAAAAAAAACTGGGATATGGAATCACTACTACGAGGACAAGACAATCAAGGCACAAGCATTCTACAAAGGTGAAATGGGGCTATACAGGGAATTTTATTCTAATGGAAAAGTGAAACTGGAAGGCTATAACCGAGCAGGCAAAAGTGATTCTACTTGGATTTATTTTTATGAAAATGGAGTAAAGCAGGCAGAAGGAGAATATGAAGATGGACAAAGAAACGGCCAGTGGACATTTTTTCATGATAATGGGAATATTTCTGCCCTAGGGACTTATCATTTGGGAGAAAAAAGTGGTAATTGGCAGTATTTCCATGAAAATGGAAAGATAAGTTCAGAGGGTGAAGAAAAAAAGGGTAAAAAGGAAGGTTATTGGAGGATATATGATAATCAGGGACTATTAAAAGGTGATGGACACTTTCAGAATGGAAGTGGGGAATACACGGAATATTACGATAGCGGAAATATTAAGGTAAAAGGGGAAATGAACAATGGAATCAATGTTGGAGACTGGCTTTACTATTATGAGGATGGTAGTCTTGAGGGTAAATGTAATTTCGTAAATGGAGAGGGTCAATATACTGGATATTATCCCAGTGGAAAAATAAAAATGAAAGGTGCGATTAAGGATGGAAAAAATGTAGGTGAATGGCAGCTATTCAAAGAAGATGGAACCCTGGAGGGATATTATAGGCCAATTTATGAGGAAGACCAACCTGTATTCAAATTATCGGAAAAAAAACTAAAAGAAGAAGCGGGACCGTTTGATTATATGAAACCCGACTACAGATATAAAAAAAGACATAACAGGTACTTCTCACCAGTAATTAATGAATTTAGAGGATATATTATTGCCACAAATCCAGCTGCTCTGATTGTAGGTGGTATTCCAATTTCTTTTGAATATTATTATCAGGAAAGACTGGGGCATGAAATACAAATAAATATTCTACGTGACCCTTTCTTTTCTACGGATGAATCGATCGATGTTAATACTTTGTATTCAAGGGGATTTGATGTAGCTATCAGACAAAAATTCTATCACTCCGATAAAGGAATTGGGATGTTTTATTTTGCCAATGAACTCCGGTATACAAATAAAAATCATTTTTTCAATGCCTTGGACTCAACTTCTATGAATCACCAATTTACAAAAGTACGTGCCGTTGAAAATAAAATAGAATATGCTTTTATCGGAGGAAATCGTTGGATGCGACTCTTTGGGGAAAGATGGCATAAGGGAAATACTCAGACTGGCATTACTGTGGATTTATTTGTTGGAATTGGGATTGGATATCGCATTTTTGATAAAAAATATGAAGAAAATCATTCCTATGACGAGATTTTTAATGATCTTCGGCAAAATAGTTTTTCAATCTCTCCCCGTTTTGGTTTTAATATTGGATTTGTATTTTGATGGTTGAACTTAAAATCGAAATTTCTTAAAAAAATGTTTGTTAAAAAATTATGGATTAGTTCTATTCTATTCCTGATCAGTTATGTATCCTCAGCACAATTGCCTTCTGATATATTTGAAAAAGTAGAATTAAGGATCGACACCCTTACGTTTAATTCTTACCATCACATTGTTCAATTCAATGGTGAGAATCATTTATATTTTGAGTTCAAAGAAAATGATCCTGTATGTGAGATACGGCTTTTCCCGAAAGATGTAAATAAATTCCCCCACCTATCTCTTATGAGATCTTCAGATTACGATCTCCTTGACACATTGATCAACTTCAACGAACAGTTCCTGCGATTCCGTGTTAAATTCAGAGATTTATCTAATTCCAACTTTCTGAATTTTACTTTTTCACTTATTTCGGAAGGTTCTCTGAATCAGGATATTCATATGATACCCCTGTTGCCGGTAACTAGTACAAAGGTAGAATTCTATCCCGAAGATACTGATTTATTTATTGGAGAGGAGAAGCAATATCCCCTCATAACCGACAATATTAGAAATATCAGAATTGACAATATCTGGACAAAAGATAAAATGATTAATTACAGGTTGACAGAAGACGGGGGACAATTGGCACTACACGTAACATCGCCAAATTATGGGTGGCAAACACTTGAATTATTAATAAATACTAAAAAACCCTATATAACAGAATCAGGTAAATTAAAATTTGAATTACCGTTGATCATTCGAGAATTTAATGTGAAAACCAGTAGATTGAGGTTTCTTAACGTTGATGAGGAAGAACAGATCCTTGATCCTCAAAACCGGGAAGGTTACGCAATCCAACTCGAAAACAGTCCTTATTTTGAGCTTCAGAAAACCTATCGAATTGAAGGCCAGGAAGAACCTGGCGGATCGCTCATTGCAGAAATCCATACGAGGACCTATCTTACGAATGGTCGGATTTTATGCTGGTTCAGGCCTTATGCCCTTCATCGAAAAAACGAAGGATATTTGTATATCAAAAAGGATGATATTTCAAGATTTATTACGAACATTGACATCATCCCTAAAACAGAAATTGAAAGTATAAAAATACTCCGTGAAGGAGGTGAGTGGACTTCTAATTTAAGTGTGTATCCAGGTGAGACTATTGAGCTTCGGATAGAGGGGAAGTCTCTGCACAGAGCCAGTTTTTCATTTGAAGATATATTTGATATTACACTTGATACATTGGTCAATAATGAGGGTATTACAAATTTCAGTCTTAAAATACCTGTGAATATTATCAGTAAACAGATCACAATATATGACAATGGCAGAAACACCGGTTATTCACTGAATGTAAAGGAATATCAAAGACCAAGGGAGTTTGACTTTATTTACCTTGAAGGTAATGGAATCAAGCGCCAACTGGACAAAATGAATAACACAATTTTAGTAGATAATACCTTACAGGATGTATTAATTGAATTTGATCGTGATAAGATCGATTCTGATGGGAAATTATATGGCCAGCAATTCCTTAATCTAAAGATAACAATACGTGGAAAAAATAATGAACTTGTTGAAATACAGGAATTAAATGATATCATCATATGTCCGGGAGAGTATTCTCCCCGAACAGGGTATTATAAAGGAAGTTGCACCACAGGAATAATCAGCCTGAATAATAACCTGGCTAAAAAAACCTTCGAATTGGATGAATGGTCAAAAATTATCGTGGAATTCAGTCATGATAAGACCAAATATGATGGCGCAGGCTATAACAAGAGGATCGAAATAATTCTTCAAAAATTCTGGCGCTTTGATATTGATGTATCTTTTCCAGCTGGATTGATCACTTTTGGTGGGGCAAACTCAGGAAATCTGACGGGAATCAGTATGGCGATGGTTGCTCAATTCAGTTTTTACGAAAGAAATAAAATTAATAGATTCAGACCCTATAAAGTCGGGTTTGGATTCATCGCACTTGATGCTTTTAATTTTTCAGAAAGCGATGAAAACCGGGATATCGCCATGGTTATTCTTGGTTCCCTTTACCCTACCCGTAGGGATGCAAAACTGACCTTTCCGCTTTATTTCGGTGGAGGATATAAACTTAAAAATGAAGAATTCTTCTTCCTTGTCGGCCCCGGCATCAGGGTAAGATTATAGCTTTAATATATAATCCTCTTATAATCTTTAACAATTTGATAAAGTGTAATCACATTGATTTAACTAAATTTGTCTGATAAGGTATTCGTGATGGTTAAATCAATAATTAATATTTCTCAATTATGGCAAAAAAGAAATTTAGCAGCCTGGGAGTAATGACCAGTGGCGGAGATGCCCAGGGTATGAACGCTGCGGTTCGAGCTGTTGTCAGAACAGCTTTAGCCAGAGATTTAGATGTCTATGCTATCATTCAGGGATATAATGGGATGGTGACCGGTGGCAATATGATTAAAAAGATGTTATGGGATTCTGTTGGAGGCATTATGCATAAAGGTGGTACAGAAATTGGGACGGCACGTAGCAATGAATTCCGGACCAGAGAGGGTCGTCTGAAAGCAGCTAAAAACCTGATTGATGTTGACATCGATCATTTAGTTATCATTGGGGGAGATGGGAGTCTGACTGGCGCGAATATATTTCGGGAGGAATGGCCATCAATTATTGCTGAACTGCATAAAACAAAAAAAATAACAAAGGAAAAAGTGGAGATGCATCCCAGTCTGAAAATTGTGGGTTTGGTTGGATCTATTGATAATGATATGTCAGGTACTGACATGACCATCGGAGCGGATACTGCCTTGAAACGAATTACCGATGCAGTGGACATGCTTGCGAGTACTGCTGCCAGTCACCAGCGAACATTTGTGGTTGAGGTAATGGGAAGAAACTGTGGTTACCTGGCATTGATCAGTGCCTTATCGACAGGAGCTGATTCGGTATTTTTACCTGAATATCCCCCAGAAGAAGGCTGGGAAGACAGGTTGTGTAAGATTATAGCTACAAATCGCGATACCGGTAAAAATGATAGTGTTGTGATTGTTGCTGAAGGAGCAAAAGACCGACAGGGGAATTTGATCAAACCGCATTATATTAAGGAAATTCTGGAATCTAAATTGAGCCAGGATACCAGGATCACTATTTTGGGTCATGTACAGAGAGGTGGTGCACCAAGTGCCTTTGACCGTTACATGAGCACGGTACTTGGTTATCATGCCGTGGATTATATCATTAATTCACCAGAAAATGAGGAACCCATGATGATCGGAATGAGAAAGAATAAAGTCACTCCGGTATCACTGATGGAAAGTGTGAATAAAACGCATTCCATCTATGAATGCATAAAGAATGGTGAATATGACAAAGCCATTGAATTAAGAGGAGGAAGTTTTCGTGAGGCATTAACAACTTTCCGAACGTTGAGACAGGCATCACCAAAACCACCGGAAAAAAAGAAAAAATCGCTGAAATTGGCCGTTCTAAATACCAGTGGCCCTGCTCCTGGGATGAACATTGCCACACGTACTGCCGTCAGATTAGGATTGGATGCGGGTCATAAAATCATCGGGGTAAAAAATGGTTTCCAGGGATTTATCGAAAATGACATTGAGGAAATGGACTGGTATCGAGTGGAAGAATGGACTTCACTGGGTGGTACAGTTCTTGGAACAAATCGAAAAGCACCCACTGAAAGAGAGTATTACCCCATCGCTTCTACACTAGACAAACACCAGATAGATGGATTATTAATTATAGGAGGTCTTTCGGGATATCAGGCAGCCTATGATCTGATGAATAATAGAGACAAATATGCAGCCTTCGATATTCCCATGATTTGTATTCCAGCCAGTATCAACAACAATTTGCCAGGTTCGGATTTTAGCATCGGAGCAGATACAGCCATCAACAATATCGTTGAAGCAATTGATAAAATAAAAGAATCTGCTGTAGCATCCAATAGAACTTTCGTGGTAGAAGTGATGGGCAGGTATTGTGGTTATCTTGCCCTGATGAGCGGCCTAGCAACAGGTGCTGAACGTGTTTATCTACATGAAGAGGGAATCACCCTAAAAGGGATGATTGATGATGTTAATATGCTAAAGGAAGGATTTGAATCCGGAAAACACCTTGCACTTGTGATCAGAAATGAATATGCTAATCCGATCTACACAACTGAATTTATATCATCATTATTTGAAGAGGATGGTGGAACTATTTTTGATGTCAGGAAATCCATATTAGGGCATATACAGCAGGGAGGCAATCCATCCCCCTTTGATAGGAATATTGCTACCCGGCTTACTACAAAAGGCATTAATGATCTGATTGAATTGGCTGAAAATGGCAAGAAAGATTGTGGTTTTCTCGGTATGACAAGTGGTCAAATAAAAATTACTGATTTATTTGAATATCCCAGAATGATTGATGCCAGATATCAGCGACCTAAAGAACAATGGTGGCTTAAAATTCAGGAAATCGCTCAGGTTTTCGAAAAATATGAACCCTGATTTTTAAATTTACTAATATTAATATAATGGCAGAATCTAATCAAAATTTAAAGGATAAAATAGAAACAACTGAAATCATTAACAAATTATTTGTATATACAGACAACCGGCAATGGGATTTATTAAAAACGATGGTATTCACCTCCGAAGTAAATTTTGATATGACCAGTATGGGTGCTGAAAAAGCCTCCAGGTTGAATGCCGAAACAATTTGCCGATTGTGGGATCAAGGTTTCAATGGGTTGGATTCAATTCACCACCAGGCAGGCAACTATATAATTGAGATTCATATTAATAAAACAACAGTTATAGCCTATCCCATTGCATCTCATTATAAATCCGTAGCAACCAAAGGAACCACAAGGACTTTCGTTGGTAGTTATGATCTGCATCTCCTTAAACTGAAAGAAGGTTGGAGGATAGATGGTTTTAAGTATAATTTGAAATATAGTGAGGGAAATCTATCTCTTGATTAAAATATTTTTAGTTGTCAAGCATAAAAACAGACATAATAAGTCAGATATCTGTCGGTAATGAAAAAGTTTTTGAACAGCTTTTTAAAAATCATTATGCCAGTTTATGTGGTTATGCTGTAAAATATGTCTGGGACCTAGATCAGGCTGAAGAAATAGTACAGGATCTATTTTACAATCTCTGGGATAAAAAAAGTACTCTTACCATAAATACTTCCATTGAAGCTTATCTTTTCAGGGCTGTCCGTAACGCCTGTTTGAATTATCTGAAACACCAGAAAGTTAAACGGCAGCATGCAAGCGATGTTATCCATAGCCAGTCATCGGAAGGCAATGGTAACGAAAATCCTGTTGAAACGCTTGAATTACAAGATAAAATTGATAAAGCGATAGATTCTTTACCACCGGAAAGACAAAAAATCTTTAAATTAAGTCGCTACGAAGGTCTTAAATATAAGGAAATTGCTGATCGTCTTGGAATTTCTATCAAAACGGTAGAGGTGCAAATGGGTAAAGCTTTAAAAACTTTACGTGAAAATCTCACAGACTATCTGGTGGTTTTCATATTGATCGTAGTAGAAATAATATTATTTTTTATAGGCCATGAATAAGGTTAAACCAAAGCTCTGTTGTCGTATAGTTGAATACCTTAAATGAAGGAAGAGAAGAACCATATCGATTATACGCTTTTAGGGAAATACCTGGATGGAGAAACAACTGCATCTGAAAATAAAAGGGTGGAATCTTGGATTAACCTGGATGCCGAAAATAAATCAGAATTTTTAAGAGTAAAAAAGTTGTGGGATCAGGCACCAGGAATATATCCTGAAACTAAAGCTCCTGTTGATACCAATGCAGCATGGGAAAAGGTACATGGACGCATTTCTGGTCGATCTCCTGGAGAAGGGGAATCGTTTACCGAAAGGGAATCTATAAAGAAAACTCGTAGAATCCTGTATTACGTAACGAGAATTGCCGCCATTATTGTATTTGTTTTTGCCCTTTATATCCTGTATAACACATACATAAAAGAACCTGACCTGATAGATTTTGTTGCTGAAAATGAAATTAAAGAAACTGTATTACCCGACAAATCAATTGTAACTCTAAACGAAAATACCAGCATTACCTATCCGGAAAAATTTGTGAGAGATACGAGGATTGTTGAATTAGAAGGTGAAGCATTTTTTGAAGTAAAACGGAATATAAAAAAACCATTCGTAATCCAGGTACCAAATGCTTTTATTGAGGTACTGGGAACTTCGTTCAATGTACGGGCTATAGAAGCAGAACCGGAGATAACAGTAACGGTCCAGGATGGGAAAGTGAAACTTTCCGACAAAGATGACATAGCTTATATCGTTCTGGAAAAATATGAAAAAGGTGTATTCAATAAAAACACCGGTCATATTGAAAAGTATGTTTCAACTGATGATAGTGAGATTTTCTGGAAAACCAGAACCCTGATCTTCCGTGACACCCAGCTTTCAAAGGTATTTGAAACCCTTGAAAAAGTTTATCAGGTAAAAATAAATGTTCAGAACGAAAAGGTAGGTGAATGTCGCCTAACAGCTAAATTTCAGGATGAAAGTATCGAAAAAATACTGGAAAATATAGCCATCAACTTCGAACTGGTAATTCAAAAACACAATACTACATTTGATATTGTTGGTGATGGCTGTTAGACATATTAAAACTCATATTTTTTTCGCTATTTGCTTTTTTATTTATTTTTCCTCCTATTCTCAAAAATCACTGCTTGAAAGAAAAGTGAGTCTATCATTTAGCCAGGTGCCACTGGAAAAGGTTCTTTTATATCTTAGTAATGAAGCCGATTTTAATTTTTCATACAATGCAAACCTGATAAATGTTGATACCCTTATCTCCATTTCTGTTGTAAATAGCACTGTAGAATCTATTCTTCTTTCAATTCTTGAAGAAGGTATTACTTATCAGGTCGCTGGTAATCACCTGATTCTGTTAAAGCAAAGATCAAAAGAAGACAGCTCGAAAAAAAATATAAAATATGAAATCAAGGGTTATGTCTACGATGCGATTACCGGTTCAGTATTAGCTAAAGTATCGGTATTTGACGCAAATGGATTAACTGCTGCATTAACGGATAGCAGTGGTTATTATTTCATCAGTCTTTCAAGTAAGTATGAACAGATCAATCTGTTTTACAGCAAAAGAAATTTTCTTGATACATTGATCATTGTACAGCCGGCAAACCAGCAACTGAATATTTCTTTAAAGAGATTAAATGAACCTGTAGCTATTAAACCTATTGAAAAAAAATCATTGTTATTATATGATACTGTTGAAAAAATTGGTATCGTAGAAAAACTGGTTCCATTGGATCAAAGACTACAGGCGGGTAATATCGATATAGAACAAACCCGTTTTGCCCAGATATCGATCTTACCAAATATTGGCACCAATCTGAGGATGTCTGGCCTTGTCGAGAATAACTTTTCGCTAAATATTTTTGCAGGATATGCACTTGGAGTAAACGGATTGGAAATAGGAGGTTTATTGAATATTGATCGAAAGGATGTAAAAGGACTTCAAATTGCCGGACTAGGCAATGTTGTAGGTGGAACTACTCAAGGAATTCAGATCGGTGGATTATTCAATAATAACAGGAAAAATATGGTTGGTGCACAGTTTGCCGGGATAAGTAATATCATCATGGACACAATTCGTGGAGCTCAGATATCAGGTATCAGTAATATTCTACGGGGATCGATGTATGGCTGGCAAGTAGCAGGTATCAATAATTATACTACCGAGTCGGTGGATGGTGTTCAGATGGCTGGTATCTCAAATATTGCAGTAAAAGATGTTGACGTCCTGCAGATAAGTGGGATATTCAACCTCGGTAATAATGTCAAAGGTTTCCAGATTTCAGGATTAATGAATATCGCAAGGGGAAATATCGGTGGATGGCAGATCTCTGGCCTTACGAATTATGCAAATACGGTGCATATGAGTCAGCTATCTTTATTGGGCAATATAGCGGCTAAAAATGTCAATGGCGTTCAGTTAAGTGCTCTATTTAATTATGCAAAATTTGTCAAAGGTGGACAGATAGGTCTCTTTAATATTGCTGATACGGTGGGTGGTGTGCCGGTGGGACTGATCAGTTTTGTCCGAAAAGGATACCACAAGATAGAAATTACCACAGAAGAGGTATTATATGTGAATCTTACCTACAAAATCGGGGTGAGAAAGTTTTATAATATGTTTACTGCCGGTATACAGCCAGGAAGTGAAACACCCATCTGGGGTTTCGGGTATGGGATTGGTTCTCAGATAGGTCAAAAAAAGGTAGTTCTTAATCTGGATCTTAAAGGAACCCAGATTATGGAAGATGTGGAAAATCAGAATTTTAATGTATCCTTTAGGTTCACCCCTCAGATAGGCTTCCATCTAACCCGTAAAATGGCATTAACTATGGGGCCGTCGCTTAATCTTCATGTTTCTGACCTCAGGGATCCCAATACTGGTGAACTCCTGAGCCGCATTGCTCCCACAAAATTATTACTTTGGGAAGATACACCCGGCAACAATACACATTTCCAATTATGGATTGGTGGAACCGCTGGTTTCAGATTTTTCTGATATACCTAAAAAAATTTATTGTAACGATAAGGGAAAAGCTTTTTGTAGTTGTCGTCATAGAAAAAAAGAATTTCTATGGACAACAATCGCAACATTTTCAAAATTATCATCCTGATTATCGGACTGCTGGTAGGAATCATTTCTGCCTTTGCTGAAAGCCAGGATACTGTAAAACAAATTCAACCTGTTCAATTCTCGTTCATTTATCCATTGAGCACAAATGGAATTCGCAGCCGTGAATATGTTAATCATTTTTCCATCAACTTGCTGGGAGGAATAACAAGAGGAACCAGTGGTTTTGAAGCTGGAGGACTTTTCAATGTGGATCTCGGACATGTACGAGGAGCCCAGTTCGCGGGTATCGGTAATTATGTGAAAGGTTCGTTTTCAGGTGGACAATTCGGGGGGCTGTTAAATATTAATGAACAGAACACTGAAGGCGCACAATTTGGTGGCCTTGTTAATCTTAATATTGGAACGACCAGAGGAGCATTATTTGCGGGAATTACCAATATTATGATCAGAAAAACAAGTGGCGCACAATTTGCAGGAATTTCCAACATAGTCATTAATGATACGAAGTCTACCCATATTGCTGGTATCAATAACCTTGTTATTGGAAATTCAAGAGGCTTTCAACTGGCTGGTATCGCCAATTTAAGTATTCAAGATCATCATGGCACCCAAATAGCCGGAATCCTGAACTATACCAGACGCTTAAATGGTTTTCAACTGGGATTACTTAATATCTCTGATACTGTAGATAAAGGAGTTCCATTGGGATTTATCAGTTTTGTGCGTCACGGATATTTTGCAGTTGAGTTTGAATTCAATGAACTTTTTTATACCAATGTGAATTTAAAAACAGGTGTACCTCACTTGTACAACATTATTTCAATTGGATACAGACCTGATAATCAACAGCAAAATTGGGGCCTGACTTATGGATTGGGAACCTATAAAAGTTTTAACGAAAAATTATCCCTGAACTTTGATGCTACCGCTACCCATATCAACGAAGGTGAATCATGGACAAAGACGCTCAATATGGTCAACCGTTTAAAATTAAATCTTGGATTTCAGGTGGCAAATAATATTGAACTTTTTGGTGGAGCATCCTTGAATATTGCTATCTCAAAAATAACCAATGATGAGGGGATAATCACTGGGAGCTCCCTCGTTCCCTCTTATACCTTTTACAATGAAACATTCAGGAAGACCAATGTAAAAATGTATCCGGGTTTTAATGCTGGAATAAGAATTAAATGAAACGTGCCTAACCAATAATTATAAAATGAAAAAACAACTTGTAGCTATCAGTTTAATAATGGCAAGTATTGTCATAATCAGTAGCCAGATCACAACAGCGCAAACATTACATCAATCAATTCGTGGTACCGTATTTGACCAGGATACCGGTTTCCCTATTCCGGGAGTACATATAGTCGTGGTAAATTCTGATCCAGTCCAAGGATCTATTACAGACCTGGATGGAAATTTCACAATAGAAAAGGTCCCGGTCGGACGGATTAGTCTGAAAATCAGCTCTGTAGGATATGAGGATCAATTGATTCAAAACCTGCTGATCAATTCTGCCAAAGAACTCATTGTTCCGGTGCATTTACAGGAATCCATCGTGAAAATGGATGAAATTGTGGTCAATGGAAAAAGTTTTCAGGGTGAAGTATTGAATGAAATGGCGACTGTGAGTGCCAGGGCTTTTACAGTCGAAGAAACTAAAAGATATGCCGGAAGTTTTAATGATCCTGCCAGGATGGTAAGTTCGTTTGCAGGTATAATGACAGCCCCTGAGGGCGAAAACTATATTGCCGTGAGGGGTAATTCACCAAAAGGGAACCAGTGGCGACTGGAGGGTGTCGATATACCCAATCCCAATCATTTTTCAAGTGAAGGGGCCACCGGAGGACCAATCAATGCCCTGAACAGCGCGATACTGGCAAATTCAGATTTTTTTACGGGTGCTTTTCCCGCTGAATATGGAAATGCCTACTCTGGAATATTTGATATGTATCTGCGCAATGGCAATAACCAGAAGAGAGAATACTCTTTTTCTATAGGTGTTATCGGAACTGATCTTACACTCGAAGGGCCATTTAGCAAAAGAGGTGAATCTTCGTATTTGTTTAATTACAGGTATTCCACATTAGGATTGTTAGACAACTTTCATATTGTTGACTATGACGGGGTACCAAAATATCAGGATTTATCATTCAAAGTAAACCTTCCAACATCTCATGCCGGAAAATTTTCAATTTTTGGTCTTGGAGGAAAAAGTGAGCTCAAACATCAAATGCCTTCTGAAGAAAATGAGGACAAAATTATAGCCACGTTCAATATTAAATCTGACCTGGGTGTGATAGGTTTATCCCATGTGATACCATTGAGTCGTAAAACTTTAATTGAAACCAGAATATCAGCCTCTGAAAATGGAAGCATCTATAATGAGCATGAATTAAATGAACAGGATGAATTATTCATGACAGGCAGGGATAACATGCGAAAATATGCTATCAAAGGCAGGTCAGCGATACATAGTAAAATTAACTCACAGCATGTTTTTTCCGCAGGTGTGGAATATACGCAATTAATATATGATTATTTTACAGAATACTTTGAAAAGGACAAAGCAGCGCTTGTCAAAGAACAGGATGATAATGGAAGTGCTGGTCTGTTTCAGGTATTCGGAAACTGGAAATATAGAATAACTGATGATCTTACTATTGTTGGAGGAATGCATTATCTACGCAATCTTTTAAACAACACTTATTCTCTTGAACCAAGGGGAGGATTAAAATGGCAATTCAAACCCGGCCAGAGTTTGAATGCTGGATTTGGTATTCATAGCCAAATGGAATCATTACCAGTTTACCTGGCTAAACAACAGCAACCGGACGGAAGTTATATAAATCCTAATACAAACCTGGATTTTCCAAAGGCCAAACATTTTGTATTGGGGTATGAAAATATGATCGCCAGAAATCTGATGGTAAAAGCAGAGGCCTATTACCAGGATCTTTATCAAATTCCAGTAGAAAACAATGATACTAGTTCATTTTCGATGCTCAACATGGTAGGATGGTATACTACCAGGTCACTCATTAATCTGGGTACAGGGTATAATTATGGATTGGAAATTACCATGGAAAGATATTTTGCTGATAGCTACTATTTTTTAATCACAGCCTCCTTATATGATTCAAAATATAAAGCCCTTGACGGTGTTAAGCGGGATACACGATTTAATGGAAATTATGTTGGGAACGTTCTATTTGGTAAAGAATTTATATTCAGTAATAAACCCGGAAGAACTAAGATACTCAGCTTTAATACAAAATTATCCTTGATTGGCGCCCGTCGATACACACCTATCGACCTGGAAGCATCAAGGGGGGCAGGATATACAGTTACGCGGGAACAAGAAGCATTTACGTTACGAGGAGATGATATTTTCATAGCAAACTTAGGTGTATCATATCGGATCAATCGACCAAAAACCAGTCAGGAATTTAAGATCGATATCCAGAATGTGACCAATAATAAGGGTCTTGTTGATATGTATTATGACTCAGCCACTGACCAGATTGAATACATTCATCAATTGTCTATCCTGCCAGTCTTTATGTATACAATTGAATTTTAAAAATTATGTATGGCCAGTGCTAAGATTAATTAAAATTCAGTGCTTTTCTTCAAATGAACCCCTGCAGCCCTCATATCATCAATAGCTTTGATAAAATCATCGGGCTGCAGGTTTACAGCTCTCGTAGCATCCTGGATCAGAAAAGTTGTGAATTCTTCTTTTACCGCATCAAGTGCTGTAAATTTTACACAATAATCAGCAGCAAGCCCTGTTACGTATACCTCTTCAACTTTATTTTCCTTAAGATAATCTGCAAGACCTGTAGATTTGCGATGTCCGTTGTCATAAAATCCACTGTAACTATCGATTTTAGGATCCGATCCCTTGATGAATATTTTACGGAACTTATTACTTTTCAACTGATCAGATAATGCTGCCCCATGGGTATTCTGAACACAATGAACTGGCCAGAGTATTTGTTGCAATCCTTCAAGATTGATGATATCTCCAGGTTTTTTACCTTCATGATTGGCAGCAAAGCTACCATGGTCTAAAGGATGCCAGTCTTTTGTAGCTACTACAAAATCAAATTTATCTATCAGTTTATTTACAATAGGAATGATTTCGTCCCCCATGGGCACCTCCAATGCTCCGCCTTGTAAAAAATCATATTGAACATCAACGACCAGAAGGGCTTTTTTCATTAATCAAGACATTTAAATATTTTTTTCAACTTAGTTATATCCAGATCAAAAAAATGGATAATGTCAAGTTTGGCCAGCATAATATGACTTTTAAGTTTTAAAATTCCCTCCTTTAAGATCTCTTTATGGTCAAAAGCCATTTCCGGTAACTCTTTAATGGAAAACCACTTTACTTCTGCTGCATCTGTCTTTGCGGCAATTTTTCTATTCCGATGGTTTATAAAAGTATAAAATGCGATAGTGATGGTTCGTCCCCGTGGATCCCTATCAATATCCCCGAAAGTCCCTGCTTCCTTTAAAACATCGATATCCAGACCTGTTTCTTCTTTCAATTCTCTTCTGGCACCATCTTCCGGTGTTTCTTCTATTTCAAGAAATCCACCAGGTAAAGCCCAGTAATCCTTATATGGATCTTTTTTTCTTTTGATCAATAAAATTTCAATACAATGATTGCCCTCCCTGAATACCATGGTATCCGTTGTCACCGCTGGTCTTGGAAAATTATAAGTGAATCCCATATCTGAATTTCTATTCGTAATGTCTTAAATTAAATATCATTTCCATTTTTTTTTCATGTAACTTCTGCTCTAATCCAACCGGGTAGGAATGTGGATTTTGAAATCGTTTAATACCTGCATGTAAAAAATTCAATTCCCGTTGTACTTTTTGCTTAATTTCCCGAATGCCAGGCCCAATATATATTTTCTCTCCCTTTCTAAATATTGGAACCAGCAGGTCCTCAGATTGAAGATTTTTCTCATCAAGTATTTTTTTCTTAGTATAATCAGTGGGATGGTAAATGGTATTATTATCTCCTATTCCATAATTAACATCATATATCATGTCGGCTACCATCTTATTTGAATTATAATATCTCCGTACCTGTTGGATACCTGGATTATTGATCTTGATATTCTGCTCAGAAAGTTTTATTTTATAATCCCACTCCCCGAAAGTATCCCTAATGGCTGACATTTTATAAACACCTCCGAGGGCCGGTTGATCATAGGCCGTGGCCAGTTTGGTGCCTATTCCCCAGGTAGTGATTTTCGCATCCTGGTTTTTCAGGCTCTGGACCAGATTTTCATCCAGATTATTACTTGCAACAATGGTTGTTTCTTCGAATCCCGCTTCATTTAACATTTTCCTGGCTTGTTGACTAATATATGCCAGATCCCCTGAATCAATCCTGATACCTACCATTTTTTTATCGTTGTTGCGAAGAAGAGATCCTACTTCAATGGCATTTTTTATGCCCTGGATCGAATCATATGTATCTACAAGAAAAATACAATTATCAGGTAAGGCTTTCGCATATGCCTTGAAAGCCTCGATTTCGGAATCAAACGTCATAATCCAGCTATGAGCATGTGTTCCTGCAACAGGAATATCGAATAATTTGGCTGCTAACACATTTGAAGTAGAGGCACATCCACCAATAAAGGAGGCTCGACTGGCGGCAATACCCCCATCGATTCCCTGTGCTCTCCGGAGTCCGAATTCTAATACAGGTTCACCATTAGCAGATAAATTGATCCTGGATGATTTGGTTGCAATTAATGTCTGGAAATTAACCATGTTCAGTAATGGTGTTTCCAATAATTGACATTGAATGATGGGCCCTTTGATCCTTAAAATGGGTTCATGAGGAAATGCAATGGTGCCTTCAGACATGGCATCCAGATCACAACTGAATGATAATTCAGATAAGTATTCAAGAAATGACGATTCAAATAAAGGTCCACCTGTATTGGATTTAATGGTGGCTAGGTAGTTAATATCACTTTGATCAAAAGAAAAATTTTCGAGGTAATCAATAACATATTCAAGACCACATGTAACTGCATAACCTCCTTCAAATGGATTTGAACGAAAAAAAAGATTGAATACGCTTTCTCTTTCAGCCAATCCGTTTTTCCAGTATCCATATGCCATAGTCAGCTGATAAAAATCAGTCAGCAATGCCAATGACTGTTGGTAAAGGTCTTTGGTCAGTTTCATATGATAATAAAAAAAGGTTCCATGATGGAACCCTTTAAATATACTCAATATATTTTATTATGAAATCAGTTTATTAATTCAAATTGAGATTCCTTCACATCAATGTTATGATACACTTTTTGTACATCGTCATTGTCTTCCAATGCTTCGATAAATTTCATCACTCTGGTAAAGATTTCATCGTCGAGGTCGACAAGTGAATTGGGTATCCTTTGTAGTTCAGCAGTTTCAGTCTCAATATCTAACTCCTCCAGTTTTTTATTTACACTGCCAAAATCTTCCATTTCAGTTGTTACGGTAACATATCCATCATCAATTTCAACATCCTCTGCGCCTGCATCAATAATTTCCAATATCAATTCATCTTCATTTTTATTACCGGGCAATTTAAAGGTAAATATTCCTTTGCGGTCGAAAATGAATTCAAGTGATCCATTGGTGCCAAGAGAACCACCGTATTTATTAAATGCAGATCTTACTGCAGCAACTGTTCGATTGAGATTATCCGTCATACATTCTACAAACACGGCAACACCGTGGGGCGCGTAACCCTCATAAGTTAATTCTTCATATGATTCGGCATCGGATCCTGAAGCTTTTTTAATAGCCCTTTCAATATTTTCCTTAGGCATATTCGAGCCCTTGGCATTCTGTACAGCCAATCTTAATCTTGGATTTGCATCCAGTTCCGGACCTCCCCCTTCTTTAACTGCAATGGCGATCTCTTTTATTAGTTTGGTAAAAATTTTACCTCTTTTAGCATCATTAGCCCCTTTTTTTCTTTTAATGGTTGACCATTTACTATGTCCTGACATATAGCAATCCTTTAATCTATAACAAAATTAACTGTTTTGGATCACATATTAAAGCCGCTAATTTCAATTTGATAATGATTCTTTAACGATCAGTTTTTTTCTGTACCAGAGGTTAAGCATAACTCCAAAAACCGCTAAAAACATACCTAAATATGCATAAACAGTATAGGTCTCATTAAAAATAAAAAAACCGAATGACCAGGCAAAAACAATACTTATGTACCGTAGATTCGCCACCTTGGATAATTCTTCTGATTGATAGGAGCGGGTCATAAAATATTGTGCCACCTGGGTAAGTATTCCCACTCCCAACAAAATCGCCCAGTCCCATCCTGATGGAGCAACCCAATTTAGGGAAGAAGCAATGCCAGTAAAGGGCATGGTAACCAGTGGAAAATAAAAAATGATTACGAGTGGATGTTCAGCTGTTTTGATCTTTCTTATAAAATTATAAGCTAATCCGGAAAAAATGGATGCCCCGATACCAATCGCCAGGTGAACCGGTTCAATGCGCTGATCAAATCCCTTTATCAATAAAATGCCAATGAATGATAAAAGATAAAATGCCCATTGCATGGGGAAAACGCGCTCCCTCACGATAAAGGTTCCTAAAATATTTGTGAATATAGGTGACAGGAAAAGAATAGTCACGGCACTTGCCAGGGGAATGGACTGCATAAGTTTGAAATATAAAACCAGCGCTATCATTCCTGAGGCTCCTCTTAAGATCAGATACCTGTGATTTTTACCCCAGATATTTATCTTATACATTTTTAAAAAGGAAATGCTAATAATTAATGATACCACGGATCTGAAGAACACAATTTCAACAGCAGGAATGTGAGGGAGAAGTTTTACAAAAACATTCATGACAGAAAAGAAAAATACTGCCAGTAACATATGAAAAACTCCCCGGGACCAATAGATCATGCGTAATTGAATTTAGCGCTATGAGCATTATTGATCCTTTTGTCAGTATTATGTCTTATAATCTCTTTATTAAATCGCTCAAGAAAAAAACCGGAAAGACTCAAATGATTTTTTTTAATCCAAAGGATTGGAAAATCTGATTTCAGGAGTTTAATATGTATCACAGTTTTTAATCTTTGATTATATTGACTATTAAACCATCTCTGATTTCCAAAGTGCGATCTGCCATGGATGCCAGCTCTTCATTATGTGTAACAATGACAAATGTTTGATTTAATTCATCTCTAAGCTTAAAAAAAAGATTGTGTAATTCATCAGCATTTTTCGAATCCAGATTACCACTTGGTTCATCTGCAAAAACGATTGCCGGTTTGTTAATTAAAGCCCTTGCAACAGCAGTCCTTTGTTGTTCACCTCCGGAAAGTTGAGAGGGTTTATGATCAGATCTATCAAGTATTCCTAATAAAGTTAATAACCTCCTCCCCTCTTCCTCTACTTTTAATTCCGGTTTTTTTGAAATAAATCCGGGAATGCAAACATTCTCCAGGGCTGAAAATTCCGGCAATAAATTATGGAACTGAAAAATAAATCCTACCTGACTATTTCTGAATTTTGAAATCTGCTTTGGATTTAAATGAAGTAAATTTTCATCCCTTAACAAAAGGTCACCATCATCAGGTCTATCCAGGGTACCTAAAATATGAAGAAGTGTACTTTTACCAGCACCTGATGCTCCGACGATAGATACGATTTCACCCTCCCTAACCTCAAGGTCAATCCCTTTCAGTACTTTTAACGAACCATATGATTTAGTAATCCCCCTGGCTTTAAGCATTCTATTAAAGATTATTAGCGTTGCAAACATACTTAATTTAACCCGAAAATTTTAATAGAAATTTTCGTCCTTCTGCACTTTCCATCGGCCACCATGTGCCAACTGACTGAGGTTTGATACAGCGATGGCGAAAGGTTAGCCGACGGTACTGTGTGTAGTCGGCAATGTCTTTAGGCACGGTCGGGGAGTCTCAGACCGAGGCCTTGTTCCTACGTCGTTGCCAACTTCGGCGTAGACGCATGGTAAAGGATCAAGTGACGCGGATGGAGGAGCAAGGAGAGCCGTCCCGAACAAAAGTCCCTATTTAAACTGAAACTTTCATCGGGACGGGGGTTTTATCCATGATTCATTATTTAATATTGTTTTTGAGGATTAGTTTTGCATTGATCCATATATTCTTGATTTAAATCAGGAATTCCTATAGTTTCGAAAAAAATTAATATTACATGAACATTCACGAATATCAGGCTAAAGAAATATTAAAAAAATTCGGCGTTTCAATTCAGGAAGGAATTTGTGTTGACTCACCTGCCAGTGCCATACAAGCTTCAAAAAAACTGCAGGAGGAGACTGGAACTAAATGGTATGTGATCAAAGCACAGATCCATGCAGGTGGGCGTGGAAAGGGAAAAGTAAAAGAAACCGGTTCTAAAGGCGTAGTATTGGCAAAATCTGTTGATGAAGTTCCTGAAAAGGTGAAAGGAATTTTAGGAGGAACACTTATCACTCATCAGACTGGTCCTGAAGGTAAAAAAGTAGGTAAAGTATTGATCGCTCAGGATGTATTTTACCCGGGGCCGTCAGAACCTAAAGAATTTTATTTGAGTATTCTACTTGACAGATCAAAAGATATGGATGTGATTATGGCTTCTTCTGAAGGAGGTGTTGATATAGAAGAAGTTGCAGCCAAGAATCCTGAAAAAATCATCAAGGAATGGATCGATCCAACAGCAGGTCTTCAGGCATTCCAGGCTCGCAAGATTGCTTTTGCACTTGGCCTTCAAGGAAAAGCTTTTAAGGAAATGGTGAAGTTTATACATTCACTATACAATGCCTATGTAGCTACCGATTCATCTCAGTTTGAAATTAATCCTGTGTTAAAAACCTCTGATGACAGGATAGTGGCTGTTGATGCAAAGGTAAATATCGATGACAATGCTTTGTTCCGCCACCTGGATGTAAAAGAGTTACGTGACAAATCTGAGGAGGATCCACTGGAAGTAGAAGCTGGAGAAGTTGGATTAAATTATATCAAACTCGATGGTAATGTAGGTTGTATGGTAAATGGAGCAGGTTTGGCAATGGCCACAATGGATATGATCAAATTATCCGGAGGTGAGCCAGCTAATTTTCTTGATGTTGGGGGAACTGCCAATTCTGAAACGGTGGAAGCTGGCTTCCGGATCATTTTAAAGGATCCTAATGTAAAAGCTATCCTTATCAATATATTTGGTGGGATTGTAAGATGTGACCGGGTCGCGCAGGGAGTCGTTCAGGCCTATAAAAATATTGGTGAGATAAATATACCGATTATCGTCAGGCTTCAGGGAACCAATGCGGAAGAAGGCGCAAGGATCATTGATGAATCGGGATTAAAAGTTACCTCAGCGGTATTATTGAAAGACGCAGCGATTAAGGTGAAGGAAGCGCTCAGTTAGATGTGGTGATAAGGTGATGTGGTGATGTGGATTTGAAACATTAATTGCTACATCACTACATCACCAAATGTTTTTGCACCCGTAGTTCAATTGGATAGAATATCTGACTTCGGATCAGAGGGTTGGGGGTTCGAGTCCCTCCGGGTGTACGAAGATAAAAGCTACCTGATGGTAGCTATTTTTATGCTTTATGAAATATCCTGTTACCATAAATCCACGGTGGGACGAGAAGTTTATGCCGCCGATGAGGCGGTAAGTCCCTCCCTGCCTGCCACTTCAAAGGCCCGTGCAATGGTAGGCAGGCGGGTGTATGACGATAAAAGCTACCTGATGGTAGCTATTTTTATGCTTTATGAAATATCCTGTTACCATAAATCCACCCTGGGACGAGTGGTTTATGCCGCCGATGAGGCGGTAAGTCCCTCCCTGCCTGCCACTTCAAAGGCCCGCACGATGGCTGGCAGGCGGGTGTAGGAAGATAAAAGCTGCCTGATGGTAGCTATTTTTATGCTTTATGAAATACCCTGTTACCATAAATCTACGCTGGGACGAGAAGTTTATGCCGCCGATGAGGCGGTAAGTCCCTCCCTGCCTGCCACTTCAAAGGCCCGTACGATGGCTGGCAGGCGGGTGTAGGAAGATTCGATCGATATTGTTGAGAAAGCCAGGTCCAGGTTCTGATCACTTTTTTATTTCATGTCGAAAATATGCTCAGGAAAAGGATATATATAACGCTAATAAGGTACTTTGTTTTTATTCATATAATTCATCCGGTACCTTCCAATATTCATCACCATATATTTCATCGTCTGTAAAAATTCTTCTGGGTGGTTTGAAACCTGCTGTAATAAATTTTTCTTTCATATCATCCATACCTTTAAAAGATGCTCCGTTAAAAATGTTTTTCATTATTTTAAAGTATCCGCTTAATTCAAGTGTTGCCTCCTTCCATTCAACCGGAAATTTCTCAGACAGTTCATTGCTCAAATCCAGTACAACCGCCAGGTAGGCTGATTTTGCTTTTTCTTTCCTCGATCCGGTTTGAATATTGCTTATGATAGTTGGTTTCAATTCCTGTAACAGGGATTTTTTCTGGTCTGTCAGGGAAGAATTAAAAGTTACCGGAGAAGATATTTCTGCATTTATCTGGTAAACCACCGTATTATTAATCACGGCTTTCTTACCCCCGTTTTTTTCATTTTGTATCTCAAACACATCTACTAGCCTGTCGCAATAGCTCGTAATGGTTTCATCCATGGGCATGTGGTCGCGTGTTACATTACGGTAACGGTCAACAATATCCCAGCCCTGGCTAAGCATCCACCTGTATCCTTTTATAACTCCTATTATGGTACCTGCGGTTGCCGCATTGCAATCCGCATCCCAGCCAAAATTGAAACTCATTTTTAATGTTTCCTGAAAATCACCATTCCCGTATAGCAATGCTGCTACAATAGCTCCTGTGTTAAGCCGGAACCCATTCTTATCTCTGATACCCCCGTTTTCAAGGGTGTACTTTTCTTTGAGTAACCGACGGGTTTCTTTCCAGTCATTGGGATACATATCATACCATTGCCTGATATCACCAACAATCTTTAATATTTCACTTTCAGGATCGAGGGCGGCGATACCTGCTTTTAATATAGTCTCAATATCTGATTCTTGGAAGGCAGTTGCAATCATTGATGTAAAGAACTGGGTGGTTTGAGCAGGTTCCTGGTCAATGGTTACTCTCGTATAGTTTAAAGCAATCCTGGCAGCCGTCTGCGGCATGACAGGAGCGATAAGTCCGAAAGTTTCACATAAAAACTGACCCGAAATATTGAATTCCGCCCAGGGATTGAGCGTAATATATCCTGTATATGGTGGTTTTATTCCCAGATCCATCAGGTGTCGGGCAAACCGGTTTGAACACCAGATCCGGCGATTGATCCTTTCTTTCCAGAGCCTAAAAATGGTATCAGATGGTAGAAAGGCATTTCGGTGCTTTTGCATTTCGGTTATATATACCCATTCAAAGTCTGTATCATCATCAGTCCAGGCACCATTCTTTAAGGAGGGGACAAAATTTTTAACGTTACCTGGTTCGTTAATATATACCATTTCATGGGGTAGTCCATTTAAATTTCCAATTATCTGCCCCAGCATACCTCCCCTGATTTTATCAATAATTTGTTCAGCAGGAATGTTAACCAAATTTTTATCAGGTTGACTTAGAACAATTTGCGGTTTGTTTATTATGATTGAAATGGTTAAAATCAAACAATAACTTAAGTTTAATTTCATATTTAGTCCAATTTTGATAATAAACTAAATTCTTTCTATATAACTGAAATACTTTTTATAAATTCAGCCTTATTAGGCAAGAAATTACATATCATTAATCGATATGTCAACATTGCTAATGTACTAAATACTCGCATCCCACATACCCGCATAATAAAAAAGAAAATCTAAGCATTAAAAATTTTCACAAAATGGCTATATAAAAACTTCAGAAATGTTAACTATTTTACTTACTGGGTACAATATATACACAGTCTAAAGAATTGTTACTTTGATTATGATTTTTGTATCTTCATTTTTAAACTTTCCTGGATAAACCATTAACTTACAGCCAGAATAATCCATGAAATCTTAATTATAACCAAAATGCTAAAAAGATTTATCTATTTCATAATAAGCCTGGTGTTCATTTATCAATTATCAGAAGCCCAATCAGGAGAATTTATTTATGTAGGTACTTTTTCTGGAGATGTGGAAAAGGGAATTTATGTATATGAATTTGCACGGGCGAAAGGGACCTTGTCACTGGTTCAGACCTTGGGTGGTATGGAAAGTCCATCCTATATTGAAATACACCCAAATGGGAGGTTTTTATATTCAGTCAACCGGAATTCCGTGAATGAGGAGGAATCCTGGGGATCTGTTAGTTCCTATTCCATCGATCCGTCAACCGGCAGACTGACCCACATCAATGATCGTCCTTCTTTTGGTAACGCTCCATGTCATATGTCTCTCGATTCTCAAGGCAGAATCCTGTTTATAGCCAACTATGGATCTGGAAGTATTGTTGCCTATCCGATCGAGGAAGATGGATCATTGGCACCTGCCTCAAAGGTAATCCAGCATACCGGTTCCAGCATCGGTGGAGAAAGACAACAGGGACCACATGCACATTGTGCGGTGGTCAGTCCCAGGGATGATTACCTTTACGCGGCCGATCTAGGCACCGACAGGATCAAAACCTACAGGATAAATTATAAAGAGAAAAGCATGGATCCGGTCCCTGGTTCCGATGGGATCGCCGATCCCGGTTCAGGACCCCGGCACATCACGATTTCGGAAGATCAGAAATTCCTCTACCTTTTGGAGGAGATGGGACACCAGGTGGCCGTTTTTGATATTAATCCGAAAAATGGGGCATTAAGTGCGATTCAGACAATATCCACCCTTCCCGAGAGCTATAACGAAACCAATTTTTGTGCAGATATTCATATCGATCCTTCAGGGAAATATCTATATGCCTCCAACCGGGGACATAACAGCCTGGCCATCTTTGAAATAGACCAGAAAAACGGACAGCTATCACTGGTTGATATCGAATCGGTATATGGCAACTGGCCGAGGAATTTCCTGATCGATCCCAGGGGCGATTTTCTCTTTGTAGCCAACCGGAGGACGAATAATGTAGTGGTTTTCAAAAGAGATCTGTCCAGTGGAAAATTAGCTGCAACCGGCGTTAAAGTGAGTGTTCCTGAACCTGTTTGCGTTAAGATGCTGGAAATTAAATAACCCATCCCAGTGGAAACGTATACATCCCAATATATCTTATGTTCATGATTAAAATTAAAATATTTAGCTCAGAACATATTGAAATTGTAGAAACAGCCATTGGTCAGTCATTATTAGATATTTTACGGGAATACGGGTATAGTATTTATGCCCCATGTGGAGGAAAAGGGACATGTGGAAAATGCAGGGTGACTATTCCCGACGAAGGCAACGCAATGTCGTGCAAATATTATCCTCAAGATAATATTGAAGTAATCCTGCCTGGAAAAAATGAAGTAAATATTCTAGTAAGCCAAACAGAATTTCTGGAAGATCTCCCATTTAAAAGCAATTTTATAAAGCACTCCAGTGCAAGGCCATATGGCGTAGCTGTTGATCTTGGCACTACAACTGTAGTTTTATACTTTTTAAATCTGATATCGGGTCAGATCGAGAAAATAGAATCCTTTTTAAATCCCCAAAATTTGTACGGTGCTGATGTTATATCCAGAATAAACTATTGCCAGGAACAAAAAAATGGTTTGGCCAAGCTGCAACAGACTATTATCCGGACGATCAATGAAAAGCTTGATGTATTTAAGATTAAAGAAAATATTAATTCTGAAAATTTTGAAAAAATAGTTATTGCTGGTAATACGACCATGTTGCATATCCTGCTGGAGAAAGATCCTGTATCCATCGCCCTGGCTCCTTTTACACCAATATTTACCGATAGGCAAATCGAAAAAGGTACTACCACTGGATTAAATATTAATGAAAATGCCGAGGTTATTACATTGCCTTGTATATCTGCATACGTAGGTGCTGATATTGTGGCCGGAATGGCTGCCATAAAACCCTTATATAAAAATTATTTATTCCTTGACATAGGCACCAACGGTGAAATAGCACTCATCAAGGGTAAAGAAACCTTTACCTGTTCTACTGCAGCCGGACCAGCATTTGAAGGTGCCAGTTTATCATGTGGAATGGGTGCCGTATATGGCGCTATCTCCAGTTTCACCGATCAAAAGAACTATCAGGTAATTGGTAATACTGCTCCAAGGGGTATTTGTGGTTCCGGTATAGTTGATATAGTGGCATATTTATTAGCGAACGATTTATTAGATGAAACAGGCCTGCTTAAAGACACGTTTGTTATTCATCAAAAGAACAGCATACAGGTAAGCCAGCAAGATATTCGTGAAATTCAATTAGCCAAATCTGCTATCTATTCTGGTATTAAAATATTGATTAATATGGCTGGATTGTCTTATGAAAATATAGAAACTTTATTTTTAGCAGGCGGCTTTGGAAATTATATCAATATAATATCAGCCATTCAAATTGGTTTGTTACCTTATGAGTTAAGAAATAAAATTAATCCGATTGGTAACAGTGCAGGAATAGGGGCACTTCAATATTTAAAATCCGAAAACTTCGAAAAAAAAATCGACAAGATTTTAAAAAAATCTCAATATTTAGAATTATCAAATATGGATGAATTCACAATGGAATTTGCATTAAATATGAATTTTGTGAAATATAACTTGTAATTTATATTAACGCAGTGCTTTTTGATACTTGCATTTTTATAATATTTTATGACAGCAAGAATTCATCAGGCACAGTTTGAAGTCGTGTTATGTCAAGTATTTTTTCCTTTACATTAAATTTCATTTCACATCGCACAGAACAGTCAGTACAATTACGACAATTAATATCTTTCAGATTGGCCATTGACAAGGTCTCCTTTGCATGTGACATGTTCCCATAGCCATAGGCGTACATGTAACTCCGCATTAGCGTGGGAATATCAATCCTATATTTACATTGGGGTATACATTGGCCACATTGTTGACAATAAAGTCCACCAGGTAAATACAGTGCACCAAGTCTGAGATCTGTTTTTTCCTTTTCAGTAAGATCAAGTTCTTCCATGATAGAAATATCGTCCTGCAACTGATCAAATGTTGTTAAACCAGGAATGGCTGTATGAATATTTTTATTTTGTAATGCCCATTTTAATGCAGCCCTGCCATTAATCTCTTCCTTTTTATCCCTATCCCAATATCCTCCAGCCATTGTTTTCATCGCGATAATGCCAAGTCCCTGGTCAGAGGCATAATCAATGGATTCATGCATTTCATTAAGATTATTTTTTCTGAAATTATATGCAGTTAAAACTACATCATAAATTTTCACATCCGCAGCCGCCCGGATAGCTTCATGTTCATATGCATGGGTTGCTACTCCAATATATCTTGCCTTACCCTGCTTTTTTATCTTTTCCATCGCAAGTAACAGCGGTTCAAAAAATACGGATTCCCTTTTAGCCGTAAATGGGAGTAAAAAAATATCAATTGCATCAACATCAAGGGCTTTCAGGCTTTTTTCAAAATCCTGAATGAATCGATTTGCATCAGTTTCCGGTTTAAATATTCCTGCCTGATGATCGATGGCATTGGGCGAAACACTGGTCATGATCAGGTAGTTTTCCCGTGATCTCCCTTTCACTACTTCTCCAACCATCCTTTCATTATTCCCTTCCCCGTAATACCGGGATGTTGCAAGTAAGACGATGCCTTCATCAAGTGCTGCACGAACCAGATTAGGATTATTGGTATCTCCTGTTCCCATGCTCACGATAGGTAGTCTGATACCTGTTTTTCCCAATGTCCTATAAATAAATTTACCTTCACTTTTTCCCTCTGCTCCTTGAGTCCTTTCACCAAACGAACTGGAGAAGATGGATGTACCAGCTACACCAAGTAATCCTTTTATTAAAAATTTTCTTCTGTTATGTTTCTCCATTATCAAAAATTGATTTAGTGTTTTTGAAGTAATATTTGAGGATTTATGTACAATAAATTATGATAATATAATTTCGGAATAATATTTTAACTAATCATGATTTTTATTTAAAAATTACTAAAAAATACTTAAGTAGAATAATATTTCTTTCTGTTAAGTGCACCTGATTTAAATAACATTTAGATAGTTTCATTCGATAAATTGAATCTTACATTTTGTCAAATTGAAATTTTTTGTTACACATATTTTGAAATAAATATGATAATTATGCATTAACATATATTTTGTATACTTTTTTTAAATAAAAATCATGACTACTTAAATTAATTATGCCGACTTTTTTAT
>WOR8_10000162_pt1 | contig 66406 bp, 53 predicted proteins | sample DeeMarSeWOR38_10_FD_19890 | JGI IMG/M metagenome (IMG submission 19890)
CTGCCGGTCCGGATCACCGAGTTCAATATGCCGGGCCAGCGTTCGCAATTTCACCGCAACCGCATAAACACCATGACGCCGGAAGAGGAGGAATTAAATGCCCGGGAGATGGTGGATTATTATAAAATCTGTTTTGCCCATCCGGCTGTGGATGGAATACTGATGTGGGGATTCTGGGCCGGGGCCAACTGGATCCCGGTTTCGTCGCTTTACAGGAAGGATTGGACTCCTACACCCGCTGCAGAAGCCTATCAGAACCTGATATTTAAGGAGTGGTGGACCCATGAGGAAGGAAAGTCTGACGGGAACGGAGAATTTTCGACCTCTGCATTTTTCGGTAAATATAAAGTGACGGTAGACAGAAAGACAAAGGAGGTAAATTTAACCAAAGCAGCCGGAAAGGTGATGATTGAATTTTAGATGCCAATAGGCAAATATTGAAAGAGTTAAGACATTGATTTAAAATCCTGGCGTTTTTCTTTTTTAACTTACCGGTGATTATTTTAGTAAATATTTTATTATAACTGAATCGATTTGATCTACTCTGATTTATGCAACGGATCCTGTATTTATTACGATCATAAACAAGAGAGAATTTTTTACAGAACTGTCATTTTCTTATGCCTCATATATAGTTGCATTGAAAATCGGTTGAAAATATATAACTTTAGTAAAGTATCGGGTAGAAATTAAATTAGGATATTTTTCAAACGTTAATTTTTCAATCATGCCCGAAGACAGACGCTTAGCGGCTATCATATTCACCGACATCGTTGGGTATTCAGCACTTATGGGTTCTGACGAGGACAAAGCATTCCAAATGCTTAAAAGAAACCACACAATCCATGAAAATGTAATCAAAAAGCATAATGGTACACTGATAAAGGAAATAGGAGATGGAACTTTAGCCAGTTTCCCATTAGCCTCAGATGCTGTTCGTTGTGCCATAGATATTCAGAAAAAAGCAAAAAGCCTTAAAATCCCATTGAAGATTGGAGTACATGAAGGTGAAATGGTATTCGCAGGTACTGATGTTTTGGGTGATGGTGTCAATGTGGCTTCGCGATTACAGGAAATCTCCCGGGAGGGGTGCATTACTATCTCCGATACAGTTCAAAAGGATATTAAGAATAAAGCTGGAATAACTGCAAGGTATATTGGCGAAAAGAAACTTAAAAATATTGAGGATACGGTCAAAGTGTATGAGGTGTCATGTGAGGAAGAAAACAAGAAAATATCGACTTCTGACAAAGAAAAAGCCGTAAAACGTATAAAATTGGTGTATTATCCTATTATTGGATTGATAGCTGTGATTGCAGCTATTTTAATTTGGAAATTTATTTCTATCAAGGAGAATATCGTTTTAGAAAAATCAATTGCTGTGAGACCCTTCTGGAGTGAAAGTGATGATCCGGAAAATGAATATTTTGTGAATGGCATGTGCGAAGAAATACGAACTCATTTATCAAAAATTGCTGATCTGAAAGTGTTGTCTAGAGGTTCGGTGGAGAAATATAAAGATTCAGAATATTCCAACTTGGAAATTGCCGATGATCTGGGTGTCACCTATGTACTTGAAGGGACAGTTCAAAAGATTGAAAATAAAGCACGAATTCATGTACAGCTGATATTTGGTAAAGATGAAGATCATGTATGGGCTGAAACATATACAAATGATATCACTGACATATCCGGGATTTTTGATGTTCAGAGTCAAATTGCGCAATCTGTTGCCAAGGAAATTGAAGCAATCGTTACTCCTGATGAAAAACATAGAATTGAAAAGATATATACTGAAAATCAGGAAGCATATGACTTATTTCTCAGAGGAAGAGAATATCAGCGACAATATAATCCGGCAGACCAAAACATAGCCATTAATTTTTTTCAGCAAGCCATTGAACTTGATCCTGAATTCGCACTTGCTTACGTCTGGCTGGGTGAAGCAATTCTAACGAAAAATTATTTGTCGGAATATACAAGGGAGGATTTTGGTGACACAAGTTTGTATTTAATTAATAAGGCCCTGTCCATTGATCCTGATTTATCCGATGCATATTATGTGCGTGCAGGGTATTGGATTTCAGCAAAGGGTGAGGTCAATCGTGCAATTGAAGATTTATTACAAGCAACCAAACTCAATCCAAATGATGCACTATCCCATAATTATTTGGGTAATAGATATGCTATTAAGGGAAAATACATAGATGCTATACTTAGCATCAGCAAATCGCAAAGACTTTCAATTGGAACACCGGTATATAGTGAAGCACTAGCAACGCTTGGTCGGCTGTATGGGACAATTGGATATTATGAAAAAGCAAAACTATTATTCATCGAGCAACTGAAATATGATCCCCAGTTCGGATACATTGGTCTTTACAAGTTATCTGAATGGTATGGGGAATTCGATAACCTTAAGTTATATACGGATGCGCAATGTGAGATAGATAGTGGTACTGATTGTTTATTCAGGTTGGGCACATATTCCATGTACACACTTGATTTTAAGGCTTCAAAAAATTATTATGATCAATGTATGGAGGATTCAGCATACAACTGGTTTTTATTTGACATAGGGTATCGGTATGGATATATTCTAGATAATCTCGGGGAAGAGGATGCTGCAAAGAAACATTTCAACTTAAAGATTGAAGAATACAAAAAAGAAATCACCGAACAAAAAGGACTACTTACCACTTTAGGCTATACAGCTTATTACCTGGCCGGTATTTATAGCTATACAAACGACATAGAAAAGGCGTTTGAAATTCTGAATGATATGGAAAAGCTGGGAATACTGGGCAATTGGATTCGGACTATTCAGAATGATCCTCTTTATCAAAATCTCAGAGAAGAAGTAGCATTCAAATCCCTAGTGGATCGACAGGAAAAGAAATTCGCCGAAATCAGGGCAGAGGTAGATCGGTTGGAAGCTGCGGGAGAGTTATAGTTGGAGGTAGGCCAGCACTTATTATTTGTAGATGACTTATAATCAACCAGTTAGTCGGGCTCGAATTTTTTTATTGTCAGTTCTGTTGTCGGAAAATCCATTTCTACAGATTTTTAATTTTCTCAATTTCCGACCCACCCCTTTTAAAAAAGTGATTTCCCTTTTCTGATCACCCCCCTACTCATCTATCGGTAAGTCCTGATGTACACCCACATACTATAATATAATCTTTCTGGTCAATAATATCCGGACATACACATGTCAATCCATATAACAATAATTATCTCTGAAATGGAATATCTCAAAGTTAATGGCTAAATTGAATTACTGATCGGGTTTTTAGATGCTGGATTTTTTAAACCGTTAATTCTTCACCATGCCCGAAGATCGCAGACTCGCTGCCATTATGTTCACCGACATTGTCGGATACACTGCCCTGATGGGCAGGGATGAGAAAAAAGCATTTCAAATGCTTCGAAAGAACCGTGAAATCCAGCGACCATTAATAAAAAAATATAGAGGAGAATGGCTAAAGGAAATTGGTGATGGAATACTTGCCAGCTTCATTTCTGCTTCGGATGCCGTTCGTTGTGCTAGTGAAATCCAACTGGAATGCCAAAAAGAAGGAATTTCTCTTCGAATTGGTATTCATGAAGGAGAGGTTGTTTTTGGAGGGGGTGATGTTCTGGGTGATGGAGTAAATGTCGCTTCTCGCCTTGAAGAGATGGCAGAAAAAGGCTGCGTATATGTTTCAGGCTCTGTATTTAAAGACATCAAAAACAAAGAGGGGATAACCACTGAATTTATTGAAGAAAAAACACTAAAAAATGTTGATGATCCGGTTAAGATTTACAAGGTGCATTGTGATTTGTCAGCTGAAGAACGATTACCTGTTGAAGATAAAATAAAGCGGTATGGAGGTGCAAAATATTATTACTATATCCTAGCAAGTATTATTGTCGTATTAATTGCAATTCTGATAATCTGGTTGATTAATCCATTCCAAGACAAGATTGAACTGGAAAAATCCATTGCTGTACTTCCATTTAAATATCTTAGTGAAGATCAAAGCAAACAATATTTAGCTGATGGTGTATTGGATGCTATCACAGGACATTTATCTAAGATTGAAGGATTAATAGTTAGACCAAGAACATCGGTTGAAAGGTACAGAGGAACTCAAATACCAGCTAGTGTAATAGGAGAAGAGTTAGATGTAAATTACCTGATAGAAGGAAGTTTCCTGATGACAGAAAATCAGGTAAGACTTACTATTCAATTAATTATCGCAAAGGATGAGGATCATATCTTGTTTAAAGAGTATGACAGGGATTGGGAAGATATATTCGCTGTTCAGAGTGAAATTGCTCAAACCATTGCACAGGAAGTAGCAATTGCTATTACTCCTGAGGTAATGAAAAGAATTGAAATAATTCCAACTACTGATCTTACAGCATATGACTATTATTTACAAGGAAATGATTTTCAACAAAGGAGTACTTATGAAGCAGATTATAGGATTGCGATTCAAATGTATGAGAAAGCCGTAGAAATCGATTCTACTTTTGTATTAGCTTGGATTGGTCTGGCAGCATCATCCAGGCAAATATATTGGTATTATTACGATAGAAGCGAAGAACAATTAGCAAGGATAAAAAATTATCTGGATCATGCAATAAAGTTATCGCCAAATTTGAAAGAAGTTAAAATAGAGGAAGGGAGTTATTATTATCATTGCAACCTGAATTACCCAAAAGCACTTCAAATTTTAGAACCGCTATTGTTAGAATATCCAAATGATGAAGATTTAAATTCCATGATTAGTTTTGTTTATAGAAGAATGGGGAAATTTGAAAAGTCATTTGAATACAATAAGATTGCTATCTCTATAAATTCATCTAGTTGGCAAGCTTGGGTGAATGCAGCAATTACTCTTCAAATACTCCGCAGGTACACAGAAGCTGAAAAATATTATAAAACATCAATTAGTCTTAATCCAACTAATCATATTACATACAGACATTTAATAAAACTATATGCCAGTACAGGTCAAACAAAAAAGGCGAAAGAATTTCTTGAAAAGAATCATAGATTTATTGATAATCCAGATATTAAACTAACACAAGCCTATATTGAGGTTCTAGACAATAATTTTCAAGAAGCAATTCAAATAATAGGATCTATTTCTGAACCTGTAATAAATGAACAAAGATATTATCATACAAAACACTTACAGTTAGGACTAATTTACTATCTAATATCCAATAAGAAGTTGGCTAGTGAGCATTTTGAGATGGAGAGGAAGTTCTTATTAAGTAAAATAAATAAGTTAAAGAACGATTCACGCTTATATCGTTCTCTTGGAATCGCATATGCTGGTTTAGGTATGAAAGAAGAAGCTATAAAAACCGGTCAGAGAGCATTGGAATTACTCAGCTTCTCTAATGATGCACACGGTGGATATTGGGGTGAAATGGAGATGGTTAGAATTTTAGTAATGATAGGTGAATATGATGATGCATTAACAAGACTTGACCAAATCATAAGCCAGAATGGCAACATCTCAGTGGAATTATTAAAACTTGATCCTTTTTGGAATCCTGTAAGAGATATGGACAAGTTTAAAGAGATAATCTCAAATCCAAAGTATCAGATTGAATTACCAGCGAATTAGCCACTCTACTTGAACAATGAGACTTACTGATATCTGATCTGAAACATTTCTACGCAAGTCTGCAGGAGAGTTATAGCGTTGATTAGGCTAGAACTATTTATATTAATGTATTGAATTCCAGCTTGTTATATACATGTAGACTTTGATTGTTGTTGTTGTTATCGATAGGTGTGTTCCATCAATATTTTGTTATTTTAAATCGCCCCCCCTTTCAAAAAAACAGTTTTCCTTTTTGTGAAACACCCCCACCCCAGTTTAGGTTACCATTAACAGCCATCCCTATAGAATATTTCCCAATTAATAGCTAACTTTAATATAGTATCGGGTAAAATAAAGGTTGGATTTTCAACACTCTTAAAATCTTAAGCAATGCCCGAAGACAGACGACTCGCTGCGATAATGTTTACTGACATAGTCGGCTACACCGCCCTTATGGGTAGTGATGAAGACAAAGCTTTTAAAGTCCTGCGTAAGAACCGTGAAATCCAGCGTCCAATCATTAAAAAATACAGAGGTGAATGGCTCAAAGAGATGGGTGATGGCATACTTGCCAGTTTCACTACAGCTTCTGATGCTGTAAGGTGTGCTGGGGAAATTCAGTATGAGGCAAAAAAAGCGGGCATCCCATTACGTATTGGGATTCATGAAGGTGAAGTTGTATTTGAAGGTGGAGATGTACTTGGGGATGGGGTTAATGTCGCCTCGAGGTTGGAAGAACTTGCTCAAGAGGGAGGTATAAACATTTCAGGGGCAGTTTATAAAGACATTAAAAACAAAGCCGGAATAACGGCAGAATTTATCGAAGAAAAAACTTTAAAAAATGTTGAAGAGCCAGTAAAGGTATATAAAATCTGCTGTGAGGAAATCGAGGATAAAATTTTGGAAGAAGAACCTCTTACCCAACCTAAAAAACCTTCAATCGCAGTCCTGCCCTTTATAAATATGAGTGCTGATCCTGAACAGGAATACTTCTGTGATGGTATGACTGAAGAGATTATAAACGCACTGTCACATGTTGAAAACTTGAAGGTCATTGCACGAACTTCTGCTTTCATGTTTAAAGATAAAAATGAAGACGTACGTGAGATTGGCAAAAAATTGGATGTTGAAACACTTCTTGAAGGCAGTGTACGAAAAGCAGGAAATCGGATTCGAATTACGGTTCAACTTATTAAAGTATCTGATGGTTCACACTTGTGGTCGGAAAGATATGATCGTGATCTCGAAGATGTTTTTGCTATCCAGGACGAAATATCACTTGCAATTGTGGGAAATCTGAAAGTTACACTTTTTGACTGGGAAAAAAAGGCTATTGATAAACGATATACTGATGATGTTGAATTATATAATTTATATTTAAAGGGTAATTATCATTTGACCAGGCTAACAACTGAAGGATATACAAAAGCTAAAAAATATTTCGAACAATCACTTCAAAAAGATCCCAATTATGCATTGGTGCACTATGGCCTTGGAAGGATGTATTATTCTAGTACTTTTTATGGGAAATTACCCCCTAACGAAGGATATCCTAAGGCAAAGCTCTGTTTTAAGAAAGTTTTGGACTTAGAGAGTTCTATGGCAGAAGCCTATAGTGGATTAGGATCTATTAACATGTTTTATGATAGGGATTGGAAATTAGCCGAAAATGAGATTAAGCAAGCACTTCATTTAAATCCAAACTCAGCTTTAACCCATTTATAATATTCCTGGTATTTAACTTTTATGTATCGCCACGATGAAGCCATAAAAGAGATTAATCAGGCAAAAAAGCTTGATCCGCTTTCTAGATTTATAAACTCAATCTCAGGTATTGTATATTTCTATGCAAATCAGTTTGATTATGCACTGAAAGAATTACAGATGACAATAGAGATGGATCCATATTACTTTTTAGCCTACATGCATATTGCTCATGTATATATTAGTAAATCAATGCATAATGAAGCAATAGAAGCGTTTGAAAAGGCAGTTAGACTTTCTATTGATTCTCCATTGACAGTGGCACAACTTGCAGTTGCAAATTATATAATAGAAAACAGAGAAAAAGCAGAGAATTTAATCAAAAGCCTGAAACAAAGATCAAAAAAAGAATATGTGCCGGCATCATGTTTTCTTTCTTTTGCTTTAATCCAAAGTGACAATAATCAAGCTTATAAATGGTTAGAAAGTGCTGTAATTGAACATGATAGTTTTTTGCCCTGGTTAATAACTGGCCCAGATGAAAGATATCAATTACCAGATGAGCCAAGGTTTAATAAAATGCTGGAGAAGGTAGGATTGAAAAGGAGAGAATATAAAGTTTCTTAATCATGCCCGAAGATCGCAGACTCGCAGCCATCATGTTCACCGATATTGTCGGATATACCAGACTCATGGGTACTGATGAGGAAAAAGCTGTGGATATGCTCTCCAGAAACCGATTTATCCATCAATCCTGCATTGAAAAATTTAACGGCATATTTATCAAAGAAATTGGAGATGGTATACTCGCCAGTTTTTCCCTGGCATCGGAAGCTGTTCGTTGTGCCATTGAAATCCAGAAGGAATGCAAGGATCAGGAAATACCCTTAAAGATCGGTATTCATGAAGGGGAAATGATCTTTTCAGGATCGGATGTGATTGGGGATGGGGTGAACATCGCCTCGAGATTGCAGGAGGATGCTCAAGAGTGTTGTATCAATATCTCAGCATCGGTATATAGGGATATAAAGAATAAAGCAGATATAAATACCAAGTTGATAGGTGAAAAGTCTTTTAAGAATGTTGATGAGCAGATAATCATTTATAGAGTTCTATTTAAAGAAGATGGAACTATGAATCAATCAAGAAAAGATGAGAAAGTGCGGAAACAAAGAAGTAAATTCTTGTACTATGCTCTTTCTGGATTAGTAGTAATAATTTTAGCGGTCTTGATTTGGCAATTTTTGCCCATACAAGAACAAGAAATAACACCAATAGTAGAAGAATCTGAAATAGTTGAAATCGACAGATCTATAGCTGTGCTTCCCTTCCATGATATGAGTCCCAATAAAAATCAGGAATATTTCAGTGATGGGATGATGACTGAAATTCTTATGCATCTATACAAGATTGGTGATCTTGAAGTTACATCCCGTACATCTTCAATGAGGTATAAAGAGACGGATAAGGGGATTAAAGATTTGGCAAAAGAATTAGGTGTAAGGCATGTATTAGAAGGAAGTGTAAGAAAAGAAGGGGATAGAGTAAGAATAACTGTCCAGCTTATTGATGCTGCCGCAGACAAATACATTTGGGCAGAGAGTTATGACGAAGAACTAAAAAGCGTATTTGCCATTCAAGGTGATATTGCACAACAGATTGCAAAAGCATTGAAGGCAGAAATTTCACCAGAAGCTGAGGAAAGCATCAATTCAATTCCAACTGAAAACATGGAAGCATATAATATATATCTTCAGGCCTATTCTGAATTATTACAAAATCTAAAAAATGAAAGCGTATTAGAATTATATGACCAAGTAATATCCTTAGATCCTAATTTTGCTCGTGCGTATGCTGATATGGGATTTTATTGGTTAACTAGAGGTGGTTTTTTAGGAAATTTAGAACCAGAGAAGTTATTAAAGAAGGCACTTCCATTAATAAGAAGGGCGTTGGAAATCGATAACAACTTAGCTATTGCTCATGTATATCTATCATTTATCAACTTATGGTATCAATGGGATTTTGAAGGGGCTGAGAATGAATGGATTGAGGTTTTTAGAATTAATCCATCTTTTAAAGAATATATGGGGAGTTACACAGATTTTCTTAATGCTACAGGAAGGTTTCAAGAAGCATTGGAAATAGCAGATAATGTAACTAAAGATGCGCTATTATCAGATTATTTTACATCATCAATTGGCTTAAGTTATTACTTTACTGGAAATGCTGACAAAGCTATTCAATTTTACAAAACGGCCATACAGTTTAATCCTATAGGAGGTGGAGGACTAAGTAATGCTGGTCGTGTTTATATATATACTGGGAAATACTAGGAAGCCATTAAAATCCTTACTCGATATCTTGATCTTTTTCCTTATACTAATCCACCACGAATATTAAGTAATCTTGCTATTGCTTATTATCATACAGATGAAAAAGATAAAGCAAAAAACATCTTAGATGAACTAATTGCAAAAAGTGATACAACAGCTGTTGGAAGCCCATCGTTTTATATTGCCATGATCTATGCTCAAATGGGAAAAACAGACCTTGCCTTTAATTATATTGAAAAAGCATATGAAACCCATGAAGTGGAAATGTACTGGTTAAAAGTTGAACCACCATTTGAACCTCTTTATGATGATCCCAGATGGCAGGAAATGCTGGACAGGATAGGATTCCCAGAATAAAAGATAAAATATGCTCGAAATTCGTAGACATCCCCATAGGCGCTAAGGTCCCCTCAGTGCCTTTGAGATGACATCCCTCCGAGGGATGTCATCGCTTCAACCGGAATTCATTGATTCGCCCTGCTCACCTTCTATTCATGAAGTTAATCGATAAGCCCGGCCTCAACCGGTGAAGGCATCTAAAAGAAAAATTAATATACAAGACTGTTTTTAAAAAACAGTCCGGTGATTCAGGAGCGTAATGCATTAAAATCTACTCCTCACATAATTGCGAATCTAAAATCGCGATTCCCTACCTCCCGCTGGGGAAGGATTAAGTCTTTGGTTTCTTGACTTGTAAGTCGAAGCATAACGAAGGTTTATTCCCCGATTCCACAATTCCACAATTCCACAATTCCCCAATTCCCCATTTACCCACATCCAATTTATTCACGGGATGCAAGATAACCCCAGATATAGGCAGTCTGCCCCAATGGCCGGTCTATTACATATTCATTCTGTGAAACAAACCAGAAAATATCAAAATAAGATTCTGCTGAAGGCCATTCCCAGATGTCAGGTGTACATTCCTTCTTTAGTTTGTACTCAAGGTTGGATCCTGCTTCCAGATTGAGAGAAAGTTCACTGGGCCCGAATACTGAAATCCCGACAGGTGCTGCTTGCCCGGTATGCCTTGAATCTTCATGAAGCGCATTTTGAACACATTTACTGCCCAGGCCGGTGGTTAAACAGAGGTTCATGGGGTTGGCTCCGGCGGAATACAGTGCCGAGCGAAGTATCGTTTTTAAATAAACGGGATCCCTGGAAATATAATGGGCGCGGACCAGTATGGATTCGGCAGGGATAGTATAGGTAGCCACCCAGCTTCCCAGTGCTCTGCCGGGTCTTCCGGTGGTGATGCCATAGGCACTTTTTCTGGAAAATCCCACAATCTGATCAGCTTCAGCAATCAAACTGTTTACAGCTTCCTTTTGTGTTTTGGTGTTTACCAGTGATTTATCAAGACGGGCATATATAAATAAGGCATCGCTTCGGCTTTGATCCTTAGTAGAAAGAAATACCTTATGCCAGCGTTCATCTTCCGTCAACCGGAAAAGTTCGACAGCGGCAAGGTTACGTTCTACCGGCACCACTCTTTTTGCACGTTCCCTCACATTTACATAGTCGGAGCTGTTTATCCACTTTTCGTATTCGCCTTCGGCCCATTCCATGGCTTTTACAGCACTCTCTTCCCAGATCTTTGCCCTGACATTTTTCCCCAGCATTTTTAATACAAAGGCAGCACGGGCAGCAACCCCTGTAAAAAGATAACTGGACCAGTGGTCCGGAGCGTATGCCAGAACCGTATTCACTTCCTGCCATGAAGCAGTTCCTTCTGCCGGATGTTCAGCAGACTCGACACCACCACGTATGCCTCCATCCGGTAACTGCATTCTTCTATAGATATCAAGCCCGTATAAAGCTTCATCGACTACATCGGGCAGGTCGTTTTCCGACTCGGGAATATACAGGCAGAGGTTCCTGAAATAATCAGGATTCATCTCAACCAGTTCCATGTAGAGTCTCGGGGTTAACAGGTGATTGATCCGTCTGTCCCAGTCTCCGGCATCCATGGTTCCTCCCCATGCTTCCGGAACCAGTTCATCCGTTTTGCCGGCCACCAGATTGCCAAAGTTATCGGTATCCGTACCCATAGCGTTCAGGCCATTGCCACTGTTCAGAAGGGAACAGGTAGATTGATAAATCTTTATACCATCGGCAGGATGGAAACTTCTCGGACGAACAAAATCGGAGTAAGGAGGAAGAATTGGAATACCACTTCTATGGTTAAAATGTCCCTTCATGGAGATTTTAAAGGCATGCTTCCAGGTGCTTTCCTGATCTATATTGAAAGGAAATCCACACCCGATCCCTTCAACACATACTCTGTAACGACCCGGAGTAGTGAAGGTGCTGAAATCAAGCCGAAGAACATCTGTCTTACTGTGATTGGTATGGGTGCCTATCCCTTCCGGAACACTTCCCTGCCATTGTTTAACCGCTTTCCCCGTAAAAACCTTTTCATTCGAATTTTCATCAATTAGCCAGAACGTTAAGTCGTCAGGATAGGTATATCCTCCTCCCTTCCCCATCCATACGGACAAAAAGGCATTTTTATCCGGATCGTCGGCGCGGAATCCGATCTGTGATACATGAACGGCCTCACTGCGAACGTGATCCGGATCATGGACATAGTATATGGCCGGGCGGTTCAGCTGAAGTGCCTGCAGGCTTATAAGATACGCATGACCTGTTTTAAGCAATTGCGGTAGTTTCAGAAACAGAAAATGTTTGGCGGTATAAAACTGCACGGTATCGATCTCCCTGTAGGTAGTCCAGTTGGTGGGTTTGCTTTTCCGCCAGATTTTCTCCGGTGTAACAGCTTCCCGGTAGTTGTCATCCGTTGTGGAACTGATCTGATAAAAAATTGCTTCTTCGGCCACCCCGGTATTTAATTGTTTACCGGCAATTCTTTCATACAACATAATGGTATTACGATCAGGGCCGACAAGACTGCCCAGTGGAAAGCCATCTCGTACTACATATATACTCCTTTTTTCACCCAGGCGGTTAAGACTGCCTGTGATGATAACATCGGATGAGTCCGGTTGATAAGGAATTTGTATGGATGGAATGATGCGGCAGGCATCGATCTCGATACAAAGGATATCCGGAGCTACCGGAGCCACATTGATAATCTGGGGTGGCGATTGTTCCATACCGGTCGAAGGAAGAGCATCTCCAGCCAGCATTGATATCGGTTGAAAATCCGGCTGTATCGTGCCTTGATTTTCCGTTTGACCAAATATGTTCAACTGATTCGACAGGAAGGCAATTAATAAATACAGACGCAGGTTTTTAAAAATACTACTTGTTCTCATATTCTGAAAAATTAAATAAATCACTCCACGAATAATTATTATCCCGGTGTGTTATTGTTATTAACAAATATCCTGTTTGAAAGACTAAAAAGCCAATTCTCAGGCAGGCTATATTTTTATCTCCGATAAGAGTCATCGGTCAGAGGACTCCGGTAACTGGGAATCCATGTGAATTTTCAAATGACAATTCTTTCTCATTAACAGGATAAAATCCTTCCTTCCATGATCCTGAAGTCAAATCGTTGTATTGTTCTTTTGTTATAATTATATTTATTCATATATCGGGAATCCCATTTGGAATTATGTGGAGGATCAAGATTTATTTTTTTGTTATTCTTTATAGCGGGGCCCTGACCTGTCAATCGCAGAACAGGATCCAGGCGTTCGAGATGAACGAACGGCTCGGGAAGGGGATTAACATGGGCAATTCGTTTGAAGCGCCTTCCGAAACCGCATGGGGAAATCCCTGGGATCCGGAATATTTCAGGATCATGTCTGAATTGGGATTCAGTCATGTCCGCCTGCCAGTACGGTGGGAGCCGGTAGACCGGAGTATGGCTGCCGATCCATATACCGTATTTCCGGAATTCCTAAATCGAATACAGGAGGTGGTGGATACCGCCCTTAAATACAAACTGCATATCATAGTGAATATGCATCACCACGAAGCATTGTATGAGGATCCGGCCGGGCAAAAGGAAAGGTTCCTTTCGCAGTGGTACCAGATCGCCGACCATTTCAAAGATTATCCCGACTCACTGTTGTTTGAGGTATTGAACGAACCGCATGGTAATCTCTCATCCGGCTTATGGAACGAATTTTTCAGCAATGCCCTTGCTGAGATCAGAAAGACCAATCCTGACCGGATAGTCTTAATGGGAACTGCGGATTACGGTGGCCTGGGCGGAATCGTGCATCTTCAGATTCCGGATGACGAGTATCTCATCCTTTCCGTACACTATTATAATCCATTTACCTTCACCCACCAGGGGGCCGAGTGGGTAGGAGATCAGTCTAATGAATGGCTGGGTACCGAATGGAATGATACAGAAGCCGACCGGGAAACGGTGGCAAGTGAGTTTGCCTATGCCCTGCAGTTTTCCGATTCGCTTCATATACCCCTGCATGTGGGTGAGTTCGGTGCCTATGAAAAGGCAGACCTTGATTCACGGGTTCGATGGACCACCTTTCTGGCCCGCTGGTTTGAACTGCAGAATATGAGCTGGGCATACTGGGAATTCAGCGCCGGATTCGGGATTTATGATCCGACCACGAAACAATTTCTCACCCCCTTGGTCGACGCGTTGCTGCATGATGAAATGCCGGAACCAGTCCCAGTACAGGCGATCCCGGTGTATACGTCTGATTTTTCCGGGGGAACGGATGGATGGTCCCTCAACAATCAGGGCGGCGCAGCAGGCAGCCTTTCAGCCTCCGGAGGCAAATTGAATGTATCTATTACAAATGGCGGGACGGAAGCATGGCATGTCCAGTTGGTTAAGACCAACATTCCTCTGGAAAAAGATAAGATGTACCGTGTGTCGTTCAATGCACGAGCAACAGCGGGCAGGAGCGCTACCTTTTATGCGGGAAAAAACGGCGATCCCTGGAATGCCTACAGCGGATATAACGGCATCAGTATAAGCACAAACGAAGCAGTTTACACCTTCACATTTACCATGAACAATCCGACCGATATGTCAGCACGGCTGGTGTTCGACCTGGGCCTGGATACCACTGGCGTATCCATATCCGCAGTAAAACTGGAAGAACTGAAAATAGTGGTCACCTCATTAGATGATGTCATTCAGGAACCACGGGTCACCGTTTATCCCAATCCATTCGATACATTTCTTTACGTTAAAGATCCGGGAAGATATGATCGTATGGAGGTATTTGATCTGAAGGGACGGTTATGTAAAAGTTCGCCTTTGGATCACGGCGATAACAAAATCAGCATGGAATACCTTCCCAGGGGTTTGTATGTACTCCGGCTTTCTGGAAACGGTGCTCATCAGACCCTGAAAATTGTCAGGGAGTAGCTGTTAAATCCATTTAACAACGTCGGTTTTTCTGTTCCATCAAATACAAAAACTTTTACATTCGAAATGAAAACAATACTTATGGATGAATTTTAGAACCTACAGGCGCTAAGCCCGCCTGACCGGACGGGCAGGGTCCCATTTAAAATAGATGACATCCCTCAGAGGGATGTCATCTATTTCCCCATATTCACACCGCTTACCCTCCAGCCGTGAAGATCATCGAGCACCCAAGCCTCAGCCGGCGAAGGTATATAGAAAAAAAATTCAATCTGCTGAACTTTATTAAAAAACTGTCCAGTAATTTAGAGGGGTAATACACGGGGAAGGAATTGCATGCAGCGAAACCACGGGGTGCTGCTTACAATTCACTAGGCCTGATTCACCTGGAATATCAAAAGCTCATACAATCCTTTAATCTAATTATTAGGATCCTAACTTTTTAATCATTGAAAATAACATTTTTGATAGTTCCTCTGCATCCGTATATATTTCTAGATAAACTGATGAACTTATTTCATTTTCATGAAATAAAAAATCAAAGATAGCTACTGTTTCAAATAATGATCCTCAGGCGATAATATAAAAATTTCGCTTATCAGGATTCGTAAACCTTCCTGATCGTTCAGCAATATTCAGCATGAAACTTAATGCTGATCGATTTAATTGGGATTTCACCGATTGATCAATTTTGGATACCTTGACAACTTTTTCCCTTATTATTTTATTATATTCCCATGATTTGGAATAAACAAGAAGTTTTTCGAAGTCAAACATAGCGGATTATATTGGTTAGTAAAGAAAAATAAATAAACCTTGAAATATCTCAAAACCAAAGTTATATAGTTTGAGTTGGTGCATACAGCAACAGGAAAAACAGTTTTCAGAATCACGAAATGAAATTTTTGTTCAGGTATAAAAAAGAAACAGTTTGAAGTCTCACACTGTATGCTCAATCCTCAAACTGTATTTGTAGACAAGAGGTTTGAAATATCTAACCTTGACCTGATCAGGGACATGATTAATATTATGAAACTTGAGGTGGTTATTACAAATTCTCAAGTCCCTTTACCCATCGGCGAATCGATTCCTGAAATTGTGGATCGAATGGTTGCTTTTCTGCTGTAGCCCAATCAACGCATCGGTCTTTTACAATGTAAAAACCGTGTTGGCCGCTTTTCATCACTTCAATTGTAAAATTATCAGGTGGATTGTCGTCAAATACTTCGCTAAAATGCTGGATATTTTGATCTGGATCTACATTAATGTCATGCTCTGCAAATAGAAACAAAGTTGGACATTTAATTGATTTAAGTACTTCATCATTGTCGTAATCTGCAATCAGGTACCAAAATCGAGCACTCCCAATGAATCCAAAGGTTTTTCCCACGTTATAGCCCAGTTGTTTGTGCTTCCTGTCTTTCTTCATCTTCTTAATCAATTTTTCTCCTGTATAACCTTCGCACATATATCGTAGGCTGTCGTTAGAGCCAGTCTGTGCTTTGACACCCACGGTTGGGCCGGCTAAAGCAATGACAAAAGCAATATCAGAATGTTGTGCAGCGACGATCTGCGCGATCCAGCCTCCCTGGCTATGACCACTAATTCCGATTCTATTAGGATCAATGAAAGGCAAAGTTTTGAGATAAGTTACCGCGGCATAGGCATCATCTGCTCTGCCTTGAAAACTATTTTTCTTCCAGTTGCCTGAAGATTTTCCTAAACCTCTTTTGTTGCAATACAACACTGCGTAGCCTTGTTCCAGTAGTACATCTTCAATATAAAACCCATGAGGACCCCAGGCTTTTGTCTCATACCCCTCAAAAGAGTGAGGGCCCGAGCCTTGTTGAAAGACTACAGCCGGTGTGTTGTTCTGGTTATTGGGTCTGACCAGTATACCTTCTATGGTTTCTTTGCCACTTTTAAAATATACTGTGGAAGCTAGTCTTTCCTGGCTGAATAGATCACTGCTCAATAGTAACGAAATAAGGATTATTGTGTATTTTTTCATTTTATTATTATTTAAATTCTGTATTTTATTTATTCTGGGTGGTTGTTATCGTGTTTTTTTTGCCTCTTTAAATAATTTTTTGACCATAGAAAGATATATGATTTTCTCTGTTCGGAAGGTCGTTGTTGGAGAGTTAGAAAAGATCAAAACTCCCGTTTTGGTTTTAGGATCAAAGGAAACCACAGTTGACATTCCTGGATCAAGTCCTGTATGTGATGGAAGTCTCGGCATAAAGAGATAGTATATAAAATTTTGAAATTCATTGTAATCCCAGGAAATGGCTTGCCACTTATCCACTTCCGGATATTGTACTTTTAAAAATTCATTAACGGTTTTCCTACTGAGAAACACCTTCCCATTTACTTTTCCTCCGTTAACCATCATTTTGAGAAACTGAGCATAATCTGAGACAGTTGTTCTTAATTGTCCGGAGGCATATCCCGGGTATCCAAAATGCTTGAGAATCTGAGTCCCTTCGTAGTCAGTTTCTTTGTAAGGCATGTTATGCGGAGTAGCGATATTATCATGAGAAATTTCTGCTAATAACCAATGAGAATTACGCATATTCAAAGGAATAAATACCTCCTCAGTCATATACTCATTAAATGGCTTACCCGATATCTTTTCTACCAAATAAGCTACCAGATTATACCCCACATTGCTGTATCGATTTTGTTTTGCAGGAGCACTAGTATAAAAATTTTTTTCTCTGTCGTAATACTCCCTATCTTCAAGCAGGTAATTCTTTAAATAATCTTCAATACTCATTGGAGAATCTCCACCGTCATCAATGGTATATCCGATTTCCAGCATCTCCCAATTATCTCTGATAGAGGACACATGACTCAATAACATGCGAATGGTGATTTCATCATTCGGAAAGTTGGGATTGTAAACTTTAAAAGGCAGATAGTCATTGATTTCATCGTCCAAATTTACTTTACCATCATCATAGAGTTTCATCATAGCCAATGCTGTAACCGGTTTGGATATGGATGCGGTCATAAACAAGGTGCTGTCATTCACTTCATCGTCCGTCTGGTATGTTTTAATGCCATAACTTCCGATCCAGGCTAATTCTCCATTTGCGATATAAGCAGTTTGCAAGCCTATCCTTCCTGACTTTTTCATTTTCTTCAATAAAAACTTATCAAGTTTTGGATTGTCAGTTTGAGCCTGGAGACTAAAGGCACATAAGAGGCTCAATGCAATTACTAATTTAATTTTTCTGAACATCATTGTTTTAACTATTAAGGTCCATACTACCGATATTCGGCTGTTGGTCTAACAGACTGAAGTCAGTGGTTGAAGTTGCATGGACGGGAGGACAGCATGTCCTGATTTCAGGATTCAGGACATCAAAGGTTTCTAAAATTGCCAGGTGTTTGTCCTGTTTTCTTTTTAAACGCAGTGTACATGGCAGATCGGGATTTAAAACCAGAGTCAATACCAATGCCTTCAATGGAAAGGTGATTGTTCTTAGGATCTTTCATTATTTCCAAAACACTATCAACCCGATAATTATTTATCCATTCATTAAAATTCAATCCCAGGCTTTGGTTTACACAACTGGAAATTGTTCTGGCAGAAATTTGTATTTCTTTTGAGAACTCATGAAGCGTCAGGTTTTGGTTGAGGTAGTATTTGTTCTCCTCCATCAAATTTTTCATCTTTTCACAGACTTCATTTTCAATAATTGTCTGTGGTCTTTCGGAATTTAGTGGTTCAGCTACTGTGCTTAATATATCAACTGATTTATCAAAAAGAGTTTGATGTGTGAAGGCCTTAAAGCTCACAAAATAGTTGAATATAGCAATGAAAATATAAGCTATTGTAGTTAGTTCTGATTGACCCTTGCCCCCCAGTAATATGCGGATTAATTCAGCTCCCCAAAAAATAACAATGGGAGCAAGGATAAATATGAACTGCCAAAGCCAGTTGATATCGAGCAAGGTGATGTCTGAAATTTCATTTCTTACCAAATTCTGATACCTGCCTGTCTCTTTCACAGCAATAACAAAAGCGATGATGGTTATGATGAATGCATAATACTGAAATCCCATATAAAACGGTTCGACGGTTGGCCAACCCAGAAGATCTATCAACGAACTATCGAAAACCAGAAACAACATAAGATTAACCAGGGTGATACCAATAATACCAAAACCCAATACGTAATGAATTTTGAGGAAAGTGCCATAGGTATGAGATCTTCCAACCTTTGCAAGCACAAAATGTAAAAATAGTAGAGGAAGAAACAGTTTGACCTCAGGTAAAGTAAAATATCCACTGAGCGAGTAATTACCAATTGTATCAAGGGGTAAAAGATCAGTTAAAGCTTCAAAAACAAATGCCAATAAAAAAAATCCAAGTATTCGATTTGCAAAACTGTGATGTTTTTTAGAGAAAATAAAAACCAATCCGAGCAGGAGACCTTGGATTACTGCAGCCCATATTACAATATTGATGAATGATTCCATTCTAATAGGAAGTGAATAGTAGTATTAATACGACAGTATAAGTACAAAACCAAATTTTCATGAGATAAGACCTTTAAAAAAGAGGAACTACAATTACTTTGCTGTTGCTCATCCAACTATGGAGTATGAAATTAATATTCCCGGTGTAAACCTTGATACATATATCGAAAAATCTAATAAAATATACAAATACTGTCAGTTATGTGCACTTAAAGAAAAGTGAAAGTTACAGAATTTAGTATTTCCTGATGGAGTCGAAAATGAGAAGGATACTAATTATTATCGAAATTCTAAAATTAACCACTTATTTGGGGTTATTCTGTCTAAATCGTCTGTGATCGAATCGAATTATAAAAGAAAAGGACGACCATCAAATGTTGACGAATCGTCCTTTTTAGTAGACAATACAATTGAAATATCTAACCTTGACCTGTTCAGGGACCTGGTTAATATTTCAGATATGGAGAGGATGTTTGCCGCGGAAGGGAGAGATTATTAACGATCGCAGAAGATTTTTTCGATATAGTCATCCGAAGATGAAGAAACTGGTGTAAACGACTGCCCTTCTTGATTTGGTGTTGCTGGAATAGTTTTTGGTAGAATAATATCGTGTTCTCCCAAATTTGGGACAATATAATATGAAATCACCAGGATGTACGAAGTGAACAATTGTTTTTTGTAAAAGAAAAGTTATATTGATTTATACACTGGGGTAATTGATTGAATGGTATTTAGTCGTCTTTATTTGATCTTGAATAGGTTATGACATTTTGATCAAGTTGAGTCCAACCATTTAATCTTAATTGTTGTCTATTAACAGAAAACAAGTTAATATCTATGTTACAAAGAGTTCGGCAGGCACTAGTATTTTTGACAATTGGTTTAATGTTTTTTTCATGTGATGATTCTGTCCAAACTGATTGCTTTACATCTTGTAGCCAACAGGTGATTATTAGTGCAGATGAATATCAAAATGCGCCTGCTGACGAATTAGAAATTTTGAATATTCAATTGGAGGGTGATTGTTTGGTCATAAGATTTGAATCCGGAGGTTGCGATGGTAATTCTTGGGTGATAAACTTAATCGACTCAGAAGCTATTATGGAATCCTATCCACCGCAAAGAAACCTTAGGCTATCACTGAAAAATCAAGAGCCTTGTGACGCTATTGTGACAAAAGAAGTAGCATTCGACGTACTTAGTTTGAGGCTTGAATACGACAAAATAAAACTAAACATCACTAACTCAGGTGACCAGATTTTATATGAATATTAAAAGATAGTTAGTTCCTTGGTGTTTATACTGAAAAAAATCTTAGAACATCCACAGTTACTGGCAGTTAGGTTCTCTTGAAGATAAGAGATAGTTACAGAAATTAGTGTTTCCAGAGGGAAATGTCGTTGATACTGAGAATAGGAGATATCTAACCTCAAAAGTAAACTCATTATACCTTGCAAAGTCAAGAATTATAGGGGATTATGAGGGTATAAATAAAAAACTCCCCACCAAAAATGATGAGGAGTGCTGTTTAGTAGCGGGGGAAGGACTTGAACCTTCGACCTTCGGGTTATGAGCCCGACGAGCTACCAACTGCTCCACCCCGCGATATATTAATTTAAGAACGATTCGGGTTATGAGCCCGATCCTCGTGGCTGTTGTGCAGACCACGAAACTACTCCCGCCCTGGTGGGACTCCACTCCCGGCGCGATTAACATCGGCCGAGGATCCCTGTCTTTCAAACAGGACCCGCGATGTTATTTAAAGCTTACCTTTGCAAGCGAGTGCAAATTTAGACATTCGGAAAAAACTATACAATAATTTGGTAAATTATATCAGTGTATCTTCTGTAGTTTCCGCAGATCATCAACATCCGCCCACCGGAAATCAAAAGCATATTCTGTATTTTCAACAGGGATGATTAATTTGATGTATTTGTCCCGGGTGGTGGCAAAAAAGACCTTTCCGCGACACGACTCTCCAGGTGCCAGTACCTCCGATTTGAGAATTTCATCAGGTAAAAAAAACAGATCCGATCCTTTTACATGGGTGGTTATGGTCGACTGTTGCTGAACTACATCCATGGCCGTAAGACCTGCCATGGTCACAACATCCCGCACAAGCGCGTTATTTGCCTTTTTCGGGGTCCACTCACTGCTGCTGAAATCCTTTGCGTCCATGGCCGCATCGTATATCATTAGACCCGCACTCAGGATTCCCACCAGGATCCCTGCACGGCGCTGCTCTATAATTTTTTGTTCCAATTGCTCGGCGACACCCTTTTCACTGATCGCCTGATTTTTTTTCAAATTGGATTCAAAACTGCTGCCAGATTTTGTCAGGGTCTCAGGAGGAAAGGGTACAGTGGAAGCCAGATAATACATTTTTTCCGGATCAATATGAACCGGATGGGTAGACTCATTTCTGATCTCTACATCAAATACAAGATGCTGATCATTTACTTCGAGATTATCTACGACCACTGTGATCCTATCATCCGTTATTCTGCTGTATTTTTTTTCGTGAACCTCCGGATCATACCACGAAGGTACCAGGTACCGCGTGCAAGAGCTGTAAATCAAAAAAAATAAAAAAATTAAGGCTTGTGCTTTCATGGTGGTGCTTTATTATTAAAAGAAAAACAAGCATCGTGCCAATGTGCCAGACTTATCTGATTTTTTAGTAGTATTTTTTTAACATTCCCAACGGTTATTTTTGGTTAAAAACCTTTAATATACTGCGTAAAATCAAGTAAGATTATCTTGTTTTTGGTGCAACTTATTTGCATGTGTCCGGAATCGTTACACTTTCTATGTCGCGAATATCTAATATATTATTGATTATCAGTATTTTATAAATTCTGGCACAGCATTCGCAGGACTTCAAGTGGAATTGAAATTGAAATAACCAAAACATTATAACCATGAAAATGCTAAAAACCAAAACCACCGTACTAAGTTTAACATTTGCCCTGATAGTATTGTCTTTCACAACCTACGCTGCCGATTACGAAATAAATTCCTCTACGGATCAATCTTATTTTGGGGAATATTTTGAGGCCATTGAGTTTACCAAAACACTTAATACACTATTGCTACCCAATGTCAATGTCAAAATCTATGATGAAAAAGGAAACCTGTTTGCCGCGGGAGATGAAGAAAATGATACCATCAAATCATATATTGGCATTTCGGATCTGATGACAGAAGTCGGAGGAACAAAATTTTACCGATTAAGTTATCGTTCGATAGAATAAAACCTCATATGACAGTCAGTAACTTGTCACATCTAACCGGAAAAGCCCCGATTTATCGGGGCTTCTTCATTTTTAGCGGATTCAATAATCAAACAATACATAAACCCGAACTATTCATTAATTTTTCGCGTTAATATTGTCCTATCTTTGCTGGAGAATGAATTATCTTCTATTTTTATGACATTTATAGATCATACAAATGTTATCAACCCATAAAGCAGGTTTTGTCAACATTGTAGGTAAACCGAATGTTGGAAAATCAACCCTGATGAACCAACTGATAGGAGAAAAACTGTCGATCATCACTTCCAAAGCCCAGACCACACGTCACCGTATCCTGGGTATCCTCAATGGAGAAAATTTTCAGATCGTCTGTTCGGATACACCCGGAATTATCAAACCGATATATGAATTACAGAAATCCATGATGCAGTTTGTCAGACTTTCGATCGAGGATGCCGATATCCTGCTGTTGATGATCGAGGCAGGCGACAAATTTAATATGGAAGCGCATGGCAAAGTACTTAAGAAAACACCCGGTAAAAGAATATTGCTGATTAATAAGATCGATAAATTAAAGAATCCTGATCAACTGGATCAAATAGTTACAAGCTGGGAGAAAGCCTTTACTTTTGATGCGATTTTTCCCATTTCAGCATTGCATGGCACACATATCGATCGGGTATTTCAGGCTGTCCTGGATCATTTGCCGGTACATCCGCCCTATTATCCGAAAGATCAACTATCGGATAAACCGGAGCGTTTTTTTGCCGCAGAGATTATACGGGAAAAGATTTTTCTTCTCTACAAGCAGGAAATCCCGTATTCTACCGAGGTAGTTATCACAGAATTTAAGGAATCCGAAAATATAATTCGAATGCGGGCAGAAATCTATGTGGAAAGGAACAGTCAGAAGGGGATTATCATTGGAAAAGGAGGATCCGCTTTGAAAAAAGTAGGCATAAAAGCTCGACATGATATGGAAACCTTTTTTGGTAAACAGGTGCACCTGGAAACTTTTGTTAAGGTTGAGAAAGACTGGCGTAGCAAATCGCAAAAATTAACCCGGTTTGGATATAAAATGAAATGAATAAAAAAATCTTCAAGAGATATAATAATTTATATACTTGCATTCAGGCAGTATTATACAAATAATGGATTGGGGAAAACTACTATGTCCAAAACGGCCCGGAGATTCATCCATAAATATTTCACTTGGAGATTCAAGAAGTATATTTGAACAGGATTATGACCGGATCATCTTCTCCTACCCTTTCCGTTGCCTACAGGATAAAACGCAAGTATTTCCCCTGGCCAAGACCGATTTTGTTCATACCCGCCTGACACACAGCCTGGAGGTATCAAGTGTGGGGAGGTCATTAGGGAAAAAAGCCGGAAAAGTTATTTTAGAGCGTCATCCTTCACTGAAAAAGGCAGGATATAATGAATTCGCATTTGGTGCCATTACGTCAGCTGCATCACTGGCACATGATATTGGTAATCCTCCCTTTGGTCATTCTGGAGAAGATGCAATATCTGATTATTTTTTACATGGAAATTTTTCTGAAAAAATTCGTCCCCATCTCTCTGAAAAAGAATGGGAAGATGTGACACATTTTGAAGGAAATGCACAGGGATTCAGGCTGCTTACCAGGGAAAATTACCAGGGTCTGAAAATCACTTATGCTACCCTGGCTGCTTTCAGTAAATATCCAAGAGAATCATTATTCCCTGAAAAAGATCCCAATAGAAGAAGTCAGAAAAAGTTTGGATTTTTTCAATCAGAAAAAGAGAAATTTGAAACCGTTGCTCAACAGACAGGATTGATTAGTTTCGGGGAAAAAAACCTGGGCTGGTCGAGGCATCCCCTTGCCTTCCTGGTTGAAGCTGCAGACGATATTTGTTACAGCATCATCGATCTGGAGGATGGTTGCAACCTGGGCCTGGTTTCAATTGAAAAAACAAAAGATCTGCTGGCTCCCATATTAGGTGAAAAATTTAATGAAAGAAAATTTAACCTGATATCAGAGACAAGAGAAAAAGCAAGTTTACTACGTGCTATGGTCATCTCCGAATTGATTGATCAGGTATCATCAGTATTTCTGGATGTCGAAAAAGAAATCCTGGATGGTCAATTTGATCAGTCATTGACTTCTATCATACCATCTTTTGACAAATTAAAAGTGATCATCAACCTTTCGATTGAAAAAATATACCATTCATTACCCGTACTAGAAAAGGAAGCGGCAGGTTTCGAAGTATTATCCGGATTGATCGATGCTTACCTGAAAGCATCTTTTGATTTTTTTGAAACGAAAGGGAAACCCAACCATAAAAATACCTCAATCATCCACCTCTTCCCGGATGAATTGAAATCTTCCTTATATGATTTTTCCTTTTACCCGATCATTATGTCTTGCCTCGATCATATTTCCCTGATGACCGACTCCACGGCATTGGATACCTACCGCAAGATTAAAGGGATTGCATTACCGGGAATATAGTTATTTGGTGATATGGTGATGTGGTGCATTGGGATCTTGAAGTATATGAAATAGTACATCAGAGCACCGCATTTTTATATTTCCACGTTTCCGCGTTTCCACGTCTACACATTTCCACGCCTTGCTAATCGTAGCCCCGATAGCGATTGAGGCTAATGCTAGTTTCCACAAATCCACATTCCCACATCGCCACATATCCACATATCTACAACAAATAATGTCATCTTAAATACCCTGCCCTAAATTCAAAAATCATTACCTTTGTGCTTCATTTTAGCATGTGGACTAAACTCGCCCATATCGTATTGAAATTCAGATTGTTCCTGATCATCATTCTTGGAATCGTTACGGTTTTTATGGCTTACCAGGCGAAAGACCTTGAGATGAGCTATCAATTTGCCCAGACGGTTCCTGCAAATGATCCGGATATGATCCAATTTACTGAGTTTAAAAAACAATTTGGCGAAGATGGAAATATTTTAGCCATTGGCATGATGGATAGTGCTATATATACACCCAGGAATTTTTACCGCCTGTCTTTATTGTGTGATGAAATAGATCGTATCACGGGGGTGGAAGAGGTACTTGGATTACCACGGATCAAACGTATTGAAAAAGATACAGAGAATAAAAAATTTTACATCGGCAACATTTTTTCCAGTATTCCTGACGACCAGCCTACATTGGATAGTCTGCTAAACCTTGTTCGTGATCAACGGTTTTACGCGGGTCAGCTGTTTAATGAGAAGAACGGAGCGAATATAATCCTAGTGACACTGGATAAAGAAATACTCAATTCCGCTAAAAGGATACAAGTCACAAACGACATACTCTTTCTTGGAAGAGAATTCACAAAAAAGACTGGGATAGAACTGAAATATGCAGGTTTGCCCTTTGTCAGGTCCGTAGTTGCAGGACGTATTAGAAATGAGATGCAACTTTTTCTATTCTTATCTGTGATTATATCGGGATTGATCCTGATGCTTTTCTTTCGATCCTGGGATGCAGTTGTGTTTCCGATGATTATAATAGGTGTAGTGGTGATTTGGTCGATGGGAACCCTCGCGCTTTTCGGATATAAAATTACTATCTTGACAGGACTTTTACCTCCCATCATTGTCGTTATCGGAATACCCAACAGTATTTACCTGCTGAATAAATATCATCAGGAAATCGATAAATATGGAAATAAGATAAGGGCCTTGAGTGTTATGATCAGAAGGACAGGGATCGTCACATTACTCACAAACCTTACCACTGCTATTGGTTTTGGTGTTTTGGTTTTCACAAAGATCCTTATTTTACGGGAATTTGGTATCGTAGCTAGTATTCTGATCATGGCTACCTTTATTGTCAGTATCATATTGATTCCGGCTGTATTTTCTTATCTGCCGAAGCCACAAGGAAAAAGATTGAAACATCTGAATTTTAAACTGATTGATAAATTCCTTACCGGAGTGGATCTGCTTGTTCACCGACACAAATACAAAGTCTTTGTCGTTATAAGTATTCTGGTAGTTGCCTCTCTAATTGGCATTTATCGAGTTCATTCAGTATCGTTCATGATTGATGATATTCCGGAGGATAGTCAGATAAAAAAGGATCTTGTCTTTTTTGAATCTAACTTCAGCGGGATCATGCCTTTAGAGATCGTTGTGAATACAGGAAGGAAAAGGGGGGTGATCAACAACAAAAATTTACAGAAATTTGATGAACTTGAGCATTTCCTTGAAGCACAGGAATATATTTCAAAGCCAGTTTCAATCGTAAGTTTAGTCAAAGCCGCACGTCAGGCTTTTTATAACAATAATCCTGATTATTATGAATTACCCGATCGAAGGGATCAAAATTTCATACTCAGGTATTTCAGAGGTGAAACCACAGATAACCAATTGATCAAAACCTTCGTAGATTCATCTGGCCAGGTAATGCGCATATCACTCAAGATAGCAGATATTGGTTCAAACAAGATGCATTCACTAATTCAGGATACCATAAATCCAAAATTGAATGAGATTTTTAATGAATCGGATATTCAAGCCTACCCAACCGGAACCACCTTATTGTTTGTAAAGGGAAATAATTTTTTAATCGAAAATCTGAGGGTGAGTTTATTGATCGCTTTTATTCTCATTTCCGCAATTATGGCATTGTTGTTCCGTAACTGGAAAATGATCATCTTATCGCTCATCCCGAATATGATACCAATTCTGATTACTGCAGGACTAATGGGATTTGCAGGAATCCCTTTTAAACCCAGTACAGCTATTACTTTTAGCATTGCATTTGGTATATCTGTTGATTTTTCCATTCACTTTTTAGCAAAATACCGCCAGGAATTATTTGCCAATAACTTTTTTGTTCCCTTGGCAATAACCAACAGTATTAGGGAAATTGGTACAAGTATGGTGTATACATCAATGGTCTTATTTGCTGGATTTATCATATTCGCATGGTCAAATTTTGGAGGGACCATTGCCCTTGGTAAACTAACCTCGATAACCTTGCTGATAGCTATGTTTACTAATCTGATATTCTTACCGGCGCTATTATTAGCCTTTGATGATGGTAAACGCAAAAAAGATACACATCCATTGATTGAAAATTATGATAATTTTTACCACGAAGATGAAGATGAGGAAATTAATATCAATTTAATTAAAGTAGAAAACAATAAGGTAGATATCCAGGAGAAATAAAACTAACCATGAAAGCTCAAGAAAAATACCCTGAATATAAACATTTCAGCTTTCCGCAAATCAGCCAGGAAGTATTGAACTTTTGGGAGGATAATAAAATTTTTGAAAAATCGATAGCGCAGAGAGCAGGTCGTACCCCATTTATTTTTTATGAAGGGCCACCCTCTGCCAATGGGACACCTGGAATTCACCATGTATTGCCCAGGACAATAAAAGATATATTCTGCCGGTATAAAACCATGACCGGATACCAGGTAAAAAGAAAAGGTGGTTGGGATACCCACGGACTCCCTGTAGAATTACAGGTTGAAAGCGAGCTGGGAATTACAAAAGATGATATCGGAGTTAAAATATCAATCGAAGAGTACAATCAGAAATGCCGTGAGACGGTAATGAAATTCAAGAACGAATGGGATGACCTGACAAGAAAAATGGGCTACTGGATAGACCTGGATAATCCCTACATTACCTTTGACAGGGATTATATCGAGACTGTATGGTGGTTGCTGAAACAGCTTTATGAACAGGGATTATTATACAGAGGATATACCATCCAGCCTTATTCTCCAGCTGCCGGGACAGGATTAAGTTCGCATGAATTGAACATACCGGGATGCTATAAGGATGTGAAAGATACTTCTATTACTGCCCAGTTTAAGATTAAAGGAAAGGAAAACGATTATTTACTGGCGTGGACAACAACACCATGGACGTTGCCCGCCAACTCAGCTCTGGCTGTTAATGATTATATCAATTATGTCAAAGTCAAAACTTTCAATCCTTATACGTATAATCCGGTAAATGTAATCCTTGCCAAAGACAGGTTACCTGCCTATTTCAATGAAAAGGATAAGGATCTGAAACTCGAAGCGTATAAACCTGGTGATAATCGAATTCCATTTGAGATCGTAGAAGAACTAAAAGGAAAAGACCTTGTTGGATTAAGTTACGAACAATTGATGCCATATATTCCACTTCCATCTCCGGCATTCACGATTATTTCAGCAGATTTTGTAACAACAGAAGATGGTACAGGTGTCGTGCATCTTGCTCAGTCTTTCGGTGCTGATGACTTCAAAGCCACAAGGGAAAAAGGAATCCCGGGAATTTATGTGAAGGACGAAAATGGAGAAGATGTCCCTATCGTCGATAAACATGGCAGATTTGTAAAAGAGATCACGGATTTTGCCGGCATGTATGTAAAGAATTATGAAGATCAGGATGAAAATGATCCCGATTATAAACCCACTGATGTAATTATTGCCATTAAGTTAAAAAAAGAAAATAAAGCATTCCGTGTAGAAAGATATATTCACAGTTACCCGCATTGCTGGCGAACCGATAAACCTGTTTTATACTACCCGCTGACAGCCTGGTTTATCAAAACTACGTCTTTAAAGGATAGATTGACCAATTTAAATAATACTATCAATTGGAAACCAGAATCGACTGGTACAGGACGATTTGGGAACTGGCTGGAAAACCTGGTGGACTGGAACCTGAGTAGATCAAGATATTGGGGTACACCCTTGCCAATCTGGGTAACCAAAGACAGAAAGGAAGAAAAATGTATAGGTTCGCTTCAGGAATTAAAGGATGAAGTTGATAAGGCCATCAAAAATGGTATCAAACAACAACCGATCGATGAGAGTTTCGACCTTCACCGTCCATTTGTCGACGATGTGATCCTGATCAGCGATAATGGACACGAAATGTATCGTGAGCTCGATATCATTGACGTGTGGTTCGATGCAGGCGCCATGCCTTATGCACAGATTCATTATCCATTTGAAAACAGAGAATCATTTTCTAGTAATTACCCCGCAGACTTTATTGCTGAAGGTGTAGACCAGACCCGTGGCTGGTTTTTTACTCTTCATGCGATTGCGGGATTGCTTTTTAATAGTGTAGCATTCAAAAATGTAGTCTCCAATGGTCTGGTGCTTGATAAAGAAGGCAATAAAATGTCTAAAAGACTGGGAAATGCAATAGATCCCTTCGCTACCATAAAGCAGTATGGCCCCGATCCTTTACGTTGGTACTTGATGGAAAATGCTAATCCATGGGATAATCTGAAATTTAATATTGAAGGTGTAGTTGAAGTACAACGCAGGTTTTTTGGAACATTAACGAACACATATAATTTCTTTGCGCTTTATGCCAACCTGGATCAATTTAAATACCAGGAAGAAAATATTCCAATAGCAGATCGACCGGAAAGTGATCGTTGGATACTGTCTAAATTGAACAGCATGATCGGTTTGGTTAATCAGTCATATTATGATTATGAACCCACAAGGGCTGCAAGATTAATTCAGGATTTTTCCATAAACGATCTAAGCAACTGGTATGTCCGATTGAATCGCAAAAGATTCTGGAAGGGAGAATATAATGAAGACAAAATAGCAGCTTATCAGACCCTGTACACTTGCCTGGTAAACATAGCCAAGCTAATGGCTCCATTAGCTCCATTCTATGCAGACCTATTGTTTCTAGATCTTAACCGAATTACAAAAAATGAACCCAGTGAATCAATTCACCTGGTCGATTTCCCCATTGTAAACAGGGAACTCATTGATAAAGATCTTGAAGAAAAAATGAATATGGCCCAGGTAATTTCTTCGCTGGTACATTCACTCAGGAAAAAACATAAAATAAAAGTGCGTCAACCTCTATCCAGAATATTGATTCCTATTTTATCTAAACAGAAAAAAGACCAGATCAGTGCGGTGCAGACCATAATTACTTCAGAAGTGAATGTGAAATCCGTAGAATATATTGATGATACATCTGGTATTTTAATCAAAAAAATCAAGCCTAATTTCAAAAAGCTTGGAAAAGAATATGGTAAACTGATGAAGGAGATCACCCAGGCAATCAATGCCTTCGAACAGGAAGATATAGCCAAAATGGAAAAAAATAATGATTATACGCTAAAATTACCATCTGGAAAAAACATTAAGCTCACACTTGATGATGTAGAGATCACTTCAGAAGATATCCCTGGATGGTCCGTGGCGACTGAAAATGGTATAACAGTAGCATTGGATATTACCATAGATGATGAGCTTAAAAAAGAAGGAATTGCCAGGGATGTTGTGAATCGTGTTCAGAATTTGCGTAAAGATATGGGACTTGATGTTCAGGATAAAATCCGAATTTATGTAGAAAATAAAGATGAATTAGTATATTCAGCCTTAAAATCAAATATGGAATATATTTGTAACGAAACACAAGCTCTTGAATTAGGGTTTAAGGAAAGTATAAAGGATGGTAAAAAGTTTGAGATTGATGATATTGAAATTGTTTTAAAAATTGAGAAATAACTCATAAAACTGGCGAAAAGTGAAATATTCGAAATTCTACATGTTAAGTCTAGCCGTCATTATTATTGATCAGGCTGTAAAGATGCTGGTTCACTTTAATATGGATCCAGGCATAGTCGGACAAATTAAAATATTTGATGACTGGTTTAAATTACATTATACATTAAATCCCGGAATGGCTTTTGGTATGCAAATCGCCTCAGAATATGGAAAACTGATCTTGACCGTTTTCAGGATTCTGGCTGTCGCCGGAATCGGTTATTACCTTTTCTATCTTGCAAAAAAAAATGTACATCAGGGACTTGTTTGGTGTATTGCATTGATTCTGGGTGGGGCTATCGGCAATGTGATTGATAGTACATTTTATGGAGTTTTGCTTGATAATGCTCCTTATAATGCATCCACACCATGGTTTCATGGACAGGTGATTGATATGTTTTATATCGATATATGGGAGGGTCGTGTAGCCGACTGGATTCCAGTTTTTGGAGGTGATTACATGGCTTTATGGCCAATTTTCAATATCGCAGATGCTTCCATATTCATTGGGGTAACCATCATTCTTTTACGGCAAAAAGCTTTTTTCGCAGAGAAAAAGGGAGAAACCCTGAAAACATCCGAGATTGAAAAAGTAAAAACACCTAGTGAAATCTAATTCAGGTAGTTAGAACATTCAGCTTATCCTCCAGCTGTTCAAGAACCATCGTTATTAATTCTTCAACCTGCCGAATGTAGGAACCACCTAAAGGAGGGAATTGATTATTTGAAAAATCCAAATCAATTTCATTTAATAAATCCTGAAGCTTTTGTATTCTTAAAAGCTTCATATTGGAATTCATACTATGTTTGATGCGCCTGAATTCATCGTAGTTCTCTTCTGACAGGGAGGCACCAATCAATTGAAGGTTTGTTTTAAATTCCTTGATCAACATACTGATATAATGAATATATTGTTCAGAAACTCCTGTGTATAAATAATCAACATCATCAAATTCCAGTAACCGGATATCATTGGAATTACTTGTCCCCTTAAAAGTTACAGTATTTAAAACAGTATTATTAGAAGTTCCTTTTCTAAGCAAACCATGTATTTTATCTAACATGATTTTTGGATTGACAGGTTTTGAGAGATAATCATCCATGCCAGTTTCAAAAATTTTTGCCACCGTCTCATCCGAGATGTCTCCAGTAACCGCAATAATTGGTGTATAATCACCGGTTTCTTTTTCAATTTCTCGAATTTTTTCTGATGTCTCAAATCCATCCATGACCGGCATTTGAAGATCTATCAGAATTACATCGTATCTGTTATCCTGGAAATATCTAAGTGTATCTTTTCCATTTGATGTTGTATCAATATCATATTTCCACAAATCAGCATAGCCTTTCATGAGAAATTGATTTGAATTCACATCATCTGCATATAAAATTCGTAATTTTTCAAAGTTTTCCTGTAAAGGTAATTTTTCCGTGATTGTCTGTTGCTTTTCATCATTCCCATTGGTAAACGCAAGTGGAAGGTTTACAATAAATGTAGATCCCTTACCTGGATTGCTATCTACCTGAATTTCCCCACCCAGTAAGTCAACCAATTGTTTTACTATCGTCAATCCTAATCCTGTACCTCCATACTTTCTTTGAATATTTGTTTCTCCCTGTTCAAAAGGCTCGAAAATAGTCTTTAATTTATCTTTTGATATTCCTATACCTGAGTCACTAATGCTGAAATCTATATAAGCAATAGTATCCTTCATGTCCTTTAATTTTACATCAATACATAGTTGACCCCTTTCAGTAAACTTCTGAGCATTACTTAATAGATTGTTGAGTATTTGAGCCAACCTATTGGAATCACCATTGACCATGATAGGCAGTTTATCATCTATAGCAAGGATTACTTCAACTCTGGAACTATCGAGCTGTAATTTATAACTTTCGTAAATATTGTGGATAAAATCCCGGAGATTAAAGTCAGTATTTTCGAACACAATTTTTCCTGCCTTAATTTTTGAGAAATCAAGTAAATCGTTTATCAGACTGAGTAGATTATCCGCCGAAAATTTTAAAGAATTGATAAACTTCAATTGATCGGCTCTTGGATCCTGCTTCAGTAATAAATAAATCATGCCAATAACCACATTTAAAGGTGTACGAATCTCATGACTCATCATTGAAAGAAATTCATCTTTAGCATTTAATGCCTCTTCGGAAGTTTGTTTTGCTTTAATAAGCTCTTTATTCACTTTTACAGCTTCTGTAATATCCCTGACGATCCCTATTGCCTCATCATCTGAAATAGCAATCATCCTGGCTTCATAATATCTCTTAATTCCATTAAGTTTTAGATTATACTCACATTTTTCTACTTTCCGGTTTTCAAATGTCAATTTTAAACAGTTATATAATTTATAATACTCACTCTCTGGAAAAGCCTCAATTATGTTTTTTCCTTCATAACTTGTGATATCCGTTAAACCGAAATCAGATGATTCTCCGGCCATAATTTCGAGAAAATCACCAATTCTATCAACACGGAAAAAAAGGTCTGGGAAAGCATCAAAAACTGCTTTAAAGTTGATCAGTGTCTTTCTCAGTTTTTCACTGGCTTCTTTTCTATCCGTGATATCCGTCACCGAACATATGATCCTGTGAGGTTTGCCTTTGTAATAGAATATCTTGCCTCGGCATAAAACCCATAATAAAACACGGTGTCGATGTATCATCCGGAAAGTTTCTTCAAAATAGGTTTTTCCTTCACTTATATTCTTATCAATTGCCTCTCTAAATTTTATTCTATCCTCTTCTGCTACCAGTTTTTCCCAGAAGAACGCTTCATCAATTTCCTGTGAAACAGTATAACCAAGTAAATTCTTGAGACTGTCGTCAATAATTAATTGATTGTTTTTAATATAATAATCCCACACGCCAGTATGTCCTGCTTCAACAGCCAGTTGATACCTTTCCTTTATTTTTTCAACTTCCAGTTGATTTTTTATCATATCCGATCTTTCATACAGCATGAAGCAGTAATATATCTGTTTATCCAGTATCAGGCAATTTGATAGGATTTCAATTTGCTTTAATTGCTTGCTGCACCCAGAATATTCCTGCATAATCCTGTAAAAATTTTGATTAGCTGGCTTGGATATAATAAGATCCTTTACCGCCGGAAGAAAAGCAGTTATATTCTTGCCTACCAATTCATCACTATCTAGCCCCAATATATTTTCCGAGTATTTATTTAAGCTCAGAATCTTACCATTTGAGTCTGTTGCAATTGCTGGGCTCTGGCTCGCTTCTATGAATGAAGATAAATCAAACATTCAATAAAATTCTAATCCTCCAATTTTATAAGTTTCTGATCATTAAAGATCTATCTTGTCAAAAAATTGTACTATTTTTATATTTATATAAATTTTTATGGCTAAAAAATTGTATCTTTCCTTGAAAGATAAATAAAAAATATTTCTATTCCATCGGATTTTTTTAAAAAAATTACAGTGATTTTTATGAACTATTTTCAGAGTAAAATATAATCTACCAATAAAAGCGTTTGCCGCCAATTAATGCCTAAAATTGATATGACTTACCACTTATGATTATCTTTGCCTAAATTTCAACATCTGATGATGGAAGATAAAAAGTACATTCGATATACAGTAACTGCAGCTTTACCATATGCCAATGGCCCAGTACATATTGGGCATCTGGCAGGTGTATATATACCCGCTGATATTTATACCCGTTATTTGAGGCTTCGGAAAATAGATGTGTTATTCGTTTGTGGTTCGGACGAGCATGGTGTTCCAATAACAATCCGGGCGAAAAAAGAAGGAATTACACCACAGGAAATTGTGAATAAATATCATCAGATCAATAAAAAGGCTTTCGCTGATCTTGGAATCAGTTTTGATATTTATGACCGGACTTCCTCACAAGTACATCATGAAACAGCTGCAGATTTTTTTAAAAAACTCTACGACGACGGAATCTTTGAAGAAAAAACATCGGAGCAATATTACGATACACAGGCTGAACAATTTCTAGCTGACAGGTACATTATTGGAACCTGTCCTAATTGTAATTTCCAGGAAGCATATGGGGATCAATGTGAAAATTGCGGCAGTTCCCTTTCACCTTCGGATCTTATTAATCCAAGATCAACACTCAGTGGTGAGAAACCTGTCCTAAAAGATACCAAACACTGGTATCTTCCATTGAATGATTATGAAAACTGGTTGTCGAAATGGATATTAGAAGATCATAAGGAATGGAAACCAAATGTCTACGGTCAATGTAAAAGCTGGATTGACAACGGACTCCAACCACGGGCAGTTACCCGCGATCTAGACTGGGGTGTCCCAGTACCACTTTCAGATGCATCAGGAAAAGTTTTATATGTGTGGTTTGATGCTCCAATAGGTTACATCTCCGCTACCAAACAATGGGCTATCGATCATCAAAAGGATTGGGAACCTTATTGGAAATCACAGGATACACGACTTATTCATTTTATTGGAAAGGACAATATTGTATTTCATTGTATCATTTTTCCCGCCATGTTGATGGCCCATGGAGAGTATATATTAGCTGATAATGTGCCTGCCAATGAATTTCTTAACCTTGAAAATAATAAGATATCAACATCAAAAAACTGGGCAGTCTGGCTGCATGAATACCTTGAAGAATTTCCGGGAAAAGAAGATGTACTGAGATACACTCTATGTGCAAATGCGCCCGAAACCAAGGACAACGATTTTACATGGAAAGATTATCAAGCTAAAAATAATAATGAATTAGTAGCTATACTGGGAAACTTCATTAATAGAGCACTGGTACTTACTCAAAAGTTTTTTGATCGTCAAATACCAAGACGAGGTCAAATGTTTGAATACGACAAGGAAGTGGTTGATAAAATACAACAACTTCCTGAAGAAATAAGTAATTCACTGGATAACTTTAAATTCAGGGAGGCGCTTAGCAACTATATGGAACTGGCACGAATAGGAAATAAATACCTGGCAGATACAGAACCTTGGAAAGTAATAAAAGAAAATAAGGAACGGGTTGGAACAATCTTGAACATCAGTCTGCAAATCGTTGTTAAACTGGCTGCCTTCGGTGAGCCATTTGTTCCATTTACATCGAAAAAAATTTATGATATATTGGGAATAAAAAGTCTTTCATGGATAGAGGCAAAGAAAGAAGTAATACTTCAGGAGAATCATCATATCAATAAACCTGTACTGCTATTTGAAAAGATTGATGATTCTGTAGTTGAAAATCAAATTAGTAAACTGATAGCAACCAAAAACCAAAATAATATGGAACCTGATACAAGCTATCCGGATATTAAAAAGGATATTACTTATGAAGATTTCAGCAAACTTGATATGCGTGCCGGAAAAATTAAATCTGCTGAAAAAATTAAAAATTCGAAAAAATTATTAAAACTAACGGTAGATATTGGATTGGAAACAAGAACAGTACTCAGTGGAATTGCTGAACAATATAATCCAGAGGATGTGATTGGTAAAAATGTGATCATTCTTGCTAATCTTCAAGCCAGGAAAATGATGGGAATTGTGTCACAAGGAATGATCCTGATGTCAGAAGATCTTGACGGTACGTTAAGATTTCTGAAACCAGATGGAATTACAGGTAATGGATCAGTAATCAGCTGAAGAATATAAATATTATATTTTCCTTATTTTTGAACAATAGATCCAATAATAAATAGTTATATAAGAAAACAGGTGTTGTGTTATGAAAAAATCAATTCTGAGCATTATTGCATTCATTTTCTTAGTGAGCCTGGCACAGGCACAATCCGATAAACCACCTCCTCCAACAAGTAAAGGAGATGACTATTACAATAATTATAAATACGAAAACAAGAAGTCTCACAAAAAAATCCAAAGGAAAAAATCAAGAAAAAGCAGCATTAGCGTTTATTATGATAAGAAAATTGAAGAATTTCACGCCCGGATGAAAGAAAACTCCAAGCGTTATAAAAAAATGAATAAGGAGATGAAAAAACCGCAGTATTCAGATCCTACCTATTTCGGGCATAAAAATCCTCCGAAGAAAAATCCTCCTGGAAAGAAAAAATTTTGCAAAGAATGCGAAATAGTTCATTAACCTAACCTGATTTTTAAGAAAAGGTAACAGTTGTATAATAAATACTGTTACCTTTTTTTTTAAATTTAGCCCTGGAAAGTAAATCACTTATGAAAAATATAAACAGGTATATCGAACATACCATTTTAAAAGCGAATACCAGCCAGAAAGAAATAGAAAAAACCATTCAGGAAGGTCTTGATAACAAATTCATTGGTGTATGTGTACCTCCCTTCTGGGTAAAAGCTGCCAGAAATTGGATTGGAGACGCTGATCTACAATTGGTGACGGTTGCTGGATTTCCCTTCGGATATAATATGAGTGATATCAAAACTGCTGAAATCCGTCAGGCAATAGAGGATGGCGCCGATGAAGTAGATATTGTATGGAACCTATCAGCATTTAAATCAGGAATGTCATGGGTAAAAGTAGATATCATTCAGTGTGCAGAGCTATTGCATGATGAACAGAAAATTCTAAAGGTAATTATTGAGACAGCGTATTTAACCGATCAGGAAATTCAACTCGCGTGCAATATCTGTAAAGATGCAGGTGCCGATTTTGTAAAAACATCGACCGGTTTTGCACACGATGGAGCAAAAATAGAACACATCAAATTGATGCGTTCTGTTCTCCCTTCTCATGTTGGCATCAAAGCAGCAGGAGGGATCCGTGATTATAATACAGCTGTTGAAATGATAAAAGCTGGAGCTGATAGGCTCGGCACTTCCTCAGGAATCAAAATTTTAGAAAAGTTGGAATTTTAACTAATTGATGAGCGAAAAAATTTGTAATAAACAACTTACGATAACAGGCAGGGTTCAAGGTGTAGGATTTCGATATTCTGCAGTTCATAAAGCCAGAGAGCATCATATCAAAGGATTTGTTAAAAATCAATATGATGGATCAGTTTTTATCGAGGCTGAAGGAGAGGAAACGGATTTGGATCATTTCATTTTGTGGTGCCATCGTGGTCCTTTTTCTGCTCGTGTTGATCATGTGAGTCAGTCCATTGGCTCTGTAAAAAATCATAGCTCCTTTTCAGTAAAACATTAATAAACATATTCCATAATTGGAATATATTTCCCATTTTTGGAATATTTCCAAAAATGAGGATTTAACTATAGCTTTTTAGCCAGAAAAATATATTTATTTTTATCTTAAGGGTTCGTTGAGAAGCAAATTGTTGATAATCAACAAGATATATATTTTTTTATAAATTAAATCACTTTCCTATAGCCTGTAAATGTGAAAATGGAATTGTGCTTACCGAAGACCAATATGTTAATATATCTAATTGAATATAAATGAGTTACAAAAAAGATGCCTTTATTTTGTTGATTTATATCTACTCCGTATTAACGCCTCATTAATGATTTGGCATGATTATTTCTTTAAAATAGATACCAAGCCTCCTGAATGAAAATGAATGGAGGTACATAGTAATAGGTTGGTTAGGTTGATTAGGAAGGGCTCCTTATGGAGCCCTTTTTTTTAGAATTGGAATTATTAATATGATTCAATTACTCAGAAGCCGTAAAGTAAGAATATTTCTATTTGTGTTTTTATTAATTCTCGGATTTACTATTAATTATTTTAAATACCAACGTATATTACCAAGCCAGTTTTTAGATATCGTTGAACTAATTAAAAACCGTTAGAAAAGATTTGATTTGTCAGGACTTATTATTTTCGATTTCAATCATACGATCAATGAAATCTTCAATCTGTTCAACCCCAATACGTTTTGCTATGATTTCTTTATTCTTATTAAGCACATAGATGGCTGGAGTGGTTTTGATATCATAGTCTGCACGGAAATTACTCTGATAATAGGGATCAGCTGCATTGATCCATGTTAAATGGTTATCCCGAATATATGCTTTCCATTTCTCAATATCAGTTACCGTACAGGCTGCAAGAACTTCAACATTTTTCTGCTTCAACCGTTCATAACTATTTCGCAATTTAGGTGTGGACTTTTTACAGTGACCACAATCAGGATCATAAAAATACAAAACGATAAACCTGCTATCAATCGCGCTGAGATGAACTGGTCGCAACAATGTATCTCTTAATATCATATCAGGAGCAGTATTACCGACAAGATTAGGTTTAAGTTCTTTTACTCTTTTATCAAATTTGGCAACAAGAGATGAATCAGCCCAAAAAGCTTTACCATTTAAATAATAATTTTCTGCGAGATATACAAAGACCCGCTCCATACCCATGATATTGGAAGTTTCATATTTATTAGTCAGTTTGACCAGCATATACCTGAATGTTTCGTCATTATGAGCAGCCTTCCCCAACAAATAATCTGCTGTCTTACTAATGGAATCAGGATGCTGATAGGTGAGTTTTTCAATATATTCATCTATTTTGGATTGGTACAGTGGAGTTCTTAATAGCGCAGGATCTGAAAGATTGAAATGGTCAAAAAAATGATTCTTATAATAATAGAATTGAAAGTTATTATTTGTTACCACACCATTTTTTTCTTTGGGAGGATCTGGGACCTTGGGCTTTTTCATTGCCAATAATAATGTTGTAACGAATGATCCTGGATTTTTATCAATGATATTCTGTTGAAAAGCTTCAATTTCTTTCCCGATTTCAAGTTGTTGATTTCGTAGTGTAACAATCTGTACAGAATCTCGAACCTTATCCAATTCATTAATCTTTTGTTCGATATCCACTGAAAGCTTTTGTTTTTCAGCCATGAATCGTTGAAATTGATTAAAAAGGAGGTTCTCCGGTGAATTGATCACCTTCATATGATTAATTAAATCCATGGTATCAGTTTGTATTTCGAAATTTTGTTCTTTCACAAGAATTTCAAAATATACAGAAGGGGAGTAAATAAAATAGATTCCTGGTTTTAGTTCTTCCTCCCCTTTAAAATCAAGGACATTATTTGGAAAGACTTTGGAGGTATCTTTCACAAACTTCTGATCGCCAAAATGGTAACCCAGATAGGCCATCGTATCTTTGAAATGATCAATCTGAATTTTAATATGATAACCCTGATCTTGACCCTTGCCAAACACTTTGACTGATACAGCCAAAAGTATTATAATAAACACATGTAGTTTCATACTTTTTCTTATCATACCTGGAACATTAGATCTCATATGCAAAGCTACTTTATTTAATTTTTTTAATAAATGATAAAATATCCAATCAACTATTGTTTTACGAAAAACAAGCAATTATGATACCATACACTAGATACAACTTTTTGAAAGATGGTAAACAAAAAGGATTTATCACTAAGATTTTTAAAAATTATAGTTTACACCGAGATCAGCATTGGTATCTCAAAATATCACAATGAAAATCAGGTTCAGTTCTTTTCTGTTTTTTTCCTGACTTTCAAGGAAGTGCCTTCCTCACTAATTACGATAATTTCATCATTTTTCTGAATATAATCTCCTCTTGTATAGGCATCGTATAATACATCATCAATCATTACCTTTCCACTTGGTCGTAATACTGTATATGCTTTTCCCGATTTACCAAGCAACGATTGATTCTTGAAGTTGGATGTATATCCTTCTTTTCGATCCTGAACTGATACTAAGGCTATCCGCTTAAAAAATTTTGTATTTGTTAGTCTGATACCTCCAAAAAACATTATGATTACACCTCCGAATAATCCAGCAAGTATTGTAGCAATTGCCTGAAAGAGTTCGTTATTAGGTACGAATGAAAAATCAAGTAGATCATTATTTATCATCACCAGGATGAGTGAGCCAATGGTTAATACCAATCCACTAATTCCTGCAATACCAAATCCGGGAATTACAAAAATTTCCAGTGCAATAAGGGCAATTCCAACCATAAACATGATAATTTCCCAGTTCTCAGCAAGTCCATTCAGATAATATGGGATAAAATATAAAATAGTAGCCACCACGGCTGCTAATAATGGAAAGCCAACGCCTGGAGTCTGCAGCTCAAAATAAATACCTCCAATGATGATTAGTATTAATAATCCACTAATGATGGGATTCAGGAAAATACGGATGACTTTTTCTGTTCCGGATAATTTAAATTCCTCCAAAGTATAGTTATCAACGCCATTCCGTTCAAGCAACTCCTCAATTGTATTCACCTCTGCCTCGCAGAAATTATATTGAATGGCTTCGGTAGTGGAAAAGGTAATTACTTCTCCTGCTTCAGTAATTCCCTCAATCTCAAGGTTTTCGTCAACCATAGCCTCGGCTATTTTTGGATCGCGTCCATTTGCTTCAGCCGTAGACCTCATTATCGATCGCATATAAGACTGATATTTATCAGGAGCTGCAGATCCATCCTGTGTAACAACTGTTGCCGCGCCAATACTGCTGCCACTTGCCATATAAATGCTGTCACAGGCAATTGATATCAAGGCACCTGCCGATGCCGCGTTTTTATTGATAAACACCCATACAGGTTCTGGATACTCCAGAATTCTAGTACGGATATCATCAGCATCATTGACAGCTCCGCCATATGTGTCCATCTTGATGATAATATAATCAGCTTCAATATCTTTCGCATAATCGAGTGCGAGATCTACATACCTGTTCATTCTCGGATCAATTACATTATCAATGTCAAGGGTCATTACTTTCTCCTGAGCCAGCACATTAAAACTGAAAAATGCTGACATCATAAATCCAAATAGTTTAATTTGACCTCCCCTCATTTTGATAAATATTAATTCGATTTAAATGTATTTATTTTTTGGTAAATTTTTTGTTAGAATTAAATAAAAAAGGTGAAATTTTGTTTAAAGTTCCAGATAATGGAAATTTGAATATTAAAGGCATAAGATCACCTGGAAAATTTAATAATTTAATTGATTAACATAATATAAAAATAACTTTCGGGCATTCGTTCTCAAGTACCAGGTGAATATTAAGGTAAAATTATAAGAATCATGAAGCACGCATACACTACCATAATTTTTTTTACCATTTTTTTGCAATTCACTGGAAATGTATCTGCTGAATATACCCCTGCTGATTCAATTGAAACCAGAAAAATCAATAATCAAACATATATCATTCATGAAGTTGAACAGGGAGAGACACTTTTTGGACTCTCAAGAAAATATCGGGTAGAATTGAATGATATCCTCAATGCAAATCCAGGAGTGGATAAAACACTTAGAATAGGTCAGGAAATAAGAATTCCGAAGGATTTAAAAACTATTACCGAAAAATCAGAAGGAAAAATTGAACATAATGTAAAATCAGGAGAAACATTATTCAGCATTGCAAGAAAATATAATGTGTCAATCAGCAATATCAAACAATGGAACAAGATGAATTCAGATATCCTTTCCATTGGTGATAAACTCATCATTTTTACTGATGCAAAAATGGCTGCCGAAATGAATGAGTTTAAATCCATCAAAGAGAATAATGGCAAAAAAGTTCATATCGTCAATCTGGGGGAAACACTTTACAGTATTTCCAGAAAATATAATATATCTCCTGATGACATCAAAGATTGGAACAGGTTAGAGAATAACAACATTTTTGTAGGCCAGGAATTAGTCATCGGATATACTGATAATAAGGATGAAAAAGTTGTTATTGCAAGTGAGTTGAAAGTGGAAGAATCTAAAAAGGAGGAAATACAAGTGAAGAAAAAAGAAGTAGAGGAAGGCAAAATTGTAACAATCGACGATGGAGAATATGAAAAAGTATCTGAAAAAGGTATTGCACGTGTAATTGAAGGATCGGAAGAAACCAAAAAATATCTGGCGCTACACCGGACTGCACCCATCGGTACGATCATGCAGGTAAAAAATGAAATGAATGACCTTAGTGTCTTCGTGCGTGTAATAGGAAAATTACCTGAAACAGGCGATAACGATAATATATTACTAAAAATATCGAAAACTGCTTATGACCGACTGGGTGCCTATGATAACCAGTTCCCGGTTGAGATCACATATCATCCCTAGTAATATTCAGGAGGGAAGATGGAATTATCGATCACCGAACTAAAATCCTTCCTTGAAAAAAAATATCTTCGGTATAACCAACCTTCATTTATCGAAAATGATCCGGTAAGAATACCACATCTATTTACAAAAAAACAGGATATTGAGATTTCCGGTTTGTTTGCCGCCATTCTGGCCTGGGGGCAAAGGGTAACAATTAAAAAAAAATGTTTGGAACTAATGAAAATGATGGATTATGCACCATATGATTTTATTCTCCATCACACTGAAACTGATCTGAAAGAATTTATCCGTTTTAAACATAGAACATTCAATGCAACTGATACTTTGTATTCAATATATTTTCTAAGGCATATTTATCGGCAATATGAGTCACTTGAAGATTTATTCCTACCTGAAAGTTCTGATACTACTGTCGAATCAGGACTTATTCGTTTTCATAATATTTTTTTTAGTCTTGAAGAAGCACCTCATAGAACAAAAAAACATATCCCGACGCCTACCAGAAAATCTACCTGTAAGAGAATGAATATGTATCTCCGTTGGATGGTTAGAAAAGACAGTCATGGTGTTGATTTTGGATTATGGAATCGTTTAAAACCACATCAGTTAATATGTCCTGTAGATATTCATGTGGACAGAGTAGCCCGGCGATTGGGATTAATTTCCAGAAAACAAACAGATTGGCTAACAGCCCTTGAACTTACTGAAAACCTCAGATATCTAGATCCTAACGATCCTGTGAAATATGATTTTGCATTATTTGGCATGGGTGTATTAGAGAAATATGGCCCTTATCCCGAAAAATTTATGAATAGTCCGGGATTAATTCCATGAGACTGGATTCACTCTCCATGCCTTTAATTTACTGAGTTCTTCAGGTTTTATATATCCTCCATCCATGGCGACATCCAATAAAGTATTATAATCACTTAATGAATAAAACGAAATATTTCCCTTCTTAAATAGATCATATGACTGTTTAAATCCATAAGTAAAAATCGAAACCATACCCAATACATCCATCTTAACGCGACGTAAAGCTTCCACAGCTTTCATTGAACTACCCCCTGTCGAAACAAGATCTTCAATCACAACAATTTTCTGACCGGTAATGATCCTCCCTTCGATTTGATTTGTTAATCCATGACCTTTTGGCTTAGACCTCACGTAAAGAAAAGGTAAATCAAGATTATTTGCAACCAAAGCTCCCTGCGGAATACCGGCAGTAGCTACACCTGCAATTGCTTCAGTTTTCTCATATTTATCAAGGATTATATTCGCCAAAGCTTTTTTTATGAACGTTCGAATATCTGGATAAGATAATGATATTCGATTGTCACAATAAATTGGAGATTTCCATCCAGATGCCCAAGTAAAAGGTTCTTTAAGACTAATTTTAATTGCTTCAATTTCCAGCAAATAGGATGCAACTTGCTCAGATATTGACATTTGATCAGCCATTTGACAAATTTAGGTGATTTACGAAATTTTACTATGTGAATATGCCTAATTTATCCTATTTTTAAAACTTGATAATGATTAGTTGATTATTTACCAGCTTATATGAAAATATTTATTAACGACGTTCCATTTCGAATTATACCTTCTACCAAAGACGTTACCCTGAAGAATTATGACATTATTCTTATTGAGGCAACAAATAAAATTGATTTTAATGCCTTTCATGGGGATGTATTGATCCAGCATGCATCAATTTCAATCATCGATCAGTACCTTCAATTACTGAAATCTAAAATCAATAAAAAAGTTGAATCAATCACTTTCCAGGTTGATATCTTTAAGAAAGCCATTGATTATATTAAGAGTGAATATACATTTATAAAAGCAGGTGGCGGTATTGTTGAACATGATAATCATGTTCTAATGATTTACAGGTTGAAAAAATGGGATTTGCCAAAAGGGAAACTCGATTCGAACGAGGATCCTTCATCAACTGCTATCAGAGAAGTCGAGGAGGAGTGCAATATTAAAGTACTGTTGAGGGAAAAAATCTGTAATACCTATCATACATATAAAAGGAATGGGAAAAATATCCTGAAAAAAACTTACTGGTATAGAATGGAATGCATTGATGACTCAAATTTAAAACCCCAAATCGAAGAAAATATTGAAGAAGTAAGATGGATGACGCAAGGTGAGATACACATAGCCCTGTACAATTCTTATCCTTCCATTCGTCAGGTATTTAGGAAATATTATAAGAAGACAGAACTTCAAAGATCATAAGGTAGAAATTCATTTATATCTCCATTATATTGATGGACTTCCCTAATAACGGATGAATTAATGGAAGCATATTTCGGTGAGGTGATCAGGAATACCGATTCCAAATCAGAATTCAAATGTTTGTTTACCTGAGCAATACTGTTTTCATATTCAAAATCTGTAGTATTACGCAGGCCACGTAAAAGATATCTCGCATCATATTTCCTGGCTAATGCGGCTGTCAGTTCATTATAAGTAATCACATGAATATTCTCAAATTTTTCAAATGTGACTTTAATTTTATCGATCATCAGATCCAAGGAAAAATAACGTTTCTTTTTTGTGTTCTGACCAATAGCTATAATTATTTCATCAAATAACTTAAGTCCCCTTATAACGATATCATAATGTCCCATGGTGAATGGATCGAAGGATCCCGGAAAAAGTGCAACCCTCTTCATCTGATCAAGACAGATAGTTAAAACTCAAAAGATCAAAGTATTGATGTTCCGGAATTTCGTCAAATACATAACCTAAGGATAAATCTGAGGGACGGTCACCAAATGTTAAATTAGGATATTTGGCTTTTAAGCTTTGAGAATGTTTCGAATTCTTGCTTAGATACCCCCAAATGTAGAAATGATCATGCGCAGGATCAATTGAATATTCCTGTGTAACATATTCGATGAATCGAAAATAATCCTCAAATTTTTTAATAGGATACTGGTTATAAAATAGAAATACCCCATCCCGGATAACGGAAATATGCAACATAAACCTGTCGAGATACAAAGCTAATACTTTCCCCGCGGTGGAAGAAAAATATCTTTGAAATCCCTGTATCAATGCACTACTCTGATGAAAAAAGTGAACATCCTTTGATGGATAAGTCTGGTTAGTCAGGAATTTTATTACTGCCTGATTAACAGCAAACACATTAACAAATTCTGCAGCATTATTAATATGATGAAAATATTGTTCACGTGTTTCGTCGATGGACGTATTCAGTCGAATATAGTCTTGCTTATTCTCTTCAAGAAACAAAGTCAAAGGGATAAGGGAGAACTTCTTGTTCTTAACTAATACTTTTATTGTATTCCAGAATCCTGCTAATAGTAAATGGTGATCGTCAAACAGGCATTCCAGACATTCCAGGCTTTCTTCCTGATTAGTAATACCAGGTAAAACATAATCCTCCAACAACATGATTTTATCCTTACGGCTATCTGTGATACACACCTGCATATCACTGAATCCCACCTGAAGCAGAAGATTATAATGCTCCAGATAATCAATGTTGAATTTGGGATCTTTTTCTTTACGTAATAATTTGAATTGTATCGCTGAAATGTTCAAAATTTATTCCCAATTACCTGCAATTGTTACATCAGTCCTTGATCCAACCCGTAATGCTTTTTCATTATTATTTTTACGTCTGTCCGGATTAACCGGATTAGGATCTTTTACTTCAAATACATCAACTGTAACACCACTACGGTTGATCTCATCGGCAAATATTTCAAATCTCTGATTAGTACCTGGTACATAGGGTAAGCGCTGTATGTTTATTCCTTCGGAATATTTATAGGTAGTAATATCTGCAATATTGTCTCCTTTGTTAACTCTTGTGCCATTTGACACATACATTTTTGTTACTACACCTTCATGGGAAGATCGTACTTTGAATAATTTTTCTTTTGTCTGTAGGTTATATAATTGAAAGTTTGTGGTGATCTGAGAACCAACATCAAAATTGATATTGGTAATCACTCCTGTATCACCCGCGGATAGTAAATTAAGCTCTGTAAAGACATACTCCTTGGCAGGCATTTCACCAACAGTATCAACATGGATTATTACTTCCTCAGCTCCGTATTCCTTCTGAATAATTTCTTCTTTCCTTTCAATTATATAAATGGTTCCTGAGCTTAGGAAATTTACAAGTGTATCCCAATCTGACGTATATTTGCCATGAACCATTTGATAGGCAACCTCCGTGTCTCTGATGAGCTTGAGTTTTTGAATTATGCTGCTTTCAACTCTTTGAATTAGTTTTTCCTGATCAATTACTGATTTTACACTGTTAAAAAGAAAATATCCCAGGTAAATAGCTATCGCGAAAAAAACGATCGATAATATTCTTGTTACCATGATTCTGGAGTTAGTTTATATGTGCAATTATAAGGAAATTAATGTTAAAATTACAATTTATTCAATCCCTAATTAAATGAATCAATCAAATTTTATAAATCCTTTCTTTTGAATCAAATCTTTGGGAGTATGGCAATTCCATAAAGCATGATGAATTTTGACCTTATCCATTTTCACCAGATCCTTAAAATGAATGAATTTTACATTTTCAATAATTTGTTCATCTCCTTTCATTTCCGGATCATTTCCTTTCATCAAGGTACCTCCAGTTATTTTTACCTCAAAAAATAATTCGATAGCATGTAAAGGAGCCTTTAAGAATTCATGTGTGAATAAGAACCGTACTATCTTGATTTTCAGACCTGTTTCCTCTTCAAATTCCCTGATCAAATTTTCCTGTGCCGACATCCCAAATTTCATGCCTCCACCTGGAGGAGCCCATAATATTCCCTTTTCACCTATAGATAGATGTTTCACTAGTAATATTTGATTAGACTTAAAAAGAACGCCACATACACGCACTCGTAATCGATTTCCAAATTTTTCTACTATTTTATTTTCCATAAAATTTGTTATCTGACAAAGCAATCACTAATTATAATAAAATATTCCAAATTCATTGCCAAAGATATCGCATATCATCGCTAATAAATTCACTTATGAGCCAACAGATGGCCAAAAAAGATTATTTAAATTGTTTGATCATCTGCTGGATAAGAATGGACCGGACACTTTGCTGGTAAAAGGTTACGCCGGTACTGGAAAAACATCCATTGTATCCACGCTGGTTAAAATATTACCTTTATTTAATTTAAAATACATGTTATTGGCCCCAACCGGTAGAGCCGCGAAAGTCCTTGCTAATTACTCCGGCCGAAAAGCATTTACCATTCATAAAATCATCTACAAACTCTTGCAAGATAAAGAAAGTGGTACATTAAAATTTAAAAGAATAAAAAACTATCATCAAAATACTGTATTCATAGTTGATGAAGCATCCATGATTTATGATCAGTATAATGTAAACCAGACCAATCTATTGAAAGATTTGAAAGAATATGTATTTGAATACTCGTCCAATAAATTAATCTTAATGGGTGATACAGCACAATTGCCTCCGGTTGGACATGATTATAGTGGAGCATTAGATAAAGAGAATCTGGAATATAAATACCGGTTACATGTTGTAGAAATTGAATTAAATGAAGTTGTCAGGCAGGAAAAAGCTTCTGGAATACTTGCTAATGCCACAAATATCCGTGAAAACATTCAAAAAAATCAATTTCAGATCCTTTTTAAAACTAAAAATTATAAGGATGTATTCTTTTTAAACAGAGAAAAACTTGAGGATGGAATGAGATATGCATATGATAAATATGGAATAGAAAATGTGATCATTATCTGCCGTTCAAACCGCCAGACGATACAGTATAATCAATATATCAGACGGAATCTGTTATACTATGATGACCGGATCGATTCCGGAGATCTTCTTATGATTGTTAAAAACAATTATTTCTGGCTTGATGAAGATTCTCCTGCTGGTTTTTTGGCCAACGGTGATTTCGTAGAAGTACTTAAAATATCAAATTTACAGGATCGCTATGGATTTACATTTGCTGATCTGGATCTGCGGTTGATTGACTATCCGGATCATTCAATAATAAAGGCAAAAGCAATTATCGATACTCTGGATTCTCCTACAGCCTCATTAAGTGATGATGACAGTAAGAAACTCTATGAGAATATCATTGCTGATTACACTGATCTTACAAAAAACGAATTAGCAAAGGTACTCGCAAAAGATCCTTATTTGAATGCACTTCAAATCAAATTCATGTATGCGATAACTTGTCATAAATCTCAGGGAGGCCAGTGGGATATCGTATTCCTTGAACAGGGTTACCTCCAGGAATCCATGAGGAATATAAGCTATATGAGATGGCTTTACACAGGGATCACACGAGCAACGCAAGAATTATATCTTGTTAACTTTCTCCCGGAATTTTTTACCATCGAATAATTTCAACATATATTGTTATTCGAATGAACATATTTAACCATAAATCGTAACAACTAACATGATTACCGGTAATTCAAAGATTCTCAGTTTCACTGCCATATTATTGATGATAATTACTTATACCTATGCTCAGGAAACAGATGGACCGAAATTTGAATTTAAAGAATCAAAACATGATTTTGGTGATATCAGACGAGGTGATAAGGTCGAACACATATTTAAATTTAAAAATACTGGAACAAAACCATTGGTCATATCAAATATCATAACCACCTGTGGTTGTACTGTCCCATCCTGGCCGAAAGAACCAATTCCACCTAATAATCAGGGAGAAATTAAGGTGATCTTTAATTCAACAGGAAAAATTGGCAAACAAAATAAGGTAATTACGATATTCTCTAACTCTGTAAATCAAAAAGAAAGAATAACCATTTCTGCAAATGTCATTCCCGATAACTAGTTTCCCACTTTCTTTCATTAATACCCTAAAAATAGATCAGCCATGATATGATTAATAAAATGACTTTATTCTTCATCTAACTTTACTTCTTTCGCCAAAAATAGCTGTTCCGATCCTTACCAGGGTACTCCCCTCCTGCAGCGCAATTTGATAATCGCCCGTCATTCCCATCGACAATTCTTTCATCTCAACATTGGGTGCCTTTATTCTTTCAGTAACTTTGTTAAACAGGGAATTTAAGTATTTAAATTCTTTTCGGATTTGAACTTCATCATCCGTATACGTTGCCATTCCCATTAATCCAACTATGCTTACAAATTTAAGTTCCGTTAAATCACTCCTGTTTAATAATTCAAATAATTCAACTTCGGACAAACCAAATTTAGTTTCCTCCTCTGCAATATGTATCTGTAATAGACACTGGACTATCCGCTTATTTTTTTCACCTTGTTTATTTATTTCTTTCAATAATTTCCATGAATCAACTGCATGAATAAGCGATACAAAGGGTGCAATAAATTTAACCTTGTTTGTTTGCAAATGTCCAACCATATGCCATTCAATGTCGATAGGGAGCTTTTCATATTTATCGATAAGTTCCTGTACCTTATTTTCTCCAAAAATGCGTTGCCCTGCATAATATGCTTCAAGAATTTCAGATTCTGATTTGGTTTTACTTATTGCAACCAGTCTACCTGGATATCCTTCCAGCTGTTTTAAGAAATAGTTAATATTTTCCGCAATATTCATTTTACCTATCAATAATTTTACATTTACCTTGTAGAAATCAGTTATTGACATAAATTTAACCCGAATTATTTATAAACTTCATTCTTAAATAATGTAAAGTATTTTATTAATATTTGATATTCAATTAGATAGATTATTAGATTAACTTGATAATCCGGGAATTTTGAACAATATTCCGTAATTGGATAATTCGCTGAAATGGCAATTTTAGGTAACCTGATTAAAAAAGGGATCATACTTCGTGAAAGTCTTGAGCAAGAATATACAAACCCAGTCGAATTACAAAAAAACCAGTTAAGAAAACTACTGATCACAGCACAGGAAACAGAATTTGGTAAAAACCATAATTTTAAAAATATCTTATCCCAATTTACAGGACCTGACTTTTACAAGTTTTACAATGCATTCAAGGAAAATATTCCAGCTTCTTCTTATGAAGAAATATATGACCAATGGTGGTATCGATCAAAAAATGGGGAGAAAAACATATGCTGGCCTGGTAAAATTAAATTTTTTGCATTGAGTTCGGGAACCTCTGGGTCTTCATCCAAATATATACCTATTACAAAGGACCAGATCAAAACCATTCAGCGAACGAGTATCAGGCAACTACTATCACTTTCAAAATTTTCTTTACCGGATGATTTGTTCACAACAGGAATTTTAATGCTTGGGGGGAGTACGCAACTCAACTATAATGGTACCTTTTTTGAAGGTGATTTAAGTGGAATTACAGCTAAACATATCCCTTTCTGGTTCCAGAGGTTTTATAAACCCGGTCAGAAAATTGCTAAAAATATTAACTGGGATTCCAAACTAGACGAAATTACTAGAAAAGCTCCGAATTGGAATATCGGAGTTATAGCAGGTGTACCGGCCTGGGTACAAATCCTACTGAAAAAAATCATAGATCAATATAACCTACAGCATATTCATGAGATATGGCCTAATTTCTCGATTTTCGCTCATGGAGGAGTAGCTTTCGATCCATATAAAAATACATTTGAACAATTGCTGGGTAAGCCATTGATTTATATTGAAACTTATCTCGCCTCAGAAGGATTTATTGCATTTCAAAACAGGCCAGATGCCAATGGTATGAAACTCGTATTGAACAATGGCATATTTTATGAATTCATCCCTTTTGATGAAAAAAATTTCAATGAAGCTGGTCAGATGGTGCATTACCCAGAGACCTATCTGATCAATGAAATAGAAGAAAATATAGACTATGCGATTCTAATTTCAACATGTGCCGGTGCTTGGAGATATCTTATAGGTGATATTGTAAGATTGATTAATCGTGATCTAAATGAAATTATTATTACGGGAAGAACAAAACATTTCCTTTCTTTGTGTGGTGAACATCTAACAGTTGATAATATGAATAAAGCTATTCAACTTGTTGATGAAGAACTCAACCTAGGTGTTCGGGAATATACAGTTGTAGGCGAAAAATATCAGTCATTGTTTGCACATCGATGGTATATTGGTATTGAAAATAATATAGATCCTGTTAAAGTCAGAACCTTGTTGGATGATTGTTTGAAACAACTGAATGATGATTATCGAACTGAGCGTAATCATGCTTTAAAGGAAATATTTGTCGATATTTTTCCCAATAAAATTTTTTATGATTATCTGGAATCAAGAGGTAAAACGGGAGGTCAGAATAAATTTCCAAGGGTATTAAAAGATGATAAAAAAATTGAATGGGAAGAATTTCTTCAAAAACATAAATATTTATTATGACAGAGCTCTGGAAGGGCATTGTTTTTGGTTTAGTATTATCATTTATTGTGGGTCCCGTATTTTTCGCCCTACTACAAACAAGTATCGAAAAGGGATTTAAGGCCGGTATGTTTATGGCCTTTGGTATTTCAATTAGTGATTCTTTATATATATTAATTACTTATTCGGGAATTTCTCAATTATCTGAAAACCACCAATTTAAATTTTTTCTTGGATTAATTGGAGCTTTAATTATGATAGGCTTTGGGTTTAATTCGATCTTTAAACCAATACCGACCAAAGGATTGAACAGAACACATATGGATTCTAATAGTTATCTTAGAAAAATATTCAAAGGATTTATTTTAAATTCTTTGAATCCTTTTCTGTTAATTTTATGGCTTGGAGTGGCCGGATTAGTGACCATTGAAATGGAGTATAAATTCGATCAGGCTTCATTGTTTTATATCGGTGTTATATCACTGGTTCTTACAATGGATATTATAAAATCATTCCTGGCAAATAAATTGAGGGATATCATTACACCGCATTTCATGAAAATATTAAATCGGGGGGTTGGGATTGTTCTTATTCTTTTTGGTATCAGACTTTTTTATTATGCTCTGGAAATCAGAAATATAATTTGATATATTATTAAGATGAAGTTGCTGATATCTTTTTTTCTTCTTGCTCCTTCTTTTCCATTTCAGTTATCTCATCCTTTAAAATATCCTGCAGTTTCTCGCCAAAACCTTTTTTCTCCTCTGTGAGATATTCCCTTAATTTTTCCCTTATTTCCTGGCCCGACAAATTATGATAGACTATCCCATTTTTTGCAACCGACATTTGACCGGTTTCTTCCGATACAACCAGAATTAATGTATCCGTAACTTCCGACATTCCAACTGCTGCCCTGTGACGCATGCCAAATTGAGCTGGAAGATTTTCCTGCTCGGTAACCGGTAAGACACATCTGGCTGCTTTGATCCTGTTCCTGTGAATAATAACAGCACCATCATGAAGTGGGCTATATTTATTAAAAATAGATAAGAGCAAACGTTTTGATACCTCTGCGTCGATCATATCTCCCGATTCAGCATAAAATTTTAATTCGGTATCTCTTGAGAAAACCATTAATGCTCCTGTATTTGAGCCTCCCATAGATTTAGCAGCCTCAACAACCTGTGTTATATTCAGGTCAATAAATTCTTCTTTATTCCAGATATTTTTAAATAAACTTTCACGATTGAAAAAGGTTGTTTTTCCAATCATTAGTAAAAACTTTCTGATTTCCTGTTGGAATAAAATTATAACTGCGATCACCCCAACTCCCATAAATTGACCTAGAATCGCAGATAATAACTCCATATCAATCGCTCTGACCACCAGATAAATCAAATAAAGAAATAAAAATCCCAGAAATATCCGGATGGCGACACTTCCCTTCATTAGTTTATATACCTGAAATAATAGAAAGCTGACCGCCAGAATATCAAGGATATCTACCAATCGGAAATCTAGGAATCCTATTTTAATTAAGTATATCAAATTCTCCTTTTTTTAATAACTCTAAAATTTCTATAGCTTCCTTCACATCATGTACCCGCAAAATTGATGCCTTATTTAAAACGGCAATCGTATTTAATACCGTTGTTCCATTTAATGCCTCCTCGGGATCAGTATTAAGTGTTTTATATATCATTGATTTTCTTGATAGACCTACAAGTAGGGGTAAACCAAACATATTAAAATACGATAAATTTTTAAGTAATTCATAATTGTGATCAATTGTTTTGGCAAAACCAAACCCAACATCAAGGAATATGTCAGATACATTGCATTCAAGCAATTCAATAATCCTTTTATTTAAATAGACAACAATTTCTTTAAAAAGGTTGTTATAACGAGCCATTGTTTTCATGGTTTTTGGATTTCCCCTCATATGCATTAAAATATAAGGCACTTGTAACCTGCCTACAGTTTCAAACATTTTTTTGTCGAGTTGACCTCCTGATATATCATTCACCATTGATGCTCCTGCTTCAATGGCTCTTTCTGCAACCTCTGAACGGAATGTATCTACAGAAATTATGCTTTCGGGAAATGCTTTGCAAACAGCTTTAATAACTGGAATTATCCTTAGAATCTCTTCCTTTTTAGTTATATCTAATGCTCCAGGTCTTGAAGAATATCCACCAATATCCAAAAATGAAGCACCTGATGATAGCATAGTTTCAGCAGTTTTTAATACATCGGTTTGTTTAATCATCCGGCTTTTCTGATAAAATGAATCAGGGCTTACATTAATAATACCCATGATTGCTGGAGGCATGATGGAGTATAGTTTTCCCTTGATATTAAGTGTTTTTTTTATGGAAAATAATGTATCTTTCACCCCCGAAAAAAAGCCCGTTAATGCTACATGTAAAATTTAGTAAATCTTGAGATCTAAAACTGAAGACGAATATAATCAAGTAATAAAGTGTTGCAAAGAAGTTTTTGAAAAGAAAACCCGTGATTATGGTACAGCCTGGAGAATTTTACGTCTTCCGTCAATTACCGACCAAATTTTTATTAAAGCTCAGCGCATTCGATCCATTCAAGACAAAGGCTATCAGAAAGTTCCGGATGATATATTGTCCGAATTTATTGGCATTATAAATTACTGCATCATAGCACTTATTCAGATAAAACTGAAAAATGAATCTGATGATCAGTTACCTCTTGATAATGTAATGTCTTTATACGATCAATCTGTTAAGGAAACCATGGAATTATTACTTGATAAAAATTTTGATTACGATGAGGCATGGAGGGATATGCGGGTAAGCTCTATGACTGATATTATATTAATGAAAATATACAGGATTAAACAAATAGAAGATAATGAAGGAAAAACGATCATATCGGAGGGAGTCAATGCCAACTACCAGGATATGATCAACTATGCTGTTTTCTGTTTAATTAAATTAAATTATCATAAAACATGATAAGAGCAATCGAACAATTTTTTCGTTTTTTTGTAGGTATATTATTTGTTTTTTCCGGTCTGATCAAAATCAATGACCCAATAGGGACTTCTATAAAACTGAAAGAATATTTCGAGGTATTTGCCAATGACTTTGCCTCATTTTTTGAATTTTTTATACCCCATACACTTTTAATCGGAATAGTAGTCATTGTTCTCGAAGTATTACTCGGTGTCGCCCTTCTTATCAATTACAGAATCAATATCATAGCATGGTTATTTCTATTATTAATTATATTTTTCACTTTTCTTACCTTTTATTCCGCCTATTTCAATAAGGTAACGGATTGTGGATGCTTTGGTGATGCCATACCCTTATCACCATGGCAATCCTTCTCTAAGGATGTTGTACTGTTAATTATGGTTATTTTTATTTTTATCAGGAAAAGTAATTATAAGCAGCAATTGAAAAGCAGTTATGGTGATATCATAATGACTATTTTCCTTATGTTTAGTACTTTTCTGGCAATATATGCCGTAAGACATCTTCCATATGTTGACTTCAGACCTTATAAAGTTGGAAATAATATACCTCAGCTGATGCAGCCATCTGAACCTTATCGGTATAAATATATCCTTGAAAAAGATGGTGAAGTCTATGAGTTTACAGATTACCCATCCGATACAAGCTTTCAATATAAAGATCTTGTACTTCTTAATCCGGAAGCTCAGCCAAAAATAACTGACTATCATATTTGGAATGATGAAGGGGATTATACAGAGGAAACCTTTGTAGGCAATAAATTATTTCTTATATTTTATGATATTACCAGATCCTCTTATAAACATATTGATGATATTAAAGCGTTGATTGATCAGATAAATCCAGCTGTTCAGGTCTGGGCAATTACTGCCTCAAGTGAAGAGAATTTTGAAGCATTTCGGCATGAATATCAATTAGCAATTCCTTATTATTATGCAGATATGACAGTACTTGAAGCAATCATTAGATCCAATCCGGGATTATGGTTACTGAAAGATGGAACCGTTTTGGGTAAATGGCACCATAATGATGTCCCTGACGCTGAGATTATAATAGATTTAGTAAAACAATGACCAGATTCATATTCAAGCGTTTGGGATATGGATTCCTCGTACTTTTAGGTGTTATTATAGTAATTTTTATAATTTTCCACGCCTTACCCGGAGATCCGGTATCCATGCTGGCTGGCCAGCGAACAGATATAGCTACCAGGGAGACTTTAGCAAATGAATTAGGGCTAAGAGAACCATTACAAAAACAATTCTTACTTTACTTAAATGATCTTTCTCCCGTTTCATACCATCAAAATACACCATTCAATCAGGAAAAGTACAATTATAAGGAACTACTAAATTTTAAGAATTCTTATGTTCTAGTTCTAAAAAAGCCATATCTACGCAGATCCTTTCAAACGAATAAACGGGTTGATGAAATTTTGCTTGAAAACATTGAAAGTACTTTCTGGTTGGCATTTGTCTCTATGTTTCTGGCTTCTACTTTTGGAATATTATTTGGAGTAATTGCAGCTTTGAATCAAAACAAATGGCCTGATCATGCCCTTATATCCATATCAGTGATTGGCATATCGATACCCACATTTCTTTCTGCAATTATATTCGCAATCGTATTCGGTTATTACTTAAGTGATTGGACCGGTCTTAATCTAACTGGACAATTATGGCAAACACATCCCATATATGGTAGACAATTACACCTCGAAAATATTATATTGCCCGCTATTACACTTGGTATAAGGCCTTTATCTATTATTGTTCAATTAACCAGGAATTCAATGTTAGACGTTATGTCAAAAGATTATATAAGAACTGCCAGGTCAAAGGGATTAAATGATGTAAAAATTTTCATGAAACACGCTTTGAAAAATGCCTTAAATCCTGTGATTACCGCAGTCTCCGGATGGCTGGCATCCTTAATGGCAGGAGCTTTCTTTGTTGAATACATATTTGATTGGAAGGGATTGGGATTTGTCACGATAAAGGCCGTTCAATCACTTGACTTCCCTGTAGTAATGGGAGCAACATTAATTATTGCCATTATTTTTATCGTAATTAATATATTTGTTGATATATTATATGCGGCCATTGATCCAAGAATTCGCTTGAGTAATTAAATCGTATTTGATGAAGGTTTTCCTAATTGGCATGCCCGGATGTGGCAAATCGACATTTGGCAGAAAAGCATCAAAAAAATTATCAATAGATTTTATTGATCTTGATAAGGAAATAATTGGCCTTGAACAAATGTCAATTAATGAAATATTCGACAAAAAGGGGGAAGGCTATTTCAGACAAATAGAATCCAATCTGCTGAAAAACATCACATACAGAATGGAAAGTTTTATTATGGCTACTGGTGGTGGTGCTCCATGTTTTTTTGATAATATGGCATTTATGAATACAGCAGGAATTACTTTCTTCATTGATACTGATATTCCTTATTTATTAGCCCGGCTCAGCACAAAAGGCATCGGCAAAAGGCCGCTATTAAAAAAAATCGGTGAGGATAATTTAAAGAACGGATTAAAAGAAAAACTTAAAGAAAGACTACCCTATTACTCACAAGCCCATGTGACCCTTTCATATCATCAATCTCTGGAAAACGAAATTGTGAGTTATGTCAAATCTAAAATAAAAAGCCAAAACTGAAGACTAGTCGATAGCTGGAATAATTAATATCTGATACTGGAGTTGGTCCTATTTCCAATGCTGGATCGATAATATAAGGTGCTCTTGAGCCTTTGGTGGTTGAATATAAAAAGCCCATATCAGTATAAAATGATTTTTTCCGAAGTCCTAATCCAGCTGAATATGTTTGCACAGCAAGACGATTATCCGTTTGATTTATCATTGGATCGGATTGATAATTAAATCCTGTTCTGAACCGAAACATACCTGCCCGATATTCTCCACCAAGTCTGTAATTGATAACTGATTTGTAAATTTCCGCAATCCTTTCATTATCATTGCTAAAATCTTCTTCATTTGATTTTACCTTCGCTTTTGAATAATCCACCCATTCAATATCAGCTGATAGAAAACCATTTTTACTAAAGAAATAGGAGGCACCTACGTTGAGTCTCATGGGTGTATTTATAGTGTAGGTAAGCGGATTCAAAACTGTTTGCTCCAAATGATCACCTGTGAAGTTTGAATCATTCCCGTATATATCGAATGCACTATCATTCCATATTGCATTTAATGAAGTTTCAAATTCATCATTTAAGCTGTATATCGTCGGGGTTGTATAATTAATCCCTAATGTAAGGGTATTGATAGGTCTAACAATGAAACCAATATTACCATTTACTCCTACCCCATCGATTACACTCCGCTCATATAATATATAGTGATTTAAAATGCTTTCAGGGTATCTGTCTTCGCGGTAATATTTCTCATTTTCATATTTTACTGAAACAATACCAAGGCCAAATCCGAAATAGAATCGATCACTGAAATTTCCCCCATAAGAGAGATCCCATTTATTCTGTGAACCAGAGGTAAAGATCCTTTCACTTTGTTCGACAGGCGTTTCAGGCGTCGGAAATTCGACAAATGAGTCCCATACGCCAAATGTTGTATCACCGTCTTGTGTAATTGAGAAATCATTGATCAGATATGTGTAAAAAGGCATATCCACCTGATAAAAATCTCCTATTTCAGCGGAATTTGAATTGGCAAAATCCAAAATATAATCGAGATAGTCATTATCTACATTGCTCCCTGAATAAATAACCTCATTATGAAAATTATTGATCCTGTTATAAGAAATGCCAAAACTACCGCCCTTCCATGCTCCAGGTATTTTATCTGACTTGGAATTGTTGATCACCACTCCAAGGTTTCCCATATTAAATCTCGTTTGGGTGGATGATTGAGAACTTCCCAGATATGATGTATTATTAGTACTTATAGTTATAACAGGTGTAAGGCTTATTTCAGATCGATTATAAAATCCCAAACCAGCAGGATTGGTTGATATAGATGTTATATCTCCTCCGAGCGAAGTATTCACACCCCCAAGCCCAAGTATTCTTGCACTACCTCCTGCATTGGTTTGACTAAATTTCAAAGCCAGGTCACTGGGTGAAACCTGCGCATTTGAGTAGCAAAAAGCAAATAAAATGCTTGTGCTTATCAATATAAGCTCCTTTAACAATTTCATCATTTTAGCCTTTAATAGAAACTAACGACAGTCAGTTGTTTGAATTAACGTTGTCCTCTACCACTACTACTTGATCGACTTCCGGATGAACCACTGCTACTCCTGGATGGAGCAGAGGATCCACTATAAGATCTCGATCCTGAGGATCCGGAACTGTAGCTTCTACTGCCCGAATAACTGCTTGAAGTCCGGCTTCTTTGGGTACCACTGTTGTAATAAGATGATGAGGATCTATTATAACTTCCACTGTTATAAGAACCGGATGATCTAGCGCCAGTAGTATTTCTGTATGTCGGCCTGGAATAATCCATCCCACTCCTGGATGATCTGACGCGTGGTGTACTCGTTGTACCAACAGTATTCCTCGAGTTTCTGGTATTTACAGAAGAACTAGTTGATGTTGATCCATTGTTATATCTGGATCTGGTATAATATTCATTCTGTGTTCTTGAATAATCACGAGTCGTTCTGGCTCTGTTATTTATTGACTGATTTTCTCCCGATGGACGTTCCTGGGAAACTGCGGTTCTTCTGTTTGGTACAATCTCATCTTTTACGACATAATTGTCTGATCCCCTTGTAGCCCTTCGCTTATATCTGTTTATATTACCATTTACATCACCTGAACCAACATAATAACCGTTATAATATCCATTATAAAAACCAGAATAATAATAACTAGATGCATAACCTAAACCATACCTGTAATAAGGTGAATAATAATTAGGCCCATACCAAGGATCATAAGCATATGGATTGTAATAGTATCTGCTGTACCATGGATTGTAATATCCGTAATAACCTGGATAACCCCATGAGCTATATGGAGAATACCATGGATTGTATCCCCAACCTGACCCAAAGGAAAGACTTAAGCTTATTCCCGGAGTAAAACCCCAGCCAGATCCATAATATGGACTGTAGAAAGGATCATAAAAAGACCTTCCATAATAATTATATCGCGCCCAGGGATCATTGTATCCATAATACGATCCGGGATATCCATATTGTGAAATTGACTTCTTGTCCAGGTTTTCATTGAGTATATTGGAGCGATCGTAATTTTCAACATAATAAGCATCACCTTCTGTCAATTCCTCATCTGAAGCAGAATCTTTGGAGTTAACCTTATACCTTTCGATATATTCCGGGTTGACATTCTTTGAGGAATAATTCTCATCTACATTCCCATATAACTGCGTGCTATATGAAGGATTTATCACTTCTTTTTTGTCAGCATCTGTAGCACTTTTTTTTGTGGAAGATGGAACATTGATGGATTCGGTTTTGATTTCTTTCCTATCTTTGGGAGTAAAATACATGTCATCATATTCCTCTTGAGCTTTCACACCTGAGGTTAAGATCAACAATAATCCCAAAATTGAAATAAATAATATTTTTATTGAGTTTCGCGCTTTCATATCTTTACCCTTTCAGTTTTACTATAAATATACGATCATTTTTATTAACGTCAAATTACAATTTTTGATCAAAATCCAAATCAATTTTTTCAATATTTGTAATTTCACACATACAATTAAAAGGAAGCAAATTTCATACCAATACTACAATAATAACACATATAATGGGAAAAGGGTTGCCAAAAAGATCTGAAGATTATTCACAATGGTATAACGAACTAGTAAAGAAAGCTGATTTAGCTGAAAATTCTGCTGTTCGAGGTTGCATGATTATTAAACCATATGGTTTTTCCATTTGGGAAAAAATGCAGGATACATTAGATAAAATGTTTAAAGAAGCGGGTCATTCTAATGCATATTTCCCCCTTTTTATTCCAAAATCTTATATGAACCGGGAAGCAGCTCATGTAGAAGGATTTGCAAAAGAATGTGCTGTAGTTACTCATTACCGCCTTAAAAATGATGATTCTGGGAAAAATATTATTGTTGATCCTGAAGCAAAATTGGAGGAAGAACTGATTATCAGACCAACTTCCGAAACGGTGATTTGGAGCACATATAAGAACTGGATTCAATCATATCGTGATCTTCCGATTTTATTAAATCAATGGGCGAATGTAGTCAGATGGGAAATGCGAACCCGTTTATTTCTGAGAACTGCTGAATTTCTATGGCAGGAGGGTCATACTGCACATGCAACGCGAGAAGAAGCAGTTGAGGAAACATTAAATATATTAAAAATATACAGCGATTTTGCAGAGAATCATATGGCAATTCCTGTTTTACAAGGAATTAAGACAGAAAGCGAAAGATTTGCTGGCGCTATAGATACCTATTGTATCGAAGCCTTAATGCAGGACGCGAAAGCATTGCAGGCAGGAACAACTCATTTTTTGGGTCAAAATTTTGCAAAAGCTTTTGATGTAAAATTTGCAACAAAAGACGGTGGTCTGGATTTTGTATGGGGAACTTCTTGGGGTGTCAGTACAAGATTGATGGGAGCTTTAATAATGGCCCATTCCGATGATGATGGTTTGATTATTCCACCAAATCTTGCACCCATACAAATCGTGATAGTCCCGATATATAAAAATGCAGATGAGCATCAGAAAGTTGTGGAAAAAGCACAACAAATAAAGACTGCATTAATGGCTAAAGGCTATTCTGTTTTTTTCGATAATCGGGATACGTATAAACCCGGATGGAAATTTGCAGAGCATGAATTAAAAGGGGTACCAATCAGAATAGCTATTGGGCCAAAGGATCTTGAAAATGGAACAATTGAAATTGTTCGCAGAGATCTCAAAGAAAAAGAAATTATCAATATGAATAGTTTGGATAAAAAAGTCGATGTTCTTTTGGTTGATATTCATCAAACTATTTATAACAAAGCATTGAAATTCAGGAAGGAGCATACTTTTACTGCTGATACTTATGATGAATTGAAATCCATACTGGAAAAAAAGGGCGGGTTTGTTTATGCTCACTGGGATGGAACAGCCGAAACAGAAGCAAAAATTAAAGATGAGACAAAAGCCACTATACGTTTAATCCCGTTAGTAAATGACAAAAAAGAAGGTAAATGTGTTTATACGGGCAGACCTTCAAAACAACGGGTAGTATTTGCCAAAGCTTATTAATATTTTTAGTTGAATTAGTGTTGGATTATTTATATTTGGTAATGATTATAAAAATCTGATGATAGATTGGCTGGCAGTTATATTATTAATCTTCTTCGGACTTGGATTTATTATTGCCGAAATAATTTTTGTTCCCGGCACGACACTTCTGGGGATATTAGGACTGATATTTGTCATTGCCGGCATTGTAATCAGCTATTTAAGTTTTGGAGCAGGAGTAGGAACAGTAGTATTATCAATTTCCATTATTGTGGGAATCAGTGTTTTGATCTATAGTTTTAAATCAGGTGTCTGGGAAAAATTTGCACTTAAAAGTTCGATAAACAGTAAATTTAACGAGGGGAGGCTTGACGATTTGCAGGTTGGTGAAGAAGGGATAACTATTTCATCATTAAGACCGATGGGTAAAGGAGATTTCCGGGATAAGATATACGAGGTAACAACGCTGGGCAATTTTATGCCATCAGGAACAAAAATAAGAATAGTTACCATAAAAGATAATAAAGTAATCGTAGAACCAATAAAATAATTAAATATGGATCCAATTATGCTACTTGTGATCGTATTTGCAGCGGTCGTTTTTCTTTTCGTGTTTTTATATTTTGTACCAATAAATCTGTGGATCACCGCTATTTTTTCCGGTGTACGTGTAGGCTTGTTCGAGCTCGTTTTCATGCGAATCAGGAAGGTTCCACCAAGCATCATCGTTGCATCCATGATTACTGCGACAAAAGCAGGATTACAAGTTACTACCACAGAACTTGAAACACATTATTTAGCGGGAGGAAATGTACCAAATGTAATAAAAGCATTGATTTCTGCTGATAAGGCAAATATAAGCTTATCATTTAAACAGGCAACAGCAATTGATCTGGCAGGAAGAGAGGTATTTGAAGCGGTTCAGATCTCCGTTAATCCAAAAGTAATCACAACACCCAAAGTAGCTGCGGTTGCTGCAGACGGTATACAATTAATTGCAACCGCCAGAGTAACTGTCAGAGCAAATATTCAACAACTTGTAGGTGGAGCCGGAGAAGATACGATCCTGGCTCGTGTAGGTGAAGGTATCGTAACCTCCATTGGTTCTGCTGCCTCGCATAAAGAAGTACTCGAAAATCCAGATAAAATTTCCAAGCTTGTTCTAGAAAGAGGCCTTGATGCCGGAACAGCTTTTGAAATTCTTTCCATAGATATTGCTGATGTTGATGTTGGTACAAATATTGGTGCTAAACTACAAATTGACCAGGCGAATGCCGATTTGAAAGTAGCTGAAGCCAAGGCCGAGGAAAGGAGAGCTATGGCTGTTGCTCAGGAACAAGAAATGAAAGCAGTATCTCAGCAAATGCGTGCCAAAGTGATTGAGGCGGAAGCAGAAATTCCAAAAGCCATGGCAGAAGCCTTCCGAACTGGAAATCTAGGCGTGATGGACTATTACCGTATGAGAAATATACAGGCTGATACTGAAATGCGGGATTCCATATCCAAACCGGAATCTCCGAAAACTAAGCGGGAGGATAAAGATAAAAAGTAGATAAGAGCCGTGTTAGCACGGCTTTTTGTAAATCTATATTTTCTTATCACTTTTTCAGCCATTAAAATTTAAGATTTTGAAAATTTCAGATATATTCAAAAAACAAAAAAAAACTTTTTCATTCGAGTTTTTCCCGCCAAAAAGCTATACCTCCACGCTTGAGTTGGGAATAAACATCGGACAGTTGATAAAACTATCTCCGACGTTTGTTTCAGTAACTTATGGAGCGGGAGGTACTACACAGGATTTTTCTTTTGATTTAATAGATTACATACAAAACAAGATTGGCCTTACAGCCATGGCACATTACACATGTATTAATACATATAAAGAAAAGATTGATCACGATCTTGAAACTTTACATCGAAAGAATATTGAAAATCTGATGCTAATCAGAGGCGACCTGCCTGCTGCAGGATTCAATGGTTTAAATAATGATTTTATGAATGCCAGTGACCTGATCGCCTTGGCCAGTGCTAAAAATTGGTTTGCAATCGGAGCAGCAGGCTATCCAGAGAAACATCCGGAATCCCCTGACTTTGAAACTGATCTGAAATGGTTAAAAAATAAAGTTGATATAGGAGCTGATTTTATCGTGACACAGATGTTCTTCAATAATGATTTCTATTTTGATTTTGTTAATAAAGCACGGGCGATTGGAATTACAAATCGAATAATACCTGGTATTATGCCAATCACCAATTTCGCACAAATTAAGAAATTCTCAAAAATGTGTGGAGCTACTATCCCGGATAACGTGGTAAAAAGATTAGAACCAATTCAGAATATACATAATAAATTTTACCAGACTGGTGTGGAAATTGCTACTGAGCAGTGTATCGACCTGTTAAAACGAGGTGCTCCGGGATTGCACTTTTATACTTTGAATAAATCACGTGCGACCGTCGATATTTTTTCTTCATTACCTCATGGATTAACATCCTGATCTTAACTCGAAGAATATATGAACAGTCTGGATTAAACTGAAATTAAAGTATGGATATCCAGGTCTTGATTAAATTTAAGTCTTGCCTTTAAAAATGTGAGCTCCACAATAAAATTCACATAAATGGCTTTAACTTCGAAATGTCTCAATAAGGTTATAGCTGCATTTGCAGTTCCCCCTGTAGCCAGCAAGTCATCATGTAGCAGAACAATATCTTCAGAGGAAATAGCATCTTTATGAACCTCAATTGAATCGGTTCCATATTCTAATTCATATGATGCAGAATAAGTTTCAGAAGGAAGTTTTCCAGGTTTTCGAATAGGTACAAACCCGGCATTAAGTTCATATGCAAGTATACTGCCAACAATAAAACCCCTGGATTCAATACCAGCTACCTTGGTTATGCCCATATCAGAATAATAAGTAGCCAATAATTTTGTAATCTCTTTCAGTATTTCAGGATTCTTAAAAGCAGTGGTCAGGTCTTTAAATAAAATTCCCTGTTTTGGAAAATCCGGAACGTCCCGAATTGATTTTTTTATATCCTCCAGTGATATGCTACTCATTTGATTTCTTTTAATTTGTATTCTAAAAAATTTGATATCTACGTTAAACTAAACCCAAAAATAGTCAGCTTCAGATCAAAACAAATAAAACAATTTTATTTGATATATAATTAATATTTAAAATTCTTACTTTAGGAATTAATTTGGTTATTTTAGATTTAAATCTGGCCACCTGGAATGACAGAAGATAGTCGAGGGAGATTCTTTCTTACCAATTTTGTACGTGGATTACTGGTATTATCCATTTTTGCAATCGCATTTATTCTATTTAAATATTACGTTAACGTTAATTTTGAATGGCTTAAACCTGTGTATGATAATACTTTTCTTGTATTATTAATTTACACTATTTCTGAAATAGTTTTTGGCATAATTCCTCCTGAGATCTTCTTCATCTGGGCGACGAGAACAGCAGATATCTCTCAATATACTTATTATATTAC
>WOR8_10000288_pt1 | contig 66256 bp, 63 predicted proteins | sample DeeMarSeWOR38_10_FD_19890 | JGI IMG/M metagenome (IMG submission 19890)
ACAAGCGAACGTTAGTTCGCAATCATTGTGTTTGTGATCGGGTGCGCAGCGCCCGATCGGTATTCAAACAACCACCCGGTTTGGAAAACCCAATTAATAGATCCCAGCAAGGAGAATTAACCATGGAAATCAGCGCCAGCACCAAGATCGACAATCTGTTGAAAGAATACCCTTTTTTGGAGAATTATTTAGTCAGGTTGTCCCCCAAATTTAAGGGGCTCAAAAATCCGATTATGCGTAAAACCATCGGCAAGGTTGCCACTCTCAGCAAGGTCGCTGATATCGGCGGGATAGATCTGGACGATTTGTTGATGTCCCTGAAAAAAGAAATAAACCGACAAACGGGCAAAACCACAGCTCCCGACAAACCCGTTCCTGACGGTGCCCGGGACACGATCAGCGACCCCGGGGAAAAGCAGGTGGCGCTCAAGGAAATCATTAAAGCCCTCCACGCCGGAGAAGACATGGCGATGCTCAAACAAAGATTCGCCCGATTGATCCGTGGCGTCGAGGCAACCGAGATTGCCAAGATGGAGCAGGCCCTGATGGACGAGGGTCTGCCCGCTGAAGAGATCAAACGCCTCTGCGACGTCCACGTTGAAATATTCAAAGAGGCGCTGGAGGAGCAGGACCGGCCGAAACCTCCGCTGGGACATCCTATCCAGACCTTTATGAAAGAGAACCGGGCTTCCGAGAAAATCATGAGCGAGACGAGCATGCTCATGGGGCGCATTGGGCATCCTCCCCGGGCCGAGGCCTTCCAGGAGAATATTCAGGCGCTGGGATCTCTTGTGGAACGCCTGTCCGAGATCGATATCCATTACACCCGCAAGGAGAATCAGCTTTTTCCCATGCTGGAGGCCCACCATTTTACCGGGCCTTCCCAGGTGATGTGGTCCATCCACGATGACATCCGTGCGGGCCTTAAGCAGGCCCGGGAGGCCATTGCTGAATCCGATCCGCAGGGTACCATACCGCCTTTGAAAGAAGCCATCCAGGCGATTCGGGACATGATCTACAAGGAAGAGCACATTCTTTATCCGGCCAGTCTGGATATGCTTTCCGATCAGGAATGGATCAAAGTCAAGGAAGGCGAGGCCGACATCGGTTTTGCCTGGATCGTTCCGGATACGGGCTGGCCCGAAGATATCATTAAAGCGCCTGAAGAGGTGCCCCCTGAACCTGAGGAGGCCCTGAAAGAGGTCGCCGGAGCTCTGGGCCTGGATACGGGACACCTGACTCTGGAGCAGATCAACCTGATGCTGACCCACCTGCCAGTGGATTTAACCTTCGTCGATGAAAACGACCGGGTGGCTTACTACTCCGAAGGGCCGGAGCGGATTTTCCCGCGCAGCCCTGCGATCATCGGACGGGAGGTTCGCAACTGCCATCCCCCCAAAAGCGTCCATCTGGTCAACCAGATCCTGGATGCCTTCAAGTCCGGTTCACGGAACACGGCCGAATTCTGGATCGAGCTGGGCGGCAAATTCATCTATATCCGCTATTTTGCGGTGCGGGATGCCAGCGGATACTACCGGGGTTGCCTTGAGGTCAGCCAGGACCTGACAAAAATCCGCAAACTGGAAGGGCAGCAACGGCTGCTTGACTGGGAATAGTGACTTGTTGGCGCTGTATGATTTGGCCTTAATTTGGTGACTACCACATCTTATGGTGACGCTGATGCTTTGTATGGGTATGGTCGAATTATATGCCTGTCCGAACTCATATGTAGGATAATAATCCTTGAATGCTGCTATTATTCAGGATACCCCTGCTATTTTTTATTTATCGAGCCATCTCATGTGAACACTATCGGTTCCATTAGGCGGTATGAAAACCATTGCCGTGACCGAGCACTTATGGTCGTATTACGCCTGCTGGCAGCAAGCCGGTCATCGTCATGCCCAGGTCCGCGTCATCCATCAAGAAAAAAGAGGGCGGCGGGCTGGTGGCATGAAAAACGGATGAACCGGCTAAGCCGGTTTATCCGCTGCCTGTTTTAAATGTTCAAACAGCAACATGCCCACCATGGCAAGACACTCCATATCCAGATAATTTTCAGCACGTCTTTCAAAGAGCACCGCACACTGGGCCGGAAACTCCTCATCGGCATCGTTGAAAAGCAGCAGAACCGAAATCTTCGGCAGGGCAGTGACTTGCATGCACAGGTCAGAGGAGAACGTCGCGGCAGGCGGATGACCATGGATTGCGCGGCAGGCGGCTTCCAGATCTTTCAGGCGCCCCGAAAAATATTTGGCCAGCGGGACTTCGGTGTAATTGAAGAAGGCACCGGCAAAGGGCGCCGAATCTTTGAAATCCTTAAAGCTAACCCAATCATTTTCAGCCGGATCATGCTCAGGGCACAACAGCAGGTATTTAAAAAGAACCACACATACTGAAAAATTCGGTCTGCCGCCGGATGGCTCACTGATCTCGGCAGTGGATATCCGTATGGGTTTCCCGAAAAAAGGGATTATCAATTCTTCACCGACCATCTCCGCCCCGAGTCGATCGGCGATTTTTTTGAAATCCAGCCTGCCAATCTGGGACAGATAGTTGGTGTAGGTTTCTTCAAATACTGATGGTTTTTCATTCATAGCAAATTTTTGATTGCCTCACGCAAAGCCGTAAAGGCGTTTTTATTAGCCACAGACGCACACAAACAATTCTTTTCTCCCGGCGACCAGCCGTAGTTCAGCCATAAGGTTCGTGTAAGTCCGTGTGGGTCTGTGGCTAATTAATCAACAATCGCGAACGCACGCACCGGAAAGGACCCCATGCCCTTCACCGGAGCCGGGACGGCAAAGAATTTAAATCCACTCTCGGGCAACGCGCCCAGGTTGCACATATGCTCGACAATCGGGATATTGGCCTTCAGCAAAATGGAATGTGCCGGTCGTGATCCATCGGTGGTGTCGTCGATATTGAGCGAGTCTATCCCCACCAGGGCAGCGCCGGAGGTTTTTAAATACTCAACTGCTTCCCGCGTAAGGAAGGGGTGGTTTGCAAAATACGCATCGGTTCTCCAATGTCGGTCCCAGCCGGTATCGATAAGGACGGCCTTACCCTCAACATTCTCGTTTTCGAAAACATCCTTATCAATTGAACGCATCCCTTGAACTGCCCGAAACACGATACCCTCCAGATTGGCGATCGACGCCATTTCAAGCGTTGATAAATCCCCACCTTCTTCATAACGGTGAAATGGTGCGTCGATATAAGTGCCGGTGTTGGCAATCATTTCGATTTTGCCGATTTGAAAGGTCGTTCCATCGGAATAATGGGATTCAGAATCTTTCCGGCTCATATGGTCGCTGATCACGGGTCCCGGCAGACCGGTATAAGTAACCATGCCTGCTTCGATCACATGGCTAAGTTCGATAAATTGAGTCATAATGAATTCCTTATATTTGATTCACCGCAGAGACGCAGAGGGCGCAGAGAATGTTTTTTTTTGGTCTGATTTCCTGAGAGGGGAAATCAGACCAAACAATCTGCCTGCGGCAGTAAATCATAATATGAGATGTCTGTTACTTTAGTAAAAGGGCACAGTATTTGGGGTGTTTGTTTTATTTGGTAAATCCTTGTCCGTAGGACTGAGGTTTTTAGTTTTTCTTCCTCTCAACGAAAAACTAAAAAATATTTCTCTCTGCGTACGCTGCGCCTCTGCGGTGAGATTATTCTTCAATAGCGGCGCTGATTTTTAGCAGATGCTCGCGGAAGGTATAGGTCGGATTTTTACTGCGTTTTTTCATATATTCATCAAGTCTAAACTGTTGCGCAAGGGTTTTTCCGGCTTTAATGTTTTCGATCTGGCGCTGTTCGGTTTCCGCTATTGTGCGGGCCATGGGAATAATATCTTCGAGATCTTGCAGTAACGTAAAGACAACCCCATCGTTGTCTCCAAAAACCACATCATCCGATGTTAATTTAAAATCGCCAAATCTTGCCGTCGTAAGGGCATCTGATCCCCGCGGATATGAACGTCTCGGTGCCGCCGGATATGAACCATAACTAAAAACCGGAAAACCGATCCGGATTAGCTGGGGCGTATCCCGGTGAAATCCCCAGACGGCTATCCCGCCCAGGCCTTTTGCCTGGGCCTCCAGGACGGTGAGATCCCCAATGCAGCCCTCGTGACTTCTGGCGGCGTTATCGATAATGAGAATATCACCCGCGGCTGCATTTGCCATCGCTTCCAAAAAAATATCGACACTTCCGGAGTGTCTCACCGGCAATACGCGTCCAGCTATTTTCCATCCCGGAACCAGAGGTTTGATGCCGATGGGTGCAACCCGCATAAATACATCCAGCTTCATACATGCATCGGTGACCAGGGGTGTCGAGAGATCGGCAAAAGCTTCTTTTAGGGTCTTGTTGTCCATAGGAACCTCCAGATATTTGCGGATTTTCGCAATTTAACATTGGCGTATCTATCATTCGTACGATCTACCGCATCACCGGGTCATCATCAGCAAAATATTTCATTTGATTAATTCTGATTCACTTGAATCTCAGGCCCGAACGGTTTAAAAAGGATAATCAGTTGCGGCAGTAATGTCAGGGCGGCAATCAAGGCTATAAACATAGCCAGCGCCGTCAGCAGGCCGAAATATATGCTGGGAATAAAATTGGACAGCACCAAAATTAAAAATCCGCTGATAATCGTCAGCGATGTATAGTACAGGGCGCGGCCAATGCTGCCATGGCACCGATGAACTGTCTTTAAATAGCTCTTTTCGAACTGCAACTCGTGTCTGAACCGGTATATATAGTGAATCGTATTATCGACGGCAATGCCAATACTGATTGCGGCGATCGTGATCGTCATCATATCAAGGGGGATTTTTAGCCAGCCCATGGCGCCAAGAACGACGCTAATCGCAACTATATTCGGTGTGATGGCGATCAGCGCTATTTTCAGCGATCGAAACAAAATTAGAAACATGCCCAGCAGCGCCAGCACGACCACTCCCAGAGTGAGGATCTGTGACTCAAACAGGCTCTGGAGCATATTGTTGTAAAGCACCAGCAAGCCGGTTAAATGGAGCCTGTCTTCTTTTATCCCCAGTTCATTAACCAGGTCATGCCGAATCTTTTTCAACAAGGCATCGCGTCTCAAAGATTTTTCGGAATCTTTGACCCGGATGGAGTAACGCAGCTGATTATGTTGCGGAGATACATAAGGTTTTAATATGACGCGCTTAAATTTTTCAGGCAGTTCGCTGTATACCAGCGCCAACTGAAAATTGTCTAACGGCTTGCCATTGTTTAATTTCGCCGCAATCTTCAGCATCGTTGCCAGCGACAGCACCTTACCGGTTTCGGGCAGGTTATCGAGATAATCATGGATCTTGGTGGCCAGTGCCATCCGGTCAGCGGTAAACCAATATTTTTCATCATTGGCTTCTTGAAATTCATCAAACTTATCGAATTCTTCGTTACCCTGAGCTTCGGTTTTCGCTACCGCCTTGGCAGTCTTTGTTTGCGGCGCCTCAAGCTCTACAATTACATCCAGGGGGGTGGTACCGCCCAGCTTTTCGTCAATAACTTTCAGACTCTGATAAATTTCGGTGTTATCTTTAAAGTAATTAATAAAGCTGTTTTCAACAACGAGTCTGGTAATACCGATGGCATTCATAATTAGGATGAGGCAACTAACGCTGAGTATCAGGGTGCCGTGTGCTTCCGTAAACCTGGCCAGGGCGGAGGTAAAGGAGAGACGCTTTGCCCTTGGGGTCTGCGGCGCTTCTTTTCCCAGCAGCATCAGTCCGGCCGGAAAGAGTAGAAATGTTACGATCAGTGAAACCGCGATGCCGGTACTCATCATCCAGCCAAAGGTTCTGACGGGCAGGATATCGCACAACAGCAGTGAACCGAATCCGGCGATCGTCGTCAGAGCCGCATACAGGCACGGCGTCAGCATTAGGTTCACCGTATCAAGGATAAGCTGACGCTGTTCAGCTTCAGGAATCTGCCTTGCAAGATTCTTGTAGCGCACGATCAAATGGATCGTAATTGCCATTGTGATGATCAGCTGCAGTGAGATAAAATTAGAAGATATAACGGTGACCTTCCAGTCAAACATTCCCAGAAGCCCCATCATGGCAATGGCGGAAAAAACGCAGCAGAGCATTGGTAATACGACCCAACGAATTTTTCCAAAAATAATGCTTAAAGTAATGATCAGAAACAACGCGATTCCGATGCCGAATATTTTCAAGTCCTGTTTAACGAAGCGGATTAAATCGTCGGTTATAACGCTGATTCCGCCCAGGAAAAGCTGGGCATCTTGACGGTACTTATCCATAATGGCCCGGATAGCGGCGATATCCTCATTTCGGATTTGCCTACGTATTTCCCGGCGCCTTTGGATTTGCTTTTTGAGGTCTTTGAATTCGATAATTTCTGCATCAGTCAAAGTGCCCCTGGCTGCTTTTTCTCGAAAATGGTCGATGCGGCTCAATAAGTCCTGGTAGACGACGTCAATAGGGAAATTGACCTGAAGGCCGGTGGTCTTCAGATCGAGGCTGACAAGCAGATTCTGGTAAAGAGGACTGTCTTTGAACTCGATGCGCGCCAGTTTCCGATCGACTGTGGGCGATTCAAGGGTTTGTAGACCGGTGGTGAGCTCCTTGACCGGCACGGGAGGACTTTCCAGCAAGGGGGCATCCAGTATGGAAACTACCGAAGTGACTCGTTTTGTTCGCTTTAAGTCATCGCGCAACTGGGCAAGTTTTTTCAAGGACTCATCTGAAAACAAATCGGTTTTAGGGGAATATGTTATCAATAAATAATCATATCCGCCATATCGCGATTTAATCAGTCGTGAGTATTGCAAGTCTTCATCGGTCTCGATAATCAGTGTTTCGGTCGAGGCATCGAGTCTGAAGTCCGCGGCCTTATAACTCAGAAAGGAAATCAATACGAGTATGACGAATATGACGATTCTCGGATACTCGAGGATAACCTTGTCGTAAAAACGCGATACCAGATAATGCAGTTTGGTCATATACGCAGCTTAGATCGGTGGGTGCAGATTTTTAGTTATCAATCGGTTTTTCCAGCTTATCAAAAAGGTCCTCAATCGTCCCGCGCTGCAGGATCTCGTTAAACTGAGAGCGGTAGCTCCGGATTATGCTGACACCCTGAATTTCGATATCGTAAATCTTCCAGTGATTATTTGAATTGTAAAACTTATATAACATGGAAATTTCCTTGCCTTTTGAGAGCAGACGGGTCGGGATATGAATTTTTTTATCGACCTCAACAGGGGCCTCGTAAATGATCTTTTCATCCGTATAAGCCGTAAGCTTATTCAGGTATGATCCCCTCAGGCGTTTAATGAAAAGTTCTGTGAATCTGTCTTTTTTTTCCTGGGTCAGCCCCGGCCAGTGGGTTTTGCCTAAAGACAGCTTGGCCATGAGCGCGAAATCAAACATCGGCGTAACGGTTTCAACGATCTCTTTGTTCTTTGCCTCTTGCCCGAGGTCGTCTTTTTGCAAAACTTCAAATACGCGGTCAAGCTTGCTTTTCAAGAATTCTTCGGCGGCAATTTTATCATCGGCCAGTACCGCCTGGTTCAAATTTAGTAAAATAATAGCGGTATAAAGCAATGCGCTCATAATCCATTTTTTTATCTGCATCTGTCAGTTTTGCTCCTCAATTTTTTTTATCCAGATAGGATTACATACTCCTCAGCGTAAATCAAGATTTTCCAGCATTATGCCTAAATTCTAAAAGATGGAAAAATCTTTTTTCTCCTGTTTAAATCTTTCCAATTGAGCGTAAAAAGTTTTGAAGATTCCCTGCAGCAAGCTGCAGGGAATCTTCCCCGTAAGGAATTTTAGTCGATCTATAATTCGCTCGCTAACCCCGCAGCAAGCTGCGGTTTTTCACTCTTGAAAAATAACTGCGGCTGATTAAATATAGTTAGGGCAGATATGATGGGCCCTTCGAAATAAATGCTAACCAATAAACCAAATTTTTTCCAGAGGAATCCCTATGCATATTCATACGTTGCAGCGATGGAAACACCGGCACCGCTATAATATTGAAAACGGACACGGCGAGCGCAACACCCGCCGGGTTATTGTGCTGACCCTGTCGATGATGATTATCGAAATAACGGCCGGCTATTTGTTTGGCTCAATGGCCCTGCTGGCTGACGGCTGGCACATGGGCACCCATGCCGTCGCGCTGGGCATAACCGCCTTTGCTTACTATTATGCCCGACGGCACTCGGATAACCCCAATTACAGCTTCGGAACCGGAAAAGTCGGCGTGCTGGGCGGTTTTACCAGTGCGGTGATCCTGGGGGTGATTGCAATTCTCATCGGTGTAGAATCCATCCAGCGGCTCATTTTTCCCCACCCCATCCGCTTTAACGAGGCCATTGTGGTGGCATTTGTCGGCCTGGCGGTCAATGTGATCAGCGCCTTTTTACTTCAGGAAAAACACGCGCACAATCATGAATCGCAGGCGCATGACCACGGCCAAACCCCGAAATTTCGCGATCACAACTTGAGAGCCGCATATTTTCACGTGCTGGCCGATGCGCTCACATCGCTGCTGGCAATCATTGCGCTGTTTACCGGTAAGGCTTTTGGCTGGGTCTGGATGGACCCCATCATGGGCGTCGTCGGTGCTTTGATTATCAGCCGCTGGTCCTACGGGTTGCTGGTGGATTCCGGCAAGGTGTTGCTGGACCGCGATGTCAATCAAGAAGCAATCGAGGAAATTCGCGCAATCATCGAAGCGGATTCCGACAACCGGGTTGCGGATCTGCATGTATGGCGGGTGGGTTCCCATCATCTGTCGGCCATCGTCTCCGTTGTCACCCATTTTCCCAAGTCGCCCGACCATTATAAGAAGCTGCTGGCAGATTTAGATGAGATCGCCCATGTCACCGTGGAGGTCAACTCTTGCGATAGCGATGCCTATCTGGTTCAACCCGAACCGGCGCATTAAATGCAATCCGCTCTAAGGAAAACAAACTATTTCCACTTTGATTCAAGAAATATTGATGTTGCGCTGTGGGAGTGGCTTCCAGCCACGATTCGTCCCTAATCATTGCTCAATTGATCGCGGCTGGAAGCCGCTCCCACAGAAATATTGCTAATGCTTTTATATTAAGCAGGATATGCCCAAAGGGGTGCCGGGATTGATTTTGAGCGACAACTTAATAGGACTATGCGATGATGGCTTCCCGGTTAATGTAACATACAAGTTATGCGGCAGCTGGCTTCTCAAATTTCTTGCCAGGCATGAATCGATTGCCTGTAAAATGCTGTTCCCCTATTAAAAACCATAGATTACTAAATTATTAAGGCGGGCTGAGCCACAATCGCGGTTCAGCCCGCTCCCGAAGGCTCTGATTAAGGAGAAGGCGGAGGGAACGTATCCTTGCTCAAAAGTTCCACGCGCTCACCGGTTTCGGGATTTACTTCAAGAACCAAACCGACATCAGGCACATAGTACTTGTTTTCTTCGACATCGGGCTCAATGGGTGTGAAATCTCTAGTTTCAACAACATCATCTCCCTCCCCCCAGCTGCCGTAGGGAACATCCACCTCAGCTGTGTCCCGGCTGATCACTTCGGCCAGATCTTCGGCATCGCCGAGTGCGAATTCCTGGCGGTAGGGATTTTGGTCCTCGTCGTCGGGATCGGGATTGGCCCGCATCAGGATTCCCGGCTTGGCAAAGTCTCTGCCGGCTTTCCAGGAGCCCTCAAGGTCAACCAGCTCACCGTCTTCGTAATTTCGCGCAATTTCGCCGAAATACCAGACGTTCCCGTCATTGTCCACGGCATACCAGTCATCGGTATCCTCGATGACCTCACCATCAAATTCAACTGTATCCTTGACGACTATGCAAGTGAACCATTTATCGGAGTCTTCAGGATATTCAATTTCTTTGGTGTCATATGTAACCTTCACGGTGATTGTTTCCGTGCCTTCTTCAGTCTCGCCTTCATAAACCCAAACAGTACCTGGCTCCAGCGGAAAGTAAGGATTTTGTTTGGGCGTGTTAAAGTCCTTCGGACGGAGCTTGGGATCATAGCGGTCTTCGCCCAGATCCTCGCAAACTTCCTTACGGGCTTCAAGTTGATCTTTGCACAATTCCTCACCTTCATTCCTCTCGTCGCTTGCATCATCCTTGCAATTATTTCTCAATGCCGGATTGGACACATTGATGCAGTTTCCTTTGGTGATCCAGAAGTCGTCTTTTACCTCATTCTGGCAAGCTAAGAATGCGTACCAGGCTGTCCGGGAACAGAAATTAGACCAATCCCCGGCACCACCTGATGCCCGGCTGACGTCGATATTGGACAGGCCGGGTCCCAGCAAAATAAAAAACAGCAATGCCATGAATACAACTGCGCCGTTTACGGTTAATCTTTTCGATTTGTTTCTGCCCTTCACTGTAAACATAATGTCCTCCTTGTGTAAATGTTTGTGGGCGCTCCATACAATGGCGCACCCGGGTTATTGGCATATTAACTTTTCCTTTTCTCTTCTAAAACGAGATCAACTCCGCCGGCCCGTCAATCCCCAGGCCGATTCCCCGTACGAACACCTTGATGTCTTTTTCGGCGCCTGCCAGGGGATTGCATTCCTCCGTCGTCAGTGTTTCATCGAAGTCCCCCGCCGGGACACTGATCGGATCGTTTATATCGATCACTTCCGCTTGGTCCTCCGCCACACCGGGCGCAAATTCATTGGCGAAAATATCGCTGAGTTGAGGATTGCTTGGCATAAAAATCCCCGGGATAGCTTCGTCCACTCCGGCACGCCAGGCGCCTTCATGCGACACCACTATCGTGCCGGTATCGTCGTAAATGTCCACGTCCTCGCCGAAGTAGCAGACAGTGCCGTCAGGCGCTTGGGCAAAGAAGTTGAGCGAAACCTCGACGAGTATGCCGTCGGCGGTTTCGCTCTCCTCCACAACACGGGTGGTTACGCCGGCAACATCTTCGGTCTGGTTCAAAACGGTGATCTCCAGATGGATCAGTTCGCCGTCATCCACGCCTTCCAGCACCCATTGCGTGCCGACCACCAGCGGGAAAAATTCGTTGTCGATGGTCAGCGAAAACGGACCACCGGTTGCCGGGTCGCAGACCGCGATGTCCAGGTTGGTCTCCGGGCACTCATCATTATCCTTACCACCACCGCCACCGCCGCCACCGCACCCGAATAGCAGGAAGATCATCAGCAGAGACCCTAAAAATTTAATTACAACTCTAAACGCGATCCCTTTCGATTTTTCCTTTCCCATTCTTGCAAACATCATGTCCTCCTTTTGTTTTAATTGGCAGGCGCTCCAGAATTTCGCGTCGGCAGGTTGCAATTGGCCTGAAAAAATACCGGGTCGCCTCCAGGCGGTTTCTGGTATGATTTTCAGCTGCAGTGCCGATCGGGCCATCCGGGAAGCATCCGGCTGAAACCAGACGCCTGCATTTTTTCAATCGTCCGTTTTCACGGCCGGCTAGAAAGTAAAATCAACAGTGCACCAGTCGGTGGTAAAGCACGCCGACGGGCTGAAAATAACAGCATTTTTATCCTGGCACACAGCCTGCACCCTGATCTGGTAATTGCGGCCCTTTTCGAGTCCATCTAGGGTCGTTACTTTTAGATCCTTGACTTCCGTCGTCAGGTGCCGGGCCTGGTTCAACCCGCCAACAATCAGCGGTGGCCCCTTTGCCCAGGAGCGCATCAGACGGTATTCTTTTTTTAAAGGGTTGAATTTGATGGTATTGGTGAATGTTTGGTGGGTAATTTTTTTATCGAACCAAAAGCGGCTCACCTGATAGAGGGCAACCGAAAAAATAACGCTGGCGGATACTTGATCCGTCGCAGCGGCCGTCGCCTGTTCGGTGATCACATTGCGGACTTTCGCCGATAAGAGAAGGTGGCCGTTGGTGTTGTTGATGATCAGGTCGCTAACCTCCGCTCCCAGAGCAGCCGGCAAACAGATTGAAAAATAAAGGATCCCGAATACCAGCCAAAAGGGACGACGGGTGGCTGCAGGTCGATCCCTGAAGGTCGGAAACCCCGGCCGGGATAAGGTTGAAGGCCTCTTTGATGTTTTTCTCACTGGCGTGTCATTAATGAAATCCATCCGGATAATCCGCTTGTGTGAAAATTTGTTGCTTTATTTTCGGCTTAAGAGATCATTTCGCGGAATGGATAAAAAGCCGCCTTATCCACTGACTTCGGAGTATAAAGGATAAAATTTACCGGAACGTTACCGCAAGATTACTATTTAATAATGTAGAAGTGGTTTCAAAACACCATCTAGCATCCGATAGCTGCGTTGCAGACCTCTTCAAAATGCTCACATACTCCCATGTATGCTGCGCTTTTTCATCGGCCTGCGCCTTGCTCTCGAACGCAATCTGGCATTTTGAAACCACTTCAAGTCAAGGAATGGGGGCAATACCCACAGGGATCGGGAATGAAGATTATCTGTAGCTCATGGAAGAAAAAAACAAATAAGAAAAAGAGGGGAAGGTAAAGAAGATAAATTTGGATGGGTTAGCGTATAAATCGCAGGGCAAAGCGGCTGCCCTGATTCAAGGTACTCTCAACACGAATTGTGCCGTTTATCGATTCGGTATAGGCCTTGACCAGGCTGAGGCCCAATCCCACGCCGCCCTGGGACCGGCTGCGATCGCAGCGGTAAAAACGGTCAAATATATGAGGAAGGTCGTTTTCGGAAATGCCCACACCGCTGTCTTTAAAATCGATATGAATCTCTCCGTCCTGAGTTGCGGCGGAGACCGTAACCTTTCCGTCTTCGGAGGTATATTTTATGGCATTTTCCAGCAGATTCGTCACGATCCGCTGCATTTTTTTTCGATCGCTTTTCAGGGTCAGAGATCCGGGAAGGTCGGCTTTCAAATTTATCTTTTTCTCTTCAGCGATCGGGCGGAAAAGTTCACAGGCCTCGCGGATCAGCGCCGTCAGTTCAAATTCTTCCGTTTGAACACCATTGACGCCGGCTTCGGCTTCGGTGATGTCCAGCATGGTATTGATCATGCCGATCAGGGTGTCGCATTCTTCGATGGTGCTGGCGGCCATGTCTTTGTATGCGTCAATGGATTGTTCCTTGAGCAGACTCATTTCGGCGATGCCGCGGATTCTGGCCAGAGGGCTTCTCAGATCGTGGGCAATATTATCGTTAATTTCTTTCATGGATTTAAGCAAGCTCTGAATGCGGTCCAGCATGCTGTTAAACGCGGCGCTCAGCCGTTCGATCTCCCGGTACCGCGCTTTGATGTGGACCCGTCGATCATAAGCGCCGTTTGATATTTCTTCAGCGGTTTCAGTTACTTCTTGCATGTCAATTGTGGCCCGCCGGGCCAACAACCAGCCGATGATCGTGGACACGATAGTCAAGCTGACAATCAATATTGAGAACAACTCCAGAAAAATATTTAAGTACTCGTCTAACTCTTCCAAGCTTTCTCCGATTTGTAACACGGTATCCGGGCCGAGAATTGCCGTTATCATGCGGGCCTTGTCGTCGCGCCTGGCGAACTTTACGGTTTGGATTAAATGTGTCTCTCCGTTATTTTGCAATTTTTGCAACTGGTCCTGCTGATCAGCGCTGCCCCAGAAGGACATGTCGGTGGTAAAAAGCACGTCCCCTTTGAAATTAAGCAGACGGTAAAAGTCTTCTTGGGAACCTTCGTGTCCAGCCTCATCGGCAATTGCAGGCCGAACGCCTTCAAGGCCGGCATCTTTCATCAGGGCAGTGTATTTTTCGGTTTTTTCCAGTAACTCGAAATCCAGGCGCTCCATGGTGACGGCATAAATCCGGTAATAACAGATCAGAAAACCGATTATCGACAGAACCGTAAATGCCACCGCATACAGAATCGTCAGGCGAAATAATAACGAATTTAATTATGAAGTTTCCTTAAGAACATATCCGACCCCACGAACCGTATGGATCAGCTTCAGATCAAAATGTTTATCAATTTTGTCCCGCAGATAACATATGCGGGCCTCGACGACATTTGTCTGGGGGCTGAAGTTGTAATCCCAGACATGTTCCATGATCATTGTTTTGGAAACGACCCGGCCGGCGCTGCGCATCAGATATTCGAGCAGAGAAAACTCGAGCGGCTGGAGGAAAATCTCCTCATCAGCCCTGAAAACCTTACGTTTATCTAAATCTAACATCAGATCCGCAACTTTGAGCTCGGAAGGGGCGTTGACGCGAGTCGACCGACGAATGAGGGCCTGGACCCGGGCCAGCAGCTCGGAGAAGGCAAACGGCTTGACCAGATAATCATCGCTGCCTGTTTTGAGGCCTTTGACCCGATCATCCACCGATCTTTTGGCGCTCAAAATCAGCACCGGCGTGTTGATGTTGCTTCTGCGCACTTCTTCGATGAGAGTCAGGCCGTCCAGCATGGGCAGCATCAGATCCACGACAGCGACATCATAGGGCTCGGTCAACGCGAGGTGCAGCCCGTCCTCACCATTTGCGGCGTGATCAACAGCGAAGCCGGCCTCTCTGAGGCCATTGACTACAAATTGAGCAATCTTGATATCATCTTCTACTAATAATAGCCGCATGACATTAACTATATCATAAACAATTCAAGTACTAAAATCCCAGAGCGAACTGGAACATATACATATTTTGCGAGTCTGCTGCATCGCTGCCTTTTTCCTTTTCATATTTTGAATATCGATATTCAAAGGAAAAGCGGGCATCTGTCAGATACGAAAAGTCGACAACATCTAAAAGTGAGAAGTTGAATCCGGCAACAAATTGGTAATCCAGAACTTCGTCCTGATCTCCGGGGTTATCATCATCGAAAACGCCGTAACGGGTTGCCAGTTGCAATGAATCCAGTGCGTCAAAGGCAATTCCAACAACTGCAGCGCTTTCTTTGTTTTCCACTCCGTTTGCCCCTTTCTCCCGCTCAAGAGCAGTGATATATTCCGCGTCCAGGCTAAATTTCCAATAATTTAAAGTGAAAGCGCCGCCGATGGACTGGTTGCGGCTGCCATCACCGGGCTCGTTGTCGTAGAAGGCGCTCACGGTAAGCGTGTCTTCTAAGGGCTCAAGCGTAATATTGGCGATATAGGACCGAAATTGATCTTCTTTTTGGCGGCCGGACCTCCAGTCGTGCGTATCGAAATTTTGAAGATTTTCAATGACCTGGGGGTCTTTATAAACTGAAAACGAAATATCCAGCCCGTAAAAATCAGGGTTAACGCCCAGGGTGGCGCCCCACTCGTCGATTTCATATAAATCTTCGGCGAGCGTGCCTTCGATCAGATGGTCTTCGAAAACACCGAAAGGCATCACCGTTTTGCCGCCGACAGCGTACAGCGGCATCCGCAGACTTTTCAAGGCAAGGATCGCTTCATCCAGACGCACGGTTCCATCTCCACCTTGCTGACCGACATCCTCAGCAGTGACGACAATGTGGGTCTTGCTCCAGGTGTTAAATAAAACACTGAGTGCAAGCTCTGCCGTACTAAGAAAAAAATCAGAACTGCTGTCACTATTTTCGTCACCAATATCATCCAGGTCAAGATATTCATAATTAAGCTCGACGGCACCATTCAGCCTGACTTTTTCGCCGAAAATTTGTTGAATTAACGGATTTAAGGTGCCCTGCCTTTCCGCCTCTTCTTCTTTTTCTTCTATTTCTTCAATTTCTTTTAAGCGTTGTTTCGTTTTTTGGTCACCTGCACTGTTTTCGGCATGGGCCGCATTAACCGGTAATAAAATAAAAGCTGCAATTTCAAAAAATACAAAACATCCGCAAACCCGTTTTATGGATTTTGATAATTTGAATTTTTCTTTTAAGCACCGTGCGATGTAAAGTTGCATTCGGCAAAAGGCTCGAGCGCTGAGCGAATCATGTTAACTTAAGCGAAACATACGAAGCTCAGATGTACCTCATCTATTCATCATGATTAAGATCATCGGCATATCAGCCTAATTTTACCTACTATAAAATTCTGATCAAATAAATACTCAAAGCAATATTATGCCAAACTTACCCGAAGATTATCATTTGATAATGTTTGGTTTCTCATGTCGGCTCAAATCTTTTGTAGGCGCGAAAGGGCCGTTCTTTGGACTTAAGAATTTTATATATAATTTAAATATGTTATCTGCAAATCCGTCCGAAAAGCGTCCTTAATCTTCTAAGGTGCTTGACAATGACGCAACGTCGAATTAGTTTAATATTAAACTAATTAAGATTGAGGTAGTTATGCGGGATCATTATCGGGGAAACAGAGAAGAGTCCCGGGCCTTGAAGACATATGTGAAGCTGATGAGGGCCGCAGAATCGGTAACCGCCCGCACCCATCGGCATCTGGCTGCGAAAGGCCTGACCATTAGCCGGTTTGCCGTGCTCGAAGCGCTCTATCATTTAGGACCCCTATCCCAGAGAGAAATCGGGCGAAAAATCCTCAGAAGCAGCGGCAATATTACGATGGTAATCGACAATCTCGAAAAAGCCGGACTCGTAAGGCGTGAGCGCAATGAAGCTGACCGCAGGTTTTTTATCGTTCATCTGACCGACAAAGGATACAATCTGATCAACAAACTATTCCCCCCCCATGCCGCTGTGATCGCAAAAGATTTGGGAGCGCTGACGGCGGCCGAACAGGATGCGTTGGGGCAGTTGTGCAAAAAACTGGGGCTCAAAGGGGAAAAATAAGCTCGATACAGGAGGAATTAATTATGAAAGTATTGGTGGTTTTCTATTCAACATATGGACATGTATATCAAATGGCCCAGGCGATGGCCGCGGGCGCTGGAGAAGTCGCGGGCGCTGAAGTTGAAATCAGACGGGTCCCGGAAACGCTTCCGCAGGAAGTTCTCGAAAAAATGGGCGCCGTGGACGCCCAAAAAGCATTTTCACAAATACCGGTGTGTACGGTAGATGAACTGGCCCGGGCGGACGCAATTATTTTCGGTACCCCGACCCGGTTTGGCAATATGTGCGGGCAAATGCGCCAATTTTTAGATGCCACCGGCCAGCTGTGGGCAAACGGTTCATTGGTGGGCAAAGTCGGTAGTGTCTTTACCAGCACGGCCACCCAGCATGGCGGCCAGGAATCAACAATCCTTACCTTTCATGTCACGCTGCTTCATCATGGCCTCATTGTGGTCGGCCTGCCCTATGCCTTCCAGGGCCAAATGCGATTAGATGAAATTACGGGGGGCTCTCCATACGGGGCATCGACCATTGCCGGCGGTGACGGCTCCAGAATGCCCAGTGAAAACGAGTTAGAGGCCGCCCGCTTTCAGGGCAAACATGTCGCGTTAATTGCGTCAAAGCTGTCAAAATAGTCGCACTGTGCATATCGTCATGGGAAAAACCAGCTAAAATCCAAATGCCCGTGGTCAATTGTCCGTGGTTAGTCGTAAAACTGGCAGAAGGCTTGCCTTCATTTTACCGGCGCTGCAACGGACAACAAACCACAAACAACTAACTTGCACTAGAGAAAGGCAATATGAACACCAGAATACGCAAAATTAAAAAAATCATCCAACCAGAAACGGTACTTGAGGGTGCAGGGGTGAGACTCATGAGGAGTATCGCGACAAGTGAACTGGATCATGTCGATCCTTTTTTACTGTTCGATCATTTCGGGTCCAAAAATCCTGCGGATTACATTAAGGGATTTCCCATGCATCCCCACCGGGGGATTGAAACGGTCACCTATATGATCAACGGCCAAGTGGACCATAAAGACAGCATCGGCAATAAAGGTCGTATAACCGACGGCGATGTCCAATGGATGACCTCCGGCCGCGGGATTATGCATGAAGAAATGCCCCGGCCCCATGAAGACGAAATGGTCGGCTTTCAGCTCTGGGTAAATCTTCCCGCCAGACTCAAAATGACCAAACCGCGGTATCAGAATATTACTTCAGAACAGATCCCCCGAATCCAACATGACGATGGCATCAAAATCCGCGTCATCGCCGGTAAAGTGGATGGTGTTAGCGGTCCTGTAAAAGAGATCGTCGCCGACCCCACTTATCTGGATATCTCGATTCCGCCCGGCAAAACGTTTTCGCAGCGTACCGAAAGGGGTCATGCCGTCTTTGCGTATATTTTTGAAGGCGCGGCAATGTTTGAAAGCGGTGACCCGAACAATGGAAATCCGGTTTCCAGCCCGCGCATGATCGTATTTGGTGACGGGGATTTCGTATCCGCTCAAGCAGCGGATCAGGGCGTACGGTTTTTGCTGGTCTCAGGCAAGCCTTTAAATGAGCCCATCGCCCGCTGGGGGCCGTTTGTTATGAATACCCAGGCGGAAATCGAGCAGACATTGGAGGAGCTTAAAAACGGAACTTTTATAAAGGAGGGTTAATTGGATTAATTTCTTGTTGATCCGGATACCGCGTAATACAATTACTCAGAAGAACAACAGCCAATCGACATGAACGATTTCTCTCCCGCCAGATCGGGATCTCACATATTCGTCATCGAACTGTGGGAGCGGCTTCCAGCCGCGATCGGAACGAATCCATCTGATGTCGCTTACTTTATGAACTCATTAATAATTTTGAATTACATAAAATTCTTTATTGCCTTTTTACCGTAAGTAGCGGTGGCTGCATTTTTAAGCAGCGCATCTGTAAACGACTGTTTCATAAAAAATCGAATTGGGATCAGCTGAATGGTGTTTCGAAAGACAATGAAAGAAATTATCATCCTGGTGGGGATCTCGGCAACGCTGGCCATGGCCGTTAACTTTCTTTCACCAAAGGGAATTGCCCTGGTCGGGCAGTGGGATACGTCCAAAGGGGTGATTACCGCCAGCCCGACCGGACCTCAAGAGTGGAAGCCGGAAGAAATCAGCAGTGTCGCCCGGGCAAAAGAAATATTTGATAACGGCAATGTTCTTTTCGTGGATGCCCGTTCGCAGGACAACTATGAAGCCGGTCATATCCCGGGAGCCGTATCTTTGCCGGTGGGACAATTTGATGAGCTTGTCGGATCATTCCTTGACCGGCATGCAGCAGCCCGTTCCATCGTCACCTATTGCTCGGGCAGGACCTGTGAGGATAGCCACCATTTGGCCCAACTTCTCTACGGGTTGGGATTCGAACATGTGAAGGTATTTATCGACGGCTTTCCCGGCTGGAAAGCGGAGGGCTATCCAATTGAATAATGCCTGGCAATCTTTAATCAGCAATAGTTGGATCGAACTGGCAGCCCGCTGGATTCTGGGCCTGACTTTTATCTATGCCAGTTCACACAAAATTCTATCGCCTGCAGATTTTGCCAAAATTGTTTACGGATACAACCTTTTTCCGGTGGTTTTAATCAACCTGATCGCCATTGTATTGCCCTTCATGGAACTCATTGCCGGTTTCGCACTTATTTCCGGCATTTATCCCCGTTCGGCCGCCATTATCACCTGCGGTTTGCTCGTGGCCTTTATCGTGGCGTTGTCCGTCAATCTGATCAGGGGCCACGAATTTCATTGCGGGTGTTTTTCTGCCGGCGAAGGTGGACATACCGAAATCCCGGAAATAACCATCGTTCGGGACATCATCTATTTTATCCTGGGGCTGCAGATCATTTTATTTAGTGGAATCAGAAGAATGTCGATAAAGCGTTTGTCAGCATAGGCTAGTTTCCAGTTTCGAAACGGCTGCTGCGCGACCTAAATTCCGTCTAAGCCGACGTGTCGTTTTCCGGCCTGAATCGTCCTCCTGGGGTTATGAGTTGTCGTTTTCCGGCTTGAGCCGGCAAAGGTCCAACAGGTTGAATGACCGATTTAGAAATATTAAACAAACGCTATCCCCGGGGAATACTGAAATGAAAAGCCAAACGCCGGGGCCTGCTAAAAAGGCAAAATCATCAAGGAAGAAATTTGTTGCGAAACCGAGAAACCGCGTCGATCTAAAGACATTCAAGCCAATTCAATACCGGTTTTAGGAGGGCTTGCGCATGAGCTATCTTATTTGTTACTGTTTTGAATACACAAGCGAGGACATCAAACAGGATTTCATCGTTAACGGCCGTTCGTTGATCACGGAAAAAATTGTGGCCGAAAAAAAGATGGGCGCCTGTCAATGTGCGACAAAGAATCCCAAAGGTACCTGATGTTTAGCGGACGTTCGCCGGGTTGTGAACGAAGTAAAGGGTCAATTGAGTGATAATCCTGGATGATTCATTCCAAGCCCTCAAGAAACGGTTTAACAGCCACCGGCAAAGCCCCCGTTTTCTGGCGTTGCTTTCTCCGACGTGACCCGGTTGAAGTGTGCAGGGCGCCCGGGCGGTGCAAGCGTCGATTATCAATAGATTTCCGAGTGCGGATATCTGTATCAGCATTGTCTGGATCAAAAAGCTTTCGGGCGATTCTGAGCAAAAGGCCAAAAAAGCGGCTGCCATGTTCAAAGACCCTCGTGTGGCCCACTTTTGGGATTCAAATCAAAGTCTCGGCAAAGTAATCGCAAACTGCCTGGGCTGGACGGGCAACGTTGCGTGGGATATTTACCTTTTCTACAATTCCGGAGTTGAATGGACCGGCGCTCCGCCCCGACCGATCTACTGGATGCATCAATTAAAAGATAGCTGGGCTGATAAAGAACATTTTCATACGGGTGACGGCCTGGTTAAAGAATTGCTCAATTGCATGACAAAACTGTTGGATATTAAAAAGGCCTGACTTTTAGCTCTGTGGTCTAATACCAGTAAATAACAGGAGCAAGGAGATTCAAATGATGTACTATTTCAACAAATCGCTGGCAATATCATTCGATGAAGCGATTTACAGAGTCAAAGAAGAACTGAAGAAAGAAGGCTTTGGGATTCTTACGGAAATAGATGTCAAAGAAACATTGAAAAAAAAGCTCGATGTAGACTTTAAGAAATACAAAATTCTGGGGGCCTGTAATCCTCATTTTGCGTACCAGGCGTTGCAGGAAGAAGATAAGATTGGTACCATGCTTCCCTGTAATGTGATTGTGCAGGAAGCTGAAGAAGGCCAAGTCGAAGTAGCGGCCATCGATCCGTTGGCGTCCATGCAGGCCGTGCAGAATCCCAACCTGCAGTCGGTAGCCGAGCAGGTGCAGGCAAAACTCCGTGCTGTCATTGCAAGCCTGTAATCGATCAGTGATCTCTAAGTTTATGGGTCATAATTTATATTGAAAATCTCAGCCTGGTCCACCCTGTTTTCCACACGCCTTGAGATTCAAATCTTCCCGCGATTCTTAAGACAGAAAATATTTTAACGTAAGTGGCTTTGTTCTTGACAAAGGAATAATGATATTTTAATATTCAATTAATCAATTGAATATTAAGGAGAATACATTGAAAAATCCAGGCCGTGTTTTTAAGGATGCGATTTATGAGCAGTTTGCCCGCATCGGCAAAGCTGTTTCCAGTCCGAGACGACTGGAGCTTTTTGACCTGCTGTGCCAGGGCCCGCGAACCGTCGAGGTCTTGGCCAGAGAATCCGGTATGACCGTTGCCAACGCCTCCCAACATTTGCAGATTCTCCGGGCTGCTCGCCTGCTGGCGGCCGAAAAAGAGGGATTGTTTGTAATTTACCGTCTCGCAGACCAGGCCGCCTGTGAATTTTTCCGCGCGATGCGTGTGCTTGCTGAAAGTCAATTGGCAGAGGTTGAGCAGATCAAGCGTCGCTTCCTGGAGGGAAGAGAGGGAATGGAACCGGTGGACCGGGATGCGCTCCTAAAACTGGTGCGCGAAGGGGCGGTAACCGTTTTGGATGTCCGCCCGGTGGAAGAATACAACGCCGGACATATTCCTGGAGCCTTATCCATCCCCCTTAAGGAGCTAATGTTACGCTTGAACGAGCTACCTCACGATCAGGAAATTGTCGCCTACTGCCGGGGTCCTTACTGCGTTCTTTCGATTGAAGCTGTCGAGATGCTGCGCGCCAGAGGTTTCCACGCCGTGCGCCTTGAAGAGGGAATCCAGGACTTGCGGGCCATGGGGTTTCAGATTACTGGGGGCGATGAGGCGTAATAGAGCCATCGCCTGATGGTACCATTGCCAGCATATGAGTCCAATTTAAAATCGACACCCAAGGAATATTGTCAATGAAAAGCCTAAGCAAAACTTTATTCGCCCTGGTAGCTGTAGCGAGCACGATGGGTGCCATCTGGCACACCAACCGGGTTGTACCCCCAAAAGAAGCCACCTGGGATGATGTCCGCGCCGAAGCCACACAGCGCGGCTACCAGTTAATAAGCACGGGTGATTTATTCAGGCAATATACGGCCAAGCCGGAATCTTGGCTTCTGGTGGACACCCGCCAGGAATGGGAATATCGCACCGGGCATATAAAAGGTGCACTAAGTTTCCCGATCGAACCGACCTGGCTGTCGCGTTGGCGCAATAAAAGTGCACTGGCAAAATTTTTAGGACCGGATAAAAACCGCTGGATCGTTTTTTACTGAGCGGGTCTGGCATGAGTCCGCAGCGACTCGGCGGCCCGTGTGGCTGTATGGCTCGGGTATCAAAATGTTTTTCGTGATCCCCTGGGCTATCCCGAATGGCACGCCAGGGGCCTGCCGGTTGATAGTTCCCCGGCCGGACTTTCGGAAGCATCCCTTACGCCACAGCAGTCAAGGCCCGTACAGGGCTGGGCGATGCTCTGGACCCTTTTAGGCATCTTTGCAGGCGGAATCGCCCTGAACCTGACACCATGCATCTACCCTTTGATTCCGATTACGGTTTCCTATTTCGGCGGCCAGGGCTCGCAAAGTCAGCGCAAATTGGTGATCCACGGGGCCTGTTATATTGGAGGACTGGCGCTTACCAACTCTGTACTCGGGGTGATTGCGGCCTTGACCGGCGGACTCTTGGGGAGCTTGCTGCAAAATCCGATCGTGCTAACGCTGGTGGCAGCAGTCCTGATTTTTTTTTCCACCAGTCTCTTTGGTTTCTGGGAATTACGAATGCCACATGGCTTGACACAGGCCGCGTCAAAAGCATACGCCGGGTACCTTGGCAGCCTTTTTATGGGCATGACACTGGGAGTTGTCGCCTCGGCGTGTATCGGCCCGTTTATTTTAGGTTTGTTGACCTGGGTCGCCGCCATCGGAAACATCTGGATAGGGTTTTTAATCTTCTTTACCCTGAGCCTCGGCCTGGGCCTGCCTCTTTTTTTCCTGGCCCTGTTTTCAGGACAGCTGAGCAAACTCCCCCGCTCCGGTCAATGGATGCTGTGGGTTAAAAAGCTTTTGGGTTGGGTTCTGGTCGGTATGGCCGCTTACTTTATTCAGCCGCTCTTGCCCGGAACCGCAAAGGTGTTCTTAACAGCAGCAATAGCTTTGGCAGCGGCTTTGCATCTGGGCTGGATCGACAGAACCCGGGCCGGGTTTCGCGGATTTGAATGGCTCAGAACCGGCGCGGTCATAGCAGGCCTGGTCATAGCGACCTTTTTTATCGGTTCATGGGTGATGCGCGGCCCCGGCGTAACCTGGCATCTTTACTCGGAGCAGGGATTGGCAGAGGCACAGAGACAACAAAAACCGGTGATCCTTGATTTTTATGCCGATTGGTGCGCCCCCTGCCGCGAACTGGATGAAGTCACCTTTCATGATCCTGAAATCGTCAAGCAGGCAAAAAAAGATTTTGTCATGATAAAGATTGACCTCACCCGAAAAGGCAATCCAATTCACGAAAACTTATTGAAACAATATGACGTCAAAGGCGTACCCACGGTTGTGTTTTTAGACCATCAGGGGAAAGAACGGCGCAATCTTCGCCTGGTGGATTATCTGCCGGCGGATCAATTTTTAGTGCGAATGGCAGAAATTAAAAAAATGTAGGAGACGGCAAGCAGCAATTTGATTTTCAGGCCTATCACCCAAATAAAGGTAAATGCGATTTTATCCCCCTCCCTCATTCCCTCCGACTCGGCTGAGCTCGTCGCAGGCCGCAAGGGGAGGGAAGATAGAACTCCTCCCCCTTGACGGGGGAGTCCGGGTGCGAAATAAGATTAGATACACAATGATTGCCTTTTATCTCGTTTGGGATAAAATCCGTTACCCAATATAAAGGAGTTTAATAATGGAGGCATTTTTGACAAACACAGACAGAAAAAAAATCCACAAAGCCATCCGTAAAAAATATAAAAAAGTTGCCAAAAACCCAACCGGTCTTTTCAAGTATCCCACAGGCCTTGCGGGCCTTGAAACCTTGCAGTATACCGCCGAGCTTATCAATGCTTTACCCGAAGTGGTAACGGATTCCTACTGCGGCGTAGGCAACCCTTTTGCATTGGGGCCGGTAAGTGAAGGGGAGGCCATACTCGACATCGGCTGCGGGGCTGGTGTTGATGCGATTTTTGCGGCGATGTTGACAGGCCCATCGGGAAAAGTGGTGGGGATCGATATAACACCCGCAATGCTGGAAAAGGCTAAAAAGAACCTTTTGATGATGGATTTAAAAAATGTTCGTTTCGAGGAGCGATCTGCTGAAAACTTGCCCTTCGCAGACGAAGACTTTGACGTTGTCACATCAAATGGGGCCTTAAATCTTGTCCCCGACAAAGCCAGGGCTTTGGGTGAGATCTACCGCGTTTTAAAACTCGGTGGACGCCTGATGGTTGCCGACGAAATTCGAATCGGCGAGTTACCCAAGGAAAAGGATAAAATAATTAAGAGTTGGGCTCGATGAGAGGGCGGTGCCATACCGGGAAAGGATTTCCTGGCAATGCTCAAAAAAGTCGGCTTTATGGATGCTGAACTGATCGACAAAACGGGCTTCAACAGTTCCCCATCAACAGAAGGAGTATTAATCCGTGCTGGAAAATAAACCGCACTAGACATGCAAACTAAATAAAAAGAGAAAGAAGCAAATTATCTCATGAGCTTGCAAGAGAAAGCTGTTCGCAGTTCTGTCGTAATTTTTTATTTATTAATCGGGCTCGAAATCATTATCATGATCAGCCCCTTTGCAGCCTATTTCTATGCCGGGTACGGTCCGTTACTCAACACGCTCTATGCTTTTCCGGCCACTGCCTGGTTGACGGGCTTTTTTTTACCCCATGCCGTCGTCTCCGAAAGCAGTGTTCTCAATTTTATCAACGGTTTTGGTCGAACCCTGTTCTCCCTTGGAATCCTTGCATTTTTGATCGGAGCTTTCCAGGTTTACACGGCCAAGTTTGGCCGCAAAGGCGTGGTAACCGGAATTCTATATCGATGGATTCGCCATCCCCAGTATCTGTTTCTTGCCATTGCCGGATTGGGCCTGCTCCTTTTCTGGCCGCGCTTTTTTATCCTGATCCTGTACGTCAGCATGTTATTTGTCTACTATCTGCTGGCGCGGCATGAGGAACAACGCATGCTGGTAAAGCATGGGGAAAGTTACCGCGCGTACATGGAGCACACGGCCATGTTTCTCCCGGGTGAACCGGGTGGTAAAATTTTTCGTTCTCTGTTCGGCTGGATCCGCTCGAAAAAGCGGGCGCTGGGGCTGGCTTATGTGGTCTCCCTGGTTCTCTTTACTGCAGGGGCGTTTGGTCTGCACGGTTATACAATTTCCAATACATCGATAATATACATTCCTGAAAAAAGACTTACGGCGGTTTCGGTAATACCACAGACGGATGAATCGATGCAAAGAATTATCGACATCGCCTTTCAGGACAGCGCCGTTTCCGCCGCGATCGAAAAATTTCAACAACAGGGGCATAAAGGATTCATGGTACATATCATGCCCAGGCAATACATGATGCAAGCTCTTTTTGCCCAGCCTGATATGTCCGGTATGCACATGAGGTCCCGGCGGTCGTTTGGCGCTGTAATTGGATTTATTTTTCCGCTCTTAAGCCACCGTGGTCGCAATGAGATGATGGGCTTATTGGGGGATGGCCCCATGCGGCTGATTTTCTCTCAACTGACTTGGCCGAACGGGCAGTACGCTCAGGGTGACGAAGCCCTGGCCTTCACGGTCAAACACTTACCCCTTCTAAGGGTGGATGTGGATACCGCCGATGGCAAAGTGCTAAATGTTGAATCCACGGCACCGCGAAACTACTGGGGCCAGATGCCCATGCCTGTGTTTTGAATCCGGAAAAGTTAAAAAATAGAATGGCGAGGCAACCCGGTTCATGAAGACATATTAAGTTAGTATAACGTTAAAGGCGTTCCCACGGTGGTATTTTTAGACCATCAGGGAAAAGAATGGGCACTCTGCGCCTGGAGGAAACCTCATGTCCGAAACGTTGATATGCGGCCTCAATTATGAGGATTTTGTTGTCCGCATGGAGGAATTTCACGGATATCGGTCACCCGGTATTCTTGTCGGCGCCCTGATGATCGAGGACGCGCTCAAGGAAATGGGCTTAACGCCTTATCTAAATGTGGTCACCGAAACAATCGTGTGTTTACCCGATGCCGTTCAACTGCTGACCCCCTGCACCATCGGTAACGGTTTCCTCCAGGTCCTGGATTGGGGGAAATTTGCCCTTACTGCATATGACCGCAAGACGCTTGCCGGAATTCGCGTATGGCTAAACTATGACGCTCTGGCGAACTTTCCTTTGATACAGAGCTGGTTTGAAAGATCATCGAAATCCAAAGAAAAACCGGCTTTCGAAAAGCTGGCCAAGGACATTTTGAAAGCCGGCTCAATTCTGGTCGCCCATCGGCCGGTACGGCTTCTTCAGGCCCTCAAAAATTCAGAACGTGTACCCACAGGGCGCTGCCCGAATTGCGGCGAGTCATACCCCTTACAGTTTGGCCCAACCTGCCCGGCCTGCGGAGGTAAGGCTTATTACAAATACCGAAAATGAGCGTTTCAAATTTTAAAAAAGAAGGATATTCTTATTATTAAGGAATTCTATCGTATCAAATTTTTAAAATTTGAAACCCTTCGGGATTGCCGTTCTTACCGCATCTACTGCGTCAGATACCGTTCCGCATAGAAAACTATAGCGGAACGGCATCTTCCTTGTAGCTGCGGTAACCTCGACAATCGCTCAATTTAGGAGAAACGTAAAATCCGATTAATGTAACCTTTTTCAATATCCCGGATCGATAAAACACTATGGCTTTGACCCATATGAAAGATTCGTTAGTTTCCCTTGAAAAAGGTATTTAATCGGCGCCAACGACCACCCGCATATCGGGTGGCTTGGATTTTACCGCTATAGGTGGTAAAAGACAGGGGCACGAAGTGCCCCAATCGTTGTGGGTGAAACCGGGTGCAAGGCACCCGGTTTGGAAAACCCAATAGGTTTTATGGCATTTGTAAATATCAAAACCGGAAATAATATTGCAGATACCGGAGAATTCATCAGCGGTTTGGATAAATTAATAAACTTAATTGATTCCTGGCTTGAGCGCCTGTCAAAAGCGGGCAGCCTAACCACGGACACCGAAGAACAACGGCTGCGCAAAGCCGTTCTGATATTTTTAGCAGTTATCTATACCATTGCAGGGGTTGTATGGGGCTTTGGATATTTACTCCTCGGCCTTCCAATGTCGGGCAGCATTCCCTTAAGCTATTCGTTTATTTCAGCGGCAAGCCTCCTGTATTTTTTTAAAACAAAACATTATAAATTTTTCTGCCGCAGCCAGCTGACACTCATTCTAATCCTGCCCTTTTTACTTCAGTGGAGTCTCGGCGGCTTTACCGCTTCCGGTGCGGTCGTTCTCTGGTCCATCCTTGCGCCAATCGGCGCCTTAATGTTTGCCGGCACGACCCGATCCATCCCCTGGTTTATCGCCTATGCCCTGCTGATGGTTATGTCAGGCCTTCAAAGCGAAGACAGCAGCTGGCAACAGGGCACACTTTCGAATACGCTTGTCGTTTTTTCGTTTGTGATGAACATCGGGGGCGTTTCCGCAATCGTTTTTGTTCTGCTCAGGTATTTTGTTCACGCCAGAGACCGGGCCATGGCTGCCCTGGACAAAGAACATCAGAAGGTTCGCCATTCACTCTCATTGGCAATGGAAGTCCAGCAAAATCTGTTGCCAAAGGCGAACCCGCAAATAGACGGGCTGGATATTGCCGGAAAAAGTATCTACTGTGATGAAACCGGGGGCGATTATTATGATTTTCTTGAAGTCGGCAGCCCCGGGGAGGGAAAAATCGGCGTGGTCGTTGGAGATGTATCGGATCACGGCATTCCATCCGCCCTATTGATGGCTACGGCGCGGGCCCTTATCCGGCAGCGGTGTTCCGCTTTCGGCCAGATCGACCGGGTCGTTTCAGATGTGAACCGGCAACTTGCGAAAGACGTCAAAGACTCGGGTCGATTTATGACATTATTTTATGCCGAAATCGAAAGACCGAATAAAACCATGCGCTGGGTAAATGCCGGGCATGAACCCGCCATGATTTTTGACCCGGTTAAAGATACCTTTAACGACCTTAATGGCGGCAACAACCTGGCGCTGGGGGTTTTTGAAGATACCGCTTTCAAGGAGGCACACCAGGAAGTTGCACCGGGACAAATCATCGTAATGGCCACCGACGGCATCTGGGAAGCACGCAATCCAAAAGGCGAAATGTTCAGCAAGGATCGGATTCGCAAAATCATCCGCCGCAATGCGACCCAGACCGCAAACGACATCCAAAATGCGATCCTGGATTCATTGAAGCGTTTTCAGAAAGGCGTTAAACTCGAAGACGATATGACGCTAGTGGTGATTAAAATTAATAATTAAGTAAACAGGCAAATTTTACAATCCTTGGCGTATTTCAAAAAATCTTCAGCCGTCCAAACGCTCACCCCTTCAATAAGCCGATTTTCATCTATCTCCATCATTTCCACAGTCATCTTACAAGCGATTAATTCGACCCCTTCCAATTGCGCCATTTCCTGGAGATCTCCCAAACTGGGTATGTTCGCCTTGTCTATTTTCTTTTTCATCATTCCCGTAGCAATGGTGGTCATCCCGGGAATAGCTCCCATAACGCCTGGAGGAAAAAATTTAGCACGATCCACGCCACCCTTAAGAACGAGATTCATGCCCATAAATGAATAAAAAATTTTGCTCTCCATGCCCTGACGGGCAGCATTAATACCCAACACCAATGAAGGATAGGCCCCATCAATAGTATCCTTTACACAAATAAAACCCGCCTTTTCTTTTTGCTTTTCCATGTTCTTTCTCCTTTCCATAAAATATGAACAAGCAAAAACTAAGTTTTAAACTATGGCAGATATTAACACCTTAAACAATGCAAGAGAAATAGAATCTATATTCAATTCAAATTCACTTTTGCAACTGACGAATTATTTAAGATGAACCCCGGCCCGCATCATTCTGCCAACCACTAAATGATGAAAAGGGCGAATCAAATTAAAATATACGGGACCGGTCCAGTGCTTGTAGTGAACAATTGTCGCCACATGAAACCGCTTACGATGGTCGCCTAAAGATTCAACGACGACGCAGAAATACGCTCTTAAATGCTTATCCGCAGGCGTTTCTCCAACCCAATAGTGCTTTTCTTTTGCCATCCTCACGGTGAAGAAGGTCACCGTTTCACCCACCACAAACGAGACATCTACTGGCGTCAGTTCGGGAAGTGCTTCGGGCATCGGATGCCTATACAAGCCGAGCAGTTTAACGAGGATGGTACGAATACGATAAAGAAACAATATCCACGCGGGATAATAAGACAGCATCGAAGCAATAAACTGGCGCAAAGAAGCTTGCCCCGCTATTGTCTTTACATCAACATGGTTCGATCCTTTAAGCAGTTGGGAAATCTCCGGGATTTGGCAAATCGTGTTCATTTAGACGGTAGCTTTTTGACAAAGGCCCTGGCCTTACTCAGCCAGGATTTTAATTTGTCGTCATGTTTAAACCCCTGGTTTTCGACCATTACCCAACCCTTCATTGGTTTCCCGGTGATATCAAAGGGCTTCGTAAATGGCTGTTCGAGGGCCTTTATTGAATCTTTTTCTCCTAAGCGAAGAATCAGGTAATCTTTATATACTCCACAGACCATATTTCCGTTTAACAGGTGGCAAACACCGCCAAACATTTTCTTTGCGTCGGTGTTTGCCCAACGAGAAACAATTTTCCGGATGCGGGCATCAATTTCTTCATTGTACGGCATAGATTCCCCCCTTGTCTTTTAATTAACGTTCCAAGACGTTCGATTTAGACAATGATTTCAGGACATCGCGGCAAACCCTCCGCGTCGGTTGAGCACAGGCCGGCGGCATCAATCTATTACATTCCTGCCATTTAAAAATGAAAAGACAATTGCGCCGCAGCGCCACCATCCAGTGAGATAATGACAAAACCGAATCGATCCTCAGCTGTGAGGCCTAAAAAAGCATCGTGAATAAAAGCCGTTATAAAATGCCCCAGGGCGGCACCGGCGAGTACATCTGAAGGAAAATGCTTACCTCCTTCTACGCGCGCCCAGGCAACGCTGGTCGCGAGAATGAGGTTCCCGACTTGAAGTGGACGTTTCACTTTCTTTGGTAAACGGATTGAATCAAGATTCCGATTCGCCAGCGTCGCAGCCGAAAAAGAGGCCGATGAATGACCTGAAGGAAAACTATTGTTGTCGCTTTCATCAGGACGCTCGCGGCCGGTAGTCGCTTTCAGCAAAGCCGTTGTCCCCAATGTTGTGCCTAACGCAGCCAGCTCGACCCCCAAACCTTTTGACTTCGCATAGGCCCACTTCTTTGGATCGTTACCGCTCGGGGTGGACAGTGCGGTGACGAAGGACTCAGCCAACAGCACGTTCCTCAGAACGTCGCTTGCATCTTGCGCATTTTCATCGGATCCAAATATGGGATTGTGGTCGGTTGCCCAGTCAGATACCTCGCCATCAAAGTCATCCAGCACAAAGATCAGTGCGCCCGCAGCCGGAATTAAAGTTTGCAGATCAAAAAGCGCGTTGTGTGCGGCCCGGGATATGTTTTTTAAATCACCCGGAAAGACGGCATCCTGCCCCCAGCTACGACCGTTTTTTAACGCCCCGCAACCGGCAAATAAGAGTAAGGTCATCAAACTGAAGACAAAACCCCTCAACGATAAACGTTGCGAAACAGCAGCAACGATAAGGCTATTTACGACATCCTTCATAGGATTTTGTTTGCCGGGCAATTGGGATTTCCCCTGAGGGGCGACGATAAAACAAATGGCATCACTAAAATATTAGTGAATTATTTCAGCATACGAAAAAATAAGCGCTCATATACGAAACTGAGATCAAACCGAAGATGCTGAAGCGTATGTTTCGGGTAATTATAAGCTAAGATGCAATGTCTTGAATAATTTTTCGATATCGTGTTCGGTGTTATAGAGGTGCGGAGAAATCCGGATGGAATTTCCCCGTACACTGACATAAATTTGGTTGTGTGACAATCGCTCTACCAGACCATCGGGGACACCTGCAGGGAACCGGATACCCAGCAGATGACCGGCACGCAAATGGCGCGGGGCCACATTCAAACCCAACCCTGTCGCCCGCTGAGCAATTTCTGCGGTCATTGCGGTTAGCGTGGAAGCGATTTCAGGCACCTGCCAATCCCAAATCTGTTTCAACGCTGCAAAAGCCATGGGCATCAGCGCAAAATTGCTGCGTTCGCCGACATCAAAGCGTCTTGCACCGGTTTGAAAATCGTCAACGTAATTAACCAGTCCGGCAAAATCTTCGCTATCTTTTCGATTTATCCAATTGTGCTCCAATGGCACCCCGTCATGATAGTCGGGTTTTACATACATGTAACCCAGACTGTAAGGACCCAGAAGCCATTTATAGCTGGCGGCGATAACAAAATCGGGCTGCACTTCAGAAACGGAAAACGGTAAAGCACCCAGTGACTGGGTTGCATCGATGACCAGCGCGGCGTTTACCTCCCTACAGCGCTGACCCAATTTAACCAGATCAATGATACTTCCATCGGTCCAGTGACAATTGGCCACAGCCACCACCGCCGTATTTTCATCGATCTGTTTTAACAAAACTTCGGTCCAATCATCATCTGCCGGACGCGCGACCGTCTTTAGTTCGGCGCCCTTTTCTTTGGTCAGTTCCCGCCAGGGATAAACATTGGATGGGAATTGATCTTCTAAGACCACGACCACCTGATTCTTATCTAGCTTCACATTCATTGCTGCAACCGCAACACCGTAACTGACAGCCGGAATGAACGCAATCTCATCCGTCCGGGCTTCGATAAGCTCAGCAAACAAACTGCGCGTTTGTTCGGCCAGGGTGAAAAAATCCGGTGGCGTCAAAAGCCACGGATTTTCTTTGCCGGAGACACTTTTATGTCCTGCCGCGGTAACGCTGCGAAGTTGTGGTGATAAATAGGCACAATTCAGATAGGTAATATCTTCCGGAATGTTAAACAGATGCTTTTGATTCGGTAGCATTCGGCATTATCCTTTTTAGATGTCGGTTCCGGGGTTCAGGGTTCAGAGTTCTGATGTTCCCCCGTTTTTCGCTGCTATCTAACCTCTCAACCTTTGAACGTTGAACCTTTGAACCAGGAGACTGACACCTGAACACTCAAACCTGAAACTATAGTAATTATGACTTATGTAACATTTTTGTGGGACCGGACACTAGTATACAAGAATTTTCGGCCAAACAGAATTCATAGGCGCATCTGAGTCGCAACCATATTGGACCCCCGCATAAAAATCAATAAGATTCAAATTGGATTTATTGACATTCGCAATTACGGAGCTTAAATTTAATTGGATTGTACATGTCAGAACTGAAAACCGGCCGGTTCTGAATCGGCTTTAAACGGAGATAATTCAATGGCTTTTGAAACCAAGGAACAGGTATTGGAGCGGATCCTCGATCAGGAGAAACCCAGATGTCCCCATTGCGGTGAAGAAATGAACATATGGGAAGTGCCGGCGATCACCGTCGGCGATGGTCTTGGATGGGGAACCCCTTATCTGTTTATCTGTTTTAACGACAATTGCGCATGCTACCAGCAGGGGTGGGACCACATGAAAGAAAACTATGCCCACACCGCATCGTACCGATGTATGAACTACCCGGGCACGCATCAATTTGAAGTCATCCCCGTATTCAGCGATATGGGAGGCAAGGGACAAATTATTGATGATCAGTTGCTGGCCGAACAGGAAGCATTAAAAGAGGCCATTAAGAAAGGATTCTCAATTCTGGCAGACTGCTATGTCAACAAAGACGGCCCTCAGGTTCTTAAAATCCTGATGGACCCAACAGAGCCGGCACGGGTGAGATTAAAAGCAGCCGAAATGATCGGAGACATCGGTGAACCCGAAGCCATTGAGCCCATCAGAAATGTGAAATTCGGCAATGAAATTTTCCAGAAAAAAGCCGATGAAGCCGTAACAAAGATTCATCAGCGGTATTTTACGCGGGAATGCCCTTTTTGCGCGGAAATTATTAAAAAAAGGGCGAAAATCTGCAAGCATTGCGGGAAGGAAATGGACGGTGTATAGCCCTACGGTTGCTGCGCTCGAGACAAAAATTATCATAGATGGTCTTCCACCGATTCCTCTTGGCCAATCCACGAAGCCCCTCCGACCAATAATCTCAAAACTCTGCGAAATCGACTGCTGTTGATGAATAGCGCCCGGAAAATGCAAATTTTAAAAAAAATATTTAAGATTTTTGTGAAATAACCGATTCTTATATCATGGAAAAATTAGACCGCCGAAAATTCCCGAGAGTAAAAATATTTAACCCGATTTCTTATGATTGTGTGGATAAGGATGGAATTCTGTTGGACCGGAATATGGGAATTGCACTGGATATCAGTCAAAATGGAATTCTTTTAGAAACAGCCAGCATAATTGAATCAAAAAATATCTTTTTATTGTTTGTCGATCTGGAAGATGCGTTGATAAAAATCATTGGCCGGGTAATATTTTCCGTAAAGAAAAAGGATGGAAAATTTAAGACCGGTATCAATTTCAACAGCAGCCAGGAAGAAAACATTCAGTTCGCAAAAAAGATAATCCAGGCCTACCATTATCATAAACCCGGTATCGTTTTCGAAACAGCTGCACGCGTGTAATTTCTAATTCCCTTTTTGGTTTTAAATTTTCAGTTCCTAATTTTTTGCCTGTTTGTTTGAAAAAGGCTTGACAAGGTAAGGTTCATTCATTATATTTCGATATATGTCGAACTATCGAGATGATCAAATCGAAACATTTGCCGAAATGTTCAAGGCGCTTTCCAATCCCAACCGGCTGAAAATTTTCATGCGCCTGGTCTCATGCTGTATCCCGAAAGTGGTGACCGAGATCCGCAGCAGCCCGGAATCCGAAAACTGCGCCTGTATCGGTGAACTGGGCCAGGATCTAAATATCGTCGCCTCTACAATGTCGCATCACATCAAAGAGCTGCGTCAGGCCGGGCTTATCCGTATGGAACGACGGGGGCAGAAAATCGAGTGCTGGATTGATCCGGAAACGTTAACAGCGTTGCAAGGTTTTTTTTCGAAACAAACACTGGGTTGATTTTTTTTGTCTAAAATATTCGATAGTTTTCGAACTATAAAATAATTATCACCGACAGGGAGGGAAAAAATGGAAACAGGCGAGAAAAATGAAATCCGCGATGCCGTCCGGCAGAGATACGAACAAATCGCAAAAGCTGAAACGGCAAAAACCGGAAAAAACCAGGCAATATCCTGCTGCAGCCCCTCAGACGCCATCGCTGAAGCAATGCCGGCAGCGTCGTGCTGCGGCGGTCCTGAAGTTACGCCCGAACAAATATCGGCCGTCATGGGATATTCACAAGAAGACATCGCCGGTGTTATTGAAGGTGCCAATATGGGGCTGGGGTGCGGCAACCCCGTCGCTCTTGCATCCCTTAAAACCGGCGAAACCGTTGTCGATCTGGGCAGTGGCGGTGGTTTTGATTGCTTTCTGGCAGCCAGGCAAGTGGGTGAAACCGGACAAGTTATCGGCGTGGATATGACACCGGAAATGATTGCCAAAGCCAGAGTAAATGCAGAGAAAATGGGGACAAAAAATGTCGAGTTCCGGTTGGGAGAAATCGAACATCTACCCGTCGCCGATAATTGCACAGATCTTATTATGTCAAACTGTGTGATTAATCTTTCCCCTGATAAGCCGCAGGTGTATCGCGAGGCCTATCGGACACTCAAGCCCGGAGGCCGGCTGTCGATTTCAGATGTTTTAGCGACCGCCAAGCTACCAGATGAAGTACAGAAAAATCTGACCTTGGTGGCCGCCTGTATTGGGGGCGCCGCAACATTTGAAGATACTGAAAAAATACTCAAGGAAGCCGGATTTCAGAACATCAAAATCAAAGTGAATGATAATAGCCGGAAACTGATTCGGGAGTGGAATCCGCATAAAAGTGAAAATGCGGTTGACTATGTCGTCTCCGCTTATATTGAGGCCGTTAAACCTGTTTAAGCGTTTTTATAATTGCCGGTCCGTATTCGGCACAGACCTTGGCGATATTCCCAAAACCCTGGCCCAAAGGAGGAAATCAATATGAAACCTTTATTTAAGGGACTCGATACAGAAACCCAGTTATTGGTCGCATTAGGTTCAGCCGTTGCATCCGGTTGTATTCCGTGTCTTGAGAATATTTCAGGAATGGCACGGGCTGAAGGCATCGAGGAGAAAAAGCTGAAGGCCGCCGCGATCATCGGCCAATTTGTCAAAGACCAGCCCGCAGCGAATATGAAAGCAACCGCCGACAGGCTTTTAGGAACCCATCTGCAATCGGCACAAATACAAACGGGTTGTCCAGCGGATTCGACTAAAGACGAAACGGCCGAGGACTGCGGCTGTTCTTAAGCTAAAATGAGGGGATATCAATCATGGAAATACAATCGCTTCGCCAGGAAGTCTCTAAGCTAAAAACCGAAAAAGCCGCCCTTAAAGTTAAAAGCCAGCTGTTCGAGAATTTTGCGGCCATGGCGCACTCATGCTGCCGGGCCCCTACCGAGGCCGAGTGGGCAGAACTGAGAGCCACTTTGCAAAAGACCTTAGAATTTTCCGTAGAATTGACCCGGGCCGATGAGGGCCGTCTGGTTTTACTTGACAGTAACGGCGTCGTTTCCGAGACCATCAATAAACCTGTAGGCAATGACCTGTATGATCACTCCCGACTGATCGGTCGGGCCTTGGACCAAGGACTGTCTGCATGGGTGAGAGACCACCGTCGGGTCGGATTAATTAGCGACACAACCAATGACGATCGCTGGGTGAAACCACCCAATCAGACGCAAACCATTCGCGCAGCTTTAGCCGTACCTATCCTTAAAGGCAAAGAATTGCTTGGTATTCTTAGCCTGCATCACTCCCGGCCGGAACATTTCGGTCCTGAAATGGTTGAACAGATGCAAGCCACATCCGACCAGATCGCCCTCACTCTCGAAAATGCGCGGCTTTATGGGAAATTAGATGAATCTTATCGGTCTTTAAACCAATCAAAACAGGAAATTGAGCGCTACTCAAAAGCACTCGATGATGAACTGGAGAAAGGCAAACAAATACAAAAGGACTTTCTGCCTGACCGAATTCCAGAGTTACCCGGCTGGGAAATCGCAACTTATTTCGCACCGGCCAAACAGGTATCCGGCGACTTCTATGATGTTTTTACACTGCCGGGCAACAACCTGGGAATCGTGATTGCGGATATATCTGACAAGGGTGTGGGCGCTGCGCTGTATATGGCGCTCATTCGAAGCTTAATCCGCGTTTTCTCCGGACATATCAGCTTGCACGGATTTTCCAATTTTTCGATTAACAACGGCTTAACTGAGTCAGTAGCGACGCATTCGGCCACCGCTGATCAGCTGAATGCACTCAACGCTGTCAAGCTCACAAATGACTATATTGCCCATGAGCACGGTAAAGAAGGCATGTTTGCCACACTTTTCTTTGGCGTCATGAATCCCGATACCGGCGTAATGGCATACATCAATGCCGGGCATGAGCCTTTATTTATCATTAATTCAGCCAGACTAAAGCAGCGCCTTAAACCGACGGGACCGGCGGTGGGGATTAGCCCTGATATGACATTTGAAATTCAGCAGGTTCAAATTGAACCCGGAGATATTTGGATCGGCTATACCGATGGCGTGACTGAAGCCCTATCTCCAAACGGGGAATTTTTTACCAGAAAGAAACTTTTATCCGCTTTGGAGCAGTCTACCGAGTCAGGCTCCGATATTGTAAACCGCATTAAAACGCAGGTGCTCGATCATATTCAGAACGACGCACCCTCAGATGATATTACCATGCTGGTCGTAAAGCGCCTGCTTAAATAAACGCAAAATCGATGACAGCCTATTTGGGTCGCGCGAATTCTTAAAGTGATTTGACTTCAGACTCCCATATCTGATAATTCTTCGATTATATTCTAAAAATTGGATTCTTCGCTTGACGAACTGACGCTCAGTTCAGCACCTATCGGCTTTTTAGGACTTTAATCGCGTCGATAAAGCCAGTTATTTTGCAAAGGTCTTTCGAGCTTAAATTAGAGGAATCGTATGCCCGGTGAGCATAGCAAAATCGCATGCCGTCATCGAGGTCTGGCAGGCGTGGCAGTGATCCTGGTGTTTATGATCTGTGGGGGGATTCCGGGACCCGCGGCTGCAGCCCCGTCTGAACCGATCCTCGAGCTGACACCGGACATAGATCAATACTTCCTGGGTCCCTATGTCGCTTATCTGGAGGACCCGCAAAAAAAGTTAACCATCGACGATGTATCTTCTCCGCATATGTCGCTCGGCTTTGTTAAGAACACGGGCCATATGCTCAACCTGGGTTTCAATTCTTCAGCTTTTTGGATTCGTTTCACCATAGACGCATTCGAATATCAAATCTCACAGAAAAAGTGGTTGCTGTATTTCGGCTGGCCGAACACAATAGATTATGCCACCCTTTACATACCCAAACTCCCTGATACCGGCTGGGTTGCCAAGGAGGTAGGGCGCATATTACCATCCGGGCCCGACCCGCATCCAAGCACCCCGACCGCTTTACTGCCCCCTGAGGCCTTTATTCAACCCGTAACCTTCTATCTGCGGGTGGAGAGCTCAGAAGCCAAGCTCATGCCTTTGCAAATCTTAACAAATGAGGCCTACCAGGGTGTATCCCGGGAGCGATCGCTATGGTTCGGTGTTTATTACGGCATTATGCTGGCCATGTTTTTATACAACCTCATTTTGATGGTTCTGCTGCGCGAACTCAACCGCCTCTACTACCTGGTCTATATGATTTTTATGAACCTGGTGTTTCTGGAGTCCAACGGGCTGTTGTGGGAGCATTTTCAAATCGGTATTCACCTGGGGGAGGTTCTGGTTTTGATCTTTATTTCCCTCTCTTTTTTCTGGGGCAACTTGTTCGCCAAATCCTTCTTAATCACCGGAAAGCACGCTCCGGTTTCTGACAAATTATTGTCAGTAGCCGTGGTTTCGGCCTTTGTCATGGCGGTAATGGTTCCGTTGGTGGATCTAAACTGGATGACAGTGGCCATTAGCTTCCAGTCCATTGTGGTCCCGCCGATATTCCTGAGTGCTGCTTTCATTTGCTGGCGGCGCGGGTTCCGGCCGGCGCGGTTCTTTCTGCTTGCATTTTTATTTCTGGCGTTGAGCGTCATGTATGAAGCTTCGGCAATTTTTAACGTATTGCCGTATCTAACGGCATACAGCTCACAAATTGGATCTGCGATCGAGGTCATTCTTCTCCAGCTGGCCCTGGCCGATCGGTTCCGAAACCTGAGTCTGGAGCATGAAAAAATAAAACAGTCTCTCGATCTGGCCCATGAAGTCCAGCAAAACCTATTGCCCCATAAGAATCCGCAGCTGGAAGGGTTGGATATCGCCGGCAAAAGCATTTATTGTGATGAAACCGGGGGCGATTATTATGATTTTATTACCAGGGATGCGGGTGAAAATGGACAACTTGCGATCGCCATCGGCGATGTGTCCGGACATGGCATTCCCTCTGCCTTGCTGATGGCCACCGTGCGTTCGTCTTTAAGGCAACGTTTATCGCAACCGGGGGGTGCCGAAAGTATTATCTCCGATCTCAACCGCCAGCTGGCTCAGGATGTGGAGGATTCGGGCCAATTTATGACCCTGTTTTACTTGATGATCGACCCCACAAAAAAGCAGCTTCAATGGGTACGTGCCGGACATGACCCGGCTATTTTCTATGATCCGAACACAGACACATTTGATGAGCTGGGCGGGTCCGGCGTCGCCCTGGGAGTGATGGAAAATTTTACTTTCAAAGCCTCTACAAAAACAGCTTTGCGCAAGGGGCATATAATTTTCCTCGGTACGGACGGAATCTGGGAGGCCCGCAATCAAAAGCGGGAAATGTTCGGTAAAAAACCAATTTACGATATCATTCGCAAAAATTCAGCCTTATCGGCAAACGAAATTCTCAACGCAATGTTGGAATCTTTAGCACGCTTCCAAAAAAACGCTAAAATAGAAGATGACATCACATTGGTGGTCATTAAAATTAAATATTAGGCGCGGGTCGCTTGCGGAGTCAGGGGACAGCTTTCGTTCCGGATCGCGGAGTCTGGAGTTTAGGCTTAAGCGATGTGGGTATAATGAAATTAAGATGCCTTAAACAACCGCGCTCATCATACATTGCGCTGGACGTTGACATTCATGCTGTCATAGGATCGAAAGATTAATTTCTCGCGCTCCCGTCTATCTTCTGGAAAAGGCCGCAGTTGTAAGGTTTCTAACTTTACACGGACTTCATCTTTGGCGGGAATGGCGCTCAGCCCCTCGCCCAACTTCCGGCCGGAAATCGTATCCAGCACGATGGCTGTTTTGCCGTCAGATACAACTGCAAAAGGAAGCTGGTACTCACAAAGAAGCCGCGCGGCGGCCAATATTTCTCTTTCCCGGGATCCAAGAGATCCGGCCGCACATTTAATGGCCATAAAACGGGTAGGCCCGCCGTCAACGCTGACCACCAGATCGATTTGAGAACGATAGATCTCTCCAGCAACGGTCATTTCAATATCGACATCGACCTCAATATCTTCTTTCGAAAACCCTTTCTCAATGACCAAAAATCGTTCGACCATCTGTCGGTTCTCTTCAGCACCGATATTTGGGATTTCCTTGCCGGTGACAAAATCGGTAATCAGATTGTATGGTTTGCCTGTGTTTGACACAAAAACTCCCTTGAATCGATTTCATCCTTCCGATTAATGGAGTGTATGGCGACCGATTAATTTGTCAAGGGAAAAACATCGATAGAAAAGGGCGGGAAAATAATCCCGCCCTTTCTGGGTATGGCGTTTATCCGCTTCACGCGTTAATCTTTCGATACCATTGTCTTTTGGATAAGATCATTGATCCAGCAACTATCAGAGCCAAAAAGAAGCAGAACATCGCGACGAGTTTGCCAAAAGAGCTGTTTCGCAAATAGTCGTCTCGAAATTCACGCAGCACCTTGACAACTGGCTCTGATTTACTGTCAGAGGCCGCAACGGTGATGAAGCAACTGCCGCCGCTGCTGCTATTGCCTGAGGTTTCAAGAGTACCGTCAATCAGAATGTCAGCTTCGTCAGATTGTGCATCCAACCTTCGCCATGGGCCATGCGCAGAGCGAGCCGGCTCGGTGATACCGGCTTCCGTAACTGTAAAAGGCGCATAGAGAACGCGCGCCCTCCAGCGGTAACGTTCGCCCAGGTTGAGACCTGCAATGGCTTCAGTCAGGACTACTCCGCTTCCGCTAACTTCGGTCCAGTCTGAAGATGTCTGGGTGGCGCAGCCTGGATCTTCGAAAGGAACACCGCACGGACAGTATTCTACCTGCATTTTTACCTGTTCGCGGCCCCTTGGACTGGTGGCCTGGATCCTCACCTGAAAACCGTCAGGATCAAAAGACCCTCCCCACGGCGCAACCGGAGTCGTATCACCATTGCCTCTCAGCTGCCGGGCCATTACCACGCGCCCTTCGCTGTTGCCGTAATAAACGAAAGCTGCGCCTTCTTCGTTCTGGCCGTTATCGTAATTATGCGCCCCCACAATGATATCGGCGTAACCGTCGCCGTTGACGTCTCCGGCACCCGACACGCTAACGCCCATAGACGCGTTCGCCTGATCGGATTCAACCATCGCATCCGCCGTGGTGTTGATGCCGGCCGCCGAGCCGTGATAGATAAAGGCCGCACCCTCGTCGCTCTGACCGTTGTCGAATTGAAAAGCGCCCACAATGACATCGGCGTAACCGTCACCGTTGATATCTCCGGCACCCGATACGCTGGAGCCCAGGCGAGCGCCGGGCTGGTTGAGTTCAACCATCGCATCCGCAGCGGTGTTGATGCCGGCGGCCGAACCGTGATACACAAAGGCTGCGCCCTCGTCGTTCTGACCGTTATCGTAATTATGGGCACCCACGATGACGTCGCCGTAACCGTCGCCATTGACATCACCGGCAGCGGATACACTCATGCCCAATTCTGCGTTGGCCTGGTCGGATTCGACCATCTCAGTCGCCGTGGTGTCGATACCGTCGGCCGAGCCGTGATAAACAAAGGCCACACCCTCGTTGCTCTGACCGTTGTCGTAATAATGAGCGCCCACGATAATGTCGCCGTAACCGTCGCCGTTGACGTCTCCGGCACCGGATACACTATATCCCAGGTACGCGGTTGCCTGGTCGGATTCGACCATTGCATCCGCTGTGGTGCTAATGCCGGCTGCTGAGCCGTGATAAACAAAGGCCGCTCCCTCATCAATCTCGCCGTTATCGTATCCATTTGCCCCCACCACAACATCGCCGTAACCGTCGCCGTTTACATCTCCGGCACCGGATACGCTATAACCCAGGCACGCGTTCACCTGGTCGGATTCGACCATCGCATCCGCCGTGGTGTTGATACCGGCAGCCGAGCCGTGATAAACAAAGACCGCACCCTCGTTGCTCTCACCGTTATCGTAAAAACGCGATCCAACAACAACATCGCCGTAACCATCGCCGTTTACATCTCCGGCACCGGATACACTATATCCCAATTCTGCGTTCGCCTGATCGGATTCGACCATCGCATCCGCCGTGGTGTTGATGCCGGCAGCCGAACCGTGATAAACAAAGGCCGCACCTTCATTGCTTTCGCCGTTGTCGTACCAGAAAGCCCCAACGATAACGTCGCCGTAACCGTCACCGTTGACATCTCCGGCTCCCGACACGTCAACCCCCAGACCCGCGGTTGCCTGGTCGGATTCAACCACGGAAGCGGTGGTGGTATCGATGCCGGCAGCCGAACCGTGGTAAACAAAAGCCGCGCCTTCATCGCCCTGGCCATTATCGTAATTAGGCACCCCCACGACAACATCCGCATAACCGTCGCCGTTGACATCTCCGGCTCCCGATACGCCCCAGCCCATTTGTGCGTTCGCCTGGCCGGATTCAACCACCGCATCTGCGGTGGTGTTAATGCCCGTGGCTGAGCCGTGATAGACGAAAGCCCCGCCCTCATTGAATTGCCCATTGTCATACTCATACGCCCCCGCGATGATATCTGCGTAACCGTCACCGTTGAGGTCTCCCGCGCCCGACACGCTCCAGCCCAATTGTGCGCTCGCCTGGTTAGATTCAACCATGGCGGCGGCAATGGTGTTGATGCCCGCAGCCGAACCGTGATAGATAAAAGCCGCACCTTCATCGAACTGCCCGTTGTCGTACAAATAACTTCCTACAATAACGTCCGCATAACCGTCACCATTGACATCGCCGGCACCTGATACACTATAGCCCATAAGGGCACCCGACTGGTCGGATTCTACCCTGGCGCCTGCAATGGTGTTGATCCCTGCAGCAGAGCCGTAATAAACGAAAGCGGCGCCTTCGTCGTTCTGGCCGTTGTCGTAATTATGCGCTCCCACAATTATATCCGAATAACCGTCACCGTTGACATCACCTGCACCCGATACGCCAATACCCATATATGTATTTGCCTGGTCTGGTTCTACCATGGCGTCGGCAATGGTGTTGATCCCTGCGGCAGAGCCGTGATAAACAAAAGCGACACCTTCGTCTATTTGACCGTTGTCGTAATGGCTCGCCCCGACGATGACATCCGCATAACCGTCGCCATTGACATCGCCGGCAGCGCATACGCTCCGGCCCAGGCTAGCACCTGCCTGATCAGATTCAACCATTGAGGCGGCGGTGGTGTTAATGCCGGCGGCACTGCCGTGATAAACAAAGGCTGCACCCTCATTGCTCTGGCCGTTGTCGTACTGGGTCGCCCCCACGATGACATCCGCATAACCGTCGCCGTTGACATCTCCGGCACCCGATACACTCCAGCCGAAATAGGAACCTGCCTGATCTGACTCGACTATCGCGCTGGCAATGGTGTTGATGCCCGCAGCCGAGCCGTGATAGACAAAGGCCGCACCCTCGTTGCTCTGACCGTTGTCATAATTCGTCGCCCCCACGATGACATCCGCATAACCGTCGCCGTTGACATCTCCGGCACCCGATACGCTATAACCCAGGTTCGCGTTCGCCTGGTCGGATTCCACCATTGCATCTGCCGTGGCAGTCAGCAGGGGATCGATGGTTATCGGATAATCGGCGGCGGAGTCGTCCACAAGAATCGCAAGGATGTTATTGTGTTCCATCTGAAAACGTGAAGACAGAATATTTCCACTGGCATCGACGGCTTTCAGCTTATCGTATTTCAGCATTCTGCCGCCAGGCGACGAGAATGTGACCCGGCCCTCTTTAATGGCGGCTTTCGAAGCGTTCACCTGTATTGCCAGCCGCAACTCACCTTTACCACCCGGTTTCTGAAAAATGTCGAAACCATGCTCAAGGCCCTGTGGTCGGTTGACAAACCACTCCGTCAGCTTCTTACGCCGCAGCTCCACCCGGTTTCCCTCGTGGTACAGTGCTGAATGGCTGACTGCTGCATCTTGCAGATATTCGCCGCGGCCGAAGCCAGTAAGCGTAAGCCTCAGAAGCTGCGGACTGCCGGGAGCCGTGCGGTCGACAACCTGAATTCCCTTTTTTGAAAAATACGTGCGGATATTATGCGCCCGGTTGGGAGCCTGCAATCCTGCATTATTTCGGCTGGCTTCATATTCCTTTTGGAGGATTTTTTTTTGCACTGTTGCAGACCAGCCGGAATCAGGGCTTGATGCAAAAGCGGCATTCAGGCTCCAGAAAAATGCAAGCAAAAAGATCGAGATGATGGCAATCCTGATAGTAGCAGAAAATCTTTGCTGATGGGTCTCTGACAGAAATTTAGGGTCTAGTCCTTGATCCGAGCGTTTCTTCATTACACCCTCCCGCCCCTTTCAATACTGGTGAAGTCATGCAATCAACTCTTCGTGACTTACCATTGATTTTAACAAGGCTCCCCCCTGATAAATCCAATATCCAGGGTGATAATAACCCGGGAATGGGCCAGATATGTTGACCTTAAATTCTAATTTTCTATCGGATATTATGAAATTTAAAATTTTTCTGCAAATTATATACCAATAGATTTATTATTAATATATTATTAATATTCAATGGCTTACTTTAATGTCTAATATTATTAGTTGCGCGAACAAGGCACCCGCGCAAAGATGAGTGTCAAAAAAATGTCGAGTTAACTGATTGAAAAAGGGGGAACTTGGCGTGAGCAGGTGACAACGACTTTTAGGTAGGCCTGGCTTATAGAATGGGGATTACTATTTCGAATAATGAGCAAGATATCACAAAGGTTATATTCTGAAAGCTTACGGAAAAGGCCAAAATATTAAAAAGAAACTTTCGTTTCTTTGTCTTTTAACTTTTGCATTGCAGGCGTCACAATTCGCTTCGCATCGACCCAGAGGCCTTCAAGATCAAAAAATTCCCGAACAGGTTCGTAAAACACATGGATGATCACATGACCGTAATCCAGTAAAACCCAGTGTCCTTCTCCGGTTCCCTCCACACTCAGGGGCTTGATCTTATGCTTTTTTAAATTGACAACGATAGAATCTGCAATCGCATTAACCTGGCGACTCGACCGTCCGCTGCAGATAATAAATACATCTGCGATGGAGGTCAGCTCGGCAACATCCAGCACGACCAGATTTAAGGCTTTCTTGGCCGAAGACGCCTTGATGTAAAGGTCAAGTTCGGGAACCGCATCTTTGCTCATGTATAAAGTCCTTTTGATTGAATAAAATCTGCCACCCCGGGCGGCACCAGATTTTCGATGGTCTTCTTTGTTTTAATGCATTCCCGGATTTTGGTCGAGGAAATATCCATGGCATCTATATCAACGGTATAAATGGGCTGCCTGACTTCTGAAACATAACAGCCGCGTTCATTTAAAAATTCATAATCCGCCGATAGGGTCGAATTAAGGTAATTTTCCAGAATTTTCCAGCCCTGATCAGCATCCGGGTAATCCGCATCGGGACGCGCCATAACGATAAAAGCAATCTGTTCGAGCAATTCGGTGTAAGATTTCCAGGTATCGATTTCAAGGAAGGCATCAAGCCCCATAATAAGGTAGAACCGGGAATCGTCTGCAAGCGTTTTCTTAAAGTGCCGAACTGTATCAATCGTATAGGAGGGTCCCGGACGATTTAGTTCAACATCGGAAACCGTTATGCCGGGCAGACCGGCAATGGCCAGATGGATCATTTCCAGGCGATCATCGGCGTCCGCCACCGTTCCGCTTGTTTTATGAGGGGGCAATGCGACTGGGATTAAAGAGATTTGATCCAGATTGAAACCTTTTTTGACTTCCGACGCGGCCCAAATATGGCCCCGATGGATGGGGTTAAAAGTGCCGCCGAATAGACCTATACGCATAATACTAAATCCGCAGCTCCTTTAGACTTTCCGGAATCTTGAGCTAGTCAATTTTTATCGATCACCCTGCAATGGTTAAAGGAGCGTTCCGCCCCAGGCGGAACTTGAGGAGCACTGCGCGCCTCGGATGCGCTCCGTTTAAGGAGCGCTTCGCTTGAGGCGAAAGAATGCTTCCTGCCTGCAACCTCAAGGCCGCGAGACCGCTCCTCAAAGCCCGCAGGGCTGCTCCTCAAGCGCAGCGCTCATTTATGATTCTCTAACCTGTCCGTCTCCGAAAACCACAAATTTCGTGGTCGTAAGCTCTTCCACGCCCATCGGCCCGAAGGCGTGCAGCTTGGAGGTGCTGATGCCGATCTCGGCACCCAGGCCGAGCTGCCCGCCGTCATTGAAACGTGTTGATGCATTTACCAGTACGACAGATGAATCCACCTCACGGACAAAACGTCTCGCCCGATCATCATCCCGCGTCACGATCGCTTCCGTGTGATTGGAACCGTAATTGGCGATGTGTGAAATCGCCTGGTTCATATCTTCAACCACTTTGACCGCGAGGATCAGATCCAGATATTCCTCCGGCCAGTCTGCATCCTGAGCTCGATTCGCCCCGGGTAAAATACGGCACGTCTGCGGACAACCTCTGATTTCCACGCCCGCCTCAGAAAAGCGTTTCGCCATGTCGGGTAGAAATTTTTCGGCTACGGATTGATGAACCAGCAGCGTTTCCATCGCGTTACAGACTCCCGGCCGCTGCACTTTGGCGTTGAAGCAGATATCCTGTGCCATATTCAACTCCGCGTCGGCATCGACATAAACATGGCAAACCCCTTTATAGTGCTTGAGAACGGGTATCTTGGAATTTTCCACCACGAAACGGATTAACCCTTCGCCGCCTCGCGGGATGATTAAATCGATACATTCCTCCTGATTCAGAAGGGCCTTTACTGCGGATCTATCGCGAACGGGTATGACTTGAACGGCGCGCTCGGGAAGGCCGGTTTCCTGAAGCGCTCCACTGATAATCGTCGCCAGGGCCTGGTTCGAATTGAATGCTTCCGACCCCCCCCGAAGTATGACGGCGTTTCCGGCTTTCAGACACAGGCCCGCGGCATCAACGGTTACATTGGGTCTGGATTCATAAATAATACCGATAACGCCCAGCGGAATGCGCATGCGCGCTACTTTAAGCCCGTTGGGGCGGGTCCAGGCAGGGCTCAGGCTTCCGACCGGATCCTCGAGCCGGGCAACATCATGGAGTCCGTCGGCCATGGCTTGCAGGGTTGTCTCCTTGAGGTCCAGCCGTTCGATCATGGGATCTGAAAGCCCCATTTCTCTGGCTCTGACAAGATCTTTTTCATTCTCCGCTTTAATATAAGAGGCTTCCTGAATAATTTTTTCGGCAATTCTTTGCAGGGTCACATTCTTTTGGTCAGCGGGGCAACGGGCGACCGATGCCGCAGCATTCCTGGCCGCTTCGGCTATTTCTCTGACGGTTGTTTCGATGGTCATCTTCGTGTCTCTTTGATTCGTGGTTTAAGCCTTTAATTAACAGGTTTTGAGGTCGGCACCGGATTAATTTCAATAAAATATCCCCGCCCACTTTATCTCCAGGACGATCAAAATGGCAAATAATAATTTAAAGCAGATGATCCTAATTTAGACCTAACAATCACACGTAATTGCAAGGTTATCTCTGTGAATAACTTCGTCATAGGCCTTATGGCCGAGCACCGCTTTGATCTGTTTTGATTTTAATCCCATAATTTTACGGATATCGGCAGCGCTATAATTGGCCAACCCGACGCCTAATATCTCATTATTCCGGTCCTTAAACTCCACCGCATCACCGATGTTAAAATCCGCTTCCACAGCAACGATACCGCTTGGAAGAAGGCTCTTTCCATGTTTTAAAATGGCATTGGCGGCACCGTCATCTATCTTAATGGTTCCACGGGGTTTCAGGGAAAAGGCGATCCAGCATTTCCGGCTGGCCAGCTTCTCTTTTCTGGGCATAAAAAATGTTCCGTGGGCCTCATCGGAAAAGAGTTTCATCAAAATATTCGGGTTATCGCCTTTGGCAATCACCATGGGAACACCGGCGGAATTAACTTTGCTCGCCGCTCTGATTTTGCTGATCATACCGCCGGTTCCCAGTGCGCCGGGAATTTCACTGGCATATTGTTCCGTACTTTTCGTTATCGTCGTCACCTCCGGTATCAACTCGGCATCATGGTGGATGCGGGGATCCTTGTCGAAAAGGCCTTCGATATCCGTAAGGTTGATTAGAATGTCCGCTTCCATCAATAACGTAATCATGGCGGCAAGGTTGTCATTGTCGCCCAGTTGTATTTCCTCCACCGATACGGTATCGTTTTCATTGATAATCGGGACCACCTGCCAGGCGAGGAGCGTGTAAAGTGTGTTCCTGGCATTTAAATATCTTTTCCGATTGGACAGGTCTTCACTGGTCAGGAGTATCTGGGCCACTTTTTTATGATAACGGCCGAATGCTTTTTCATATTCCATGATCAGTCCGGCCTGGCCCACAGCAGCCACTGCCTGCCTTTTGGGAAGTTCATCGGGTCTTTTGGAAAGACCCACTTTCCTAAATCCCGAAGCCATGGCCCCGGAGGTAACCAGAATCACTTCGCGGCCGTCGTCAATGAGCCGGCAAATTTGCCGGGTGATAGATCGAATCGCTTTTAAATTCAGCCCATTGTTTTGGGTGAGCACATTGCTTCCGATTTTAACCACTACGCGTTTTGCACGTTCAAAGCTTAATTTCCTGTTATTTATCATGAGATCGATCCAATAATTCCAGTATTCGCGAAATCAGTTGCTTGATTCCCTTTTTTTTTAAAGCCGAAATTAAAATCACCGGCCGGTGATGCAGGGCGTCGATAAAGGCATCCGCTGCATCCTTTGTTCCGGTCAAATCCATTTTGTTCAGGACCACGATCTGGGGCTTTTCGGTCAACTGAACATTGAAAGATTTTAATTCCCTATTGACGGTCTCATAATCATTAAGCGGATGCGCCGGGTCAATGGTCCCGGCATCGACCAGATGGATCAAAATTCGGGTTCTTTCGATATGCCTTAAAAATTGCGTGCCGAGACCGGCACCTTGATGCGCGCCGTCAATTAGGCCGGGAATATCCGCAACAACGAAAGGTTCGCCCCATCCGGTTTCAACAACGCCCAGTGTCGGCGTCAGCGTGGTAAACGGATAATCACCAATTTTAGGACTGGCGGAAGAAATTTTACTGATCAGAGTGGATTTGCCGGCATTGGGCAGTCCGATGATTCCCACATCGGCTAAAAGCTTGAGTTCCAGTTTAAGTTTGCGGGATTGACCGGCTTCTCCGGGTTGGGCGTACCGGGGGGTTCGATTGGTTGAGGTTTTAAAACGCGTATTGCCGAGGCCGCCTTTGCCGCCCCGGACAACGATGTAAGATTCACCGGCGGCGGTAAAATCTTTTAAAACCTCGCGGCTATCGGCATCTTTGACCAGGGTGCCGGGCGGAAGTTCGATGATCAGATCTTGGCCGTTTCTGCCGGTTTTTTGTTTCCCCTGGCCGTGGGCACCATTTTTAGCTTTAAATTGCCGTTTTAATTGAAATGGGTATAGGGTGCGCCGGCGCGCTGTGCTTCTTAAAATGACATCGCCGCCTTTGCCACCGTCACCACCGTCCGGACCGCCCCGGGGAACGTACTTCTCGCGCCGAAAACTGAGGCATCCACGCCCGCCGTTGCCGGACTGTACGGTGATAATTGCTTCATCAAAGAATTTCACTCGCCGTATACGCTGACTCTTTTACGCGAACGACCTACCCGTTCAAATGTCACAACACCGTCAACTTTAGCGTAAAGGGTATAGTCCTTGCCCATTCCGACGTTGTCACCCGGATGAATCCTGGTTCCCAGCTGGCGGATGAGGATATTACCGGCTTTTACTTTTTCGCCGCCGAATCGTTTTACCCCGCGCCGCTGGGCATTGCTGTCACGACCGTTTTTTGAACTACCGGCTGCTTTTTTATGAGCCATTTTTAAAACTCCTTACCAAAACAAATATAATCATCTTAAGTTGCTTTGGATTTTGGATCACACTTTTAGTATTTAAAAATTCGAAGTAAATTCAAATTAACAAAATTCTAAATTCAAAACTTATAGTAGCTCATATCGAATGAATTTAAAACGAAATATTTTGAAAATTTGGAATCTGGATTTATTATGCCTTTTTCTCGGTTTTGGTTTTTTTGGCTGTTGTTTTCTTTGTCTCGGATTTCTTGGTGTCTTCTTTTTTAGCCTTTGGCTTTGCCTCTGTTTTCTTGGTTTTCGCTGTGGCGGCTTTCTTTGTCTCCGTCTTTGCTGCGGGCTTTTTGGCCTCGACTGCAGGTTCAGCCTTTTTGGGGGCTTTGGCAGCTTTGGATTTTATAGTGTCGATCTTTATCGCTGTAAACAGTTGTCGATGTCCCTGTTTGCGTCGATATCGTTTGCGGCGCTTGTATTTAAAAACAATAATCTTTTTGGCTTTGCCCTGCTCGACAATATGGCCTTCAACTAAAGCGTCATCCAGAACCGGTTGGCCGATATTTATCTGATCGCCGTCAGCCACCATCAAGACCTTGTCAAAGACAACTGCGCTGCCCACATTCCCGGGAATTTTTTCAACTTTTAAAATTTCACCTTCTTGAACTTTATATTGCTTTCCGCCTGAAGTCACTACCGCGTACATCGATTCGGCCTCCTTGCTATCCTTGTTTTAAAACTTGTAAATATTAATCTTTCGGATATATTTGTCAAGAAAAAAGTCATATTCCGCAATACAGATTTTAGATTTCGGATTATAGATCCCAAAACATATTGTTGAATTTTTTGCCAAATTAGACATATTATCAAACGGTAATATCTTTTAACATGAACACTACAGCATGCGCTGCACCGGTTTTACACACGGTTGCCGGCATCGCTGGTTTCACCTTTTAGAGGCATTAGAGGAGGATATCTTGGATAATGTTTTGCAACATAAACTCATCCATTGGGTTAAAGCGGCTAAAAAATCGGCGCAACAGGATCTAATAGGAGAGGAACCGCTTTCGATTCGCATCGAAGGCAATCCATACGCCGTGGTAATGCGCACACCGGGAGAGGAAATCGCTCATGTAGCCGGCTTCTGTCTGACAGAAGGCATCATCGATACCCCGGATGATTTGACCTCAATCGGCTTTTGCGAAGATGATGATACCAATGTGGTGACGGCAACGCTGACACCCGCCCGCCGCGGAAAAATAACTGAAATATTGGATCGGCGGGGTTTTATCAGTCAGACCAGCTGCGGCCTATGCGGCAAGGAACTGGTTCAAGACCTCTACCAGATCATAAAACCACTGGGAGCCAACCATCCCATAGACACTAAAAAGGCCCTGACCTGCCTGAAAGCACTCCCCGATATACAGCCCTTGCGCAAGCAGACCCTGGCCTCGCATGCGGCGGCGATTTATGGTTCCGATCTGGCGCTTTTAACGGTTGCTGAAGATGTGGGACGCCATAATGCCCTCGATAAAGCCATCGGCAAGGTTTTTTTGGGCCACCAGCTCGATCAGGCCGAACTTTTAATCCTTTCATCCCGCATCAGCTATGAACTTGTTCAGAAAGCGGCCCGCGCGCGCATTCCCATTATCCTGGCCCATTCACGCCCCACGGCGCTGGCCGTTGAGCTGGCCGACAGTCTCAACATCACCCTGGCATCAATGGATGAAGATGATGTCGGGCTGTATGTTTTCTGCGGTGAACAGCGACTGGTCAATTAGCCACGGACACACACAGACAAATTCATATTCCGATAACATTATTTTTGAAGGAATAAGCGGTATGAACTCGTGGCGGTTTTTTACCGCATCAAAGTAGGAGCCAAAATTTCTGTGTGTGTCCGTGGGTCTGTGGCTAATTTGGGATGCTATCAGGATCGCCCCGATCCGGACGAACAGTCACAATCAGGACCGCAATCGGAAACCACCGGTAGCGGTTCCGACTGGGTCTTTGGATGCGCATCTTCCATTTCAGCTTTCGGGCCGGCCGGCTTGAAACGCGCCTTTAGGGCGCTCCAGATGGGTTTCAGCGACATCCCCAGTATAAGGACAGCACCCATCAATCCGGCCCATTCGGGCACGATTTCCGATGCCTGGCCCACCATGGCCTGGGCCGAAATTCCGAAATAAGCATACACCTGGTCCACGATTAAACCAAATACGACGGCACATATGGCAATGGAGGCCAGATAAATGGCGGTGGCCCGTTTTCCCAGAACGCCGGTCAGCACCGTTAGAGACGCCATATTGGTCGCCGGCCCGGCCAGAAGAAACACCAGCGCCGCACCGGGGCTGACGCCTTTTAAAATCAAGGCCGCGGCAATCGGCGTCGAAGCGGTGGCACAGATGTATAGCGGAATACCGATGGCCAGCATCAGCAGCATGGCCGGAAGACCGGACCCCAGATATTCTCCAAAAATATCCGGCGGAATCAGCACCGTAATCAATCCGGCCAATACGAGTCCGATCAGAAACCACACCGCCAGATCTTCCCAGAGATCATAAATAGCAAACCGCATCCCGGCGGAAAATTTCTCCTTGAAAGTATGATGATTGCGATGTTCTTCAGGAGAGCAGTGTTGTCCGTCACAGCAGCCGTCCACCGGGCAGCTCAGATCCGGGGCTATTTCGCGGGTGGCGTTGCTCGCGCCAAACAGATTTTCGGTGATACCCGCCGCCGCCGCGGTAACAAAGGCCGCCACCGGACGGGCGACCGTCATGATCGGATCCAGTAACGCGTAAGTTATCGAAATGGAATCCACACCTGATTCCGGGGTTGAAATCAGAAACGCGGTGGTGGCACCTTTACTGGCACCCTGTTTGCGCAGCGACACGGCTGCGGGCAATACACCGCACGATCACAACGGAATCGGTATCCCAAAAAAGGCGGATTTTATGACGGATTTAAAGCGGCCCTGCCCCAGGTGTTTGGCGATCGAATTTGGATTTAGAAAGACCCGCAAAAGCCCGGCCACCAGCAATCCGAACAAAATATAAACCGAGGCATCAACCAGTAAATCCCAGCTTGCCAGCAAAATATCGATAATAAAATTCAATTTCCCATCCTTACTTTGGTTTTATTCTTTAAAAATTTTTTTCGATGCATAAATAAGGAGTTTTTTCGAAAGGCAAGGCCGCACAAGGGTTTACGAGGAGGCGTACTCGTAGTACGTTGACGAGTCAAACCCGCGGAGAACGCCGCATTTCGGAAAAAGGCCTTTTTTAGGCATCGAAAAATTATTCTGTTACATGCGCCAATCCTATATTCAACAGCTCCGCCACATGCGCATCATCGAGCGCATAATAGATCACCTGGCCGTCCCGGCGGCTTTTCACCAGCGCCAGGTCTTTGAGGCGGCGCAACTGATGCGATATCGCCGACTCCGTCAGTCCCAGAAATGCGGCCAGATCGCACACGCACATTTCAACATTTCGGAGTGCCAGGACAATCTTCAGTCGGCTGGGATCCCCCAGGACTTTATATAAAGATGAGAGCCAATTCAGTTCTTTCTCCGAGACCGTTTCGTTGCGTGCCTGTTCCACCCGATCGAGGTGAATCACTCGAACCTGGCAGTCATCCCCATCTAAACATTTGGTTTTCGCAGAACCCATAAGCACTCCCTGAATATCTGAACATATATTCAAATATATCTCCAAAGCGAAATTTGTCAAGTGTTATTTTACATCAACTGCGGGTGCCCGGTTGAGCCCGTTGCGCCGGTTAAAAATCAGCCATTTTAGGGTTCAGGGTAAGGCGTCTCGTGAATTGAAAACGGCGCGTACACGCAGCACGTGAGTATTTCAATTCACGGGACAACTCAGCCCTGGGCACTTAGACGCTTTTTTGAGACAGGTTCTAATAATTATTTAACAGTATCCTAACTTTATGATAACAATACATTCATATTTTCCTTAGCCGGTGACGAATATTTAAAAGGTGTTAACCTGACTTAATCAGTTCAACATCAACTTTGGAGTTTAATAATGGCAAAGGAAAAAATTCTGGTCGTCGATGACGAAGAAGATATCCTCGAACTGGTGCGCTATAACCTGTCCCGCGAGGGGTATCAGGTAACCGGAACCCTGACGGGTGAAGATGCGCTTCGTAAAGTGCGTTCAGATCGCTTTGATCTGATTGTGCTTGACCTGATGCTTCCGGGCATCGATGGACTTGCATTTACCAAAACAATAAAAAGCGATTCCAGACTCCATAGCATTCCGATCATCATGTTAACCGCCAAAGGTGAAGAAGCCGATATCATCACCGGCCTGGAACTGGGCGCGGATGACTATATTACCAAACCCTTCAGCCCCAAGGTCATGATCGCCCGGGTGCGCGCAGCACTTCGTCGCCACAAGGAAGAGCCCGAAGATGAAATGGCGATCGTAAAAATCGATGATCTGGAAATCAATCCCGGCAGGCGCAGCGTTCAGGCCCAAGACGACCCGATCGATTTAACCTACACCGAATTTCAACTGCTTTTACTTCTGGCAAAGCGGCCCGGATGGGTGTTTACGCGCTCCCAGATTGTAGATTTGATCCGCGGCAGCGATTACCCGGTAACCGATCGCAGTGTGGATGTCCAGATCGTCGGGTTGCGAAAAAAGCTCGGTCGCTATGGCAAGTATATCGAAACGGTCCGGGGTGTTGGCTACCGCTTTAGGGAGACCCCATGAACAGACGCAAACGATTGCTCTGGCGCCTTTTCCCCTCCTATTTGCTGATCACGCTGATTTCACTGCTAGCTGCCAGCTGGTATGCATCCGAAGCCATGCGCCAATTCTTTCTGGACCAGACGACGGCCGATCTTAAGGCCAGAGCCGCCCTTCTGGAGAAACAGATCAAGGGGCTGCTCTCTCCGTTGCGCCCCGAAACCATCGACACCATCTGCAAGGAAGCCGGCCGGCTATCGGCAACACGTATTACCATTATCCTGCCCGACGGAACCGTTATCGGGGATTCCCGCGAAACACCGAGCCTGATGGATAATCATGCCAACCGACCGGAAATCATCACTGCGCTGAACGGCCAGGCCGGTCAATCCTTGCGTTTCAGCAACACGCTCATGCAACGTATGCTTTATGTTGCGGTGCCGATCAGAGACCGACAGGGTGTTGTGGCCGTGTTGCGCACATCATTTCCGGCAACTGCCGTAGAGACTGAAATCCGGTCTATTCAGCTGAAAATCGCGCTGGGCGGATGCGTCATTGCATTGCTGGCAGCCGGCATCAGCTGGGTCATCTCCCGCCGCATCAGCCGTCCCATCGAGCAGATGAAAAAAAGCGCCGAGCAGTTTGCCGGTGGTAATTTAAGCCACCGGCTGGCTGCACCTGCCACCGAAGAAATGGCCGGTCTCGCGGAAGCCATGAATCAGATGGCCGCCCAACTGGAAAATCGCATTGCAACCATCATCAATCAGCGCAATCAACTCGAAACGGTTCTTGCCAGCATGCTGGAGGGGGTGATTGCCATCGATGCAGAAGAACGCATCGTAAGTATTAACCGGGCCGCCGCGCAGTTATTTGAAAATAAGCCGGCAAACTGCCAGGATAAAAGCATTCAGGAAGTGATTCGGTCTCCGGCCATGCAACAGTTTATCCGGCGTGCCTTAAACAATCCGCATCCGACAGAAGAAGATATCATCGTGTATCAAAATGAAGAGCGCGTGATCGATGTGAAAAGCTCACCGCTTCTGGATGCCGGCCAGCAGCAAACAGGCACTCTGGTGGTAATTAACGATGTCACGCAACTGCGACGCCTGGAAAACATGCGCCGGGATTTTGTCGCCAATGTCTCCCACGAGATAAAGACGCCCTTGACGGCCATCAAAGGCTTCGTTGAAACCCTGCAGCAGGGAAATGTCGAGAAGGCTAAAGAAAAGGAACGTTTCCTGGGTATTATACAGAAACATGTGGACCGTTTAAACGCCATCATCGAAGATCTGCTCGCGCTGTCACGCATCGAACAGGAAGACGAGCGCAAAGAAATAAATTTTCAACGTATAAAAATCGAAGGCATTTTTCAGGCGGCCATTCAATTATGCCGCCCCAGGGCCGAGGAAAAAAAGATCCGCATTGATCTTGATTGTGAAAAGGACACCACCGCCGTATTTGATCCTGCGCTGATCGAACAGGCGGTGGTGAATCTGCTGGATAATGCCATCAAATACAGTGAACCGCAGAGTATTATTCTGCTCAAATCCCATCAACAAAATTCCGAAGTAATTATCAGTGTTCAGGATCACGGCATTGGTATTGCTCAAAAACATTTGCCACGGCTGTTTGAACGCTTCTATCGGGTGGATAAATCACGCAGTCGCAAAGAGGGCGGAACCGGCTTGGGCCTGGCCATCGTCAAACACATCGCCCATGCTCACGGCGGCCATGTCGCGGTGGATAGTAAGATCGGCGAAGGCAGCCGCTTTAGTATACACCTGCCGCAAAACAAATAGGTGATTGCCCATCCTGATCTTCGCTTTTTCATTGATTTGCCGATCCCAACATGCTATTTCCTTACAGCCAATTAATCAAACATTTTAAGACCTCTCGTTGGTTCTCAGCAACACGATTAATCCTTTCATAGTTTTTATGGTAATCCCTTGATTTGTTATTAAAAATAATGATCTTTAAGACAATTCAGAGTCACAGACTACCCGCAGAGCGGGTGGCCTGGATTTACCCGCTCTAAGTGGCAAAAAAAGGCACGGCACCGCCTTAACCAGTGCAGGTAAAACGGTGTAAACGGGTGAAAAGAACCCGGGTTGAAAACTCCCAATCCGGTAGCTGTATTTTATGTGGTGGGGCTGGCGGAAATCATCGGCTCCATCACCGAACATGCTGAAAATGATGGCGACATGCGGCGTGAGATGGTTACAGAATAGTGAATAGGATTTAAAAATAAGTGGAATTTAATGTTGAAATGATCCTTTTGGCCTTGGCCTTGTTGTTCGGGTTTTACATGGCCTGGAGCGTGGGCGCCAACGACGTAGCCAATGCGATGGGCACTTCGGTGGGCTCAGGCGCCCTGACGTTAAAGCGAGCTGTTATTCTGGCGGCTATTCTTGAATTTTCCGGAGCCTTCTTTGTGGGAAGTCATGTTTCGGAAACGGTGCGGAAAGGCATTATTGATGCCCAAAGCTTTAATGATCAACCGATGTTATTGGCGTATGGTATGCTCGCCGCCATGTTGGCCGCTGCTGCCTGGCTGCAGTTCGCCTCTTACTATGGCTGGCCCATTTCAACGACCCATTCAATCGTAGGCGCGATCATAGGATTTGGGGTAGTCGTTGGCGGTGTATCGGCGGTTCACTGGGAAAAGGTGGGAGCTATCGCTTCAAGTTGGGTAATTTCACCGCTGCTCAGTGGTACGATTGCGTTTTTTTTATTTAGCTTCATAAGAAGGCACGTATTCGACTCGGCGACGCCCGTATTAAAAGCCAAACAACTCACGCCCTTCCTGGTTTTCTTTGTATTTTCAATTCTGAGTTTGGTAATGGTGTTTAAGGGATTGAAAAACCTGCATCTGGATTTGCCGTTAACGCAAGCGCTTTTAATGGCCGCTGGTATCGGTCTGATTGCGGCAGTGTTGAGCCATTTTCTGGTAAAAAACATCCCGGAAATTCCCGATGAGGAGGAAACGTTACCCCCTTCCTGGTCACTTTCCGTTGGTTTGGGCCGGGCAGATAAATATCTGAAAAAAGCCCTGCAAAGCTCAAGTGCTGACATGCAGCCGGAACTCGAGGATATCCTTGAAAGAGTCGGCAGAATGAAGGAAGACGTAAAGCAGCAAGCCGACTCGGAAATGGAAGTCGCCTCTTACCAAAAGGTGGAACGCATTTTCATATATCTTCAAATTTTAAGTGCCGGTTTCGTTGCCTTTGCCCATGGTGCCAATGATGTTGCCAACGCTATCGGCCCGCTTGCAGCCGTTATCAATATCGTCAAAACAGGCACCGTGGCCATGAAATCGGCGGTGCCTGCCTGGGTGCTCGCCCTTGGCGGGATCGGAATTGTTATCGGTTTGGCCACATGGGGCTGGCGCGTAATTGAAACCGTGGGCAAGCGTATCACCGACCTTACACCTACCAGGGGTTTTTCGGCAGAGTTTTCCGCCGCAATTACCATTGTACTGGCAAGTAAATTAGGAATCCCGATTTCAACCACCCATACCCTGGTTGGGGCTGTGTTGGGTGTCGGCCTGGCAAGAGGTTTAGAGGCGTTGGACCTGAGAACCGTCAGGGATATCATTATCTCTTGGGTGGTGACCATCCCTGTAGGGGCCGTTCTGACCATCTTATTTTTTTATATTTTCAGATTGATTTTTGAATGACCATATGGAGGAACAACGAACATAAGGAGATCGTTATGCGGATACCATTTATGTCGATGTTTATCACATCACCCTTCGAAGGCCTGCAGGAGCATGCCGAAAAGGTGAAAGAGTGTGCCTGGGTTTTTCAAAGAGCTATCGAGTGTATCATCGAAGAGCGATGTGAAGATTTCGAACATTTTAGAAAAGACATTGATAAACTCGAGAGCGAAGCCGATGCCATCAAACGCCGCATCCGCGGACATCTTCCCAAAGGCACCCTGCTTGTAGTGGATAAATTCCAGCTGTTCCGATATTTAAGAGAACAGGACAAAGTAATAGATGCCGTGGAAGAGGGCCTTGACTGGTTGTCTTTCAGGGCCGCAGCCGGCATCCCGGAGGTGCTCGAAAAGGATTTTATGATTCTGGTTGAAGCCGTAACAGACCCGATTGAAGAATTGAACAAAATGGTTGCCGAAGCACGCAAGTATTTTTCAAATTTTTCAGAAAAACAGCGGGTTGTCGTTAAAGACATGATTCGCACCTTACGCCAACACGAACATGAAGCCGATAAGCTTGAAGATGCCGTAAAAGAAAAAATTTTTAATACAATCGATGATGCCGTCGCCGTATTTCATTTGATTCGATTAACGGAAATCATAGGCTCCATCGCCGACCACGCCGAAAATGCCGGGGATATGATGCGGGCCATGGTGGCAAAATAAGACGGAAATTATCTTTCTAATCTTAAACCCCACAGCTATCCAAAGCGTCCGGTGATATAGTCTTCTGTCAATTGATGGCGTGGGTTGGTAAAAATCTGCGCGGTAGGGCCCACTTCAATGAGATCCCCCAGATGAAAGTAGGCCGTGCGTTCTGATACGCGCGAAGCTTGCTGCATGGAATGGGTAACGATCACAATCGTAAATTGTTTGCGCAACTCATCGATCAAATCTTCGATAACAGCGGTGGCAATCGGATCCAGTGCCGAGCACGGTTCATCCATCAGGATCACTTCCGGATTTACTGCAATCGTGCGCGCAATGCACAGGCGCTGCTGCTGTCCGCCGGACAGACCGGTACCGGGCTGATCTAGCCAATCTTTGACCTCGTCCCACAGGCCGGCCTTAATCAAAGATGTTTCAACGATTTCATCCAATTCGGCATTATTCGAGGACAGTCCGTGAATCCGAGGGCCATATGCGATATTTTCATAAATGGATTTCGGAAAGGGATTCGGTTTTTGAAAAACCATGCCGACCTGGGCCCGCAGCGGGACAACATCGATGTTTTTATCGTAAATATCGACACCATCCAAGCTAATTTCGCCGGTAATCCGGCAACCCTCGATCGTATCGTTCATACGGTTCAGACAGCGTATGAATGTGGACTTACCGCAGCCGGAGGGCCCGATCATGGCAAGGACCTCGTTGCGGCCGATATCCAGCGAGGCATTTTTAATGGCATGCTTTTCGCCATACCAGACATTGACATCCCGGCAGGTCATGCGAGGATTGTCAACGGTGATTTCACCGACCGTTTCGCGGTTTTCACGGCTGACGAGAACCCGGCCGGCCTCTTCTTTAATTTTCGCCTGTATCGTCTCTTCTGGCATATTCTCTACAAAACCGGCTTCATCCATTTCTCTTAGTGAGATCATTATATCACAAACTTTTTTGCATCAAAAAATGTATGTTAATAATTAATATCGAAGTCGTAAAGCCTTCAGTGTAAGTAAGATCGTTTAAAATGTGATTTTGAAAACAGGTCAACCGGGACGGATTCATTCCGGTTGACCAGACGCTGCGACTACTTCAATGAGGTTAGCGGTTTCAGCGAATTGGCGTCATCTTTGTATTTGGTGCGTTCGGCATCCGGCATCGGAATCAGGCCTTTTTCGCTTAAATACCCTTCCGGACCCCAGGCTTTGTCACTCGCGAATTCGCCCAGATATTCTTTGATGCCCGGGATCACACCCACATGCGCTTTTTTCACGTAAAAAAACAGCGGACGGGAAACCGGGTATTTGCCATCGGCAATATTTTCAAAGGTCGGCTGGACAGTGTCAATATAAGATCCCTGGATTTTATCCATGTTCTGATCCAAAAAGCTGAATCCAAAAATACCGAGGGCATTCGGATTGGCTTCCAGCTTCTGAACGATCAGGTTGTCGTTTTCGCCGGCTTCAACGTAGGCCCCATCTTCCCGCACGGTATGAGCAATGGACTTGTATTTTTTGCTGTCAGCCTTGCTCAAAGCCTTAATCCATCCAAATTCGTCGGCACCGGCTTCCATGCACAGTTCAACAAAAGCATCGCGAGTTCCGGAGGTCGGGGGAGGCCCCAGAACCTCTATGGTCTTGTCCGGCAGGGAAGGATTGACATCCTTCCAGGTTTTGTAAGGATTCGGAACCACTTTTTCTCCCCCCATGGGATCCGGAACTTCTTTTGCCAGTGCCAGAAAGATATCTTTGCGGGTTAGCTTCAAAGGCGCCGCTTTTTTCGAATTGGCTATAACAATGCCGTCATAGCCGATTTTGATCTCGACAACTTCCGCGACGCCGTTTTGCTGGCATTTCTCAAATTCGGATTGTTTAATTCGTCGCGAAGCATTGGTAATATCCGGATGCTCAACACCGACACCGGTGCAAAAAAGCTTGAGACCGCCACCGGAACCGGTGGACTCTATTTTAGGCGTCTTGAAAGAAGTCGATTTTCCGAACTGCTCGGCCACAACTGTTGCAAACGGATAAACCGTGGATGAGCCCACAATGCTGATGTAGTCCCTCCCGGACGCGGCGTTCGCCAGTCCAAATGAAGTTGCCGCAAAAACAGCAATGATCAATAAACCAATTAAGCTTCTCATGTTTTTACCCTCCTTGAATCAAAAAATTGAAATTAAAGAAATATTTGTACTTCTCATTTTATTTGCTCTATAGATAAGTCTTCCTTATTAGAGAAATGTTAGAATATTGTTGAAATCTAATTAAATCGGCGCCTCTTCAGCTATGCCGGAACACCTGGCGCGTATAAAACCTGTTTACCAGCGCCTCTCATAGCGCTTTCTCAAAATCACAGCCGCTGCGTTCATGATGATTAGAAATGCCAGCAGGACGATAATCGCCGCTGAGGTTCTTTCCACAAAGGCGCGCTCCGGACTGTCCGCCCAGAGATAGATCTGAACCGGCAATGCAGTTGCCGGATCGGTAAACCCGGCAGGGATGTCGACAATAAAGGCTACCATACCGATCATCAGCAAGGGAGCCGTTTCACCCAGGGCCCGCGCCATGCCGATAATCGTACCGGTCAGCATGCCGGGCAGCGCCAGCGGCAGTACATGATGGGCAACCATCTGCATTTTAGAAGCCCCCACGCCCAATGCGGCTTCACGAATTGAAGGCGGTACGGCTGTCAGTGCCGAGCGGCTGGCGATGATAATAACCGGCAGTGTCATTAACGTTAGAACCAGTCCGCCGACAACCGGAGCCGATCGCGGCAGCCCGAAAAAATTCAGAAACACCGCCAAGCCCAGCAGGCCGAACACTATCGATGGTACCGCCGCCAGGTTATTAATGTTGACTTCGATTAAATCGGTCCACCGGTTTTTAGGGGCGAATTCTTCCAGATACACTGCAGCGGCCACACCAATCGGAAAAGAAAGAAGCAGGGTGATCACCAGGGTAAAAAATGATCCGACCACCGCGCCCCAGATACCGGCCAGCTCCGGTTCGCGGGAATCCCCAGCGGTGAAAAAAGTTGTGTTGAATTTCGTTTTAATTTTTCCTTCGGCGGACAACCGATCAATCCAGGTCAGCTGCTTGTCTTTAAGGCGCCGTTCGCCTTCGGCGACCTGCCGGTCAAAATGCCCTTTGATCAGCATATCCACATCATCATCCGCCGGTACCCAGACCTTCAAAGTTTGGCCGATCACATCCGGATGGTTTAATACCATGCTTCTTAATTGGAAAGACGCTCCGGAACTCACAAGCCCGTAAAGCATCCGTTTGTCCCGTCTGCTTTTGGCGTCAGGGAACATGTCCCGTAACGACATTTTTACCAGGCCTTGATAATTGGCCGTCGCCAGAGATTGCTTGTCAAGGATTTCAGGGTTAAAGAACACATTCAGCCGAACAAAGGTCTGTTGGAAGGCCGTATAGCCTTTTCCGACAATGCTGATAAATAAAAGGGATAAAAAGACCATACTGGCAACAATGGCCGCTAATCCATAGAATCGGAACCGGCGTTCGGCGCGGTAACGCTTTTTCAGTCCCCGGTTGACGATGTCAAGAGTCCGCTCTTTTTGTTTTCCGTTACCTGGCAATTGCTTTTGCGAATTATTCATATTGTTCTCGATATTTACGAACCACGTGCAAGGCGATAACGTTTAAAAGAAGTGTGACCAGGAACAACAGCAAGCCTAGCGCAAACGCCGCAAGGGTCTTGGGGCTGTCAAATTCCTGGTCGCCAACCAGCAAGGTCACAATCTGAACCGTAACCGTGGTTACGGTTTCCAATGGATTTAGTGTCAACTTGGCCGCCAATCCTGCAGCCATCACAACGATCATAGTTTCGCCGATGGCTCTTGAAACAGCCAGCAGAATGCCTCCGACAATCCCGGGCAGCGCGGCAGGTAAAATGACCTGTTTGATGGTTTCTGACTGAGTGGCTCCCAGGCTGTAGGCACCATCCCGCAAAGCCTGGGGCACTGCATTGATAAAATCGTCGGACAGTGATGAAACAAATGGGATAATCATGATTCCCATGACAAGGCCGGCTGCCAAGGCACTTTCGGAAGACACACTCAGTCCCAAGAGGCCTCCGGCATCACGAATAAAGGGGGCCACGGTCAGGGCCGCAAAAAACCCATAAACCACCGTGGGAATGCCGGCCAGGATTTCGATCAAAGGTTTGGCCACTGCGCGAAATTTTTTGTTCGCATATTCTGACAGGTAAATAGCAGACATTAGCCCGATGGGCGCGGCAACACACATAGCGATGGCGGATATTAATAAGGTGCCCGCAAATACCGGAACAGCGCCAAATGCACCGGACGAGCCCACCTGGTCCGAACGGATGGCCATCTGAGGGCTCCATTTAAGCCCGAAGAGAAACTCGGTGACCGGTACCTTCTGAAAAAAACGAATGGATTCAAATAGCACCGAAAGTACGATACCGATGGTGGTAAATATGGCGATTGTGGAACAGGCGATCAGGATATATTTGATAATCTGTTCGACCCCATTGCGCGCTCGCAGGGTCGGGGTTATTTTGGCCCGCAAAATAACCAGTCCCAGGATAGCACTAGATATGACAACGACCGCCAGAGCCGCATTGCTGGTCGCTTTCAGGTTGCGGTAATGGTCCGCTGCCGCCTGTACTTGAGGCTCGACTGTACCGGCAATAATATTTTCACTGACCAAGTTTCGAATTTTATTTACCTTCAGATTTAGCTCGGCCGCCGGCAGATTTCGCATGGCCTCCGGCAGATCCGCAACCACCAGATGGGTAATAATGGTCGACTCAAAGGCCAGCCAGAACCCGAGCAGAAGCAATGCCGGGATCCCGCACCAAAGGGCGGTAAGAGATCCATAATAGATCGGCCGCGAATGCAGGTTTTTAATTCCGGATGAACCACTGCTAACGGCAAAAGCGCGCCGGCGGCCTACGTAGTAACCGCAGGTTGATAACGCCAGAAGAATGAATAGCAGTATCGTCGGTGACATTTCTTAGTTAACCTTCGTCATGCAGGAATTGTCATTAGTGAACCATAAGATTCCCGTCTATTTTCGTGTAAAATTCGGAAACAACCCATTTCGATCTTAGCCATGAAAGCATAGGAATTTTTTGTTAGCTTTAGGCGAAGATTTTGTTAGTTTTGTGTTAGGCTAATAAAAATCTAACATTTTGTAGATTTAGGTAGGAGATGATACGCTGAAAATTTTAATTTTTAAGCAGCGATAGGGTAATTAAGTAGAAACAAAACCCCTTGAATTTGTTCTTGCCTGATAAATTAAAACAGTTTACCTTCTTGTCCTGTATAAACAGAATACATTTTAAGGATAATAAAAATGGAAAAGCGAATCAGAAAGCAATTCACAAAGGAGCTTGAAAATATAAAAAAGCGTATTCTCGCCCTGGGGGCCCTGGTGGAAGAACGCGTCCGGATGGCCATCAAAGCCATTGATACCAATGATGCGGATCTGGCCCAGGAAATTATTAAAAAAGACTATGAAATCGATGAAACCGAAGTCGAGATCGAAGAAGAATGTCTCAAGGTACTGGCGCTGCACCAGCCCATGGCCATTGACCTGCGGTTTATTATTGCCGTCATCAAAATTAACGCCGAACTGGAGAGAATCGGAGATCAGGCCGTCAACATTGCCGAACGCGTGGATGTTACCGCCAAACGCGAACAGCTCGACTTTTATTTTGACTACTCTTCCATGGGCGAAAAGGCGCAATCCATGCTCAAAATGAGCCTGGATGCCCTGATCAACCTGGATTACGACCTGGCATTCAAGGTTGTCATGATGGACGATGAGGTCGACAGGATCAAAAGTGATGCCTACGATAAGATCAAAAAAGAGATGGGCGAAAACCCAGACAAAATCGGATACTTAATCAATCTGTTTTTAATTTCCCGCCACCTGGAGCGCCTGGCGGATCACGCCACCAACATCGCCGAAGAGGTGGTCTACCTGGTTGAAGGTGAGATCATCCGTCATGCGCCCTATCCACAGACCTAATCCCTGCAGCAATTACGAGAATGAATGGGGCCGCTATCAAGGTTCTCGGAAAATCGACCGGATGCTCTGATTATACGTGTTAGAACATTAAATCGGGCAAAAACAGACCGATGGAAGGAAAGGCAATCAAGAGGATCATGACGATCAGGTCGCAGACGAGAAACGGCGCAGCTGCCAGGCATATCTCTCCCAGTTTCGTATCCGGCGGCGCTGAGCTCTTCATCACAAAAAGAAGGATCCCAAAGGGCGGCGTCGACATCGCCATCTCCAGATTCAGGAGCATGAGAATGGCAAACCAGATGGGATCATACCCGAGGCCCTCGATGACCGGCATATAAATCGGAATCGTGATCATCATCATGGATACCTGTTCCATGAAGGTGCCCAGTATCATGAGTATCAACATCATGCCGATCAGGACCATAACTCGCGACATTTGAATGTCGCTGATAAGATTGACAAGCCCCATTGTGCTCCCGGTAAAAGCGAGAATAGCGCTATAGGTCTTGGAAGCGGCAATAATCATAAAGGCCATCACCGCGACATGCAGGGTGCCCCTAAGGGACTTTTTCAAAACTGCCAGGCTAAATTTTCGATAACAACATGCCAGAATAATCGAACCGATCGCACCCGTGGATGCGGCTTCGGTGGGCGTCGCAATGCCGAAAAAAATAAAACCGAGAACGAGAAAAAAAATAAACCCCAGCGGCAGGACGTATTTCGTAAATTCCGCAACCTTTTCCCGAAGGCTGTGATGCGCGACATCATAGGCCGGTGCGATGGAGGGGTTTAAGCGCGATCTTCCAAATACATATAGGCCATATAGCACTGCCAGCATGAAACCGGGTACAGCCCCTGCGATCAGGACCTTTCCCACAGATATCTGTGCCAGACTCGCATAAACAACGGCTAAAGCGCTTGGCGGAATGAGCATCGCCAGCCCGCCAACCCCCACAATGGGGCCCAGTATCATCGGATTCTTATACCCGCGCGCCTGCATTTCGGGTACCATGATCTGCCCCAGCATCGCTGTATTTGCAATGGTGGACCCGCTCAGGGTCGAAAACAGCGCGCCTCCGGTGATAACAATCAGGCTCAGCCGGCCCGGAAGCTTCCCGATCAGTTTATCAAACACATCCAGGGTGCGCTTGGCCATGCCGGAATGCAGCATCAACTCACCCATGAAAACAAAAAGCGGAATTGGGGCTAATGAGAAACTTACCAGGGAGGTAAATATCTGCTGTACGGAAAGGCTCACGCCGTCCAGCCCGCCCATAAAGATGTAAGCCCCGATAAAATTGATCAGGAGAAATGCAAAAGCGATGGGCAGCCCCAGGGCAAGAAAAAATATCAAGCCCCCGATTA
>WOR8_10000243_pt1 | contig 65496 bp, 65 predicted proteins | sample DeeMarSeWOR38_10_FD_19890 | JGI IMG/M metagenome (IMG submission 19890)
TGACCAATGTAACCCGTCTCTTTGTGGCCAATACTGACCTGCTCAACCGGCAAATGGATGCAGGATGGTCCAGGATTACAGCACCGCTGATGCGCACCTATCATTGGCTGCGGAAAAATACTCAAAGGGGCAGCAAAAAAAACATCGTCGCCCATTACGACCTGAGCAACGATTTTTTCCGTCTTTTTCTTGACAGGTCCATGGGTTACTCCTGCGGCATCTTCGAACACGAGAACAGCACTTTGCACGAGGCGCAGATAGCGAAGTTTGACCGGATCTGCAAAAAACTGGACCTGCAGGAGCAGGACCACGTGATCGAGATCGGCGGCGGCTGGGGAGGTTTTGCCCTGCATGCAACACAAAACTACGGCTGCCGGGTGACCACAACAACCATCTCGAACAACCAGTACCGTTATATGGAGCGCCTGTTCGCTGATACAGGCCTGGCAGAAAAGGTCACTGTGCTGCAGCAGGATTACCGGGAACTGACCGGCAGATTTGACAAACTGGTCTCCATTGAGATGATCGAGGCTGTAGGCCACCATTTCCTGGATGCCTTTTTTGCAAAATGCTGCGAGCTGCTGAAACCTGACGGCATGATGGCTTTGCAGGCCATCACCATCCCGGACAACGAGTTCAGACGCCACATAAACTCGGTGGATTTTATCAAGCGCTATATCTTTCCCGGCAGCTGCATACCATCGGTTAGTGCCATTACCAAGAGTATTAAACGCCATACAGACCTTCACCTCACCCATTTCGAGGATATCACCCTGCACTATGCAACCACTCTGCGGCTGTGGCGGAAACGGTTTTTTGCCAACCTGGAAAAGGTAAAAGCCATGGGATTTTCAGACAGCTTCGTCCGCATGTGGGAGTTTTACCTTGCCTCCTGCGAAGGCAGTTTCCAGGAGCGCTACAACGGTGACGTACAGATGATATTTGCCAGGCCCCAGTGTCCCCGTGTGTCGATACTGCCGCCTCAGGGTTCATGACCGGAAGCAGTAGATGGAAATAAAAAAATATTCACCACCGGTTAATTTTATCATCTTCCAGGCCTGTTGGTTTGCCTGTGTTATGGGTGCGGCAAAAAACCTCGGGTGGCTGGGGCCCTTCCTGGTCCTTATTACCGTTCCTCTGCAGATCCATCTGTTGACAGAAAATCACAGGGCAGAGATCCTTTTTGTTATAATCTGCGGTATTTCAGGGGCTCTCCTGGAGACGCTCATGATTGTTGCCAACGTTTACACGCCCGTTGACCCGGGATGGGGGCAGGTCTGCCCGCCCTGGATGGCGGCGCTCTGGTTTAATTTTGCCTTGCTCGTCAGCATCAGCCTTGCCTGGCTCAAAGGCAAATATGCAGCGGCGGCCTTACTGGGAGCACTTGCCGGACCGGTTGCTTACTGGGGCGGAGAAAAATTGGGGGCACTCACGGTTGCCGCGACGTTCAGCAGGGGTTACATGATACTTGCTGTCATGTGGGCCCTGGCCCTGCCGCTGCTTGTTTATCTGCACGCCAGGCTGACCGGTGTTAAGCGGGCCGGGAACTGAAAATTCCGGGGAGACCATGCTGATTTTTTAAACCGGGCATGAGCCTTTCAAAGTTGAAAAAAATACTTGGACAGGTATGTATACTCTTTATCGGGAACAGTACGTGACGGCAACACCGGCTGCGACGTGGGATTTATTGAAAAATCCGGCCAACCTCGACCTGATTACACCGGAAGACCTGCAATTCAGGATAGTTTCCCCTGTCCCCCGGGAAATGTTCAACGGGCTGATAATCGAATACCGCATAAAAATTCCATGGTTTGGAGAGCGCACATGGGTAGCGGAAATCAAGCATATTAAGGAAATGCATTCATTTATTGATGAACAGAGGTTGGGCCCTTATACATTCTGGTATCATTATCACCAGATAGATGCAGAAGAGGGCAGGATTAAATTAACCGACAGGGTGTATTACGAAGTCCCCTTCGGCATATTCGGCAAAATCATCCACTTTTTCTTTATCCGCAAAACACTAAAACTAATTTTTGATTACAGAAAAGAAAAGTTGGCAGAACTTCTGACCCTCTTTTAGTTTTTTACGGAATTCTGCCGGATATAATCCATGGGACTGCTCAACCTGCTGCTGAAAAACCCGCTCGGGTTCATCATCATAGCCATTCCCCTCCTTTATGCCGTTATTTTCCACGAGTTGGCGCATGGGTGGGTAGCCTGGCGCATGGGTGATCCGACAGCCAGGTCGATGGGCCGCCTGAGCCTCAATCCGCTCAAGCACCTTGACCCCATGGGCACCATGATGCTCTTTCTTGTCGGCTTTGGCTGGGCAAAGCCGGTGCCGGTGAATTTCAACCGATTGCGTGACAAACGCCTGGGGATGATACTGGTCTCTGGAGCAGGGATCGCCACGAACATCCTGTTGGCGTTTTGTGCTCTTTTTTTGTACCGGCTGCTGTCTCTTCCGTCGTCAAGCATACCGGCGCAACTTCTTTATTATTTTGCGCGGATCAACATCATCCTGGCTGCTTTTAACCTGATCCCGCTGCCGCCTCTCGACGGCTCGAAAATTCTTATGGGCTTTGCATCTCCAAGCGTCCGGAATTTCCTTTCCCGCTTTGAGCGGTATGGATTTTTTATTATCATCGCGCTGCTTTTTTTAGGTGTTCTGGACCCCGTGATCAACTTTTTCCAATGGATGATCATATCGGTAATCAAAGTGATGCTTCCCTGAAGTAAATGGAGAATTATTTTTTTTGAATTGGTTTTTGTATTTTTGATTATTGTGACAAATATTGCTGTCAGTTCCTTTGACTCCTGAAGCAGGCCGGATAGTTTATTTTCTGAAAGGATTCCTCCTTCAATCAACAGTTCAAACCAATAAGTCGTCTCTTCAAGTTCCTTGAGACAGTCGCCCATTATGGCAACAAACTCTGCCTTCGACCTACCCTGGGAGGCTTCCCGGTAGTTTATCAGCTAACGAACCAAGCTGATGATTGACAGCACCAACCGAAGTTCCGGAACGAAGAATCTGTTTGCCCAGAAACCTTGCTTCCGTTGATTTCGGCAAAGCTGAATACATTCTGATGATGCGCAAAGCAAAAAATTTTGTGCGCTCCTTCAGGTCTTTCTTATTCTCCATTTTCACTTTTCCATTTTGCATTTATTAAGTATGGCAACTCCCTGTTCGGTAAAGGCCATGGGTATATATCTAGTGCCTCCCCAACTTGAGGTCGCAATTTGCGCGCTCAAGTTTCTATCCTCTTGATTTGTAAGAACAAACATAAAATCTTCCGGGAACCTTGATATATTTCTTCGCACCTGTTCCTTGAGCCGTTTTGTTGTAACGCCGTATAATTCGGCCAAATCGCGGTCGAGCATGACCTTATGCCCCCGAATTAAATAGATACGGTTGGTTATTGATTCTGCTGATATAATGTCCTTCATAGGGTGAAGCATAGAACAGCAGCAACACAAAACAACCCTTATAATATGCCAGAGAAAGACTGGGTAAAAGGGGAGAGTTTTTTTTAATTAGTTTACAGTCAGCAGTTTCGTATTTCGTCAATTTTTAATTTAACATAATTTTAAATTTTCCATTTTCCATTTACGGAACCCCCATGGAGCAAACACGATTTATAATAGCGGGAAGCTTTATTGACGGCAGCGGCGCCGAGGTTTGCAGGAATGTCTTCCTGGCCGTTAAGGACACCATCATTACCGCCATTGGCCCAGTTGCCGACCTTCCCCGCAATGACGAAGCTGCAATCGATGATTTCTCGCACTGTATCATTGTGCCTCCGCTGGTTGACTGCAGCGTCTCTCTGTCGCGATCTCCCTCCGTGGATAGGAGGGTACGGTTATCCCTTGAAGAGGCAGGATTTGAAAAAAAGGCAGCCCTGGCAGCGCAGCATATCCGCTACTGCCATTCACACGGGGTGCTGGGAGTGGCCGACAGCGATGACAGTATCGGCCTGGGAGAGCATCTGCAAGAGGTGATGCCTCAGGGGAGCATCATTGACATTCGGAGAGCAGGCAAAGATTTTCTCAAGATCGTTTATTCCTCCATTATCGACGACAAGGAAGCCCAAAATTCCCGGCTTAACCGGGAAGGCCTTAGCCTTATTCTGCAGCAGAAAGGCAACAAAAAGGCGGTGGTGGTGGCTAATGGCCGGCAAGGGGTGCAGGAGGCACTTGCGGCTGGATGCGATGCCATTGAACAGGGATACGCCATGGGCAAAGAAAATCTCCGGGAAATGGCGGACATGGATGTGCTGTGGATCCCCAGTGTGCTCATGGCCAAAAACGGGCTGGACGGAGCGGGCAGCGGCGGCGATGTGACCTGCCGTTTCTCCCTGCGTTATGTGGCACCGGGAAAGGCGGATCCCGGCGCGGAAACTTTTTGGAAAAAGATGCTCGCCGAACAACTGGCGCAACTGCGTCTGGCAAGAGAATTGGGCGTGAAAACGGCTGTGGGAACCGGAGCCGGAAGTGTCGGTATACTCCATGGCGAATCGATGGTCGAGGAGATGAAATTATTCATCAAGGCCGGTTATTCCCTGGAGGAAACCATCCGGTGCGCATCGGAGAATGGCGCCAGGTTCTTCGGCATGGAGAACCTGGGTGCGCTGGCTGTCGGGCGGAAAGCGACATTTTTGGTTGCCAGGGGCACGGCGCAGCAGCTGCCGCGAAAACTTGCCTATCTCGAAGGAATCTATGTTGATGGCGCGCCAAGCAGGAACTTTTAAATGGAAAATGGAAAATGGAAAATTATTTTTCTTTAAATTAGTTTTTGCATTTTTGATTATTGTCACGAAGATGGCTGTTAGCTCTTTTGATTCCTGAAGCAGGCCGGATAGTTTATTTTTTGCTATAATGTTTCCCTCAATCAGCAGATCAAACCAGTAAGTCGTCTCTTCAAGCTCCTTGAGGCAGTCGCCCATTTTGGCAACAAACTCTGCCTTTGACCTGCCCTGGGAAGCTTCCCGGTAGTTTGCGCCAACTGAGGTCCCGGAACGAAGGGCCTGTGTGCCAAGAACCTTTGCTTCCGCTGTTTTCGGTAGGGATGAATACATTTTTATGATACGCAGAGCAAAATTTTTTGTACGCTCTTTCAGGTCTTTATTATTTTCCATTTCTTATTTCCCATTCTACATTTTCCATTTTCAACATTACATTGTGTTTCAATTTCCAATTTAGAAATTGAAACATGAAATACCAACCCGAAAAAAATGATAGGAAAAAACCAGTTGGTAGAAGAGGAAAACAGGGACAGATTTATTGATCAGATTTTCAATAATTAGTATTGTGCCCCCGGATTTTTGCTTTTCACTCTACATTTTACATTTTCAATTCTACATTTAATACCGCAATTGCTTAAAGATAGAATAACATGATCTCAATTCGCAGTTATAGTCGCCGTGAAGGACGCATGATAGCATCACGACAGCGCGCCCTGGATGAATTGTGGCTGGATTACGGCATCACGGAGCAGGGGCCATTGGACCTGGATGTTTTGTTTGGCCGGTCTGCACCCTGTCACCTGGAGATTGGCTTTGGCATGGGAGAGGCCCTGCTGGAGATGGCGCGCTCCCATCCGGAAAACAATTACCTGGGCGTTGAGGTGTATCTGCCCGGTGTGGGTCAATTACTGCTGGGAATACGAGAAACGGGAATTACAAATGTCCGGATAGACCGGCGGGACGCGATGGAAGTCCTGGCGCTTCTGCCTGCCGGAAGCCTGAGGGGAGTTTCCCTGTTTTTCCCCGACCCATGGCCCAAACAGCGCCACCAGAAACGTCGCCTGGTCCAGGCTCCTTTTGTTGAAAAACTGCGGCGCGTGCTGGAGCCCGGCGGCCATTTTCATGCGGCCACCGATTGGGACCTTTACGCCCGGCAGATTCGCCGGATCATGGAAGCCAACAAAGGTTTCACCAGATGGTCCGGTTCCGGGGAGTTTTATCCAGGCCCTGTAGCGCGCCCTTTGACAAAATTTGAAAAACACGGCCTGCGGCGGGGGCGTGAAGTCAGGGAGCTGCTCTATGAGCGGATTTAGCAATTTAGAATTTAAAATGGAAAATTGAGAATGGGGCTAAAGGTTAAAGATTAAAAACTTGAGGCTGGTAAAATAATCCATCTCCTTCTTGAGGGCTGGTTCTTTACCGCCTAAAAGCGAAAATAAAAACTGAATCCAAGAAATGCTGCGTTTTCGTAATCCTGCTGTTTAAGCACTTTGCCGTCATGGTCTTCGAGTTGAAGCTCTCCTGCCGTTTCAATGCCTCCTATCAGGCTTACTTTGGCTGAAGAATTGAAAATAAAGGTAATCCCTCCGACAACCGGGAAAGATTTATCCTCACCTATACCGCCAGGGTATGCCGCCGTATCAGCCAGCCTGAACCGCAGCTTTTCATAGCGACCGCCGAGCGTAAGCAGCAATTTCTCTGTAATGCTCCAATTCAGGGAAATGCCGGGCCCCTGGGTGGCCGCAAGCCCTCGACCTGTCTCCAGGCTGATTGTGTCGGTGATTTTCCAGTTGATGATCAGAACAGGAAAAATGCTTGCATCATCTTCAAGCTGTGTAATAACTCCCAGGCCGGGGCCTATGGTCAAGCGCTCATTAAACCTGTAAGCAAATCCTGTAAATCCTCCTCCTGTTAAAGAATCTCCAAGATCAGCACTTTTTTCTCCGGTAACACGGACTGTCGGCACTACAAGAAATGACCAGTTTTGACCTTTATTGACCCTGATGGGTGCGCTTAAGCGGAATGAGTGGATATCATCCCAGGGATGTAATGCGGCAAAACCGTTTTCTCCTTTAAAATCATAACCATCGTATCCATATCCGAATGCAATTGAAAAACTGCGTGTATGGTCCGGCGCATACACTATCCCGGGCTGGACAAAGAACCGGTCTGCAGTAAAACTGCCTTCGCTATTGTCCAGGTCAGTTCCAAACTGGTAGACATAACCACCCCGTATAAATGTGGACCACTTTTTGTCGGGTTTTGCCTGGGGGCCATTCTTGCCGGGATACCCTTGTCCAAAACTTTGGGCCGCCAGAAGAAAAGGCAAGATCATGAAGCAGAAAATGAGACCTGATCTTATGATAGTACCTGTCTGATACCTGGTTATATTCATGTTTATCCCCTGCAGTATTTATACTCTATGCTGCTTCTCTTTTTCCTTGTCTTTATTACAGCCTTATTGAAAATGGAAAATTGTCGTCAAACGAAACGAGACGACGATTGACAGAGAATGGAAAATTTATGCTTTGCAGAACTTCTTGACCCGCTCCCCGGTAATGGAAGCTTTCTCGCAACTGCTGCCCTCTTTGGGATTACAGTCAAGAAGAATGGTCATCACCCTGTCAGCCAGTCTGTGATGACCTTCATCTTCCAGTCTCGCCAACAGGCCTGACGTCAATTTATTAAATTCAACACATTTCTCATAATCTGAAGTGGCGCGTTGATGGAGGTTACACGCCTTTTCCAGGTCTTTCTGAATATTGTCGGGAAGTTCTTTCGTCATTTGTTGTTAATCCGCTTTGTTTTTATGTGTTATAAAATCTTATGGGCATCATTTTTTAAAACCTTCATTTAAATCGGCATAAATAATAATCATTATTGGTACCCAGATAAAGGGGAAGGATGCTAAATGGAAAATTGAAAATTGAAAATTGAAAATTACTGAGAAACTCGGGATAGATTTATTTTACAAAAACAAAAATAAAAAAACTTACATATCCTAACCTTCCGCAGGGGCGAGCCAGGAGCCGGCATCCAGGTTTATCTGCCTGATAAGGGGCTCCTCGACCCTGTAAACCTGGTTTGTATCTCCAAGTCTTACGTAGGCCGGTTTTGTTATGGCGGGTGTACCGATCAGCAGGGTGTATGACCTGTTGTCCTTAAAGGTCAGGACCACCTTGCGGGTGAAGCTGTCGTCTCCGACCTTAAAATCATTGTACCTGTCAGGCTCAATTGCAGCCAGGCCCTGCGGCGTTATGGTGACCAGTTTGTCGGCAAAGGCTGTCACCCTTGATTCATTGGCTGGCCTGTTTTCATCTCCTAGAACCCAGACGCAGTCGACCCTTTTAAAGTCAAGGGTGGTGTCTGCATCTGAAATACTGACCTGCTTGAGATCCCAGCCATGGAGCTCTGGGAAAAGCGGTATCGCCGCAATCTGCTGATCACCAGACGATGAACAGCCTCCAAGCAGCGTGAAGAGAAAAAGAATAACGATGGTGTAGAGTATGTTTTTGTGTTTCATAGAATTTATCCGGGGCTGGGGGGCTGTATAGCTTCTTCAGGATGCATTGTAAGCACTGGGAGAGGAAAGGGCAAATACGAATGGAAAATGTAAATGGAAAATTGAAAATGGAGAATGGAGATTGGGGGCAGGTCACCGCCCAGTATCTCTTTTTTGGGCTAGAGGGACACAATTCCCTGGTGCCGTGGATCTGGACGGCCATAGCCCTGAATGTCTTGGGTACCCTGCTCTTTGCCTTTGATCCGACGAAATGTAATCCGCGTTACCTGATGGTGGCAGCAATCAGCCTGTTTGCGGGCATCTGGATAGAAAAGGGTTTTGGCCTGATAATTCCTGGATTTGTACCCTCGCCCATGGGTGAGGTGGTTGATTATACTCCCAGCTCTCTGGAGATACTCATAACCCTTGGAGTCCTGGCCACCGGGATACTCGTAGTGACCATGCTCATCAAGCCGGCCCTGGTTATCCTTTTGAGGTATAAGGAAACCCGCCCTCAATCCTGAGTAGCCGTGGTTCGTAACTATGCAGGTCGAATTTTATTGCTAAAGTCTGTTAACTCAGTAATTATATCTTTAAAAAATAACCCCGGGTAATTCCCGGGACAGCAAGAGAAGACTCCGAGCCAAAAGACCTACGTTCATATCATGGATATGGTCTGCGGCCGTTAGGGCCTGGCAGGAAACCGCCATGCCTCCCGTGTTTGGAAAGGAGTGTTAATGAAAGAACGCCATACAAGTATTAACGATCCCATATCAAATACCCGCCTGTTCGATAATCACAACAGGTCTATCACTTACCTGCGGCTCTCCATTACTGACCGCTGCAACCTGCGCTGCAGGTATTGCCGCCCTGAAAAGGGCGTCCCCTTTATTCCGCATACAGAAATTCTCTCATTTGAGGAACTGGAACGCCTTACTGCTATTTTTTGTGCATTGGGCGTCAGCAAGGTGCGGGTTACCGGCGGGGAACCTTTTGCGCGAAGAGGGTGTCTGGCATTTCTGCGGAAACTCAAAGAAATGGAAGGGATTCACTCTCTGCATATCACAACAAACGGGGTAGAGACGGCTCAACATCTTGATGCTTTGGCCGAGCTTGGCATTGCCAGCATCAATCTCAGCCTTGACACGCTTGACCCACAACGATTCTGGCGGATAACCAGGAGGGATCACCTGGAAGACGTCCTTTTGACACTGCATGACTTTTGACACTGCATGAGATCATCGAGCGCCGCATGTTAGTCAAGATAAACAGTGTTGTGCTTGCAGATACCAGCGATGAGGAGATTATTTCTTTGGCCGGCCTTGCCCGAAAGTTCCCACTCACGCTGCGCTTTATTGAAAAGATGCCATTCTCAGGGATGTTCAGGCCGCAAAAACTGGTAAACGGTAACCTGCTGCAGCGGCTCAAAAGGCTTTTTCCTAACATGGAAGAATGTGCCCAAAACCCTCCCTCAACGGCGCGTATTTTCTCGCTGCCTGGATACAAGGGATCACTTGGCTTAATCCAGGGTTATTCAAGATTGTTCTGTCCATCATGCAACAAGGTGCGCATCACGCCGGCAGGTATGCTGAAAACATGCCTGTATGATAATGGTGTGCTTGACCTCAAAAGAATGCTGCGCCAGGGAGCAAAGGATGGGGAGATAGAATCAGCCATTCTCGATTGTGTGCAAAATCGCTGCGCAGACGGCCACGAGGCTGAGCAGCTTACCAAACGGGCCAAGGAGCCATCCATGGCCAGTATCGGCGGTTGATCCGGATATTTAGCAGAAAGATTTAACATGATCTCAATCCAAGAGGCATTGCAAATACTTCAAACCAACCTTCCTGTTCCAAGGACTGAAACGGTTGATCTTGCCGAAGCCCTGGGCCGTTACCTGGCGGAATCCATTGCAGCGCCGGAACCGTCACCGCGATATACGAACTCGGCCATGGATGGGTATGCATTGCGTTGGTGTGATGTTGAAGGAACTGCAAGGGAAAATCCTGTTGTTCTGCATATCAGGGGAGAAAGCCAGGCAGGACTGCCGTTTGACAATGCTGTAGGAGCCAACGAGGCTGTCCACATCAGCACCGGGGCAATGCTCCCGGCCGGTGCCGATACAGTGGTCAGGTTTGAAGATACCTGCCGGCTCAATGAAGAAACAGTTGAGATCCTTGCTGTGCACTGCCAGGGACAGGATATACGTCATGAAGGGGAGGAATTCAGTTGTGGCGATGAACTGCTCTGTGCCGGAACAAAACTTTCGGCGCGCCAGCTATCGCTCCTTGCAACAGTGGGGCTCCAGAATGTGAAAGTTTATTCCCTGCCGCGTGTATCGATACTTGTAACCGGTTCTGAATTTGCTTTAGCAGCTGAAGAAGATATAAAACCCTACCAGATAAGGGATTCCAATTCTATCATGCTCATGTCCGTTTTGCAGGAAATCGGGGTTCCTGTCTACTCATGCAGCCAGGTAGTGGACAATCTTCAGGAAACGGTTGAGGCTATCGGCAGAACTTTGTCAGACGAGGTGGATTTCATTCTTTGTTCAGGTGGTATTTCAGTCGGCGAACATGATCATGTAAAGGCGGCTGCCGAAAAGAACGGCTTTAAAGAACTTTTCTGGAGAATAAGGCAGAAGCCTGGCAAGCCCCTGTTTGCTGCTCAAAAAGACGGGACGTATCTCTTTGGCCTGCCGGGCAATCCTGTTTCTGCATTCATGTGCTTCACGCATTACATCCGTCCGCTCATGTTCACCATGTTCGGACAGAATATGTCGTGGAAGACAATAACCGCCCTGGCAGAAGGAGAAATAGCCAATACTGGCAAACGGACCAATTTTATCCGGGTGAAAATTGAACAGAAGCAGGGATAGCTGCCGCGAATTATTGATATCAAAAAACAGGGCTCACATATGTTGAGCTCAATCGTTAACGCTGATGGATACATCACCCTGGAACCCGGTATAGCCATAGGACCTGGAAAATCGGTGAATGTTTTTCTGTTTTAACCCTGGTCATTTATGGAGGTATGAAAGCATGGCGTATGTGGAGGCGGTCTGTTTGAGTCATAAGAAGGGAATTGTCAAGAAAGAGCAGGAACAGGTGGAAGTCCGCCAAAATTGGGGCATTGAGGGTGACGCCCATGCCGGGGACTGGCACAGGCAGGTTTCCCTGCTGGCCGGGGAGTCCATCGACGGGGTCAAGCAGGTTCTGCCGACCATCAAGAACGGTGCTTTCGCGGAAAATATAATCACCCGCGGAATTGATTTGAATTCTTTGCGTATCGGCGACCGGTTACAGGTAGGGGACCAGGTAGTCCTGGAAATCACCCAGATAGGCAAGGAATGTCACAACAGCGGCTGCGCCATAAAGAAGGCAACCGGGGACTGCATTATGCCACGGGAGGGAATTTTTGCCCAGGTGATATCAGGGGGAGTTGTCTCGAAAAACATGGCAATTAATGTCATTGCATAAAAAAACGAACAAAAGATAACAGTCTAAAATTATAACTAAAAATTATCCATTCAGCGTCATCATTGTGGCGAGACATCTGAATTTTGATTTTTTTTATTATATGTAAGTACCTTAAATTGTTAGACAAAAAAATGCAACTTCAAACAAACGTCATGCTGGTTATCTGGAATGCAGCACCAATAATCCAATTTGGTCGATAATAAAGTGCTTTCCAAATCAAAGTATCCAGACAGCAGGTCTGGTAAAAAAGTCATTACAGTCTGTGCCGAATAAATTCAACAACGTAATAAATTTTCAAAGTGTTTCTGTTTTTTTCTCATTTTTTCAGGGTGTGCTGCCAAACATGTAATGCTTGACCGTGCTGTTGTGCGAAATGATACGGTCGGAATTATCTCTGAAGTAAAAGTGGTTCATGAACCTACTAGGAAAACAGGAGCCATAAACATGATATTGCCGCAAAGGTCTTTTGAACTTGGGTTTGCTGGACAACCTATTCGTGGTAAACGTGCCATCATCACATGGAAGGATCACGAAGGCCATTGGAGAAGATCGGAGGTTGCTCTTCCAGATAACAGGAATGCTGCAAAAGAAGGACGGTCTTATGGCCTGGTTTATACAATACAACCAGCAGGTGTTGTCCATGTCCAGCTAGAAAACTCAGATATGAAATAGTCCTGAAAAACATTATTTATTCTTTATAAGCGGTTTCATGTGTCTTAAATACTTTTGTAATTTGAGGTATAGAAGAATTCATGCCTGAAATGAACAGTTCATAGGGAATCTCAATGTCCAGCTTGATGAAAATTATAACTTATATTTCACTGGTCAGTTTTTTATTCCTAACCGGCTGTGCCACCCTGCCGCAAAACTTTGAGCGTCTTGAATCCCATGCCTTGACTGATACCAGCGATACCGGCTGGGGTAAGATTCGCCAGGAAGAAAAAGCTGCCCATCCTGGCCAATCAGGCTTTATATTGCTGGAAAACGGCTTGGATGCATTTGTGGCCCGCGCTCTCCTGGCAGAATATGCTGAGCGCAGCATAGATATACAGTACTACCTGTATCATAATGACCTTACGGGGAGATTGCTTACACAGCAGTTACTCAAAGCTGCTGACCGGGGTGTAAGGGTGCGGCTGCTGGTGGATGACATGGGCCTTGAAGGCCGGGACCTTGGTAGTGCTGTTTTAGATAGCCATCCTAATATAGAGGTACGGATCTTCAATCCCTTCAGCCGCAATGTTGGCAGGCTTTCACAGTTACTAACCCGGTTCGGCTCAGTGACGCGGCGGATGCACAACAAATCCTTTACAGTGGACAATCAGGTTACAGTCCTGGGTGGCCGAAATATAGGAAACGAGTACTTTGAGGCTGACCCGGACATTGCCTTTGCAGACCTTGATGTGCTGCTTATAGGGCCGGTGGTGAAAAATGTTTCCGCCTCGTTTGATGCCTACTGGAACAGCGAATTAGTTTATCCCATCAATGTCCTGATAAACAAACTTCCCACGCCAGAAGAAATTCAAAAGAAAACCCAGGAATTTGGAGAGTTCATCAGGGGGCAAGAAAATTCCCCCTACCGCCAAGCCTTAAGCAATTCAGATCTGGCCAATGATGTCAGGCAGCAGCGCGTTAAATTTCACTGGGGAGATGCCGAAGTGATCTTTGATCAGCCTGAAAAGATTCTTGCCGATCGAAGCAATTCGGAGATTCATCTGTCAGCGCGGCTCAAACCCTATAGGGACAGAATTGAGAAAGAACTGATCATCCTCTCACCCTATTTTGTCCCGGGCAAGGAAGGTGTTGAGTCTCTGGTAAAATTAAAAGAGAATGGTGTTGGTATACGTATCCTGACAAATTCCCTGGCCTCCACCGACGTCGGTGTCGTGCACGCCGGTTATGCCAAGTATCGTAGGGACCTGCTGCGAGCCGGCATTGAAATTTATGAACTGAACAAAAAAATCAGCAGGGAAGAACGTAAAGAAAAAAAGGGGCAGGAAGGTTCGTCAAAGGCAAGCCTGCATGCAAAAACATTTATTCTTGACCGTAATTGGGTCTTCATCGGGTCGTTGAATCTTGACCCCCGCTCGGTTTATGAAAATACTGAGATAGGTGTTGTTTTGGATTCACCAGAGGTTGCTGAATATATGGCACAAAAGTTTGATGCCAATATTGCAACTTTTGCTTTTCGTCTTGAACTGCAGAGTGAAGAGGGTGGCACCGAACGCCTTCTCTGGCATGGCTATGAAAATGGAAAAGAGCGTGTATATACAGTAGATCCATATACCGGCTTCTGGCGGCGTTTTGGTATAGGCGTCATGAGTCTGCTGCCTATCGAATCACAACTGTAATTGGAGTTATGTGATACGGAAAATTAAAAAATTTCAGTTGTTCGTTGACGTTGAGAGTGGCAAAGGAGGGGATGGCTATTTGCTTGGGGCAATTGAATTTATTATTAGTCTCAATTACTTAAAAAGTTGAGATGTTCATTGAACATGGCAACCCCCATAAGGGTGCTAAAAAGGTTTCTATTGTGGCAAGCAATCGTAACTTGTAGGTAAGGACTACCAGTTTATAACTATTGATCAGTAAAGAACATTGTAGTGTTCGATTACCGGCGGTTCAATAAATAAACTAGCAACCTTATCTAATTGTCCCTTAAGATACCCGCTTTTGCCACTGGAAATCATATCTTCTTCTGTTTTCCAGATAGTTGTAGATATAAATTTCCCTGTCTGCGGGTTAGTAAAAAGATTGGCTCCTCTAAACCCCTGATGTTCACTGGCGGCAGGAAGTATAGCATCTGTGAATAAGGCAAAAGCCTCCTCATGTTTTTTGGGGTCTACCTTTCCTATAATTACGCGAGAAAAATACATTGTCTCCTCCTCTTTTTTTAATTGTTGGCAATACATCAACTGCATGTTTCAGTCAGGAATAACCCTGCCTGTAAAAATTGCATCGGACTATGTATTTTAACTCCTATATTGAAGTATCTTCCAGCTGCGAACCCCGGCTGACAACAGCAGAAATAACCTGCTAACTGCTTGGATTCCAAGAAGTTATTCTTTCTGTTGCCGTCAAAAAAACGATTATGTCGACCCTCCTATGTCTGGGAATATTAATTTCCTATAATGAATCTTAGCAGGGGCTGTCAACAAAATCGATAGATTACTAAAAAATCTGACGATCAAAGCGTCTCAAACAGCATGATATATCCGTAACGAATTATACCTAATCAAAAGTTTAACTGGCTGTTGTCCATTGGAACAAAATGGATTGAACGAAGAATTAACATTACCAATAGACATGTTAACTTTCAAAGAGGCTGTGGGAAAAGTTTCTATTTTGGCAAGATAGTTGGACTTTGTTAACCCTTTCATTCCTAACACATTGTGGCACTTGTTTTTCCTTTCAATATCATGGTAATGTATTTTTACATATTTAATATTAAAAGCTGATAATAGCTCGGTATCTCATGGGAGTTTGCTCCAATGCAAGAGATCGATCAAAGCTTAAATTCTTTAGCCTCCACAGGGTTTTTCCCTTGTCGGAGGCTTTTAGTGTTTTCAGGGCAAGTAGTTTTGCGGTTGATATTTAATGTTGCATTAAAATTACAGCTCCATAAAAACAATAACGCGGGGAGAGGGATGTATTGCAGATTGCGAAGAAGGGAATTGATAACTCCTGGAAAGAGTTAAGAGAGACACTCAAAAAAACAATGTCAAAGCATAGTAATATTAAAAAATTAAGCGCTATTATTAATGATGGCTGAATAAGTATTTTGTGGTGCGGATTCCTCATTGTGGCAAGGAATTATTATAATAAAGGAGCTTAGGAACAAACCTTTAAGTTAATTTTGCGACCAAGGCCTCTTGTATATTATTTACAATATGTATAAGAAGGAAGAGGATAACCGGAGATGGTTATCAGAACCCGAAGCGCTCTGAAGGAAGGAATTTTATCTGCCAACTGGGATTTTCGAAACATTTGAGCCCCGCTTGGGAGCCAGGCCCCTTAGGGCGTCTTCTTTATTTTACTATGATGGAGGTGTGAGAATGGGACTTCAGAGTGAAATCAAATATGCTGTGAACTGGGAAGCACCGGCCGTTGGTTTACAGAGCAGCTTGAGGGAAGTAATTCAGAAATTGGTGGACAGTAATACTTCGGCTCTGGTTGTGAAAAGCGATGATGCTGTGGTTGGTTTGGTTACTGATATGGATATAGTTGAATGTATATCAAATCAAAAAGATATGGATAAGACCAAAGTGTCAGAATTTCTGACCCCCTGCGAGCTGATCACTGGCCAGCCCATAAAGAGTCCTTGTGCACAGCTTGACAAGTCGGAAAGCGTGGAAAATGCTATCAAGGTTTTAGCTGCCGCTGGAACTCATAATCTGTTGGTGTCCGGTGCAAGTAATAAAGAAGTAGGAACAGCAGCGGCTCGTAACCTTTTGAAACTGCTATTATCATAAGATGAATCCGCTGAATTTACTCAGGAGTAAAAATTTCTCAATCTATTTAAACACTTATTATTTAATGGAGGTATTGTTATGTGGGAAGTTGTGGTTGACAAGGATAAATGCACTGGGGATGAAGAATGTGTAGATGCCTGTCCTGCACAAGTATTTGAAATGGTAGAAGGTAAATCTGAACCAGTAAATATGGATGAATGCCTTGGTTGTGAAACCTGCGTTGAGGTTTGTCCAGAGGGTGCAATAACTGTTACCGAAGTTTAATACTGGCCTTCAGGGCTAAACCAAGGTGGGCTTTTGAAAAAGTTAAGATAATATCTGGCCGTATTATACAGTTGACGTTCCATTGAATCAGCTTATTCGAAAGGATTTGAGTTAATCATATCAGTCAATTCAGGGTATAGACGGAATTTGTCGGCAATTACTTAATACAATTTATTTCCAAAATAAATTAATAATAATAAATTGTTAGGCAACCAGATCGTCAATATTACTGGATAAACAAAAACATGCAATTTGCCGAGATCATCTCTATCGCCGGGTACACCATTGAGGCAGTTGGCGTACTTGTAGTCGTAGTAGGATCTTGCATTTCCTCTGTCGTTTTCATTCGCACTTTTCGGAATCTGCCTGAAGGAATTGCGTATAGGACATACCGGCGACAGTTAGGACGATCAATTATTCTAGGATTAGAGTTTCTAATTGCCGGGGATATCATACGAACTGTAGTTGTCGCAGATACATTGGAGAACGTCGCCATCCTCGGGTTGATTATACTAATTCGCTCTTTCCTGAGCGTGACTCTTCATCTTGAAGTTGAAGGCCGATGGCCATGGCAAACAGAGAAACAAGAGGCAAAATAGGTCTGTCCAGAGCGCCTAATTATGCTATCTGGTGAAACGGGAAACTTTGGTGGCTCTTTGTTGGATTAGGTTGTGGACTCTGCAAGACAATTAGGTAATAGTTAAAACCGAAACCTCCCTTGCTCTAAAAGTTTTAGTTTATTGCTAATGAAGTTAAATCGCTATTATTTGTTCCATCACCTTATCACCCATTTACAAATGCTATGCGTTATTTTTATTGGGGACTTTTCTGGATATCCGTTTATCTCGGACTTGTAATATTCCCATGCCTTGTGATGTTTTACGGCAAGATGCCTGGCGGCAGCGGATTCTGGTGGGATTTCTCCATGGTTCTGGGTTTTGCAGCCGCTTCAATGATGGCTATTATGTTCTTTTTGACCGCTAGGTTCAAGCGGGCGTCACTACCGTTCGGCGTGGACATCATATATTATTTTCATAAACAAATTTCTTTGCTGCTGCTGCTTTTCATACTAGCCCATCCTTTGATTCTCATTGTCAATGAACCTGTAGTAGTGGAAATGCTCAAACCGAACCTGCTGAACAGGTATATGGCAGCAGGCATAGTATCATTTGTCTTTGTCATTTTCATATTAGTTTCATCGCTGTGGAGAAAGCAACTGGGCATCCATTATGACAATTGGCGGCTTGTGCATATCTTCTTGTCCGCTTCCGCTTTCCTCCTTGCCCTTGTTCATATTGTAGGTGTCAGTCATTACATTGCTACCCCTGAAAAACGTATTGTTTGGGGAGCCATAATGGGTTGTTGGTTTTTGCTGCTGCTCTATGTGCGGCTAGTCAAGCCAATTTCTCTACTTAGAAAACCCTATGAAGTGAGAAAGGTAATATCCGAACGAGGCAATGCCTATACCCTTGTCGTTGCACCAGTAAGGCATGCCGGTATCCGCTTTCTACCCGGTCAGTTTGTATGGCTCACTATGTGGAGTTCACCATTCAGCATTCGGGAACACCCTTTTTCAATATCATCAAGTGCTGAGAAGCCAGAAGAGCTTAGGTTCACAATCAAGGAATTAGGCGATTTTACCAAGCGTGTGAAAGATGCACATTGCGGTCTGCCCGTATATATAGATGGTCCATATGGTGCCTTCAGTATTGACAGGCATGCAACTGCACCAGGCTATGTCTTCATCGCCGGAGGGATAGGAATCGCGCCAATTATGAGTATGCTCCGAACACTTGCTGACCGAAAAGACAAACGGAGTCATGTGCTTTTCTTTGCAGGGGCAAACTTAGACAAGCTGACCTTTTATGAAGAACTGATGGAATTGGAAAGGAGACTTTCGCTGCAGATAGTTTTTGTGCTGGAAAAGCCGACTTCAGACTGGCAAGGTGAGACAGGATTCCTTACAGGCGAAATGTTTAAACGACATCTCGCAGATAATAAGAATGAATTGAAGTATTTTATCTGTGGCCCGGTTCCTATGATTCATTTGGCAGAAAAAGAACTTAACAGGTTGGGGATTCCGCTGCACCATCTGCATTCGGAACTTTTTGATTTCGTTTGATACGGAGATATTATATGCGTCTTATGCTTGCAAAATTACTAGCCGCCTTGACAGGATTAATAATTTTAATACTAGCCGCTCTCTTTGCAATGATCCAGAATGGATAGTCATTGTAAAAGATTCTTACCTTTTGAAAATCCTGGTGTCTACTATCCATGGAAACTAAATAAATTGATTTCAGGGTTACTATTGCCATCAGATATGGCAACTCCCGGAATAGCTCAAAAAAGTTTCTATTGTGGCAAGTCACCTGTACTCTTTTACTACAATTGAATAAATGCCTATTGTGGTTTAATTCTCGTTATAAAAAATATTAAGGATGTCTCCATGTTTTACACAGAGTAAAAAAAATTTACTCCATGTGTATGCAAAAACATACACCTCGAAATTGCTAGCATTGCCAGGACTTTCCTGGCAAATCACCCGAAAGGGATATTAGGTAGTGTAGAAGTATTCCGACTTCTCGCCCCCACCCCAGCAGTTACCTGCAGTTCTTTAAAAAACTTATTTGTTCAAGAATATCAAAACAATAGAATGCATATTGTCACAAAGCCACAATGTGGCACATAAGTTGCTTATTGATAATGATTTCTAAAATTGTTTGCTGACCTATATAACAGCATTCATAAGCATATTGGTTTTCAAAGATAACTGTATGAAACGTATGTATTATTCAAGCATTTTCGTGATGTGCTTGTTCAGACAGTGATGCCGCTAATTTAATAAGGAGGTTCACAGTGACTTATCATCTTGCGCATAAATGGTTCTTATGTCTTTTAACAGTGATGCTTTTAGCAGCCTGCAGCGGTGGAGGTGACTCTTCAGTAGATTTGTCCGGAGGAGGTCCAATGGATCAAATCATTGCAGTCGACCCTTATATTGAAGGCGCTGTTTTTCAAGAAATAGATGCTGACACAGGTGCTGTACTGCAGGAGTCTAATCTATCTAATGAATTTGGTCGGTTTACCTTTCCGCAGCCTTTAACGCCGGCCTCTGTGGTCGAACTGATGGATTCCAATAAAGGGCTGCATGGCGGAGCTCCGTACCAAGGCATGTTGCGACGTGTGGTCACTGCAGCTGACAAGGACCCATTGGTTGTCTCCCCCCTGACCACATTGTTGGCAAATGGCATTACGCCGGAAGAGCTCATTGCTTTATTTAATGATGCCGGTCTCACTGGTCTGACTGTTGCTGATTTGTACGCCGATCCCATGAATGGTCTGGCTGATATGACAACCGGGGTCACTGAGCAACACCTTAAACTTCTACAGGCCTCCATGGCTGCTGATGCTTATATGGAAGTCGCCGGGAATTTTCAGGCCGGATTGAACGAGCTAAATGATTCTGACCAGTTCGAGATTTTCAGCAGCATGGTTAACAGTATGAATAGTTTACTGAATGCCGCGGAGTTCGAGACTATTAGGGCGGCTTTGTCCAATGACCCGGATATAACAACCCCGCCGATACTTGAGGATTTTATCCTTGCCGTTTTGGAAGAGCAGCAAACCATTATCGCTCTGGCCAAGGAGGATATGGAGAGTTCCGGAAATTTCAGCCCAGCCCTGGTCGAGCAGGTGGTGCAGGATGCCAGGAACAACGCCATTACAAATGTTAAATCCTATTACAGCCAACGGGTCCCTCCTTCCACTATCTATGATGGTGCTCTCCTATATCATGATTACTGCTCCAGCTGCCACGATCCGCTGGATGTTACCACCAAACCGGGCAGGAGTGAAGCTGATATCCAGGCTGCCATTGACAATAACATAGGCAATATGGGCTATCTCAGCACCCTGACGCAAGGTGAGATAGCAGCCATAGCTGAAGTATTGCAGCCGGCATCGCCCCCTGTTGTTGATCCCGGGGTGCCACCGGATGGTGCTGCCCTTTACAGCTCCAACTGTGCCGGCTGCCACGATCCGCTGGATACGACCACCAAACCGGGCCGGAGTGCTTCCCAGATCCAGGATGCCATTGACGGTGACATAGGCAATATGGGCTATCTCAGCACCCTGACCCCGGATGAGGTACAGGCCATCGCCGAGGTTCTGCCCATTGTAGATGACCCAGGACCTGACTACAGCGATTGTACCCTCTGTCACGGACAGCCGCCTTCCGGCAATACATATCCTGACACTGCAGGAGCCCATGCTGTTCACACCTCACTGGCTTCAGTCGGGACCAGCTGTTCAATCTGCCATCTCGGGGCTGCGCATAATTCCGAGGTAGATCTGGGCTTCCCGGATGTCTACGATGCCAAGAGCGGCCCGGCAACTGACAACCTGGACGGCACCTGCTCCAGCGTCAAATGTCATGGCGGGCAAATCACGCCAGACTGGTGGAGCGGTTCCATTGTGGTCGATACCCAGTGTACTGCCTGCCATACTTCCGGTACTTCTCAGTACAACAGCTATTCATCCGGCAGGCATAGGAAACATGTCCAGGATAAAGGATACAGTTGTACGGTCTGTCATAACACCACGACCCTGCAGAACGGACATTTTAGTAATCTGGAAAGCTCCGCTTTTGAACTGAATCCCGTTTCCACTATCGGCGGCGGCGTAACCAGCGTCCCCAGTGGTTACAACGGCAGATGCAATTTTATCTGCCATGGCAAAAACCATGAGAATGAAAGCTGGTAACGACAACAACGACAACTGATAAAAAAGGGTACCCTTTACGGGGTACCCTTTTTTTACCCCTGGTTTGCCTTGTCTTTTGTGTCAAGCAGGGATGATTAATAAAATTGCCGGCTCTTTTCTTGTAACCCAAAGAGATTTAGGGAATAAGCATTGTTGCTGAAATTTTAGCTGAAATTTATTATCAAATGTCTCTAAAACTATTCAAATACTTTGCAGCTTGATAAACATAATTGGAATCGTTTCTAATCTATAAAAAATTCCAGCTACTTGTCGCTAATATTACATAGCGAAGTATTTTATTAGAGATCCAGACTTCTACAATTAATTTAGACAAAATCGATTGGGGCGCTAGTCAAGATTGCCGCTGGACATGTTAAGTGTTATTCCTTAAATCAATAGTCAACATTGTAGTAAGACGAAGCATGCAGTTCTTTTTCTTGACTTTTACACCCTTCTTTTCTAGTCAAGTATGTAACCATGAAGACATTGATGATTTTACTCTGCGTCTCGCTTTTTAGCTGGATCGGTTGGTGGCTTGGGGAAAGATTCGGCCTGATGACCGGTTATCTCCTTAGTTTTGTCGGAAGCTTGGCAGGTGTATATGTCGGGGTTCGCATAAAAAGGGAGTACATGTCCTGACCTAAAGTAGAATTGTTTTATCTGCGGGAGAATGAATAGAAAAGGGGTAGGATTTGTTCTCATTTTGTGTACTAGTTAACCAATTAGAATCTTTATGTTCAAAAGTCAATCTATCCGCTGGCAATGCTGACTTTGATTAAGGTTGCCAGAAGCTAAAATCGTGGCAAGACACTTAGACTTTTGATTTGTTCTTCTAATCACATCATTCTTTGAGACTAAGATTTGCCGATTTATTACCAATTAATTGGTGAAATCTCTCTATTACATCTGGCCAATTCCCACAAATTTCCCCTATCAATAATAATTATTCCTGTTTTTCCTGGTAATCGCCTTTGCTCATTGAGTGCTGTTATTTTTTCTGAGCCTCGGCTCAAATAATGCATGTAATGCCCTGTTATCCTGCACATTTTTTCATTATTTGAATTGCTAAACATGCTGTGAGGCAAGGGCGGAATCAAAAGGTTTTTATTTGAATAACTGGGCTGCAAGTGATAAAATAATCATGTTGTCCAACTAATGATGGCTTGTTTTCTGTTAATAAAAATATTGAGCTTGACTGATGAAAATCAACGCTGATAACCAAATTGATCAACAACGAATATTGATTTATCTTCTATTACTCTTCTATCTCGTTTATCTAATTTGTGCTGTATTATTACAGATAAAGTCCCATAAGTTGCCCTCTAAAGCAGGTAGTGTGTTTGATGTGTTAACAGGTAGCCTCCTAATGATGATAAGCATGATTTCTATTCTCATAGTGACTCAGCGATTTAATAATATTCCAAAGTTATTTCTTTGGTTAGGTGTATCGGTTGTAGCCGGTGCTCTTGCAATCGATGAGTGGTTTGAATTCCATGAGAAAACGCGATTCGCTGAAGCTGCTTGGTGGGCTTTTGGGGATGATGATTACATTAAAATAGCGTTGTGGTTTTGTGCCGGTTTAGGAATTTATATTTTACATAAAATAGAAAAATTCTCTAAAAAAGTTTTGGTTATGTTTTTAATAGGTTTTCTATTTCAATCTGTCTATCTGGTCATTGATATGGGTGATGGGGATTTTTTCACACTCCCATTTTCGAAAAATGTTTTGATTTGGGCCGAAGAAATTATGGAACTCATTTCTATGCAGAGCTACCTTGCAAGTATATTATTATTCCATCAAAAGTTATATATGAGTTCTAAAGATTCTTAAAAATATGTTTATTAATTTCTTTAATCTATGATCGATCTATGCGGGCCAATAATGACTTAACCCCGATTATAGATATCTGCTGACATGTCTGACAGTGTCAAGTAGAAAATACCTATCCATTGCCCTCTGTTTTGTCGGGGGGTCATTTCATATGCAGGGCATTAGCGATTTGCAATTTCTGCTATCTCTGTTGACTCGTGAATTATTCTTAAAATCTTCAGGTGTTCAGGGGATATATAAACTCTCTAGAAAAACTAACCCGAAGATATTGATCGCCCCTAATTGTCAAGAGTTGACAAATCTTGGAGAGGGGGTCAGACAACCCCCGTCCTTACACTTTTCCCCCCATGCCCCACCCCTCGACTTTTCAAAAAGTCGAAATTTAATTTATGTCCCAGCTATATTTTAAAAGGTGGGAAAGAGGTGGGAAATAAAGTCAAAAACAGGAAAAGGGACTCAGCCCAATAAGCTGAAACTGTTGCTAATACTGGCGCGCCTGACAGGATTCGAACCTGTGACCTACGGATTAGAAGTCCGTTGCTCTATCCAGCTGAGCTACAGGCGCGCATATATATAATATTACCATTCCCTGCTTGAGAAGCCAAGGCAAAGAAGCGGACCACTTTAGCCGGCAGTCTCACAATACGCAACCCATTTTGGCGGCAGTGAACAGGTGTTTCCAACTTGGGAGCAGGGGATGAGAAAATTATTTTTTCAAGGTGGAAAATTTTATTGGGTGGTATGGAATCGGTGGGTAAGTTAACGCGAGAAATGAAAATTTATGTGTTGTCAAAAATTTTCAGAGAAGATAGTTTGTTATCGTTTTGCCTCTTGCTGAGCCTGGCAATTAGAAAAGTAAAACCGGGAAGATACCCATGTATGAAATACTACTGCAGCACCCTATTCATACCCTTGAAGGCAAGGAACTGGTGCCGGCAGGGATTGTCCTGACCGAGGAAGTGGTCCGTGAGGTTGTTGCTTCCAAAAAGGGGCCGACAGCAAAGAGCATGCCTCTCATGCAGTGCGGCACTGTAAAGAATGATATGCTGCAATTTTTTGCCAGTCCGCCTTATAAAACCATTTTTGCCAACCCAGAGGATGAAAGGGATGTCTTAGGTATCATGGCAGAGGTCCACCTTTCCGTGCCCGTTTTGGAATCGCTGGATTATTTTCGGGAATATGATTTCCATACCTACCGGCATACGCTAATGGTTTTTGCCCTTTCCACCCTGCTGTCCAAGAGTTTGCTGCCTGACTACAAGAGGAGGATACAGCATGCCACGGCAGGGCCGTCGCACGACATGGGCAAGATCTGTGTACCGCTTGAGATTCTCATGAAATCTGACCCATTGACCAGGGAAGAGCGCAATATCCTGTTCCAGCATTCTGTGGCAGGCTATATTCTGCTTTGTTTTTACACCGGAGACATGGCTAATTTTTCAGCCAAGGTGGCACGCGACCATCATGAACATCGGGATGGATCGGGTTACATGCGGGGGGTAAAACTCAATGATCCGATGGTGGAAATTTTCGCTGTCAGTGATATCTATGATGCCCTTATCTCACCGCGCCCCTTTCGCCCTGTCTCATTTGACAACCGGTCCGCTTTGGAGGAAGTGGTCGCCATGGCCCAGAGGGGGCAGGTAAACTGGGAGGTGGTGCAGGCTCTTGTTGCTCTGAACCGGAAAGACAAGCCTGACTTCCGGGCCTTTGAGGTATCGCAGGAGAAAAGAGGCACGCCGCCGCCGCTTAATGTTTACGGCAAAACATCAAGCTGATTGCTACTGTTCCACTTTTTCAATTTCTTTCCAGACCGGTCCTTTGGGTGTGTCAACTATTTCAAAGCCCTTTTCGGCCAGTTCGTTGCGCACCGTGTCCGCGCGTTCCCAGTCCTTGTTCCTGCGTGCTTCCTCCCGGTCTTTGATCAGTCGGTCAATCTCCGGTGCCAATGGGCACTCTTTCAGCTTCAGCAGGTTGAGGACCCCATTGATCTTTTCAAAGGTTTCCAGGATATATTTTTTCTGCTCCAGGTCAAGTTGGCCTTCGGAAAGGATCGGGTTGATCTTCTTCATGAAGTCAAAGACAGCGCCCAGGGCCCTGGACATGTTGAGATCGTTGACCAGCGCCCAGCAGAAGCGCTCTTCCATCTCGGAAAGATAGGTCGCAACCTTGGGATGGGGAAGGCCGGGGGGAAGGCAGAGCAGTTTCTGGGTGAATTCATCCAGCCTGCGAAGGTTTTTCCTGGCTTCCTCCAGTTTCCGGAAAGAAAAATGCAGTGGTTTTCTGTAATGGGTTGCCAACAGCAGAAATCTGACCTCTCTGCCGCTGTAACCCTTATTGAGAAGGTATTTTAGAGTGAGGAGGTTCCTGTTCTCCGGCGACATTTTCCTGCCTTCCACCAGGAGCTGTTCAGAGTGGAGCCAGTAGTTGGCAAGGGGTTTGCCGGTGACAGCCTCGGCAATGGCTATTTCATTCTCATGGTGCGGGAAGATCAGGTCCCGGCCGCTGGTATGAATGTCAATGGTGTTGCCGAGGTAATGGGTGGACATGGCTGCACATTCAATATGCCAGCCCGGCCGGATGTTGCCCCATTCGGTTTTATAGAAGATGCCCTCCTTCAGTTCGGACAGGGTCGAGCGTTTGAGCAAGGTGAAATCCACAGGGTTTTCTTTTTCGTAGTCATCCAGGTCCACGGTTCTGCCTACCTGGATCTTGCCGAGGTCAACGCCTGAAAGTTTGCCGTAGCGTTTGAATTTTGAAATATCGAAATAGATTGAGCCGTGTTTTTCGTAGGCGTACCCCTTTTCTATAAGTTGGGCTGTAATGTCAATCATGGCATCGACATGCTGGGAGGCCCGGGGATAGCCGGTGGCGTCTTTTACGCCCAGGGCGTGCATGTCCGCCTTGAATTCCCTGATATAAGACTCGGTGAATTCGGTCAGCGGTTGCCTGGATTTTTCAGCACCGTGAATGGTGTTGTCGTCCAGGTCGGTGAAGTTCATGTAAAAATGGACATTGAAACCCTTGCTCTGCAGGACACGGTTTATCAGATCGGCCACCACAAAACGCCTGCAGTGGGAAAGATTTGCATGTTCATGGGCGGTGGGACCGCAGGCATAGAAGGTTACCTTTTTCCTGGAAAGGGGCCGGAACACTTCCTTTTTCTTGGTCAGGCTGTTGTAAAAGCGGAGTTCTTGTTCCCGGGTTTCCGTTTTTGGTTGTTCCTGCCTGGCGCTGAAGAGCGTAGTGCTGAGGTATTTTTCCCCGCCGTCGGGCAGGATCACGACGACCAGGCCTTCCCTGAGCTGTTCGGCCCGGGTCAATGCTGCGCACATGGCTGCACCGGAGCTCATGCCGACAAAGATGCCTTCCCGGTGGGCCAGCTCCCGGGACATTTTGAATGACGCGTCATCAGGGATGTTGATGATCTGGAACGGCAGGTTCTTGTCAAAAATTCCGGGTTTATAGGACTCTTTCATGTTTTTGAGTCCCTGGAGTTTATGCCCCAGGAACGGTTCAACCGCAGTTACCCTGACCTCAGGATGATGTTCCGCGAAATACCGGCAGAGTCCCATGGCGGTCCCGGTTGTACCAAGGGTTGCGATCACATCGGTCACCTTGCCCTTGGTCTGTTCCCAAATCTCCGGGCCGGTTGTCCGGTAATGCACCTGCCAGTTGGCTTTGTTGTTGAACTGGTCGGTCAGGAAGTAACGGTCCGGGTGCTCACGAGCCATTATATAGGCCTGTTCAATGGCACCGTCTGTGCTTCGTTTGGCAGGCGTGAGGAGGATTTCCGCACCATAGGCCTCCATGATCATGCGGCGTTCGATGCTGGCCGATTCGGGCATGACAAGCTGACACCTGTATCCCTTGACCGCACAGACCATGGCAAGGCCTATGCCGGTATTGCCGCTGGTTGCCTCCAGAACGATCTTGTCCGGCGTCAGCTCCCCGTTTTTTTCAGCTGTCTCAATCATGGAAAGCGCGATGCGGTCTTTCACTGAACCGCCCGGATTGAATGATTCAAGCTTGGCGTAGATCTTTACCTTTTTGACAGGGTTGAGCCGATTAATGTGGACCAGGGGAGTGTTCCCGATTTTTTCAAGTATGTTCTGATAGGCCATGATTGCAAAACCTGTAAAAAAAATAAAGAAAAGCAAGAGACTGCTTTTAATACAGCCGTGATAATGGTATTGGTTCCCGGAAAGACCTGCACCCCTTTCAGTGTGCTGACCTGTCAGGCGGGAACCTGAAAATTCCGCACCCGAGTATAATATAAATACAGAGAAACAGGCAGGTTGGCAAGATACCGTGTAATTTTCGATGATTCAAGGCTAATTTGAGGAAAAAGAGTATGGCAGAAAAAATATCCCTGGCGCACGGAAGCGGCGGCAGGGCGTCCCATGATCTGATTGAAAAGCTTTTTGTTGCAAGCTTTGGCAGCAAAGCCCTTGCTGCAATGGAAGATTCCGCAGTCATTAGAGCCGGCAGCGAGATAATCGCTTTCAGTACCGACTCATATGTTGTTGATCCCATTTTCTTTCCCGGTGGTGATATCGGGGCCCTCGCTATTCACGGCACTGTAAATGACCTGGCCATGCGGGGTGCAAAACCGCTGTATCTTTCTGTTGGTATGATCATCGAGGAAGGTTTTGCCTTCAAGGACCTTGAGGTTATTGTCCGTTCATTGAAGGAAGGAGCGGACAGGGCTGGAGTTGAGATAGTAGCGGGTGATACAAAAGTCGTTCAGTCCGGCAAGGCGGATAAGATCTTTATTAATACCTCCGGCATTGGAGTGCTCGACAAGGAGCTTGACATCTCTGCCAAAAACGGCCGGCCGGGGGATGTGGTACTCATAAGCGGCACCATGGCCGACCATGGCGCCACCATTCTCTGCCAGCGCGAAGGGCTGCAGATACAGGGAGACTTCCGGAGTGACTCGGCACCGTTGAACCATATGGTAGCTGCAATGATCAGGGAGGCAGGAGATTCCATCCATGTCCTGCGTGATCCAACCAGAGGCGGAGTGGGTACCACACTCAATGAGCTGGCAATATCCTCAGGAGTGGGAATTCGTCTCAGGGAAAAAGTCCTGCCGATAAGGGATGATGTCCGGGGGGCCTGCGAACTGCTGGGGCTTGACCCAATCTATCTGGCCAGCGAAGGGAAGCTGCTTGCATTTGTCGAGCCGGAAGCAGTGGAAAGCGTCCTGGCTGTTATGCGGAAAATGGAATACGGTGAAAATAGCTGCATCATCGGCGAGGTAGTTGGCGACCATGCTGGACAGGTCGTCCTCGAGACCACTATAGGCTCGGCCCGTATCGTGGATATGCTCCACGGCGAACCGCTGCCACGTATTTGTTGAAAGGATAGCGGTCAGCTGCTAATGAAAATTTGTTGGCATATTAAACTGCCAACGATTATCGGGTAACGAAACAACTCGATGACTGACAGAGACGGAGAAATTGAATATCGAACATTTAGAGTAACAAACATACTTTTTTTAATAGCTGTCAATCGTCGTCGGTATTGTTGACAACAATTTCTTGTACTGATATTCTTCAATAATCACTTTGTAACTCTGTGCCTCTGCCCCTTTCATCTTTTAATTCTTCATTCTGAATTCTGCATTCTGCATTTTAAATCCCTTGACCCCTCGAAACCTTTATCCCTTCATATGCATCTTGATCCAGAGGCTCTTCAGCGAGGCCTTTAGCTCGTCTCCCTCCAGGGAGCTGATAAGCCTGTCAAACTCCTGCTCCTGTTTCTTGTCAAGGATAATTGGTTTGGATTTTTTGCTTTCTGGCTCCGGCGGAACCGACAAAGAACTGTTGAGCTGGAAACGAATGTCGTTGAAAGTTTCACCGTGAAGCTGCTTGTTGATTTTTCCCAGCAGCAGGATTTTCTGGAGGTGCAGCTGCTGCATCCAGATAGGGTCGGCCACCTTGACCCACAGGACGCAGCCGCGGATCAGGGATGGCTGGGCTACCGCAGCAATTTCCTTGCCTACAGTTGTGTTCCAGAACTCGAAAACCCTGTGGAGTTCCAACTTGCTGCGCCATTTCCTGTTTTCAAAAACAGTGGAAAGAAGCCGGCTTAATTCCACAGGCTTATGGAGATTATTGCTCTGACTGGAGCCTGTCATATTCCTTATCAACGACTACCCGGTTTCTGCCGGTATTTTTGGCTTGATACAGAGCGTTGTCAGCCCTTTTTATCAGGTTGGCGATGTCATCTGTCCATTTTGCATCATTGTCGCGGATGAATTGTGCCAGACCAATACTCAGCCCGGTCAGCGGCAGTTTTTTTTCATTGAAAGTATGGATGACACGTTCAACAGTCATTAATGCCTGCTCTTTGGAAACCTGAGTGAGGATAACGCAGAATTCGTCACCACCATAGCGGAAGGGCCAGTCGACGTTTTCCCTGATGCAGTTCTTGATGATGGCGCCCACTGATTCCAAAAGTTTATCTCCTGCAATGTGGCCGTACTTGTCATTCATTTCCTTGAGATTGTCAACATCGAGGACTGCGAGAAAGAGGTCATGATTCTGACGATAAGCCCTGCGAACTTCCTCAAATATCTTGGTGTCGAAATATCGCCGGTTGTAGAGTCCTGTCAGGCCGTCGGAAATTGACAGGAGTTCAAGCTGGTGCATGAGCTCTATTTCTCTGATGAGCCTGTTTATCTTGGCCTCGAGTTCATCTGTGTTAAAGGGTTTGGAGATAAAGTCGCTGGCTCCGGCCTTAATGACATCGGTATAGGTGAAGGTGCGGTCAAATCCGGTAAGAACGATGACCTTGATATGGGGATAGTTTGCATTGATATATTTCAGGAACCCCATGCCGTTCATATCGGGCATCATCATGTCTGTGATTACGATATGAAAGAAATCCTGCTTCAGTTTTTCAATAGCACCATTCCCACTTGTTGCACTCTCATAATCATGCCCGAAAATAGCCATCAGGTCTTGCAGGATATTGAGAATTGACGGATCATCGTCAACAAGCAGAATTTTAATGCGGGGAACAGTCATGAAGCTTTCGACCTTGTTTTGTATACATAGTAGTCGGCTAAGATTCTGGCATGGTCAAAAACCAGTGATGGCTGGTCCTGCTGTGAAAAAATGCCAATATTCCCTGCATCATCGCCTGCACACGGCGATCCAGTCGCTGATGCTATAAAGACGGTTGAGATCGTATGATGCCGTGGGTCCCGGTCGGGGTCAGAATATGTCCGGAACTGTCTCTGCAGCGTTACTTGTAGACCAGTTTCTTCCTTGGCCTCGCGTACAGCTGCCTGTTCAAGAGATTCACCATAATCAACGAATCCTCCAGGCAGGGCCCAGCCATAAGGCTTGTTTTTTCTTTCTATTAAAACGATACCCTCCTGAACCTCGATGATTATGTCCACTGTTGGCAGCGGATTCCTAAGATTTGCAAAATGATGACCGCAGTTGGGGCATTTCATTTTCAGGATGTTTTGGTCAGTGATTCAGGGTTTGGTAAAAAAATATACCGGATGATGTTATTAACATATTGTAATTAATGTGTAAACAGTAATGATAGTATGAAATTTGATAATTAAGGGGGAAGCATAGCCGGAAGGTGGAATCAATCAAAACAGAGGGCATGGATGGAAAGCCAGTCATTGACAGTTGGCAGATTATGGCCATTTCTGTTCCATGGCTGGTTGTAGACCAAGGGATTGATTCCTTCTTTGGCCAGTGTCTCGCAGGTCTGCAACCGGTCGTCCACAAAATATTCCAGGCCGAGATCCTTGATATAGGCAGTTTTTTTGTCATGCTCGCCCATTGCCACCAGGCGCATGTTTTTAAATGCGGCGGATGTGAGAAAATGCTGGAGCCAGCGGGCGATGGAGTTTTTATGGGGACGGGCCGTCACAAAGGTCAAAGGTGCCTTATCGGCGAACCTGTGCAGGACGGTTATGGCATCTTCCATGGGCTGCAGTCCGGCATTCAGGGGGTCATCAAGCAGACGGGTGAAAATTTCTTCGATAATTACCTGGTCCACATCGAGACAGTCCATTACCTCGAAACTGGTGATGTCATCCAGGGAGATATTGTGTAAGCCGTATTCCTCGCCGGCAATCCGGATAAAGGCTCCGCCGGTATCTGCAACAACACCGTCAATATCAAAACCTATACGGGCCGGATCAATCTTGTTCATCATGGGTATATTCCGAGTGCTTAATAAAATCAGTATGACTTCTCTATCTCTTTTACACGCCTGACTAGCTCCTCGTTAACGGGCACAGGGATGGCAAGTTTTCTGGCGGCGGCAACAATTGCTCCGTTGATGGAGTCAATTTCTGTAGGCCGTTTGCTGTTGATGTCCTGCAGCATGGATGAGAGGTTGCTGGCGGTTTTTCTGCAAACATCAAGCGTCATGGCCAGGGGGTCCTCAGGCAGGTTGATGCCCATTGCCGTGGCAACTGCCTCCCCTTCCCCAACAGCGGCGGCAAGCATGTTTTGCGTTTCGGCAGATTCCAGCAGCTGGCCGTTGGAGCAACGGTGAATGGCGGTCAGGGCATTAATGCCGACATTGATGAGGAGTTTGGTCCAGATATAGTCAAGAATATTGTCAACAATTAGGGTTTCCATGCCGCTGCTGCTCAGCAGGTTGCAAACCTTGGCCAGGAGAAGTGAGCTGGCAAAGCTTGCAGATTTCATAAACCCGATCCGGGTTAAACCGCTGCCGGCATGGCGCACATGACCCGGGGTCACAATGTTCGCCCCAAGCGCGGTAACGCCGAGAGCGATTGCCGGTGGCCCCTTATACACTTTGATAAGTTCCAGGTGCCCGATGCCGTTCTGCAGGGTGACAAGGATGCTTTCAGCATGGGTCAGTTTTGCTGCCTGGCGCAGACCGGCTGCAACATCCGTGGACTTGACGCAGAGAAAAATGATGTCTGCCGGACCAACTGCTTTCGGCTCTGCCGTTGCCTTGATAGGGCAAGACAGTTTCCGGCCATCTTTTTCTAAAACCAGGCCTTGCCCTGAAAGCAGCTCAGCACGTTCCGCATTATGGTCCAGCAGCCAGAGATCCGTTTTATTCGATTTAGTGGCAAGAGTGGCTGCCAGCAGTGTGCCAAGAGCCCCTGGGCCAATTATAACAACCTTCATATCAGGGTCGGAATATTAGTTTGGAGTAAAAGGAGGCCTGGGAAAAAATCACGGGCTCCAGTGAATTGGAGCCCGTGATGTCGGAAAACAAAATTACTGCTTAAGGTTTGCATCCTCAATCAGCACTGCATAAGAGTAGCCGGAGCCGAAATCCTTGTTGGCGGCAAGAACGCCTTCCATTGTGATGATGTCCCAATCTGCCCCCGGAGGCTGTGAGGTTGTTATAACAAGATCATGGGTATTTTCATCAGGGCTTCCGGTGCCGTCCTGGATGTGAATCCAGTTGCGGCCCATGATCCCGGGTGAGACTTTCATGATCTTGCCCCTGACCACAACACTTTTGCCGTTGAGCTCTGCGGCTTTGCTGAAAATCTCAGCAACGGTATAGCTGTTTTCGCCTGGCGCTTTTTCAACCTTTATCTCTGCAAAAGGCACTATGGCTTTCTGGCTTCCGGTCACCATCTCGCTGACAGCAGCCACTCCAGGGCCGCCCTCTTTGTTGATTGCCTGGGAAAAGGATTCGGCACCTGTGCCGGCAGAAGGTGTCCCCGGAAGAGCAGCGCCTTTGCCGACAAGGCCGCCGGAGAAAATTATTTCAGGGAAGGTGCGGTCCAGGGATTTGCTGGAGAAATTCTGCATGACCATGCCGTCCATATAGGTAACCTCTTCGCCAACCGTAACCGGTGTCTGGTTCACAGCCACCCACTTTTCGCCTGCGTCGGTAGCTACTTTAAGATAGGTATAGCCGGCAGCGTCCATGGTTTCCAAAACCTTTCCTGTTACCTGAGCAGCCGTTGGAACCGCCGTCTCCATTCCGGGTACCTGTTGCTCGCTGGTTGTTGGTGTTGTGCTGGCTTGTTCTTTAGGTTTGTCCTGGCTGCAAGCGGCTAAGCCAAAGACGAAAATTATGCTGCAGCACAATGAAGTAAACTTATACATGAAATATCCTCCTCAAGTTAGTTAATGCCAATATGGTATGGTTCGGTAAAAAGTTTTCCAGACGCAAACCGGCCTGTTTAATTATTTTTCCAGGTGTAATGAATGATTGTCAATAATATCATACGGCGCAAGTAGCCAGCAAAATTATTAACACAATAAGCTTTTGAACCGCAAATAACAAGGGTGACAATTTAAATTATTATTCTGTTTTCAGCAAGGTGAAGTTGGTAATACAAACGACATGAAAAGGGACATTACTCAAAGCGATCGGCCAAGGGTGGGTAAAACAGCATCCTCAAGGGCTTTGGCCCAGATCTCGTAGCCCTCTTTACTTAAATGCACCCCGTCAGATTCATAATAGTCCTTGACAGGTTTTGTGTCATCTCCAAGAAACAGCGGGTACAGGTCAAGGTAGATAATATTCATTTTGCAGGCAATATCCTTTAATCTTTTATTGACGCGGGGAACGGCATCTCCAAGAAAGAAAAGGTCCATGGGCAGGAGGCTGGTCATGACAATGGCTGCATGCGCATAATTTTTCTGTAGAAGATCGATGATATTCTTATAAGTGAAGAGGAATCCGTAATCCTCCATAGCGATGTTGTTAGTGCCGGTCATAATCATTATCAGGCTTGGAGACTGGATACGGTTTATGATGTGCGGCAGTCTGGAGAAGAGCCCTTCTGCGGTTTCACCGGCGCTGCCGAAGTTATAAACCCGCCTGCCCGGAAACCTTTGCTGCCAATCGAAGAACTCAATCAGGGAGTCTCCCAGGAAAAGAAATTGTTCTGCCATGTCAACTTATTGCCGAAATAAGAACCATTGCTCCCATGGGTTCTACCCTTATGCCTAGATTCGAGGGGAGGAGAGTGCCTTTCATCTCTTCAAATATATCCAGGGGAGGAGGTGCTGCTGTATCAATAATTTTCCGCCACCTGCAGTTGAGCCTTGGGTTTGGTGCGTCAAATGTCTGTGCTTTTGCCGGGTGGCCGTTCAACATGATGAAAAAGTCATTATCCGGGTTCCCTTCAGCCCCGTTGCCGTCCAGCAGAAACGCAAGGTATTTTGAGGAGTTGGACCAGTCCTGTTCTTCAGGTTTGGAGAATTGCCACTTAATTGGATGGAGGAGTTCATGGGGCAGGTCCGGGAAGAAATCTGTTCTCCTGAAAACAGGATGATCCCTGCGGAGTTTAATAAGAAGACGGAAGAAACGGAAAAGATCCTCGTTTTTTTCTTTCAGGTTCCAGTCAATCCAGGTCAGGGGGCTGTCATGGCAGTAGGCGTTATTGTTTCCTTTCTGCGTGCGGCCGAACTCGTCGCCTGCCAGCAGCATGGGGACCCCCTGGGACACCATGAGGATAACGGCAAGACTTCGCATTCGCCTGGCTCGCAGCCGGTTTACCGCCGCATTGCGAGTTTCGCCTTCGTGACCGCTGTTCCAGCTGATATTATGATCAAAGCCATCCATTTCTTTTTCGCCGTTTTCCAGGTTATGCTTGCTATTGTAGCTTACCAGGTCCTTGAGAGTAAAACCGTCATGGCTGGTAATAAAGTTGATGCTGTTGTAGGGCCTGCGCAAACTATGCTGAAACAGGTCCGAACTGCCGGCAATACGGGTGGCCAGCGAGGCTGCCGTGCCTTCGTAGCCGCACATGAATGCCCTGACATCATCACGGAACTTGCCGTTCCATTCCGCCCAGCGGCTGCTGGTGGAGAAGCTGCCGACCTGGTATAGGCCTGCGGCATCCCAGGCCTCCGCGATTATTTTAGTGTGGGACAGGATGGGATCCTCGGCGATCATCTCCACCATGGGGGGGTTGGGCAGGGGTTCACCCTTCTGGTCCCTTCCCAGTATGGATGCAAGATCAAAGCGAAAGCCGTCCACATGCATTTCAATAACCCAGAAATGCAGGCAGGAGATGATATGTTGCCTGACAATCGGATGGTTGCAGTTAAGTGTGTTGCCGCATCCCGAGAAATTTAGATATTCCCTGGTTCCGGGGTCGAGGAGGTAATAGATGGAATTATCCAGACCCCTGAAGCTGAGTAACGGGCCGTCGCTGCCGCCTTCAGCTGTATGATTGAACACCACGTCCAGGATAACCTCTATCCCGGCCCTGTGCAGTGCCTTGACCATTTCCTTGAACTCGCGCACCTGGCTGCCGTTCTTGTTGTCAGCTGCGAACGACGCCTTGGGGGCGCAGAAGCTTATGGGGCTGTATCCCCAGTAATTTAAAAGTTCCTGGCCGGTTACAGGGTTGATATAGGTGTTCTCGTTTTCGTTGAATTCGGCGATGGGCATCAGTTCTACCGCGGTGATGCCGAGCTCCAGCAGATGAGGTATTTTTTCGATAATACCGGCAAAGGTACCCGGATGCTTCACATCGGAACTGGGATGCTGCGTAAACCCCCGGACATGCATTTCATAGATGACTGAATCCTGAAGCGGGATATTTAAAGGCCTGTCACCCTCCCAGTCAAAATGGTTTTCCACGACGAGGCAGCGCCTTTTGAAGCCGGCCTGTTTTTTTCTGGGGCCATTCCAGTTCTCACCACCTGCAAGTGCCCTCGCATAGGGGTCAAGCAGAAGAGCCCTTTCATCGAAAAAATGCCCTGAGCCCTTGGGGTCGTAAGGACCCTCTGCCCTGAAGCAATACTGTAAGTGCTTCCTTGTCCTGAGGAGTATGTGCCAGATGTCACCCGTTTTATTATGGTCCGGATCAAGCTTGATTTCACCGATGGGAGTAGCCGCAGAGGTGAAAAGCACCAGCCAGATATTTTCGGCATGCCGAGAAAAAACTGCAAAGTTTATGCCTTCCGGCATAATGTTGGCGCCAAGCTGCATAGGGGTGCCTGGTGCGATTTCAAAGCGCCATTTTGCTGAGAGTGAAACGGTTTTCATAGTGCTCCTTGAGTTTGTTTGCCATCGAAGTCCTGACAGGTTCTTCCATACAATGTATTGACGGCACCGTAAAAAGCACAAAGCGGATAGGTATGGAGCTTGCAGCTATTCGACTTTATAAGGTGGCGCTTTTCCTGTCATGACTTCTTAAGAGGACATCAATGTATTGACATGTCGTGCTTATTGCAAGAAAACTTTAGTGACACATTTGCTGACTTCGGAAAAACTTTGGCATTAAGCAACGAGGCTGGTTAAAATCAAAAAAATAAGGGTGAAAGGCCTGCCAGCGGGTAATATCCCAGGACCGGCAGAATTTGAAAGAATCCTATTAGATTGGCGGTTGTATACTGCAGGCACAACTGTATCATGAACATACCCCTTGAGGGTGCATTTCTCTTGGCCGGAAGTCGAGGTTTATATCCCCGCAAGGGGGTACTAAAAAGAGTGCCCTGCAAGGGTGTTTGTCCTGAGTCTGGGCTTACTTGACGCGGGGTTAGCGCCCAGACAACAAGGCATAAACGAGTGTAATTTGGTTAGGTATTGTACTTTGCGTAAGGCGGATTTCCTGCAGGTTAAGCTCCGCATGCTCAAGCGGTTGTTGGAACTTTCAATTTTTATATTGAGTCGCCGATGGTTTTGGCCGGAAACAGAAAAAAACTTGCCAGAAAAATCTGACAAATTATTCTAGTTGGGAATTATTATTAACAATAGCTTTGACTTTATCACTGATTAATCTCAAATGCAGGGAGAATTTATGAGTTTTTTAAATAAACTAGGCATAGATCCCACCCAGGTTTCCATTGACTGGGATCTGAAACCGGCAGACACCTTCGGTATGTTTGAAAGTTGGGGCGGCAAAGAAAGGGTAAAGAGTAAAAATGAGCGGTTTTACTACTTTTATATCGATAACTGGCAGCCGCCGGCAAGACTGCTTCTCATGGAGCGTGGCATCAAATATGCCAGGATTCTTGCCAGGATCAATGCGCCGCAGGAGTTGATCGACAGCTGTATCGCCGAGCAGGGCAAGTCGACAACCCTTGATGCAAGTTATGCAATTAATGATGCTGTCAAACGCTGGCTGCAGAAAAATGTCGTTGACGGTACAGGCGATTCCCTGGTCATACCCATCAGGGCTGAAGAGGAAGACGATATGCGGGAAACAGGGCTGCCAGGTCCATCAGATCCTGTGCCCGAATTGCACCAGAGAATTCTTCGGAGCACCCCACTTGCCTTTAAAGAGGACGAAATTGAGACTTTGGTTCGCAACTCTGGACTGTTTGAACGGCGCTACAATCTGGAAGGGAATGCAGTAGGTTATCTCGTGGATAATGGGGACAGCCTGACGGTGACTGATCTGACAACAAATCTCATGTGGCAGCGAGGTGGAAGCGAAATAAACTCCATCCGCACAATACAGAACTGGACTGAAGGCCTGAACAGGTCAAAATTTGCAGGATTTGATGACTGGCGTTTGCCGACCTTTGAAGAGGCATTGTCCCTGGCGGTCAAGACAAAGAACAAAAAGGAACTTTATCTGCATCCATGTTTTTCAGCCGGCCAGCCGTTTGTATTTACCTCTGACAAAAGGAATCCCGGCGGGCACTGGTTTATCGATTATGCCCAGGCCCGTGTTTTCTGGGCGTCCGGGTTTAATCCGGGAGGATTTGGGCGGGTCTGCCGTACCATTACTTAAGAAAGATTTTTTAGAAAAAGAATAGAAAGATTTCCGTTTGCACAGCATCTGCTTTGTCAGCAGGCCTTCAGCATAGGCCTAATTTTAAGCGGAATAGCAGTCAGCGGTCAGCTTAAAGATTTGTACTTCCTTTTCAGCTGTGATCTTTTTTATGTCTTGTATCTCGTTCTGCATTCTGCATTTGACATTCTGCACTCCGGGCACGATATTTCTCATGTAGGCAATCAACACAGAAATACACCTGAAATGCTGCAAGGGATAGGTACAGAGGCGGATAGGACAGTAAATAACGGGAGGGGTTGCCGGAAGTCTAAAGTTTCTCGGCTTTTTTGGTCTCTGTAAGGACTACGAGGGCAGGCTGCACAGGAGTGGTTTGGTCCTGGGTTATTGTATTGTCCTGTTCACGAGCTGCCATCCGGATTTGTTCTTTTCTATTGAAGCCGTATTCAACAAGTTTTGCAATGTCACTCCACATATTGCGGCTGCCGAGGATTGCCACCAGGATTTCCTCACCATTGCGCGAGAATTTGCCGACATAGGTCTGCTTGGCGGCCCAGGTATAACCGGTCTTGCCCCCCTGTGCCCCGGATATCTGCCACAAAGCCTTATTGTGGCTTCTGATGGTTTTGCCATAGGAGGTCTTGGTTTTTATGAGCTTTATCCTGTCGGCAAACTCCTGGTACTCCATGGCCTCTTTGAATATCAGGGCAAGGTCCCGGGCAGTGGTTTGCTGCCCCTTGGCAGTGAGACCTGAGGCTGTTTTGCAGATTGTCTTGCTGGCTCCAATTTCCCTTGCTTTCTGGGTCATCAGTTTAGCAAAGCCTGATTCTGAACCGGCAATTTTTTCTGCCAGGGCAACACTTGCGTCATTGGCCGAAGCCAAAAGCACGGCATTAATCAGGTCATTGGCATAGTAGGATTTGCCCTGTTGGAGGTATATCTTGGAGCGCGGCATGCTTGCTGCCCAGTTGGAGACTGGCACCAGGGAATTATTTTTCAGATAGTCCATCGCAATCAGGCTGGTAAGCACCTTAATGGTGCTGGCCGGCTGGCTCGGCCGGTCGGGATTTTGTGAGTAGATCTCCTCTCCTGTCCGGGCATCAATGACAATGGCGCTGCGCGCTGAAAGTTTCTTCTGTAATGAGTTGTTTGAAATTGCTGCAACTTGGACCGGTCGTCTCTTGGAATCTGGCGACCTGTTAATGACTACAGCTGTAACCAGGTTTTTCGGCGTGTATGAAGCGAGAATTTGTCGGCGCACCTCAGAAAGGGCAACTTCTGTCGGTGTAAATTTGTGATCAGTCGATAGAATTATCGACCCGGGAGCAGGATTTTTATCCGCTGATTTCCCTGCCAATGGGAAAAACACTATTGTGAGAACAAAAAAGAATACCAGGAAGGCTTCTGATTTTCGCATGAGTGATATGTGGTCCGGCTAACTCGGTTGAGTTATAAGAAGAAAATCCCCTTTTTCCGATTCCATGGTGCTCGTTGTGCAGAAAAAAGTCAAGTGTTTTTTTAACTTTTAATTCCATCTATCTGTTTTTTTGTTATTTTAGCAAGGTAGATATATACAAGATGTTGTGGTGCGACGTGTGAGCTATCCAATATCTTGCAGCAGGAATGGAAAAATAAAAATAATAATTACAATAGGTTAAAATTCTTTCAAGAAGGGGGTGGAATCGTATTGCAGGGAAGATTTCCTGTTTAATCTTCAGAGTTGAGCCGCTGTCTCACAAGATTTGTTACGGTCCTGAAATCGATCTTGCCGCTGCCCATTTTTGGCAACTCTTCTAAAACAATAAATATCTTTGGCAGGGCGATTTTTGGCAGTTCAGTGGCCATTTTCTTCAGGATATTCTTTTCATTAATGGGTTCGGTAACAGCCCCAACTATGCGGGCGCCTTTCATGGCATCCGGCACGTCAACCACGCAACAGATCACGTCATCTGGCAGGTATTTTTCCAGGACGTTTTCGACCCTGATAAGGGAGACCATTTCCCCGCCGATCTTGACAAAGCGCTTCAGGCGGCCCACATGCCAGAGATAGCCATCTTCATCCAGGTTGCCCATGTCGCCGGTATCATACCAGCCTCTGCGTAAATGCAGGGACGTCTCTTCAAAGTCATTGAAATACCCCTTCATGACCAGGTCGCCCTTGACCAGGATTTTGCCGTTTTCGCCCACAGCGCATTCCTCCCCTGTCTGGTAATGCTCAATCCTGACCTGGACACCCTTGAAAGGCTGGCCGACGCTGCCCGGCTTGTTCATGCCGTCCGCATTGCCCGAAATTGCCGGGGATGTTTCCGTAGTCCCATAGCCTTCATAGAGTTCCATGTTGTGTTTTTCCAGGAAGCCTTCGCGCAGGGCATCGGGGCACTTGTCCGCCCCGCATACGGCATACCGCAGGCTGGAAAAATCTCCAGGTTCAGACTTGCGCAGGTAGCCCCAATAAAAGCTTGGTGTGCCCACCATCAGGGTCGGCTTGTCGTCACGCACTATTTCACAGATTTTCCTGTAATCGAGGGGATTGGCATAGGTGATGATGGTCATGCCATGGTAAAGAGGGACCCAGAGATTGCCGGTGAGCCCGAATACATGGAAATAGGGGAGGTTGGCCAGGAAAATATCTTTTTCATTAAATCCATAGCGATCGGAAAAACTTTCGATATTGGAACTTATGTTCCGATGGGTAAGCTCAACCGCCTTGGGGTCCTTTTCACTGCCGCTGGTAAAAAGGATGACAGCATCATCATTGTCATTGTTGCCTGCCACCAGTTTCTGGATGGCGGCAGCTGGAAGCCTGGAAAGAAGAGCGGCCGTGATCTTTTTCGGCGGGTTCAGGCCTGCCATGATGTCTTCGATGTAAACCATCCCATCGACATGAGGACACTCTATTTTTTTCAGGAGCGCTTTGGAGGTGATAATGGTTTTGAAGTCGCATTTTTCCTGGGCATATATACAGTTGTCTGCCGCACCGGTTGAATAGTTGATCATTACCGGGGTGCGGCCGCTCATAAGGGCGCCGAGGATCGAAAGACCGCAGCCTGCTGATGTGGGGATCATCACTCCAAGGAAACCCTTGTCATATTTCTTGAACTCCCTGGCTAGGAGAAGAGACGCGATGAGAGCCCTGGAGTAAGTGACCTCCCTCCCGGCAGTGCGATCCAGGAATGCCATTTTCTCCCCTTGTTTCTTGGCAATCTCGATAAAACGATGATGTAAGAGCATGATCTTCCCCCTTGATCATATGAGGCCTTAACTAATGCTGGAATCTCTGGTGATGCTCCTTGAATACTTGATCTTATACCAAAAATGAAAGCAACTACAAATACTAAAATACATACTTTTCAGGCAGTTGGCAGGGAAAGTCCACTCGCCTGAAAATTTTATTGAGACTTGTTTATGTGAGGGAGTGAAAGAATTGTGGGACGCCGCCGGGAACAGCCATACAGTTCATTGCAGATTTTTAGTGCCGGCAACAACAAAAAGAGGATCGCTGGCAGCAATCTCTCCTGCATGCCTGTCATCTGCCGGCCGGGGCCAATTGCGGGCAGAAATAGTGCAGAGTTCTGCAAATGTACCATTTTCTATAAGGTAATCAAGCACCAGCCCCATCCGCTCAAAATCATGAAGCTCAAGCCATAATTGAGTTACTTTCGGCGGGAACCAGCGGTTAGAAAAGCTGAGCATGACCTTGCCGCCGGGCACGAGTACCCGGCTGACCTCATTGATAACTTCCCGTGGCCTGGTGAGATATTCTATGGAGAGGCTGCAGACGACAGCATCAAACGTGTTGTTGCTGAAAGGAAGCAGGCTCGTTTCATTCAGATCATGAACAAGATGCTCGCTTAAAATGGGATTTTTCCTGAGTTCCAGTTTATTCAGGCCAAGACCGGTCACGGAAAGATTGTAACTGTCTGGCAGGTGGGGCTGGACGCTGCTCATGAGGTCGAGCACCCTGTCATTTCTTTGCAGGAATGTTGTATAGATATCCTGCAGCAATGAGCTTGCCTGCGGGTCGATGTGGCCTACCAGCCGGGGCGCAGTGTAAAAGCGGGGATCATTGTCCTCATCATGTCTTTTATAGCTGCCCCTGCTTTCAAAAATCGTTTTCCTGCCGTTAAAGCGCGCCTGCATTCCCGGCCCGTTATGCGTCACTTCCTCGAGCCAGTCGGTACAGCGTCCGCCCCTTTCCTCGGAAGATCGGCGGATTGAGTGGATCCGTATTGTGAGCTCAAGATCATAAGGGCACAAAGGATGGTTTAAGTCCACCTGGATGCTGGCATCATCAATTTTGACAACTCGGAACGGCATAAGCGTCTGGGGGAAAATCCCGGGAACATTCCGCAGCAGCCCTGCGGGATAGAACCTGCCGAATTGAGGTATGATTTTATGGCCTGAAACATAGATAGCGCTAACTTGATCGGCTGAGAGGTCCAGCACTTTCCGGGGAGAAAATTCCGGTACAAAATCTCCCGGTTTAAAGGCAAAGGTGAATGTTTCATTTTCGCTTGAATCAAGAATTTTCCGCTCCACATCGGTAGGGAAAATATCCCGCCACATATTCACGTTTGGCGCGTAATAAAGTTCGCTGTGCCTGGCCTCCGGGCTCTGCCACTTGAGCTCGAACTCCATTACTGCCAGAGTGTTCCTGTCCAGTGTTTTCATCTCGAAATCCAATCAGAAAGGGTTTGTCATTGAGAAAATAAGCATCAATCCTGGAATGTTAAGTTTTCTTTTGGCAATTCAGCATAACATTAGTACCTTATTAAAAGTTCGCATCAGGTTAAATCAATTTCATCCTTTTTCAGTCGGTGAAACTGCAGCATGGAGCAATCAATTAAAATCGGTGTCAGTTCCTGCCTGCTTGGCAAAGAGGTGCGCTACAATGGCGGCCACAGCCATGATAGGTATATTACGGGGCCCCTTGGGCAATATTTTACCTTTGTGGATGTCTGCCCCGAGGTTGAGGCAGGTTTTGGCATCCCACGTGAGACGCTGCGGTTGGTTGGGGTGCCTGAATCGCCGCGGCTGCTCACCTCCAGGACCGGTAATGATGTTACCGATACCATGCTCAAGTGGGCCCAGAAAAGGGTGCAGGAACTTGAGAAGGAGGATCTCTGCGGCTTTATCTTCAAAAGCAGGTCGCCGAGCAGCGGCATGGAGCGCGTCAAGGTCTATACGGAAAAGGGTTTTCCGGGAAGCAATAAGGGCATTGGTCTCTTTGCCCGTGCTTTCATGGCCCATTTCCCTCTTGTCCCTGTTGAGGAGGAAGGCAGGCTGCACGATGCGGCCCTGCGGGAGAATTTCATTGAGCGCATCTTTGCCTTGAAGCGCTGGCGGATTGTAGCCGGGCAGAAAAAGAGCAGGGGCACTATCGTTGCCTTCCATACCGGGCACAAGCTGCAGATAATGTCCCACAGCCTGAAGCACTACAGAGACATGGGCAGGCTTGTTGCCCGGGTCAAGGATGTACCGCTGGACTCTCTGTATGATCAGTATGAAGCATTGTTCATGCAGGCCTTGTCCCTCATGGCTACGGTCAAAAAAAATGTCAACGTACTGCAGCATATGGCAGGGTATTTCAAAAAGCAACTGAGCAAGGATGAAAAAAAGGAACTGCAGGAAGTCATTGACCAGTACCACAGGAATTATACTCCGCTGATAGTCCCCATAACCCTTTTCAACCACTATGTGCGGAAATATGACCAGGAATACCTGCAGAAACAATCTTATCTCAACCCGCATCCCATAGAGCTGAAGCTCAGGAACCGGGCCTGATACTTATTTTTGCGTAATTTCTATGAACCGGACCAGGGTCCTCATCACAGGAGCAACAGGGTATATCGGCAGAAGGCTGAAGAATAAGCTCTTGGGTCACTCGGAACTGCAGCTCCGGGTTTTTGTGCGAAATGCCCTGAAATTGCAGGATAAGGTAAGGCGGCAGGTTGAAATTGTCGAGGGGGACACATTTAATTCGGAAAAACTGGCCCAGGCCGTGGAAAATATTGATGTGGCCTTCTACCTTATTCACTCCATGGGGGCAGACAAGGATTTCAGCGATCTTGACCGGAAAAGTGCTGAAAATTTCAGGGATGCCTGCATTGCAGCCGGTGTGAAGAAGATTATCTATCTGGGCGGCCTGGGGGTCAAGGACACTGCCAGCAAGCACCTGTTAAGCAGGATTGAGACCGGCGAGGTGCTTTCCGCCCGGCAGGAAAGGATCGTCACCATCTGGATCAGGGCAGGCATTATTATCGGGGCCGGCAGCAAGAGTTTTGAGATACTTCGGAACCTGGTGCAGAAGCTGCCCCTTATGGTGACGCCCAAATGGGTGACCACAAGGACACAGCCGATTGCAGTTGATGATGTACTTTCGTATCTCGCTGCATCCATCTGGCTTGAGACCCGGGAGAACATCATTGTTGATATCGGCTCCGATATTATGAACTTCAGGGAAATGATGCTTGCTGCAGCGCGGGTAATGGGATTGCGGCGGTTCGTTCTTCCCCTGCCTGTTTTAACGCCGAAACTTTCTTCCTACTGGCTGATACTCTTTACCCCTGTTCCCTTCAAAATAGCGGCAGCCCTGGTGGAGGGCCTGAAGTCTGAAACCGTGCAGCAGAATGATAATGCCGCGCGTTACTTCCCTGACATCAGACCCCTGTCTTTTGAGGAGTCGGTGCGCCGGGCAATCAGGGAAATTGAGGAGGAACAGGTCATCAGCAGGTGGTGTGACTCCAGTGGGGGAGAGGTTTGCGATATTATCTCCCAGGATGATCCGTCCAGTGCGATCATCCGGGACCGGCGCGTTGTCGATTTCGGCGACCTGGAACCGGAAAAGGTCTTTCAGACAGCCTGTGCCATTGGTGGGGAAAGGGGTTGGTACAAGTATAATATCTTGTGGAGGCTCAGGGGAGCAATTGACAAGGTGGTAGGCGGTTACGGAATCAACCGAGGCCGCCGCCTGCCAAGCGAGTTGCGCATCGGCGACGCCCTGGATTTCTGGAAAGTTGCCGATATCAAACCCAATAAGCGGCTCTTGCTCCTGGCCCAGATGAAGCTTCCCGGCAAGGCCTGGCTGGAGTTCATTATCGAGGATAACATGCTGATCCAGACAGCACATTATTATCCCCGGGGCATACTGGGCCGCCTGTACTGGTATGTAACCCTGCCTTTCCACAACCTCGTATTCCAGGACCTAGCTGAAAAGGTCGTCCGACAGGCTGCAGAAAGCGGATGAACAGGCCTTTTATTCTGTTACCGGGATTCCTCTCTTTTTCAGGTCGCTGAGAACCTTTTTGATCTGGGCTTCATTGCAGTCGTCAATGTAGTAGACATTTTTCATGCCATCGACAAAATGCAGCACAAAATGGCCCTTGTCATCCAGATGGGCCTCCCTGATATGGTTGCTATCAAGCCAGGGATTGATCTCTGTCATAAAGTCGTTCAGGCTGCAGGTTTTCATGGGTAATCCTCCTGTCAGGTTAATCAGGTATGGAGTCAATAATTACATGTTTTGCAGGCTTTGTCGTTCAAAAAAAACAGCTCCTTTACTGGGCATCAGGAAGGCTGTATCCCGGTTTCCCCGGTGCCAACCAGGGGAAGTATCTTTTCCAGGGTAAAGTAGACCAGGAATTTGGGGCCTCTGGCCTTGTCCTCTTCAGGCGTCAGGTGTCTCCTGGTCATTTGGGCGATCAGTTCAGGTTCGGTATCCTCCCGCACTTTTTTTAAAAAGAGCCTGATCCCCCTGTAATGGTGGCCATCCTCGATGAAGAGATACGTGGCATGGGGATTTGAGCCGATGTTGTGGTGCGTCAAATGGTCCCGCATGATAAAGGCGATGGTGCCGTCTTCAAGGATGTGCGGCTTGGAGTAGATGGCTGCATCGACCTTACCCTCGGCATCTGCCGTTGCCAGTACTCCTTTGCCCGAGGTGCCGTGTAGATATTCGTCCAGTGTCATAATGATTTTTCTCCGTTTATTTGAACTGTTCTGACAAGTTTTTCAGTGTCGTATTCCTGCTTCTGCAACCGTGCAATAATACCCTGATATGCCTCTTCATCCATTTCAGGGGTACGTGACAGTATCCATAGGTACTTTCTGTTGGGGTGGCCGACAACGGCATATTCATAGTCCAGGCCCAGGTCTATTATCCAGTAGTCTCCTGCAAAGGGCCAGAAAAAAGAAACCTTCAACCTGGCGTTTGTCTCTTTATCTACCACCCAGGCCTTTCCCTTGACTGACCGGAGTTTGCCGGAAAATGACCTGTCATAGCATTCATTGACCACACCTATCCTGCCATCTTCGCGCAGGGTATAGGTTGCCCTGCTGCCGACGCATCCTTCCTGGAACCTGTGGTGATACCTGGCAATCTCATACCATTGGCCAACATAGCGGTCTAGATCCACAAAAGTAACTGTTTCTAAAGGTTTCATGCCCTTTCCATTCATACTGGCACAACCGCTCAACAGAAACGGCAGCAGTATAATTGCATATAAGAATATTTTTTTCATAATAGCTTCTTTCATGAACGCACAATGAGCGAATTATCCGGAGTGTCTTGTTTTAAAAGAATGGTTTCAATGTATTTTTACCTTACCAGATTCAGGGGTGGACTCCATAAAAAAAACCCCGGTTGCATCATGTTCTTAAATGCTTAAACCGGAGTTTTTTTTATTTTTTATGTTTGTTTTACCAGCGCTCTGTTCCGATCAGTTGACTGACATCCATGCAGTTTGCCTTTTCATCATCCGTCAGTTCTTCCTTTTTCTTAATGTTGCCCTTCAGGGCATCAGCAGAACAGGCATACTCTTTGCCGTCTTTATCCCTGATCCAGACAAGAGACTCATATCCGCCTTTGTTGTATTCTTCTTCAGCCATGATGTTCCCTCCTTGTTAGATTTAATCCTTTTCATAATCCCAGGATTTATATTTATTCCCGAATTCATATAAATTCAAGAGTTAGGTTTTATTTTTTACCACCGTTCCGTTCCAATAAGATTGTTGACATCCAGGCATTTTTCCCGTAGCTCCCCGGGAAGTTCCTCAAAGTGTTCAATGTTTTTCATATCATTTATATAACAGACAAATTCTTTTCCTTGCCTGTCATTAACCCATACCATTGATTCATAGCCTCCGCTGTTTTCCAAGTATGCCATGGTGCACCTCCTCATTATAAGAAAATTGTATTTTTAAATTTTAGCTTTGTTCCTTTTGGTAAATAAAATATGCACAAAACCTACTTGAAACAATAGTAGATTTTTAATAAGTTAATAGTAGTAAAAACTATCAATATATCTCAAGACTTTAGTATGATGAGGTGAGAATGCAGAAGCAGTCCATTTATAAAGATATCATGGATTCCCTGTCTGCCCAGATTGCAATTTTTGACGAATCCGGCGTGATAATGGAGACAAACAGGGCCTGGCAGGAATTCGGAGTGGCAAACGGTCTTCAAGCCCCAAGTGATTCTGTGGGGCAGAATTACCTGGAGGTATGTGACAAGTCAGGTGATGAGCCTGGAGAACTTGTCGCAATCGGTATACGCAAGGTTTTGGCTGGCGAGCTGCAGGCGTTCAATATGCAATATAGCTGTCATTCTCCCACGGAAGAACGGTGGTTTGTCTTGCGGGTGGTGAGGCTCAAGGCAGCAGGAAAACCCCAGGTAATTGTAAGTCATGAGAATATTACTCCGGTAATAAAGGCACAGGAGGACCTGAAGAAAAAGGAAATTGAGCTGTCACAACAGAAAAAGATGCTTGAGGACTCAAATACCGCCCTCAGGGTTTTACTGGAGCACAGGCAAAAGGACAGGGTGCGCATGGAGGAAAACGTTCTTGCCAATGTGCGGAAGCTTGTCAAGCCATACCTTGAAGAACTGCGGTTTCAAAAACAGAATGACCGCAACCGCAACCTGGTTGACATCATTGAATCCCGCCTTGATGAATTAACATCTCCATTTCTCAATCGGTTGAGCTCAATACACAGGCTTCTTACCCCCAGGGAAATCGATGTTGCAGTTCTGGTGCGTGAAGGCAAAACGAGCAAAGAGATTGCCGAATTGCTTATAGTGTCAGTGAGCGCTGTTAATTTTCACCGCAAGATGATCAGAAAGAAAGTGGGGTTGGCCAATGAAAAGTCAAACCTGCGCTCCTATCTTCTGGGGCTGCAATAATTCATGTTATTATGATCTTGCAGGCAGCAATTATTGGCTATGTAAAGCATGGATGAACAACTTTAAAAAAGGTTTTATATCTGCCAGTCCAGGTTCTCAGCAAGTATTTCCCGTTCTCTCTTGATCTTCTTTATGTTGCTGATCAATTCATCTTCGGAGATGATTTTCTTGGTAATCAGGATATCAATGAGGGCCTGGTTTAAGATGATCTCAGTTCTTAAGGCTTGCTCGGCTGAAATGACAGTTGCGGCAGGAATGAGTTTGGCCATGTGCATGCTCTCCAGTCTATAGTTTATTACAATCGATAGGCTCAGGCACTTGCCTGCAGCGCATAAATCATTTTACGAACAATTTAGGCTTGTTTTGCATTTATGCTGAATTGTAGTAACAAAGAACAGCGGTGCACAATATTTAACAAACAAGAGCGATATGCTAGATGAAAACTATTATTGGGAATGTATGAGTTTAGGCAGGTGAAATAAAACATGTACTTGTATATTTATTACTGGGGCAGTATTCTAGCATCTTTTTTGGGGCAACATCGACCAAAAGAACCTGGTAGATTTTCTGCACAGAAGAGAGCGTCATGGTGAGCGGAAATTTTGAACATTGATACTTGCCTCAGAAAAATGGATAAAAATGGAACCCTCTTTGATAAAACAGTCTCTCTTGAATTTATGGATTTAAAAAATTGCAGGAAGTCTGAAAACACCGGAACATCAAAACTAAGAGAAAACAATGAATCCTCTTGAAAACAATTCTTCAATTGCGGTAATCGGCACAGGCTACTGGGGGAAAAACCTGGTCAGGAACTTTGTCAGCCTTGGAGCCCTGCATACCATTTGCGATGCTGACGCTGACACTGTTGAGAGTTTTATTAAAAACTATCCGGGTATTAATGGCGTCTCTTCTTTTTCTGACATACTGACCAGCAAGGAAATTAAAGGGATCGTGATTTCAACTCCTGCTGAAATGCATGCCACCATGGCCAAAGAAGCACTTTTGGCTGGTAAAGATGTCTATATTGAGAAGCCTTTGTGCCTTGATGAAAGAGATGGAGCTGAATTAAATGCAATAGCCGTGAAAAACAAAAAAGTCCTGATGGTTGGCCATCTTCTCTGGTATCACCCTGCTGTCTTGAAATTAAAGGAGCTGGTAGATTCAGGTGAACTTGGCCGGATTCAATATATTTACTCCAACCGTCTCAATCTCGGCAAGTTGCGCAGGGAAGAAAATGTTCTCTGGTCATTCGCACCCCACGATATTTCAGTCATTCTCGGCCTTCTTGGAGAAGAACCGGAAACCATTCAAGCCCAAGGCGGCAACTATCTGCATCAGAAGATAGCAGACACCACGGTCACCCTTCTCAACTTTGCCAGCGGAGTGAAAGCGCATATTTTTGTATCCTGGCTGCATCCCTTCAAGGAACAGAAACTCGTCGTGGTTGGAGACCGCAAGATGGCGGTTTTTAATGACACCGTGCACTGGGATGAAAAGTTGTTGCTGTACCCCCATTCCATAAAATGGACCGGGAATATACCTGTTGCAGACAAGGCCGAGGCAATTCCTGTAGCCCTTGATGAAGAAGAACCGCTTCGCGCTGAATGTGCCCATTTTCTCGACTGCATTAGATCCCGCAAAGCTCCAAGAACCGATGGGCGTGAAGGTTTACGAGTTCTAAGGGTTCTTAATTGCTGCCAGAAGGCCCTTGAAACAGGTAAGCCCGTAAAATTAACCGATCTTGTTCCAACCTCAGTTAATTATTTTGTCCATGATACTTCTGTCGTTGATGATAACGTCCGGATAGGCCCAGGTACCAAAATCTGGCATTTCAGTCACATCCTTTCAAACAGCAGGATTGGCACTAAATGTAATATTGGACAGAACGTAACAGTTGGGCCCAATGTCACTATCGGCAATAACTGCAAAATCCAGAATAATGTTTCTGTTTTTGACGGGGTTACCCTGGAGGACGATGTATTCTGCGGTCCCAGCATGGTCTTTACCAATGTCATGAATCCTCGATCTGCTGTACCCCGGGCAGATGCTTTCCTCCCAACACTTGTGAAAAACGGAGCAACCCTGGGTGCGAATTGCACTATTGTCTGTGGTAATACAATCGGTGCTTATGCATTTGTCGGTGCTGGAGCAGTAGTAATTTCCAATGTCCCGGATTTTGCGTTGATGGTTGGTAATCCTGCCCGGCAGATCGGGTGGATGAGCATGCATGGCGAACGCCTTGATCTGCCATTAGATGGGAATGGTGAAGCAGTATGCCCGCATACCGGTGATGTGTACCGTTTGGAAAATGGTCAAGTGAAACTGGTTCAAGCAATTGCGTAATGAGTTAAATACAAAGCAAAGAATAAATATGAAAATTCCATTTATCGATTTAAAAGCACAGCAGGAAAGAATCCGGCCCCAGATTGAAGCACGGATCAAAAAGGTGCTTGACCATGGCCAGTATATCATGGGCCCTGAAATCAAGGAGCTTGAGGAAAAGCTTGCTGAGTTCACTGGCGCAAAACATGCTATTACCTGCTCCAGTGGCACCGATGCTCTCCTCATGGTCCTGATGGCCTGGGGTATCGGACCTGGCGATGCGGTTTTCACTACACCTTTTACCTTTATTGCAACGGCAGAGGTGATAAGCCTTCTGGGGGCAACTCCTGTTTTTGTTGATATTGATCCCAAGACATTCAATATTGATCCTACAAAACTTGAACTCGCCATCCAGGCAATCATGCAAAATGATCCAGCGATTTACCCAATTCCAAACAGTTCAGCATCCGGCATTCCTTATTCACTCACACCCAAGATAATTATCCCTGTTGATTTGTTCGGGCTGCCTGCAGATTATGACAGGATTATGAAAATCGCCGAAGAGCACAATTTGTTTGTCCTCGCAGACGCAGCACAAAGTTTTGGTGGGAAATACAACGGCCGTAGGGTAGGAACCTTGGGGCATGCAACTTCCACCAGCTTCTTTCCAGCCAAACCCTTAGGCTGTTATGGCGACGGCGGGGCTATATTTACAGATGATGATGAATTGGCAGAAATATTGACTTCGATCCGGGTGCATGGCAAAGGCATAGACAAATATGACAATATCCGAATCGGACTAAACGCCAGGATGGATACCATACAAGCAGCAATAATATTACCGAAGCTTGAGATTTTTTCTGAGGAACTGGAAGCCCGGCAACAGGTAGCTGATTCGTACAGCAGACTGCTCTCCATTTATGATGCACCATTCACTGCTCCACATATTCCAGAAGGATACAAAAGCGCCTGGGCCCAGTTCTCAGTTCTATCTGAAAACCGGGATGCAATTCAAAAGGAATTTAAAGATGCCGGAATCCCAACCGCAATCTACTACCCCAAGCCTTTGCACTTACAAAATGCTTTTAGTTGTTTGGGATATAAAATGGGGGAGTTCCCGGTAACGGAATCTACAGCTAATAAAATTTTCAGCCTGCCTATGTATCCATATCTTTCTGGATCGCAGATTGATGAAATAATTCAAGTTTTTAAGAAGTAATAAATATGAAAATAGTAACAATAGTCGGCGCACGCCCTCAATTTATCAAGGCTTCCGCATTATCAAGAGTAATTGCAAAATATAAAGCAGACAATGCTTCTAAAATAATTAATGAAGTCATTATTCACACAGGACAACATTTTGATCAAAATATGTCTGCTGTTTTTTTCAACGAACTTGACATCCCCAAACCTGATTATAACCTAGGCATCAATTCAAAAACGCATGGTGCCATGACTGGCCAGATGCTGGAGAAAATTGAGGAAATTCTGCTCAAAGAAAAACCAGATCGAGTGGTCGTTTATGGAGATACAAATTCCACACTTGCCGGATCCTTGGCAGCCGCTAAATTACTTGTTCCCGTGGCTCATATAGAAGCAGGATTGCGTTCGTTTAATATGACTATGCCCGAAGAAATTAACAGGATCATGTCAGACCGCTTAGCGGATTTACTTTTCTGCCCGACAGAAACAGCTGTGACAAATCTCTCCAAGGAAGGAATCTGTGCTGGTGTATTTAACGTTGGTGATGTCATGTATGATATTTCTTTGTTTTTAAGAGAGAAAGCGTTAAAGGCTTACTCTCTTACTAACTGGGGCGTGACGGAAAAAGAATATGTGCTTTGCACAGTCCATCGGCAGGAAAATACTGACAATAAAGAGCGTCTGGAAAACATTTTTACAGCTCTGCAAGAAATCTCTAGTGCCAATGAGGTATTGTTACCTTTACATCCCCGAACACGAAAAAAAATAAATGAACTGAGACTTGAGCATTTACTCGAAGGGATACGAGTCTTAGAACCATTATCGTATCTTCCCATGTTGCGTCTGGAAATCTCAGCAAAAGCCATATTTACTGACTCGGGAGGTATCCAAAAGGAGGCTTTTTTCTATAAGGTTCCCTGTTTTACTTTACGAGATGAAACTGAATGGGTGGAAACATTAGAAAACGGCAGAAACAGACTTTGCGGAGCCGATTATGCAACTATTCTTGAAAGCTGGGAACAAATAGTGGAAATTCCTGCCGCAGAAAGTTCTATGCTGTATGGCGATGGAGCAGCTGCTGAAAAAATCCTTTCAATTTTAACAGAACATCATGTTCATAATAATACTCCCAGAATTTGATAAACAGTTGTTATGATTCATGATCTCTCGTACACGGTAAGCGGGCGTTTTTTTTAAACAGTCTCTCCGGAGATTCATTTTAGGTTATCTGTGTATCAGGGCTCTGGATGGTATGGTATGGCCGCCCCGAATTTCAGCCGCGGGTGGGAGAACGATTATGTATCACCACTCACTTTAATTTTTTTGTCATGTCTCACCTTTTATTATAACTTCTCTTTTGTGAAAAATTGATTTAACGGCCTCCTTGATAATTATTAAAAGAAAAGATGAATTTGTATAAAGATATCTCTTCCACATCCGGCCTGGTTCCTGGCATAAGCGATAAAACCATTCCATTCCTATCTCCTGAATCCATTGCGGAGCTCGCTTTTGCTTTCCCGCAATTATATTGAAAGCCCCGCCAACTCCAACAGCAAATTTGCATTTTAAAACGTCGCGGAGATCATAAAGCATATATTCTTTCTGAGGGGTCCCCAAAGCAAGAAATAAAACATCCGTTTTTTTATCATTAATATCATCTATAATATTATCAAGCTCATCTTTTGCGAAATATCCGTTTCTCCAGCCGACAATGTTAATCTTTTTTCCATAATGGTTCACGACGCTCTCTATAACTTCCTGTTTGGCTCCCAGAAAATAGTATTTCCAATCTGGAAATTTATCAGCCAATCCATCCATGTAATCAAGTCCGCCCATCCGAATAGTTTCTTTTTTGCTTATCAGCCCGGCAATAACTTTGATTGGCATTCCGTCAGCATTAATGATATCCGCGGAGTTAATTGATTTTAGTAACTTTTCATCTTTCTGAGCGAAAACCAGCTTCGCTACGTTTATGGATATCTGGTAATGATATTTTCCTGTTTCAACAAAAGAGGAGACTTGCTGAAAAACCTCTTCTTTTGACATTGATTCTAAATAGATATTGGCAAATTTATACAGCTTTCGTTCTATGCTCACAAACATACTCCCCTATTGTTAAAAAGCGGGCATCTCTTTTTTGACATTCCTCAATAATATCAATATATAGTTGCGCATAACCTGGAAATTCTCTCTCGCAGAACATTCTTTGATGCCAGTTTAACACAAGGCATCCATTTTCTTTCTCAGCTAATTCTATAAGGGAAATTGCCCGGGCCAGGGGATCACTTTTTCCCATTAAACAGGTATCCATTATGGCCAGAGGTATAATGAAAAAATCATTATTGTTATCAAGGGCAAACAAATAATAGTGATCGTTTTTAAATCCAATATCATCAGTAAATCCATAGGATGCATCATATATAAATCCCGCCTCTTTCTGCAAAAGCCAAGTATCTTCATTTAAATTTAAAAAATGCTGCCGTATCCCTTTTACTTCATGCCCAAGGATACTTTCAATATCCCTTTTTTCCTTTTTTAATAGTTCAATGTCCCTGTAGGAATTGTAGGAGCCATGCACACCTATTTCCCAACCACCGGAATCTAATTTTTTGATCACTTTTTTTATAGCATCATCAAAAATACTATAATAACCAAGTGAGAGTTTCCAGGATGAAAAATCAATCAAGTTAAATGGATAGGATTCATTTAAAAAAAAGAAAGTAGATTTAACCCCGCAGCTTTCTTCGATAGCAATAATTTTATCAAAACCCCAGTAATGATTTTTTACGAACAGAGATTTCAGTTGATAAAATGCTGATTTATATTTCTGTTTATTAAAATTACTTAAAAAATGTGAAATAAATTGAAATGATTTAAAGGTCCTATCAACATCGTGTGAGAGACATACAACAAAATTATTTTTTCCCTTATTGGTATTCATTTTATTGCACTCTTTCACGCAACACGAAGCCAATCAGCATATGATTTTTTTTATTTCAGTTGCAGTTTGCCTGTTAACGAGATTATACGCGATACCTGAGATTGTAGCCATAGCAAAGACGGAGTTCAGGTACCGGCTCAATATTTATGGTCATAAGGAAATCAAATGATCTTTGCAGGGTGACTTACAGTGTTTTGTCGCAATAAGTTATTGATAATTTAACAGTAAGAATATCCCAATATTAATCTTCCATGCAGCGAGCCATGACCAGCGAAAAGGTAGGAAAGAACAACTTAAAGAGATGCTTCATATCAGGCCCCGTTCTCAGCGACTATCCCCTGTTCTCCCTTGATCTTATCAATTCCTCGTCTACGATGATTTTCATCACGTCAGCAATGACTATAGTAAGATGAGCAGTTTTTCTTTCATAATAAATCGGTTGAGGCTCTTGATTTGCGTTTAATTGCGTTCCGCTTTTTAGAGGATAAAACTTTTTGAATCATAAATCCATTCTGATGTAAATGGTGACGCCAGGTCATTCATGCCGTATTGGGCTCTCCCCGGGTAATCCACACATGACTGAAAAGTGAATCCAATACTTGTTGCCGGGATATTTCCTGGAAGGATTCTTTATGAAAAAAACAAGAAAGGGGAAAAGATTAAGTGCTTATAAATCAGCATGATAATAAAATTTGAATTGTTTCAAGTTCCGTGGGCATGTTAAAGGAGAAATTTTTCAATTAAATAGTGGCAAGTAGGGTAGTTATGCAGAAAGCACAAGGTAAATAAAACCCACTAAAAAAATTACTAATCCAACACTGGTTATGAATAAGGACAAATGATCTGGTTCTGCAAAGTGGCTGAGTGTTTTGATAAACGCACCATTTAGGGCAAGGATTACCCCTTTGCCGAATCTTGAAAATCCAAATCATTTCAAAATGTTTTCCCCTTATCGGCTTTCGATCCTTGAAGGTGTTTGCTTAACTGTCTACTCGGAAATGTTTTCCTCTGAGCAGCTATTTCAGAAAAATCAATCACAGTAGTATATGCATGCTGTATGCTTTAACATGCATGGTATAAACTCTGTACAGTTAATGTTATTGCCTCAACTGAATGGATTCACTTAAATGATATTTTTTTTCGATGAGCTGTGTGTATTCAGGAAAGGTTAGCAGATTGTTTTTCTGCAATTTATGCCAGTTGTTTGATAATACCCTTAATTCCTTAGATAGTTCCCTATAAAAATCCTCATTGCCGCCTTTTTCTAATCTGAAATAAATGTTTGCAAGTTTGTTTAATTGATCGTGATAGTTTGCCATAGCACAATCCTCTCGTTTACTTCATGTTATTCCCCGGTACTGATAAATTTATTTCTCAGACCACCATCAGCAGAAAACAAAACACCTTCACCTAGATTAAGTCCCTGATGAAGGTTTTATTAAGGATTCTTAAGGATAACCTTTTGCATGCTGACTGCCCTGTATAAAAGTTATTATTGGTTATAGCAAAAACTCATATTATGAATGGTGGCTGCCAGTGTCAAGAAAAAAATGAATGGACATTCATTTTTGGTCTGTTTTTTTAATTCCCTCAAATTCATAGAGATACGTAAAGTGATCCTGGACGAGATTGATAAGTTTATGGGTAAATATATATCTATTTGGAGAAACTATTATTTGATACAATTTGTAAAAAGTTACCATTGAAAGTGGCAAAGTAACGTATTGACATCCCTTATTGAGTTATGATGTTGGCAAGAAATTTTACTTGTAATTTTTATCTCCCGTATTGGCATTTATCCAAAATTCTGCCTTCTTCATAGGGTTTGCTTCACTGACAGAAGCCAGCCATAACAATTTTCAATTGACATAATATGTATTTTAATTTATTGTAACAACAATGTGTATCCATTGTTTCGACAAAATAACACAGGTGATTCAGTGAATAAAACATCAGCTTTGCGGATTAGGATTGACCCGCATCTTCATCATCAGTTTTTAGAAATTTGTAAAAATCAGGATAGGCCTGCGTCTCAAGTTATCAGGGATTTTATGAGACAATATGTTCAGATGTATGGTGGTGGATTGCAACTTGAACTCTTCAATGTCAGTGACAGTTTTAAAATTGTTGCCAATGTTCCGAGAAAGATGGACTTTTGAAAAAGTTAAAAATATATCTGCAGGCATAGAAGTGAATTAGCCCAAATGATAAGGTTTCAATGATGGAAAAGAGAAGTGTTGAGCGGTTTGATCTTGAAATTGAAACTTTGTTGCATGTTCGAAATGAAGCAATAACAGATATACCCCCCGTACTATTTTCCCGTGATATATCGTGCGCCGGAGTTTTTCTGGTTACAGACAACCCGCTTCCCATCGGCACCAGTCTTGATCTGAATCTTTTGCTTAGCACGCATGAATTGGGCAACAAGCCAAAAGATGAAAGAATTAACCTAAGTACCAGCGGCAGGGTGATACGGACGGATGAACAGGGAATGGCAGTTGAATTTGATAAACTGTTTAAAATTTCACAATTGAAACTACAAGATTAGCTCTTAAGAGATTTATCGGGAAGTTTATACGATTGGTCGACATGCATTAATTTCCTGAAATTTTACAATATGCAGCGAGTAATTTAACAAATCAAAATATTGGAAGAAACCATTGGAAAGATGATAAAATCAAATGCTAAGCTCCAACCAACCCTATCTGACCGATTCAGCCTTGGCAGGAGGAAAAGGAGCCTCATAGATAATAATATAAAAACGGCAGATGCATTTCATGCCATCCTTGCGAAAGAAAGGGCAAGGGTGGACCGGAACAGTCATGTTTTTTCTGTTGTTTCCTTTAAGGTAGGCCCTCTGGATTACGTCACGGATACAACCAAATATTTCATTGATCAGCTAACGAAACAAATACGAATCACTGATCAAATCGGTTGGCTGGATCACTATACGATCGGAGTGCTGCTTTTCAATGCCACAAGTGAAGAAGCGCGTAGGTTTATAGAAAAAATCCAACGAATTTACCCCCACAAAAAGTTTTTCAAGTATTCGAGTTCCTGCTATCCGGAAGGCAAGACATACCATTCAGATAATGAGGAAACAGCTAACTTCTGCCATCATTCCATACCCGGTTACAGATCATTACACTGTCATCAAAGAGCAACAGGCGGACACAGGGCCTTAAGCTTGCACCCCATTTTTTTTAATAAGATTTCAGTCGTGAAACGTTTGTGTGATATTGTCCTGTCAATCGTTGCTCTCATTGCCTTGAGCCCACTCCTGTTAATTATTGCCATTGCTGTAAAGTATACCTCCAAAGGGCCGATATTTTTCAGGCAGCAACGAGCTGGCCTTGGCGGTGTGCCGTTTATAATTCTGAAATTTCGCACCATGCAAATTGATGCAGATAAAAAGAAAGCTGAACTGCTTCATTTTAATGAACGCACCGGGCCTGTATTCAAGATGGGAAATGATCCACGCGTTACCAAACCGGGTAAATTTCTCCGGCAATGGAGTCTCGATGAACTGCCCCAGTTTATTAATGTTTTAATGGGCGACATGAGCCTTGTCGGGCCGCGGCCACCAACCATGGAAGAGGTGGTAAAATATGAAAGCTGGCACAACTATAGGCTTGAAGTGAAGCCCGGTATCACATGTATTTGGCAGGTTTATGCCAGGCACGAGAAATCTTTTGAAAACTGGGTAAGGCTTGATATCAAATACAAGAGGGAGCAATCATTTCTGCTTGATATGAAACTGCTTTTTATGACAATTCCTGCTGTGCTTTCTCGCAAGGGAGCTAGTTAATCCAAGATTCTCATACTATTTTTTCGTGTTGGGCACATCTGGCCAGGTCTCGGATTAAATCTTTTCTGCTGGACAGACCGTGAGCCTTTTTGCTTTGCTATTTTAAAAATCAGCTATCAACCTCATCTGAATGGATTGATTGCATGGTTATGATGTCCAGTACACATGGAACTATGAATTTGGCTTTAAAAGTTTCAATTGTGGCAAGATATATGGAACCGACTCAGTAAACTATGGTTTCTCCGTAAAGCAAATATCTGTTCTAGGATCCTGACATACAATCCTAAATCTGCCTCTTTCTTCTATTAGCCATCATTACTTCAAAACCGGAACAAAAAAAAGCCAAACAGCACTGGAGATAAGTCAGAAGCCATCGGTATCCAAAAATTATGGTTAATACCTTTCGCTTGCTTTCTGCCGTGCCTGTGTAGCTTTTTCTTCTTCCCCGGTCTTCAGATAAGCCTTTTCCATTAAAAGCCAGTTCTGGCGAACAATGGCCCCGTTCTTACCGGCAAGGCTGTTTGATTTCAGGCAAAATTGCACCGCTTGGGCATAATTGCCCTGCTCAAATCGGACCCTGGCCATCCCATGCCAGAGTTGCGCATCGCTCGGGGACAGGCGCAGAGCACGTTCAAGATGCATCTCGGCCTTATCCAGTTCCCCTGCCTGCATAGCCATGTTGGCGCTGGTAAGGAGGGTACCTGTCTGACCGGACGGCAGAGGGAGCTGCCCCTGCGGCTCTTCCCTGAAAACCGGGATACTTACTCTCTTTTGCGGAGTGCAGTTTGTTATAACACAAAATAAAGCGACCAGTATCATTACCCGCCACAACCTGCAGGGCTGCTCATGGCTTCTGCTCAGTATCCGATTATTGATATGCAGCTTGCTATTCATTTTCAGTTAAAACGATCAATAATCTTATCCAACTCCCGAGCAATCCAATTCCCTGGCTAATCTTGCGGATTGCTTTCAGAAAAGCTCCTCTGTCCGGTTAAGGTTTCGGCAATGAAGGGCAACTTAACCTGTCCTGGGGCAAAAAGCGAGGGAAAGGGAGAAAGTCTAAAGGTCTCCGGATTTAGCCATTGCCACTTAATTCCCTCGGGTTCAACGAGATCAAGAGGTTGCGGATGCAGGGTTCGCATGATTTCGCCCCAAACCTCCAAGGCTCCGGTTGCACCGGTTAGACCTGTGGGCTTGTTGTCATCCCTGCCGAGCCAGACAACCGCAAGCTTGTCGCCGGTGAAGCCGGCAAACCAGCTATCCCGTAAATCATCCGAGGTGCCGGTCTTGCCAGCGACGTTATAGGAACTGGACAGAAACAGGGATAGACTTTTGGCAGTTCCTTCGCTTACGACATGCTGGAGCATGCTGTTGAGCAGATATGTCTGCTCCGGGGAAAAACGCTGCTCCACGGAAATGCCGAAACGCTTTACCACAGTATTATCCGCAGCCAGCACGCTGCTGATCACCCTTTGAGGCAGATAAAAACCGCCGGAGGCCAGAGTCTGGTACATTTGTGCCACCTCGAGCGGTGTCAGAGAAACCGCCCCTAGCAGAAAAGAAGGGTAGGGGGGAAAGTCACCTTTCACGCCGAGATCCTTCACGGTCCGAACAACCTCTTCCACACCCACATTCATGCCTATTCTGACCGTGGCCAGATTCATGGAATAAGCAAGCCCAAGATACATCGGGATCCGTCCATGTTCGGTCCGATCAAAATTTACCGGGCTCCAGGGCTTATCGCCCGGAGTGGGTAGGGTCAGGGCAGTGTCATCCACCGGCGTTGCCAGGGTATACCCTTTGCCCAGGGCGGTGAGATATATGGCCGGTTTGATGAGGGAGCCAACCTGTCGTCTGGCGGCAAGGGCTCGGTTGAAGCCGGATTGCAGAGAGGTTCTGCCACCAGCAATGGCAAGGATCTCTCCATTTTCCCTGCGAGTGACGACCACCGCCCCGTCCAAGCCGGTTATGCCGGTGTTTTTCTCCAGCCTGGTAATCGTTGTCTCAAGCTGCTGCTCCACTACCTTTTGCACCTGGGGATCGAGGGTGGTAAAAATCTTCAACCCGTCGGAAGTGAGTTCTTCTTCTGGGTAATCTTCGACCAACTGGTGCCGGACCAGGTCGAGAAATGCAGGAAAACGGTTGAACGCGTTGCCTGTCACCGCCTCAGTGCTCAACTGGGCAGACTTGGCCGTCTCATAAGTATTTTCGTCAATGACTTTCTGGTTGCGCATCACCTCGAGAATAACCTGCCTGCGTTTCAAACAGCGTTCTGGATACTTGCGGGGATTATAGTAAGAAGGTCCCTGCACAATGCCTACCAGAGTCGCAGTCTGCGCAGGGGAAAGATCCCTCAGATCGCGACGAAAGTAAAAAAAACTGGCCAGGCCGAAACCATGCACCGCCCTTCCTCCATCCTGGCCAAGGAATATTTCGTTGGCATAAGCAGTGAGGATTTCATTCTTGTCGTAATGGGCCTCAAGGAGCAGGGCCATAATCGCTTCGTTGAACTTGCGCCAGATGGTTCTCTCATTGGTCAAAAAGAAGTTTTTCACTAACTGCTGGGTAATGGTGCTTCCGCCCTGCACTGTCTCCCCAGCCAATGTGTTGGCGAGCAGCGCCCTTAGTATAGCACGAAGGTCCAGGCCTGAATGGTTGAAAAAATTATGATCTTCCACTGCCAGGAGGCTCTTTACCAGCAACTCGGGCAGTTCCGCCCTAGAAAGAACGATCCTGTCCTCGTGCTGTTTGGGGTGGAAGCTGCCGATTCGGGCAGGATCAAGACGAATGCCGTCTACCATCTCTCCGCTATCAGTGCGGGAGATATCCACCAAGGTGTTATTGGTAAAATAAAGAGTATATTTCCCTGATTTCTCTAAACCATCGGGGAAGTTGAACTCTCTGGTGACCAGATGAATAACCCCGCCCAGCCTGTCGTAACCCCCCGGATCCTCAACCGTGGGGTCCCGCCGATAGCCTGCAAGCTGCAGTTCATCTTCAAGCTCCGGCATTGAAATCGCAAGCCCCGGGTAAAGCTCGAGTGAGCGAGCATAGACCACCGCAGGCAGGGACCAGCGCTTGCCCTCGAATTTCTCCCGGATTACGCTGTCCAGATAGCCAACATAGAGGACAAAGGAGACGACCGGCAGGAGAAAGGCCCAAATGCCCCATTTCACAAAAGGCGGGTATCCACCCATGCTCTTTAAGCGGGCAGACCATTTTCCAACTTTTATTCTTTCCTGTACCATTGAAATTAAAATACCAAAAATTTTATTCCCAGGTAACGATGGACAATTATCGCACGTTCTTGCGACAACTTCCACAGGTAACTTTTACAGCACACCCCTGAAAACAATGATAGTAATGCACAAGGCGCAGGAAGGACGCTTGTTGATAAAAAGTTTACAAATATTTTATGAAATTGAAACAAAAGGGATTTTGCGAGTTAGTATTGCCATTAGACATGGCAACTGAGAATTTTGGCCGAAAAACTTTCTATTGTGGCAAGCAATGTGAATGTTTTTAATGAATCGAAATCATCTTCCATATATTAAGATTGCAACAAAATATTGTTCGGCTATTTTGTACTAATGGTTAATGAACCATTCATTAGACTCACAGCCTTTTTTGGTATTTTTATAGCTGTAGCAATTTGGGAGTTTAGGTCACCTCGACGTCAACTCGCCACTTCAAAAGCTAGTCGCTGGTTCAGCAATATTAGTATTACCCTGATTGGAACCGCCATTGTTAGAAGTTTTTTTCCCGTGCTTGCCGCTACCTTTGCTGCAAGTGAAAATTCTATGGGAATATTAAATCAGATTCCCCTTCCTTATGCTCTCAAGGTCTTTATCGGTGTTCTCGCACTTGATCTGATTATCTATGGTCAGCATATTCTATTCCATAGCGTGCCTTTGTTCTGGCGTCTGCATATGATGCACCATGCGGACTTGGATATAGACGTGACAACGGGTCTACGATTTCATCCCATTGAAGTCATGCTGTCAATGTGCATTAAAATTGCCGCAGTTATTGTTATAGGGCCACCGGTTCTGGCTGTAATTCTTTTCGAGATTCTTTTAAACGGCACGTCCATGTTCAACCATGGGAATATCCGTATGCCTCTTAATGTTGACAAGTTACTCCGTCTCGTGGTTGTAACACCAGACATGCATCGAGTCCACCATTCAGTTATTATCAAAGAAACAAATAGCAACTTTGGCTTTAATTTTCCGTGGTGGGATAGAGTTTTCGTTACATACAGAGACCAACCTGCTGCTGGTCATGATAATATGACCATTGGGCTTTCACAGTTCCGAGACCAGAAAAAACTTACTCTGCCCTGGTTGTTGGCATTACCGTTTATTGGCAAACCTGGAGCGTACCCACTTATTCGTAGTAAGCGAAAACAAAATTTCTAAATGGATTGATTGCTGAGTTATGATGTCCACTTCTCATGGCAATTGAGAATTTGGGATGAAAAAGTTTCTATTCTGGCAAGAAGTCTATACTGGACTTCAATCCAGCCTCCTAACACATTGTGGCACTTGATTTATCCCAGTACTAGTTGCTATAATATAATTAACAATTTAATATATTGAAACCTCTACTGGGAGATAGCCCCAATGAAAGAGGTTCAGTTGAAAATGCCTATAAAAAGCCGCCATGGGAATAAATATCCTAATGGAGGCTTTTATTTTTTTGGGGGCTAGTAGATTTTCAGTTGGGATTTAACGTAGCATTGAAATTACACCATTATAAAAACCATTTGGGTTCTCAAAAGGGGACGTATTAGATCAGAATATGGATGGCTAAGCAAAATCAATCCCCACCTACATGATGGAGGTAATACTATGGCACCGAAAAAAGATATTCCTGAGCTAACTATCTGTATTGATGCTCAAAAAATGTTGCAAAAGGCGAAAGCAGATGGTGTGACAACGGTATGGGACCGATATGAGAATCAATTTCCCCATTGTAAGTTTTGTGAACAAGGTTTGTCTTGCCGCAATTGTGCCATGGGACCATGCCGAATCAGCAATAAATCAGACAGTGAAAAGTATAAACTTGGCGTTTGTGGAGCAGATGCCGATGTAATTGTCGCCCGCAATTTTGGCCGTATGGTCGCTGCAGGTGCAGCTTCACATTCGGACCATGGACGCGATCTTGTCGAAACCCTGCATGCAATAGCGACGGGGAAAACAACAGATTATAAAATCAGGGATGAAGGGAAACTGCGGCGCATTGCCGAAGAAATTGGTATTGCCTGTGATGGTAAAGGGGTAAACGAAATAGCGAAGGAGCTGAGTGAGACCTTTTTCAACGAGTTTGGCATTACCAAGGGTGAACTGGCCTTTATCTCCCGCGCTCCTGAAGAGCGTCGTAAACTATGGGAAAAAATTGGTGTCACACCTCGCGGTATTGATCGGGAGATCGTGGAGATGATGCATCGTACTCATATGGGTGTGGACAATGAAGCGGTAAGCCTGCTGCTCCATGCACTCCGAATCTCTCTTTCCGATGGTTGGGGCGGCTCTATGATTGCGACTGAGATTTCGGATATCATTTTTGGGACCCCGCAACCTCTTGAATCCGTGGTGAATCTCGCGGTGCTTAAGAAGGATCAGGTCAATATCCTGGTGCACGGTCATAATCCTATAGTCTCCGAAATGATACTGGCTGCTGTTGAAGACCCTGAACTCCTGGAGCTGGCAAGAGCAAAAGGCGCTACGGGGATTAACCTTGCCGGATTATGTTGTACGGGCAACGAACTCTTAATGCGCCAGGGTATTCCTATGGCCGGAAATCATCTGATGACGGAACTGGCTATAGTTACTGGAGCAGTAGAGATAGTAATTGTGGATTATCAGTGCATTATGCCTGGCATAATTCAGGTTGCCGACTGTTACCATACGAAAATTATCACAACTTCACCCAAGGCCCATTTTGCAGGGGCTGAACATATTGAGTTCAATGTGCATAATGCAAAGGAAAAGGCCAGAGATTTGGTGAAAATGGCCGTCGAAAAATATGGTCAACGGGATCCTAACAGAGTGGAAATTCCCGGAGAAACGGTACCTCAAATGTCCGGTTTTTCCAATGAGGCAATACTCTCGGCACTTGGCGGCAGCTTAGATCCACTTCTTGATGCTATTAAATCCGGAGCAGTACGAGGAGCGGTGGGCATTGTCGGCTGTAACAACCCCAAGATTAAGCATGACTATGGGCATACAGTGCTGGCCCGAGAACTCATTAAACGCGATATCCTTGTTCTAGATACCGGTTGTGCCTCCGTTGCCTTGGCGAAGAACGGGCTGAAAACTCCCGCGGCGGCTGACTTGGCAGGTGACGGCTTGAGAGGGGTCTGTAAATCGCTGGGCATACCGCCGGTGCTGCATGTCGGCAGCTGTGTGGACAATTCACGGATTATTCACCTTTGTGGCTTATTAGCCAAGGCTTTAGGCGTTGACATCTCTGCCCTTCCTGTTGCTGCTGCAGCTCCCGAGTGGTACTCGGAAAAGGCTGTATCAATCGGCCTGTATGCGGTAGGGAGTGGTATCTTTACCGTTCTCGGACCAACGCCGCCAATTACTGGAAGTAAAACAGTGACAGATATGGCCCTGTCAGGACTGGAACAGGTGGTCGGCGCAACTTTTGCAGTGGAACCTGATCCTACCAAGGCCGCAGCCCTGATTGACAAGCGGGTCAGCGAAAAGAGAACGGCATTGGGGTTGACGCCATAGCAAGGCAGGGAATAGAAAAAAATATCCCATTGCCCCCTTGTTCTTCAAAGTGTCTTTAGAGCACATGCAGCAATGAGGTCCATTAGCGACGGTTTCATATGTTAATATTTGCAGATTGATTACCTCCTGGCATAGTTTCTTTGTAGACTTTACGGGAAACAAGAGGCCATGAATTGACGGTAATTGAAAAATGTCGATGTCTATCAATGTGATTCCGTGAATGACTCTCACAGTATGTCCAAGGTATCCACTGGACACACTGGCCATCCTGGCACCCAGGAAGTCTCTCTCCGTGCCGGTTTCTGCTTACGGGGCGAGAGAGGTCACAACAGATTTGTAGAGGGTCGATTTACGCTTGTAGCGAGCCCATGGTGAAGCAATGACCGGAGGACAGGCGGATTCATTTTGAGGCTTACGGGTAGGGAATGGTGTGGGGAACTGAGATTCGCTGGAAATAAAAAAGGACCTAGGTTAAAACCTAGGTCCTTGATTTTATTTTGGTAGCGGGGAGAGGATTTGAACCTCTGACCTTCGGGTTATGAGAACAAAGACTATAATTTACTGC